>Ga0316630_10000451_pt1 | contig 12949 bp, 14 predicted proteins | sample OWC_May_M1_C1_D6_FD_207658 | JGI IMG/M metagenome (GOLD analysis project Ga0316630, IMG submission 207658) | Wetland soil microbial communities from Old Woman Creek delta, Ohio, United States - OWC_May_M1_C1_D6_A | ecosystem: Environmental > Terrestrial > Soil > Wetlands | place: USA: Ohio...
GGACGCGCTAAAGCGCGCCTGTTACTTCAACCGTTGGGCGTAACGGAGTCAAGGGCATGTTCCCAAGGTCACCGCTGGGTACCAGAAGAAGTATTCTTCTCGGAGTCACAGCTCTAGTGGTGGCGTACGTTCGTAGTTATCTCCAATACCACCAATATTCTTGGCAATCTGTCGGGCAGTTTCTTATTTCTTGGCTTATTCACTATCTAGCCATACTGGGTCTTGTTGCCATTTCGTATGCCTTCATAAACACAAAAGCAGAATTCTTTCTTGGCAAGAAATCAGAACAAGACAGAATTTCAAAAGACGAAGCCACCGTTTATGTATCAGTTGTGCTGCTAGTTGCGGCCGTTCTTATTTTTGTTGTTGCACACTGGCCACAACCCGACATTTATGGGTAAGGTCACGCCCAACAACCGCTTCTGCGAAAGGATCAAGGGATCAGAGTTGTTGAAAACCAAAATCCGATGATTTCAACAACTCTGACCCCGGTTTCGGACCCCGGTTTCCCGACCCCGGGTTCCTGCATCCGCTTCTGGATTAAGCGGTCACTCGGCCGACTATTCGTCTTACCCAGGGAGCCACAATTGCGACCGTTGGAAAGGCCACCGGCCATGTCGTTAGACAGCTTCTGAGCCACTGTGCAGGGAATTCGGAGTGCACTCCCTGTGAGATCGCGAGGACGAAGGCCGACACGATGCAGACCATGATGGCCGAGAGTAAGGCACTGAAAAGGACTGGTGCAAAGCGAGCGGGAATACGCATTTAATTCTCCTGAGTTCGGTTGACCTGAATAAATAAAATGTTGTTGGTTGGGCCGCGTTTCATAATGAATAAATAAGGTGTACCGCCTGGCCTGCTGCGTAGAGCCCGAGACCAAACACCGCATGAGTAATGAAGCTCTGCAGTCGAGCAGAGCCAGGGCGTGGTGTCCGGGAGGCGGCAATGCCGGCGCCCATGCCCGGTTGCATCAAGAGGAAGGGCGCCGCCACGGTGCCAATGCCCACGGCGAGCGCGGGACCAATCGTCGGGTGCCGAACCCATGCGGGTCCCCAGATACCGACAAGCAAGGCTGCGAATGCGATACCTATCAGGTAATGGGCTGTCCACCCCATGATGTGTTCGCCACGCACCGGAGCAGACGCCGCGATGGAGTCATGGCGAAAGCGTCCGCGCGTCATATGGGCGATCCAGCGGCCGACCAGCGCATAGTTTGGGGGCGCGATGCCGAGCAGCGGTTTGCGGGCGAGCCCCCACAAGTCCGTCACCGCTGTAGCGCCAACCCCGATGAATAGGATGAATAGCAGATCGTTCATGTTTCTCTCCTGTGTTTGTCTTGATTTGGACATGGTGTTAGCGTACAACCTCAAGTCGACTTGAGGTCAAGGGGCAGCTATGGATATCACCGAGGTCGCTAAACGTTCCGGCGTTCCGGCCTCGACGCTGCGCTTCTATGAGGAAAAGGGGTTAATCACCTCTATTGGCAGACGGGGATTGCGCCGACTCTTCGGCGCCAATGTGCTGGAGCGGCTGGCGCTCATCGCGCTAGGTCGTTCGGCGGGTTTCTCATTGGACGAAATCGCCCGCATGTTAGGCTCTAACGGTCGCCCCAAGATTGACCGCCGATTGCTGGCGGACAAGGCAGAGGAACTCGACAGCGCCATTCGAAAGTTGATCGCGATGCGCGATGGTCTTCGGCATGCGGCCGTCTGCTCTGCGCCAAGCCACATGGACTGCCCAACATTCCGTCGTCTACTGGGGTTAGCAGCCTCTGGAGTAATTGGCAGCCATGACGCGAAGAAGCCGCCACAAAAACGACGGCCTAACAAAGCCTTGAACCGGACAAGCCGGTGAACGCGGCGTTAGCCGTCACGAAGGGGAGGCACCATGCTTGAACTTCGACCAACCTGCGAGCATTGCAACAAGCCGTTGCCACCGAACTCGCTTGAAGCGCGCATCTGTACTTATGAATGTACGTTCTGTGCCACGTGTGTTGATACCATCTTGAGCAACGTCTGCCCGAACTGCGGTGGTGGTTTTGTGCCCAGACCGATCAGGCCGTCGAGGAACTGGAAAGGCGATAACTACCTTGGCAAGGACCCGGCCAGCAGCAAGGTGAAGCACAGGCCCGTTGCCCCCGAAGCTCATGCACGTTTCGCAGCGGAAATACGGACAATACCGCCTGAGAAGCGGTGACCCGGCACCGGAAAGTCCGGATCAGGGAACAACTGTTCGTTAATATTCGCGTTAATTGCTCACTGATCCCGGCTTTGATGACTCTCGGAAAAGGTGTGCTCACAAGTTTGTGAGGCATGAAATCCGGCACGGCGTTAGAATCCGCGAGACGAACCTGAATTGCAGCGGGGGTGACGTATGAGCGACAGTTCGGTTGAAAGTCGTGTCGAAAAGCAGGTGATGCCCGCCATGCGCATCGTTGGACTCCTCTTTTTTCTCGTGGCGGCAGGTTGCACCGCGGTGGAGCGCGCGCCGCCTCAGGCCGGTGCACCCCAGGGCGAGGCGGTTGCGGTCGAGCCGTCCATGACCGGTTCCACAGGCCAGGACGCCGCCAAGACGGAATCGCCGGCCGCCAAGGCCCCGGCAAAGAAGCCTGCGGAACCGCCCGCGAAGAAGCCGGGCGCCACCGCAAGTTCCGGAAAGCCGGGGGCACCGCCGCTGGATCTGACGGCGCTGGAAACCCGGCTCAAGGAGACCAAGGCCATTGGCGTGTTCACCAAGATCACGCTCAAGAACCAGGTTGATGACCTGCTGGATCAATTCCGGGCGTATTACCAGGGGCGGATCAAAACCAGCCTCGCCGACCTTCGGCAACCGTACGACCGGCTGCTTCTCAAGGTGCTCTCGCTCCTGCAGGATGGCGACCCGGAGCTGGCGCGCGCGGTCGTGGCATCGCGCGAGGCGATCTGGGGCATCCTGGCGGATCCGGCCAAGTTTGCCACCATCTAATCCGACCGAAGGAGAAACGCCATGAACAAACGTGCGTCGACCTGGATCCTGATTGTTGCGATGACGGCGTTTTTTACCGGACCGTCGCGGGCGGCCGAGGACGTGTCGCTGCTCAAGGACATGACGTCCGTGATCGCGCTCCTGGGCCTGCCCTGTGGTCAGGCTGTCAGTGTCAAAACACAAGGCGACAACGATCACCTCGTGTCATGTCAGGACGGGAACCGCTACCGGGTGTTTTTGAACGCCGAGGGCCGGGTCGTCGCGGAGAAGCAATAAGAAACCTGTGCAGGACGAAGTCGGGTTGCTTGCCCTCGTTTCGGTTGGGTACCAATGAAATGGCGATCGGTCGCGCTGGTGTACTTGTCATGATTGGCCGCCGTGTCTGACGGGGCGGTCGAGCGGGGCGGACCGCAGACGGGTTTTGCCCGGCTGCTGCGCGCTTCCCCTGTTCAACGTCAGGCCGCGCCATCGCGAGCCCGCCCGCATGATTGAATGGATTCAAAGCAACGAGACGGTTTTGTGGTGGCTGGCCGCCTCGACGGTTATCACCTTCATTGCAACCCTGATCGCAGTGCCAATACTGGTTGTTCGAATCCCTCCCGACTATTTCTCGCGCAGAAGAAATCATCCCCGGCTGTGGACCAATCACCATCCGCTGGTACGGGCGATGTTGTTGATCGGCAAGAATGCGCTCGGGCTTGTCCTCGTCGCGGCCGGAGTCATCATGCTGGTGCTGCCGGGCCAGGGTATCTTTACGATTCTCATCGGCATCATGCTGTTGAATTTTCCCGGCAAATACCGGCTTGAGTGGTGGGTCGTCACGCGAGGTCCGGTGCTTCGATCCATCAACTGGCTGCGCCGGCGTGCCGGGCGCGACCTGCTGGTTCCTGATGGGTAATCCAGATCAGCGGGGGCGGGGTTACTGATGGCGCAGCCTGGCGGAGAAGCGTTGTTACCCATTGACCCTGACCCGTCTTCGCCGGACGTCGCGTTCGAGGCCGACGCTGTGGGACAGCGGATCGCCTCCTGAGCCCGGGATATTCATCGGTGCTATCGCCACAGACCGCTGCCTTCCTCAAACACACCGGCGCCGAGGTGCCGCTCATCGGTGGCGCCATGTATCCGTGCAGCAATCCGGAACTGGTGGCGGCGATCTCGGCGGCCGGGGCGATCGGTATCGTGCAGCCGATCTCGCTCACCTACGTGCACGGGCACGACTTCCGCGCCGGCCTGCGGCTGATCCGGCGCCTGACCCCGCGCCCGATCGGAATGAATGCGCTGATCGAGCAGTCATCGCGTTCCTATCGCCGGCGCATGCAGCAGTGGATCGATATCGCGCTCGAAGATGGCGTGCGGTTTTTCATCACTTCGCTGGGCAAGCCGGCCTGGGTCGCGCAGCAGGTGCACGCCGCCGGCGGCGTGGTGTACCACGACGTGACCGAGCGCAAGTGGGCGCTGAAAGGGCTGGAGGGCGGCGTCGACGGCCTGATCGCCGTCAACAGTCGCGCCGGCGGACATCCGGGCGGCAAGAGCGCCGCGGCGCTCTACGAGGAACTCGCCGATCTCGGTGTGCCGCTGGTATGCGCCGGCGGCATCGGCACCGAGGCCGACTTCGCCGCGGCCCTGCAGCTCGGCTATGCCGGCGTGCAGATGGGCACGCGCTTCATCGCCACCCACGAGTGCCGGGCGAGCGAGGCCTACAAGTCGGCGGTCGTACGTGCCAGCGCCGACGACATCGTGCTGAGCGAGCGCATCACCGGGGTGCCGGTGGCGGTCATCCGCACGCCGTATATCGAGCGCATCGGCCTCAAGGCCGGTCCGCTCGCGCGCTGGCTGCTGCGCGGCCGCCGCACCCGGCACTGGATGCGCACGCTGTATGCGCTCAAGTCGCTGTGGCAACTCAAGCGCGCCGCGCTCGACGAGACTGGTGATCACGACTACTGGCAGGCCGGCAAGAGCGTGGCGGGTGTTCACTCGGTGGAGCCGGTTGCTTCGATCGTTCAGCGCTTTGCGGCCGTTGTCAGCAACGGGCGGGCAGGGTGAGTGGCGCGAACGAAGCTGCGTTGTTTGAGAGATGACGAGGCGACAAGGGGGTACGATCAAAAGAGCAGATACTGATTTCCCGGCCTCACCGCCACCACGCGAAAATCCATCCATCTCCGCGCACGTCTCCGACTGTCTTTGATTCTTCAGTTCATCCGCCACCCAGTCGCTGCGGCGCACCGGTCAGCGCGATCGTCAGCAGCAGGCCGTGGCTCACGGCGGCGAGGATGGTGAAGCGGATTGCCGGGGCCAGGGCCTGCGGCTGCTCCGCGTAGCGGAGCAGCCGCCAGGCCGCGGTGGCGCTCAGGGCGGCGGGCAGCGCCGCCAGCCATGCCGTCGCCGGCAGCATGCCGGTGGCGATCTCGATCGCCAGGGTCGCGTAGGCGATGAATGCCGCGGCCGCGTAGCCCCAGCGGGCGCGGCGCGCCCCGAGGCGCACCACCCAGTGGTGCTTGCCGGCGCTGTCATCCGCGCGCCGGTCGGGGAACTGATTGATGTACAGCAGGTTTGCGACCAGCAGCGCATACGGTGCACCGGCCGCGATCGGCAGCAGATCGAAAGCCCCGCGCTGCACGTAATCGGCACCGAACGGGATCAGGATGCCGAAGCCGAGCGCCACGCTCAGCTCGCCGAACCCGCGGCTGTTGAGTGACAGCGGCGGAGCGGAGTAGGCCCAGCCGAGCAGCACGCCGGCGGCGCCGATGAGCCACAGCAGCGGTCCGGCGGCAAGCGCCAGCGCCACGCCGATGGCGCCGCCGGCGGCGAGCAACAGTGCTCCGTAGCGCGCCGTCTGGCCGGTCGAGAGCACGCCGTTCTGGATGAACCGGCTGCCGCCGGTGAACGGGAACAGGCGCTCGGTGTTGAGCTCGTCGGTGCCATTGAGCGCGTCGTAGTAGTCGTTGAGCACGTTGATGCCGGCATGCACCAGCGCCGCGCCGAGCAGGGTGGCGAGCGCCAGCTCGAGGCGCAGGGTCACGCCGCTCCAGTGCGCGGTGGCAAAGCCGATGAAACAGGGTGCGAGGCTCGCCAGCAGAAACGCCGGGCGCGTGGCCAGGAAGTAGCGGCGCAGCGGGTTGCGCAGGGCCGCGGTGGTGGGTTCGGCTGCCGCCATGGAGGTTCCCGGGTTGGTGAGGGTGAGCTTGGGACGGGCGCGGCGGCATGTTGTCCGCGCGCCCGCGAGGTCCTGAAGCAATTAAAGTCGCAAACTTCGGGGCCGTCGAGTGCCGCAAGTCCGGTGCTGAAGCCAGACCGGGTTTTCTTGACGTAATTGGCCAGCAGTTGACCCTTCTTTGCAGCGAAGATCGGTCTGTCGACTGTGTCCACGCAAACCGAGGAGATCGCATGGCAAAGGCAGTCGTACCATCCATCGCAGTTCATCGGGCACGAAGATGTACGCAGTGCATGATTCAAGGGGCTGGTTCAAGGCATCCAGACGTGCGAGCGGGCCATCGCGCGGACAGCAGGTGCAAGTCCAAAAAAAGAGTGGCGGAACAGAGGCAACAGAGTACCACCACGGCGGGGAACAGCGGAAACGACTCACCGATCCCCCTCTGACGTGGACCACCCCAGCCTTTCTTTGCCTTCCGACCCTTGGGGTGTCGAGTCCCCGGCTACAAGCCCGCCATACTGACCGCCAGCCCGCGCTCGACCAGGTGCTCGCGTAGCGTCGAGGTGGTGACGGTGTGCGGGTTGTAGGCGACTTCCAGCATGTGGGCATTGCGTGCGCTGAAGTGCGCCGACACCACGCCGTCGCAGCCCTGCAGGTCGCGCTCGATGTTGCCGCGATCTCCGGCCGGCAGGTCGGCGGGAATGTGGAACAGGATGTCGGCGATGTCGATGTTCATAACGTCCTCCTGGGCTGCCATGGGCAGCGGGTGATGACTCCCTCGGTTACTTGCAGCCGCCGTCGCGGCGGATTTGTGCGCGGCTAGACGTGGTGCGTGAACCGGCCGTGCGGGACGCCGGCCATCATGGCGCCGAAGGCGGTGCCGCTCACGTGCACCAGCGCCTCGTGGTCGCCGGCCTCGAAGTACACGTCCGGCTGGTGCAGCAGCGCGTCGTCGACGACCGTGTCGATCCGGTAGGCCGCGCCAAGCGCCGGGATCGCGCCCGGATCGCAGTCGCGAAACAGCTCGCTTACCTCGCGTTCGATGGCGAGGCCCACGCGCCGGTCGAGCTGGTGGTGCAGCTTGCCGAGATCGAGGCGGTGGGTGGCCGGAATCACCGCCACCAGGTAACCCTGCTCGTCCTCCAGCAGCACCGACTTGGCCAGCTGGTCGCCGGGGACGTGCGCGATCTGCGCGGTGTGCATCGACGTTACCGAGCGCGGATGTTCGACGAGTTCGTAGTCGACGTCGTGGGACTTCAGGTACTGCTCGACGGTGCGGGCGATGGCCATGGAACACCTCCTGGGCGGAAGGGTGTGCCCCGGGCCCTGCCGGAGACCGCGCCGTGAAGGCGCGTGGCGGAGCCGATCGGGATCGAATCATGGTATGCCAGATCGGCCACGGCTTCACCTGGCGACGACGGGTAGCCATGGGGAAAGTGCATGAATTGGGGGTCTGATTGGCGCAGTGCATGCGGCGCAATTCGCTGCGCTCATTGCGCCCTGCCAACCCCGGCAGGAGCGGCCGTTTGGCCGCGATAAAAAATAATAATCGCGGCCAAACGGCCGCTCGTACAGGCTTCGATAGGGGGTGTTCCGGCGAAGCGTGCGGCGCACTGATTAGCGCTCGCGTCGGATTACCGAGTACCGGGAAGCGTGCGGGTCCGCGCCGAGGCGGCGCCCTTTGACCGTGGTGGTGCAGAAAAAATTCCGCGGCCTCCGCATTCTTGACGGTATCTGGTTGCGGCGATGACGAAATCACCGATTGCATGGCGTGATCGCCGCATTGGCGGTTGACCCTCGCGCAACGCGGCGTTTATCGTTTCTGTTCGCGCCGACGCGCAAACGAGAGGAAGAGATTACATGTCGATGGATATCAAAGCCCTGTTCGATGCCGAGCCGAAGTCGCCGCTGTACGTCGCGATCAACCGCGTGCTGGTGCGCAACGATCCCAACCTGATGCGCATGATGAAGGAGGCGAGCAGCCGCATGTGCCTGGCCACCGCGCTCACGCCCGGGTTCCGCGGCTTCGACCTGATGCGCCAGCGCGGCACCTGCCCGATGGGCATGCGCTGGGCGGCCAGCTCCGACATGTCCACCGAGCTGTCGCACATCTGGATCGACCAGTTCACCTACTGGGATTCGCTCGAAGCCCACGAGAATTTCCACGAGACCTTCGAGGACGTGGTGGTCGAGGCCTGCGCCCAGTGCGGCGGCGTGCTGCTCGACGGCCCCGAGGAGCCGGTGTACCGCGTGGTCAAGAGCGAATTGCCCAAGCTGATCTCCAAGAACCAGATGATGAAGCTCGGCTTCGAGAACGGCGGCAACACCCGCGGCTATGCCATGGATACCGGCGAGACCGTCACGGTGCTGGCCAGCCACGAGGTGCGCCCCGGCAAGGAGGCGGAGTTCGAGGCCGGCGAGATCCGGACCATGGACATGCTCAAGGACACCCCGGGCGTGATCGGCTACCAGATCCTCAAGCGCATCGGTTTGTCGACCCTCGGCAGCGGTCACGCCACGGTCGAATCGATGATGGAGGACATGAAGGATCGCTCCGGTCACAAGCTCAAGCGCACCGCCGAGGTGTGGGAGGGCTACACCGTGCCGGCCGAGTACCTGACCATGGTCGAGTTCGAGGACCTGCGTTCGGCCCAGGGCGGCATGCCGCACGTCAACGTAAAGCCCGAGATCCTGTTCGTGCACGGGCCCCAGGTGCTGAACAACTGCCTGACGGTGCCGACCGTGCGCATCTCCGACAGCATGTTCCGCGAACACACCTACCGGGAGATCCTGCAGGGAAGCCGTTGAGCGGCGCGGCCGCGAGCGGCTCGCTGAACTGCCCTCTGGCAGTTTGTAGGGCAATCTCCCCTTCCGGCAGGGGGAGGGGAAATCCTTCGCGAGACTCATTTCAACGAACTGCCGTAGAGTCGGGGCGGGATGCGATTCGGTGCATTCGCTGCAATTCGCCATGCTCCTTGCGCCATGAACCCCCGTGGCCCGGATGGAGCCCCGCGGAATCCGGGGGTCAAGCCGCATGCGGCGCAATTCGCTGCGCTCATTGCGCCCTACCAAACCCGGCAGGAGCGGCCGTTTGGCTGCGATTATTATTATTTATCGCGGCCAAACGGCCGCTCCTACATGCTTCGATAGAGTGTGTTCCGGCGAAGCGCGCGGTGGTCCGATGTGCGGCCGATAACGGCACGCTCACGTCAACAGTTGCCGCTCCGACTCGAAATCCATGTCCTGGCCGGTGACCGGGTCGCGGAACCGCAGTCGCCTCGCGATCAGCTGCAGTGGATGACCGAAATCGTCGTCCTGCTCCGGTTGCAGCTCCGGGTAGCAGCGGTCGTTGATGATCGGAAAGCCGAGCCCGCTCATGTGCACGCGCAGCTGGTGAGTCTTGCCGGTGACCGGGGTGAGGCGAAAGCGGCCGCGCTCGCCCTGCACATCGACGAGCTCGATGAGGGAGCGCGCATTCGGAGTGCCGGGGACGACCTGCATGCGGAACCGCGGCTGGCCGCGTTCGAGGCGGTTTTCGACTGTCCAGCGGCGCTCCGGCGGTGGCTCGCGCACTATTGCCAACGCGTCGTAGGCCTTCTCCGTCTGGCCGTGCATGAACAGGTCGTGGTAGCGGCCGCGGGTGCCGGGATTGACCGAGAACACCACCAGCCCGGCGGTTTCACGATCGATGCGGTGCAGTGGTGCGAGCGTATTGATCCCGGTGCGGCGGCGCAGGCGGTTCAGCAGGCACTCCTCGACAAAGCGGCCGCCGGGAGTGACCGGCAGGAAGTGCGGCTTGCAGGCCACCAGGATCTCGTCGTTCCGGAACACGACCTGTTCCGCGAACGGAATCACCGGTTCAGTGTCCACCTCACGGAAGTAGAACAGTCGCTGGCCCGGGCGGTACGCGGTGGTGGCGGTGATCGCGGCGCCGTGTTCGTCGCGCACCTTGCCGTCACGGATGCGCTCCGCCCAGCGCTCGCGCGGAATGTTCGGAAAGTTGCGTGCGAGAAATTCCAGGATTGACGGCCACGGTGGTGCTGCTGCCGGCAGGGTGACGACTGAGGGATGACGGGCGATGGCCATGGGCAGACATTCTACGGTGCGCACCTGCAACAGCGAAAAGCAGATCGACTACGGCGGTGCATGTTGCTCCCGAATCGGCCGCTAGGCCGCGGGCTGCGGGAACCGCAACCGCACCGCGAGCCCGCCGAACTCGCTTGCGGCCAAGGTCAGCTCGCCGCGATACAACGCCACCGTGTCCTGTACCATAGCCAGCCCGAGGCCGTGGCCGGGGGTGGATTCGTCGGCGCGGGTGCCGCGTTGCAGCACGCGGGTCTTGAGTTCCGCGGGCACGCCCGGGCCATCGTCCTCGACCGCGATCTCGAGCGCCGCCGGCAGCGCGCCGGCGGGCGCGATCCGGCGGGCGCGCAGGCGCACCCGGCTGCGGCACCACTTGTGGGCATTGTCGAGCAGGTTGCCGAGCAGCTCGGTGAGATCGCCGGCGTCGCCATGGAAGCGGGCGTCGGGCTCGATCTCCACGGCCACGCGCACGCCCTTGTCGGCGTACACCTTGGCGAGCGCGGTGACAATCTTTGCCGCGAGCGGCGCAATCTTCACCGGCGCGGTCAGCGAACGGCGGCCGGCGGCAGCGGCGCGCTGCAGCTGGTGTTCGATCAGGTAGGTCATGGCATCGAGCTGCTCGCGGGCCAGCGCGCGCAGCCGCTCGCTGTCACGTTCGCCGTCGACCGCGCCGCGCAGCACCGCCAGTGGCGTCTTGAGACTGTGGGCGAGGTTGCCGAGCGAGTCGCGGTAGCGCTTGAGGTGACTGTCGGCGTTCTCGAGCAGGCCGTTGAGGTTGTCGGTGAGGCGCTGCAGCTCGCGCGGGTAGCGGCCGCCGAGCCGCTGCGCGAGCCCGGATTCGATCGCGCGCAGCTCGTCGGCCACGCGCCGCAGCGGCGTCAGGCTCCAGCGCAGTACCAGCGCCTGGGCGATGAGCAGCAAGAGTGCCGCCGCGCCCAGCCAGCCCCACAGGCTCGCACGGAAACGCGCCACCTCGGCGTTGAAGCCCGCCAGGTTTTCACTGACCCGGTAGGTGTAGCGCTGCTCGCGCCCATCGGCGGTCTCCCAGCTGACCGTGAACCCCAGGCTATATAAAGGTCGGTCGCGGTCGTCACGCACGCGCTCGAACTCGCGCGCCCCGAGCGCCGGTGCCGTTCGGTAGGCGATCTGCATGCCGAGCAGCGATCTCGAGCGCCACACCGGCGCGCCGGCGTCATCCGCGACCTCGGCGTACAGCCCCGACCCGATCAGCGACAGCCGCGGGTCGGGCAGCTCGGCCGGCAGTGCGAGCCGGCCGCGGCGATCGACATCGGAGGCGGCGAGCAGTGCGTACACCTGGCCTTGCAGGCGGTCGCGCAGCGCGGTCTCGGCGCTGTCGCGAAACGCGGTGTCGAGCACTGCCCCGGTGCTGCCGAGGAAGCCGGCCAGTACCAGGCTGCTGGCGAGCAGCAGCCGGGCGTTGAGCGAGAGCGTCATGCCGACTCGCACTCGAGCGCGAACCGGTAGCCGCGTCCGCGCAGGGTCTCGACCGGCTGGTAGCGGTTGTCGGGGTCGAGCTTGCGGCGCAGCCGGCCGATGAACACCTCGATCACGTTGCTGTCGCGGTCGAAGTCCTGGTCGTAGACGTGCTCGGTGAGCTCGGTTTTGGAGACCACCTTGCCGCGGTTGAGCATCAGGTATTCGAGCACCTTGTACTCGTGGCCGGTAAGCTCGAGGGACACTCCGTCGAGGCTCACGCTGCGCGCCGCGGTGTCGAGCGTGATTGGCCCGCAGCGCAGCACCGGTCGCGCCACCCCGGCGGCGCGCCGCAGCAGCGCATTGACGCGCGCCAGCAGTTCCTCGGCCTGGAACGGCTTGGTGAGATAGTCGTCGGCGCCGGCATTGAGGCCCTCGACCTTGTCCTGCCAGCGGCCGCGGGCGGTGAGGATCAAAACGGGAAAATTGCGGCCGGCGTCGCGCCAGCGGCGGATCACGTCGATGCCGGAGAGTTTCGGCAGCCCGAGATCGACCACCGCCAGGTCGACCGGGTTCTCGCGCCCGAGGAAGAAACCGTCCTCGCCGTCGGCGGCGCTGTCGACCGCGTAGCCGGCGTCGCGCAGCTGCGCGTCGAGCTGCTGGCGCAGTGCCGCTTCGTCTTCCACCACCAGGATGCGCACGGCCGGTTCCGGCTAGCGCCCGGCGTCGACCGTGACCACGCGCACCCGCCCGGACGGCAGCAGCACCTTGATGCGGTGCACGCGCCGGTTGCCCTGGCCGACGGTCTCGGCCGACAGCACCCGCCCGCCGGTGTCGCGCTGCACCTGCTGCACCGCCTGGTTGAGGCTCATGCCGCCGCCGTCATCGCCGCGTTGCACGAGCCACTGTCCGGAACGCCCGGCGTGTGATTCGAGCGGCACGGCGGCGGCCGCCAGCGCGGCCACCGACAGCAGCATGACAAAGACGGGTTTCAACATGTGGCTGACCGGCTCCGGTCCGGCGCCCGCGATCCCTTGGTAAGCGGGTCCGCGGGCGCACGGGGTTGTTGGTGGGCAAGCATAGCCAAGTCCATTGCCGTCAACCAGCCGGATCGTTCGCGCCGTCCGGTCAGAACGGACGCACCACGATGCGGGCATCGTGGTGCTTCTTGAGCACGATCACCGGCACCGGCGGCAGCGGCAACACGATCTGCGGCGCCACGACCCGCGGCGCGACCACGGCCGGTCCATGGCTCCAGCCGCGGTTGTAGTGGCCATAGGCGTGGCCGCGACCATGACGGTGACCATAATCGTGACC
>Ga0316630_10000452_pt1 | contig 12938 bp, 10 predicted proteins | sample OWC_May_M1_C1_D6_FD_207658 | JGI IMG/M metagenome (GOLD analysis project Ga0316630, IMG submission 207658) | Wetland soil microbial communities from Old Woman Creek delta, Ohio, United States - OWC_May_M1_C1_D6_A | ecosystem: Environmental > Terrestrial > Soil > Wetlands | place: USA: Ohio...
GCGAACCAGGAGGTAAGCAAGGAGCCTGAAATCATTCGGGAGGACTCGACGCTGATCTTTGCGAAGGGGATTTCCAAGCCAAGATACCCGGTCACCGTCACGTGCCCTGGTGCCCCGCACGGCTCCGAGGCGGTCGTGTGGACCGGCTCACCGGCCTATGTACTTGAGAAGTTCGTCGTCACGGAGAATCCGGAAGAACTCGCGCTCGAGCCGGGCCTGTACTGCATCAGTGTCCCCGCGGCCGGTCTGCGGCAGGGCTTCGAGGTACTGTTGCCGATGGAGATCACCGTGGAGGCGTCGGGCCTGGACGTTGCGGTTCCGAAGCCGGGGGAGCTCTTCGACATTCAACTGTCCGCCGCGGAAGAGGGCGCGTCGATCTATCTGATGGACAGTACATTCGAGTGCATCGAAGGGGGGCCCGCATCGCTCTTGTCGCGCCTGCCGTTCGGCATCTACAAGGTGAAGACGAAACTTGCGCGCAGCACGGAGCAGCGGGTGTTCCTGCTTGATCGCGATACAGTGGCCCCGGCGGAGGCGACTCCGCAGCCTGTTGCCGTCGCGCCGGTGCTGCGCACGTCGACCAGCCACGAATACCACTGGGCGGCGCGCAGTGTCGCGATCGCCAAGGCCAATGCGCTGGAGCTGCCGGCTGACGGCGCGGCGCTTGTCGTCATGGCGCGAATGTTCAGTGGTCGGCATGGCAGCGAGCGTGGTGCGAACACGCAGCCCTGGCGCGGCATCACTGTGGTGGACGACGCCGGCACCACTGTACTGGATCTCGAAAGCGAAGGTTCGCGCGGTGACGCCGAGAGCGACCCGTGGGCGTTTTGCTTCAAGCCGGTCAAGGCGGGCAACTATTTCCTGCGCTATCAGTTTGCCGACGGCGTGTTCGAGCAAAGCCTGATTGTCTGCAAGGGTTTCCGGCATGAGGTCCATGTCCTGCGCCGCGTGATGCCGGGTGAAGAGGAACAGGCGAAGCGGCCGCGCGTTTCCGTGCTGATGTATCGGATCGGCACGGGCCCGGACCTGGCCGAGAGCGAAGACGGCGTGACCGAGACAGCACGCCTGGCGCTGGCCGACGAACGTCGCATCCTCAATCCGAAGCTCGAGGAACTCCTGTTCCGGAAATTCGAGAGCCCGATAGCCTGGATCATCGGCGGCCACCTGTTGCTGGTCGAACGGGACCGGGACCCCGGTCGTGACATCGGTGCACTCAACGATATCGTGCGCAAGCTGCAGGACACGCTCGGAAGCAATCACCCCGATGTTGCCGCGCTCGCGCTCCAGTGCCCCGATCAGAAGCTGCGCCGCGTCGGCGCGTTGATCGGCCCACCCATGTTCCAGCGCAGCTGGACGCTGCTGGTCCAGGCGGCACAAACGCGCCCAAAGCTGATTCCTTCCGAAATGTTCCAGCGTGTGGTCGCGAATTCGGCGCTGCCGCCATTCCTGATATGGGCCGCCGACGCATCGGTCAAGGCCGATGCACGCGAGGAAATGGCCAGGCAGATGGTTGAGGAGGCTGCGCCGCGTGAGCGGGTCCAGCCGCCGCAGGATCGGGTACTTGCGGATGCGCGCGTCGACGTCGAGGCCGTGGCGGCGATGCTTCCGGCCGGTGTGGTGACGCGTGCCGCAGACCAGGCCAGTCGTTCGGCGTTCCGAATGCAGAAGCAGAGGTTGGCGAAGATGAACCTGCCTCCGAGCGCGCTCGAGTTCCTGCGCGGGAAGGCTGACTAGCGGCCTGCACGGCGATGACGAGCACCGGGCAGCCCTCCGCTGACTGGCTTGGCCGTGCGGAACTCACGCTTCCCGCCGGGCTCGTGCTGTCGTTTCAGCGCTACGCACTGCCCGAGTCCGGAGTAATCGAGGCTGCGCCGGCAAGCCTGGGCGCACTGCCGGTCGGACTCTCCCGCGACCGCGAACTGCTGCTGCCGCTCGCGCCGCGTGAGTGTTTCTGGATCGGCCTGAGTGCTGGCACGGCGCAACCGCTTGAGCTTGCGGTGGCAATGGAGAGCGATGACGGTCTGATCGATGTGATGACGGGCACGGCGTGGAACGCGAGCACGGCGGTCCGCGCGCGGGTGCCCGGCACTTCGCTCATCGACGGCATACGACGCGCGGATGGCGCGTTCGACCCGCTGCTCCGTGACGATGGCGCCGGACAAAGGCCGCGGCGCCGCCGTCTTCAACTGTGGGTGGGAACGATTGGAGAGCGCGCCGTCACGCCGGTGCTAATCGAACTCGTTGACTACGCGGCGTTCAGCACCCGAACCGGACTGCCGGCGCCTGAAGCCCTGGACCAGGACGCCGGCTACAAGGGGTGGCTGCTGCCCTGACGACGCACGCCTGACCTGTATGGACGGCACGGCGAGAGTTCTCCGCACCATCGAACGGTGCTAGGCGTGACTGGCCGCGAGCCGAACGGTGCCTTCGCGCACCCAGCGGTGACCGGCGTCGCGGCGGCGGCTGCCATGCCAGATCAGATAGGCCTTGAAAGGCGAAGCGCGAAACGGCGTTGGTAGCACCTTCAGGCCGAGCAGTTTGACCCACGGCGCCACCAGCCTGCGATTGGCCACGGCAATGAAGTCGGTGCCTGACACGGCGATCGGCAGTTCAATCGGTTCGCGAACTTCCAGCGCAACGTCCAGCGTCTGATGCCCAAGGGCTTCCTCGATCTGCGGCAGGTTCCCGGGGTAGCGGAGGCTGCGGTGCACGGCATGGCGCTCCGTGAGGAACTGCCTGCGGGACAGTGAAGTCCCGATCCGTGGATGGTGCCCGGCCGCCACCACCACCAGTTCATCGGTGAAGAGTTCGGTGCCCTGGAGGTCACGCGCGGACGGCCTGGCATGGTCGAGCAAAAAGTCGAGCCGGCCGTCACGCAGCGCTGCCACTCCCGCGTCGCGCCCGTCCAGCGCCAGCCACGTCCAGCTCAGCCGCGGTGCATCGCGCTTCAGCCATGCGGCGAAGGCCCGGCCAAAGCTGACACCGGGTCCGTAAAGCGCGCCGACGGCAAAGCGCCGGTCCGACTCGCTCGGCACGAAATCGCGGGTTTCGCCGAGTCCGTCGCGGATGGCGTCCAACGCGGCCTTTACCTTCGGGTAGAGATGCTCCGCGATCGGCGTGACCGCGGCGCCGCGGCGCCCGGCCACGAACAGCTCGTCGCCGACCACGCTGCGCAGCCGCGCCACCGCGTTGCTCACGGCGGGCTGGGTCATCGCGAGCCGCTCGGCAGCTCGCGTCATGTTTCGTTCCTCGTAGACCGCTTCGAAGACGGTCAGAAGATTCAGGTCGACGGTTCTGAGATTCAGCATGTGAATGTCTGAAGTTCCTGGAATCGATTGGAAATGATGTCAGCAGACGCGCAAACTGGCAAGCCAACGCGGCTCACGAGGCCGCGTTCCTTTCAGTCCGGCTCTTGTCCCAGGAGGACACCAGGCAATGGACACCCGCAACGAAGACCGGTCAGGCGTTTCTGAACTGACCGGTGAACAAATCACGAGTACCCGCGCGCCCAGTTGCCCGATGCGCGACGCCGCCATAGAAGCCTGGCGGCGGGAGCGGCTCTATCTGTTTCTCTTCTGGCTGGAGCGCCGCGACCGGTCTCCGTTCAACTTCGTTGGTGGATGGCATTCCGCTGATTTGGGCGACGAGGCGGCGCGCTGGAAGGAAGCCTTAGCCGGCCTCGACCATGACGCGGCACTGGAACTGGTCGACCGCGAGTTGTCGCTGCGTTTCGGCAAGACCTGGCAGCAGGCGGTGCTGGAAGGCGCTTCGCCACGGCTGGCGCAAGCGAACCTGCCTATCTGGAACGAGGCCACTTCATCGCTGCTGCCTGCCCATCTGGGCGCGATGACGATCTTTCGCGCGGAGTCTTACACCGGCAAGCCGGCGCTGGGTTGGTCATACAACTACGGATGTCCCGGCAGCAGCGAGAAAGTCTCGATCACTCTTTACTCACGGGGCCAGACGGGGCTGCTGGACGGACTGTCCGAACCGCGTCTGCCCAACGAGATTGGGGCGGCGTGGATGGATGTGCGCTCCAAGATCAGCGAGAGAGGTGGCCAGGTGCTCGACGCTTCGGTGATCGGACCCGGCGAGGAAAGCCTGCTCGATCGCTACAACCGGCGTGTCGCGTGGCTGTCGATGCAGGGCCAGGCGGTCGACGCCGACCAGATGGCGTGCTTCGAGGCCGTGTGCATGCGGGTCTTCCGTGGGCAGTTCCTCAAGGTCCGCTACACCCGCCGCGCTGGACCGGAAGCAGGCTGCAGTGCGCGTTCTCACCTTGACGGCATGAAGGCGGACCTGGCCGACTTCGTCGCGAGCTATTCATGATGCCCAGGATGCTCAACACGGAAAGCGGGACGGCGCGTCGCCGAGTGCGTCGCCATCGCGACCTGACGCCCGCGCGTGGGATCGCCCGGGGTGTGCTGCTTGGCCTGCTCGTGTGGGCGCTTCTTGCGGCGCTCTGGCTGATCTGATCCCGGCCGCGGCCGATGCGACGGCGGCCTCCCGCGGACCTACCCGCCAATCCCAATGGCGTAGGGAAATGCCGCGGGTGCCGGTGCACCCACTGCGACGTGCTTGCGCATCCCGGCGTCGCACACGGCATAGCCCCAGTTGATGAGACGTTGCTGGGTGGCCTCGTCCATGGAGGTCAGTCGCGTCGGCGTCGATGCGATCCTCAATGTCACGTCGTGCGGGCAGGGAAGGGCGTCGGACAATTGGTAATCGGCGATATCCGTCCTGACACCCCAATAGGCGCCCTTGCGCAGTCCGGTGACGAACGAACCGACGACATGGCGCTTGCGCAGCGATCGAACCTGGTTGTCAATCAGGTCGAGGACGCGCATCACATGGCGGCCCCAGTCCTCCGCCGGTTCCTCTTCGGGTGAGATTTTCTGCCCCGCGTCGCTGACGAGCACGGTGCCGCAGTTCTTCCAGACCGGCTCGATGCCCATGTTGTCGTACACACCGCCGTCTGACAGGATGAGGTCGGTCGTGAACGGCTTGCGGCACAACTCGACATCGGGAAACGGCTTCATCGCACCTTCGGGCAGCTTGACCTCGCACGGCGACAGGACGGGTGGAAAGGCCGAAGAGGCGGTGACGGCGCGCGCCAGTTCGATGTTCGGGGCGTCGACGTAGCCGACCTGCCAGTCGGCCAGGCGCTTCTTCGTGAACCGCACCAGGCTCGCCGTCTGTACGTTGGTGGCACAGAAGACAAAACGCGGCGTGTCCGGCAGGTCCTGCAGCGTTGCATCACCGAACAGGACCTTCTTGTACTGCTTGGTCACGCGGTCCGAAGCGGACACGCCGGGAAGCAGGGCCCCGACGACCACGGAAGACACGTCGATCGAGGTTGCGGCCATCTTGCGAAGCGGATCGACCACCAGCGACCGGAAGTTCGTCCCGACGCCAGCCGTGTCGAAGCCCAGGTTGCGCCACGCCAGCGCCAGGACTCCCGCTGTGATGGATCCGCCGGAAACACTGGAAATCCTCGTCAACTTGGGCAGCCACCCCATTTCGTTGAGGCGCCACAGCACGCCGACGTGGAACAGCATCGCCCGGTAGCCGCCGCCGGACAGGCACAGGCCCACTTCGTCGGCCGACACCTCACTCGGCGGCCCGGCATCTGCCACGGGCGACAGAAACTGCTCGAGTTGCTCCACTGCTGCGGGATTCGGCATATCGGTCCTCTCAAAGCGTGACGGGGATGCTCAGTTCGGAATCCTTCCGGACCACCGCCTCGTATCCGTACTTCTGCTGGCTCGCACGGTCGAGCCAGGGCCTGTTGAACTCGCTGCGGTAGTTGAACACGAGTCGCGCCGGCTTGCCCACTTTTAGGATGCGCGCGATGCACGCCTTGTCCGGGTGCTTGAACTGCGCACCGTTGGTGCTGATCATGTACGTCGGGCAATCGATGAGCGCGAGAAGCTCATCGTTGGTGTTGTTCTTGCTGCCATGATGCGCCACCTTGACCGCGTCGACCTTCAGCTTCTTCTTGCCGCGGGCCTTGAGCAGGCGCTTGATGGATGCAGCGACGACATCCGGGAACGCGTCGCCGAGCAGGAGGGCCGCCTTGCCACCGAACTCGGCAAGGAAGGCAATGCTGCTGCCGTTTGCCTTCGCGGCGTCGATCTTGAACTGGTCCTGCAGCAGGCGATCGAGGTCCGGCGATGCGCCCAGCAGGCCCTTTTTCGGCAGGAACTTCTTGCGCTGGGCCAGCTTCATCCAGGCCGCTTCGAGATCGCCCGGCTTCAGTCCTGCCTTGTCGACGGCCTTCTTCCAGGCCTTGGCCATCGCCTGTAGCCTCGGCGCATCCGGCGACAGCAACGTGAGCTTCATTCCGCCCGGAAGTTCGAGCGACGGCAGCGCGCCCGCCTTTAATACGACCCAGGGCGCGGCGTCCGGATCCCATGCCGACGAGGCGCGATTCACCAGCAGCGCGCTGAGGAATTCGCCCTGCAACGCACCCAGCAGGCCATGCGACCGTTCCATCTGGCGCCAGCCGTTGAAGATCACCTTGTCGACGGAGAATGGCAGCGGCTTGTCGGCGAAGAGCCGCACGAGCCCTTCGACATGGTCGCCGTCGACATGAGTAAGGACAATCAATTCGAAGAACCGCTCGTTGCCGGGGACCCGCGCAAGACGTTCGGCCAGCGACTTGTAGGTTGTGACCGGGCCGCCGTCAATAAGTACACGATGCAGGTCGTCGGGTTCACCGTATTCGATCCACAGGGCGTCACCGTGGAGCGCGGGCAGCATCTCGATGCGAAAGACGGAAGGCATGTCAGTGTCCTTTGATGCGCCAGTCAGCGTCGCCGAAGGCGGCGAGGCTGATGGCCATCAGTTGGCTATCGCGCACGGAGCGGCGCTTGGCTGTGAGCAGCAGGCCGCCGATGGAGCTGGACGACTGCGCGACGGCATCGCCCAGGGCCTGCATGATTTCCCCGGCCACCTTGGCGGCATCCCCACCCCAGATCAGCGCGGCAGTGCTGCCGATGACGATCGCGGAGCCAGCCTGGCGGAATACCGCGATGTTCGAGGTGTAGGCGTTGCGGTCGGCCACCGAGGCCGTGTCGCACCCGAGCAGCAGCACGATCGGCGGCGAGGGCGTGCCCTCGGGGCACACGTAGCCCTTGTTGATGTAGCGGCACTCCAGCGTCTGCCCATCGATCTCGAGCGCAATAGTGTCACCCTTGCCGGTGGTGTGCGGCAGCAGAACGAACAGCCCCGGTGATTTCGCCTTCACCTCGGCTGGCCACCGACTCCAGCTGGTGGCGACCGACACCTCGCCCTTCCAGGCTTTCCTGATGCGTTCGGCGAGCGCCTTCTGATCGCTCTTCGGCACCTGCTCGCTGGCCGCAAGGAAAGTGGACCCGCGCATATCGAGTTCCTTGCGATCTGCCGTCGGTTCACTGCCCGTGATCGCTGCCGCCACGCCCAGGCTGGCATCGTGCACGTGACGTTCGATGACGCGGTCCAGGCCCCAGAATCCCATCGGACAGACGCACCGGGCCGGGCTGTCGGTGGGTCGACACTGCTCCGGGCACGCTCCGTCCTCCAGTGCCTTCGGTGCGTTGGGGCAGACCGGCGCGCCCTTCGCGGGCGGCGGGTACTCGTACACGAACTCGAGCGGCACGACGGCGTCGGGCCGCGCGCTGACTATCTGCATGGTCTTCGCCGACCGCAGCGCCGCCGCGGTCGGTGACTGGTCGATGTAATCGAGGACCAACTTGCGGTAGAGGAAATTTCCCTGTGACGCGAGCCGCACCAGCCAGGCGGCGTTTTCCTTCGTCGTCAGCCCCTTGGTGTGGCGCTTGGAGTTGGTCCCCAGCTCCGCCAGCAGCTCGCTGATCGCGGCCAGCTGCCCCTGCAGGTCGTCGAGCGAGGCGACATACGCGCTCTCGCGCGATGCGGCGGTCATCGCAGCGCTGCCGCTCGCAGCGTGATTCAGGATCAGGCTGACATCGAAAGGGTCGCGCTCATCGAGCGACGCCAGGTCGTGGCGCACGATCATCTCGACAGCCGGGCGCGCGCCACTGCCGGCGCCCTGGGCCGCGTCGATCGACTCCACGACCTCGGCCTCGATCACAGCCGTCTGTAGTACGCGGCCCTCGTAAAGCACCGAGATCCGGCCCTGGAAGAGCGTTGACGCCTGGGGCACGAACTCGAACGGGTGACTCGAACTGACGCCGTGGCGCTTCAGGTCGATCCACCCTGTCTGCGCCGGGCCCGTCACGCCGATCTCATTGAAGACGATCTGCAGCCGGTAGACGTCCTTCTTCTTCCAGTCGAGCAGATCATCGCGGAAGGCAGCGCTCGCCTGGATGGCGCCGATGCCGGGGGGGCCGATGAACACCTCGAGCCGATACGTTTCACGTCGGACCAGCCTGGGCTCCGCCGCCAGCCACGTGGTGCCTGACTTGCGGAAGAGATCGCCTTGCAGGTAACGCTCGCTGCTCGGCGCCGTGGTCGCTGCGGGCTCAGGCGGCGCGCCCGGCATCGGCGGCGCTGAGCTTGCCAGCGCGTCATCGGGCGAGGCTGCCTCCGGCTCCATCCGTGGTGGTGGCGCCGACCTGGGGATCGGCGGAATCGGTGATGACGGCTCGGCAGGTGGTGCGGGCCACGTGGCGGCCCGCCTGCCGCTTTCGACGTGATGTTCGCTCGACCCGGGACTCATCGCTTCGGACCGATCGCCGACCCAGATGAGGCTGTCGTTCTCGTCCAGTACGACGGCGAAGTGGGTGTCGGCCGGCGCGGTCAGCGGCGTGGGTGGGGTGCCGGCGCGCAGTGCGGCGGCGAACGTCAGGTGCTTTGTCAGCGAACCAGCGACGTCCGAGATCTGCGCCGCGTAGTCCGTGCGTGCGCAGACCTCTTCGAGTTCGGCAAAGTCCAGACGAACGGCGAAGCGTGTCGCATCCTCAACGAACCACAGCCAGGGATCAAGCCGGATCGCGACATAGAACGCGTCTCCGTCGTCGTAGGCCGGATCGGCGCGCTGGCGAAGATCGCCAAGCAGGTGGGACAGGCGTGAACTGCTGTCGTAAACCAGCACAGCCCGGCTCCATCGCACGCTCGTCATAGGTTCTTCTTGGTTGTCCGACCCTGGCCCATGGGCGATTCTGCAGGGCTGTCGTGACCCGGCAACCCCCCGTCGACGCGATGTGAATGCTGAACGGCATTGCGGTCGAAGGCAACAAAAAAGGCCCGCAGCATCGCGGGCCTTTGAGCAACCGTTAGGTTCGCTGGCTCAGCAGTGCCGGGCGCTCACGCCAGCCTGGCCAACGCCCGCGCCATGCGCTGGATACGGTGGTCGTTGGATTCCTTCTGGTTCATCGTGAACTCAGGATGCTCGATCGCACACGCGAGCAGCTCGTAGAACGCCTTGTCGAGTGCCTTGCGACTGGCCGAGAGCTGCTGTGCGATCGGCTCGCAGTCCTCTCCAGACTCGATCATGCGCTGGACGCCGCGCAGCTGACCTTCGACTCGCTTGAGTCGAAGCACCAGTTCGCGGCGGGCACGCGCCGCGCCGCCTTCGGGCAGCGGGGTCTCGGTCGACTTACGCGTGGACACGGCGGCTCTCCGGTACGCCCAGCTTCTTCAGCATCCAGCCGAGCGGGCAAAAATTCGTGAGGCCGTATTGAAACAGATTCGCTCCCACGAAGGCGGTGAACGCGAGCCACCATGGCGACGCGAACAGCGGGCTTCCCGATACGCCGAGAAGCAGGGACAGCAGGATGAAGGTACCAGCGAGGACGTGGACCCAACGATCGATGGTCATGAGGATTTCCCTAGGCAGTTGCAGTGGACGGTGTTGGAACATCCTGCGCAGCAGTCGGCTGCCGCCGATAGTTCACTGCGTAGTACAGGACCGGTATCAGTACCAGCGTCAGCGCGGTCGACACGAAAATTCCGAAGAGCAGCGAGATCGCCAGGCCGTTGAAGATCGGATCATCCAGAATGAAGAGGGCGCCCAGCATCGCGGCCACGGCGGTCAGCACGATCGGCTTGGCGCGGGTGGCGGCTGCGTCGATCGTGGCCTGTTCGAAGTCGACGCCTTCGGCCAGGCGTTGGTGGATGAAGTCGACCAGCAGGATCGAGTTGCGCACGATGATGCCGGCGAGCGCGATCATGCCGATCATCGAAGTGGCGGTGAACTGCGCGCCGAAGAGCGCGTGCCCCGGCAGCACACCGATGATCGTCAGCGGGATCGGTGCCATGATGATGAGCGGCGTCAGGTACGACTTGAACTGCGCCACGACCAGCAGATAGATCAGGACGAGCCCGACGGCATAGGCGATGCCCATGTCGCGGAAGGTTTCGTAGGTGATCTGCCATTCGCCGTCCCATTTGAGCGCGAAGGACGAAAAATGGTCTCCGGGCGGCGCGATCCAGCGCTCGTCGAGCGGCATCCCGCCCGGCGTGGCGATCTTCGCCAGGCTGTCGCGCATCGCGAAAATGCCATAGAGCGGCGAGTCGATCGTACCGGCGCCGCCGACGACGTCACCCGTGACATACACGACCGGCAGCAGGTCCTTGCGATACAGCACGCGCTCGCGCGGCAGCGTGGTCGGACGGACCAGCTCCGACAGCGGGATCTCGTAGGGCAGGCCGGTGGCCTCATCGCGCACATTGTCCGGTCCGCGTACCTTGAGCTTGAGCAGCGCGTCCAGCGAGCCCTTGGCGCTGTCGGCCAGGCCAATCCGCACCGGCACCGAGTACTTGCTGGCGCCGTCGTGCAGCGGCGTGACGTCCTCGCTGGCCAGCGCGAGGCTCGCAATGCGGGCGATCTCCGCCGCGGGTATGCCGTATTGCGCTGCCTTGGCCGTGTCCACCCGCAGGACGATGCGCTCGGCCGGGTCGAGCACGGAGTCGTCGATCGCCGTGATGTCCTTGGTGTTCTCGAACACGCCACGGACCTGCTTGGCCAGCTTCATCTGCGCATCGACATCGGGTCCGTAGATCTCCGCGACGATCGGCGACAGGACCGGCGGGCCCGGCGGCACCTCGACCACCTTCAGGTCTCCGCCGTGCCGCCGGGCGATGACCTCGAGCGCCGGCCGAACCGCCTGCGCGACTTCGTGGCTCTTGCGGTCGCGGCGGTGCTTGTCGACGAGATTGACCTGCAGGTCACCGACCTCGCCGCCGGTGCGCAGGTAGTACTGCCGCACCAGGCCGTTGAAATTGATCGGCGCGGCCAGGCCGGCGTAGGCCTGGTAGTCGGTGACTTCGGGCAGCTTCGCGACTTCGACCGCCAGCTCACGCAGGACACCCGCCGTCGCCTCCACCGGCGTGCCGGTCGGCATGTCGAGCACGATCTGGAACTCCGACTTGTTGTCGAACGGCAGCATCTTCAGCACGACGAGGTTGAGCGGCACCAGCAGCACCGACAGCGCGATCGCCGCGGCGATGCCGAGACCCAGCAAGCGGCGCGGGCGTCGACCGGCGTCGCCGCGCAGGAAGGGGCGCATCACTCGCTCAAAAAAGGTCGCCAGCCGGAGTCCGAGCTTGTCACCGCTCGTCGGGGCGTCATGCGCTGCCGGCAGCAGGCGCAGCGCCATCCACGGGGTGATCACGAACGCGATCGCCAGCGACAGCAGCATGCCCATCGAGGAGTTGATCGGGATCGGCGCCATGTACGGACCCATCAGCCCGGTGACGAACGCCATCGGCAGCAACGCGGCAATGACAGTGAACGTTGCGAGGATCGTCGGGCCGCCGACTTCGTCGACCGCGCGCGGGATCACCTGCGCCAGCGGCAGGTGGTCGATCTGCGCTCGACGGTGGATGTTTTCGACCACGACGATCGCATCGTCGACCAGGATGCCGATCGAGAAGATCAGCGCGAAGAGCGATACGCGGTTGAGCGTGAAGCCCCAGGCCCAGGAGGCGAACAGCGTGCTCGCGAGCGTGATCACGACCGCGGCGCCGACGATTACGGCTTCGCGCCGGCCGAGCGTCGCCCACACCAGCGCCACCACGGACAGCGTTGCGAAGATCAGCTTCTTGATCAGTTGATTGGCTTTGTCGTTCGCCGTCGCGCCGTAGTTGCGCGTTTCGGCGACGACCGTATCGGCCGGGATCAGCTGACCCTTGAGCTGGGCGACGCGCTCCATGACGGCGTCCGCCACCGTGGCGGCGTTCTCGCCGGGCTTCTTCGAGACCTGGATCGTGACTGCAGGCGACTCGACGAAGTCGCGCGCGCTGCCACCAGCCGTTGCCGGTGCGCCGTGCCAGACATACTGGCTGGGCGTGTCCGGGCCGGCGCTTACTCGAGCCACGTCCGCCAGCAGGATCGGCCGCCGTTCGCGTGTCGGCCCGGCGAGCCCGACCACCAACTGGCCGACGTCCGATGCGCTGCGCAGAAACTGGCCGGTGCGCACCTCCACGGTCCGGTTGCCCGAGGTGAGTTGGCCGGCAGGCATCGAGGTGTTCGTCGCGCGCAACGCGCGTTCGATGTCGGTAACGGTGATGTGGTGGGCATTCATGTGCTCGGGATCGAGCGTCACCCGCACGACATTGCCGGGACCGCCGAGGGTGGACACCTCGCGCGTCCCCGGCACGCGCTTGAGTTCGATCTCGAGCTCGTGCGCGACACGCTGCAGCTCGGCGGCGGTGACGTCGGCGCGCGCCGAATGCAGCGTCAGTGTGACGATCGGCACGTCGTCGATGCCCTTGGGCTTGACCACAGGATCGAGCGCACCGAGGTGGGTCGGCAGCCAGTCGCTGTTCGACATCAGCGTGTCATACAGCTTCACGAGCGCGTCGACGCGCGGCTCGCCGACCTTGTACTGCACCGTCAGCACTGCCATGCCCGGCTGCGTGACGGAGTAGATGTGCTCGATGCCCGTGATCTGCGACAGGACCTGCTCGGCGGGCACCGTGACCATGTTGTGCACGTCGTCGCTCGACGCGCCGGGGAACGGAATGATCACGTT
>Ga0316630_10000453_pt1 | contig 12934 bp, 11 predicted proteins | sample OWC_May_M1_C1_D6_FD_207658 | JGI IMG/M metagenome (GOLD analysis project Ga0316630, IMG submission 207658) | Wetland soil microbial communities from Old Woman Creek delta, Ohio, United States - OWC_May_M1_C1_D6_A | ecosystem: Environmental > Terrestrial > Soil > Wetlands | place: USA: Ohio...
GCGGCCGCCGACAGCGACGACAGGATCTCCTTGCAGCGCGCGATCTGGGTGCGCAGGATGCCGAGCCGCTCGGCGTCGATGCCGCGCTCCGGCTCGATGTCCTTGGTGAGCACCGCCATGGTGGCGAGCGGCGTGCCGAGCTCGTGGGCGGCGCCGGCCGCGAGCGTGCCGAGCGCCAGCACCCGCTCGTTGCGCAGTTCCGCCTCGCGCATCGCCGCCAGCGTCTGGTCGCGCTCGCGCAGCGTGGCGCTCATGCGCGCCGCGAACGCGGCAATCAGCCCGGCACTCAGCACGAAACCGAGCCACATGCCGGCCACGTGGATGCCGAACTCGGCGCCGTGGGCGTGCGCGGCGTGCGGCATCGGCACATGCCAGACGTACAGCGCGCTGTAGCAGGCGACCGTGATGCCGGCCATCCACCACACCCGCGCCCCGGGCAGGGCGGCGGCGGTCATGGCCAACGGCAGCAGGTAGAGCGTGACGAACGGGTTGGTCGAGCCGCCACTGTAGTACAGCACCACCGTCAGCGCCGCGACGTCGGCCAGCAGCTGCGCAAACAGCTCGCAATCGCCCACCGGCCGCGGCCGCGCCAGCCGCCACAGCGTGGCGAGGCTCAACCCGGTCATCGCGGCCAGCACCAGCAGCAGCGTGCCGGTTGGCAAGGCCATGCCGAGACGCGCGACGGCAAACCACAGCGTGATCAGCAACCCGCTCAGCGTTATGGCGCGCACCGCCAGCAGTCGCCGCAGGTTGATCGCGGCCGAGGCGTGCGGGGTGGACACCGGCAATTCGGACATGGTGCCGGCATTGTAACGTTGATCGCCGGGTGCGGCGCTGCGTCCCAGCGACCGCCGGCCGCTGCGACAAACCGTCGCATTCCGCTGCCCCGCCCCGACACCTAGCATCTGGACACCATTTGCGGTGCTCCATATTGATGCTGACCTTGCCCCAGTCCCCGATGCGGCCCGAGGCGGGGCGCGGTTTTGCGCCGCGCCCGGCGCTGGTGGCGTGGTGCCTGTCGGCCGCCGCCCATGCCGCGCTCCTGGTCGGGCTGGGGGCCGCAGCACCGATGGCCCCGCGGCTGGCGGCCTTCGAGACCCTGGACGTGGCGCTCGCATCCGCCAAGCCCGCGGAGCGCCGGCCGCTGTCGCAGCCGCAGGCCGCGCCGGCGTTGGCGACCCCGCCCGCCGCCCCGGACGCGGACCGCGAACGGGGTGACGACCGCGACGACTCGCCATTGGTGGAGGCCCGCTACGACGTCGCTGCCTTCTATAACCCCAAACCGCCCTATCCGCTCGCCGCCCGCCGCCGCGGACTCGAAGGCCGGGTGTTGCTGGCCGCACACGTGCGCGCCGACGGCCGCTGCGCCGAAGTGCGGCTGCGCGCCAGCAGCGGCCACGAGCTGCTCGACGCCATCGCGCTCGACACCGTGCGCCGCTGGCGCTTCCTGCCGGCGCGGCGCGGTGATGCCGCGGTCGATTCGTGGGTGGAAATTCCGATCAGCTTCAAGCTGGCAAGCTGAGAAGGTGGATTCAAGCTGTTAGCTGTTAGCTGTTAGCTGTTAGCTGTTAGCTAAAGGCTAACCGCTAATTGCTAATCGCTGATGTTTCGCCGCCATTGCGACACTGGGTCGCATTCTGACCCTCAGTGGCCGCTGCTAGCATTGCCGACCGCCGTGCTCAGAAAATAATCCTTGAGGAGGAATGCATGTCGATGTCGTTTCGCGCCCGCCTGCTGGCCGTTGCCGTGGCGGCCACCATTGCCCCGGCGTACGCCGACGAACCCCAGACGCTGCCGGAGATCACCGTCTTCGGCAATCGCCCGCTGATCCCGCTGGCCGGCAGCACGCTCGAACCGCAGCTCGGCGATTCCGCTGGTGCCACCGATGCCGCCGAGCTGCTCGACACGACCCCGGGCGCGGCGGTAGTGCGCAACGGCGCGCAGACCGGCATTGTGCAACTGCGCGGGCTGTTCAACGATCGCGTCAACATCCGCGTCAACGGCGCCGCGATCACACCGGCCTGCCCGAACCACATGGACCCGCCGCTGCACTACGTCACTGCCGCCGGCCTCGACAGCCTGCAGGTGACCCCGGGCGTCACACCGGTAAGCGAGGGCGGCGACAGCATTGCCGGCACCGTCATCGCCCGATCCGCGCCGCCGCAATTCGGCGCCGACGATTCGTTCACGAGCTTTGGGCTTGTCGGCGCCGGCTACAACGGCAGCCACCGCGGCGGCGACGGCCGCCTCACCATCGGCACCGCCAACAACGACGTCAGCGTGCAATACGCCGGTGAGCGCCTGTCCGGCCAGAACCAGATCCTGCCGGACGGCGAGGTACGCGACAGCGGCTACAACATTGCCAAGCAGGACGCGGCGATCGCCGCGCGCCTGGGCGGCGGGGTGCTGCGCATCGACGCCGGCCATCACGACACCTGGGACACCGGTACCCCGGCGCTGCCGATGGACATCATCTACGATCGCGCCGACCGCGGCGGCATCAGCTTCGAGCAGGAGAACGGACTGGAAGCGCGCCTCACCTGGCACTCCATCGAGCATCTGATGGACAACTACAGCCTGCGGCCGCTTACCGGCGCATTCCGCATGGCCGCACCCACCACCAGCGAGGACATCGGTGCCCGCATCGGTACCACCATCCGCCACGGCGACCACAGCGTGCGCGCCGGGGTCGAGTCGTACTGGAACGACTTCAATGGCTACCAGCAGAACATGGACACCAGTGCGCTCCAGGACATGTTCCGCAATGCCGAGCGCGACCGGCTCGGTGCCTATGGCGAATGGCAGCAGGACTGGAACTCAGACTGGCGCTCGCTCGCCGGGCTGCGCTACGACCGGGTCGAGAGCGATGCCGATGACGTGATCCAATTCCTTCCGGCCAGCGCCGCGCTGGCCGCGATGTTCAACGCCGCCGAGCACAACATCGTCGACGACAACTGGGAATGGATGGTGCAGACCCGCTTCACCGCCTCGGCAGCGCAGGCGTACGAGCTGTCGCTGGCGCGCAAGATGCGTTCGCCGAGCCTGCTCGAGCGCTACCTGTGGAACCCGTCCAATGCCAGCGCCGGCCAGGCCGACGGCCGCACCTATATCGGTAATCTGAACCTGGTTCCCGAGGAGTCGCACCAGATCAATCTTGGTGCCGCCTGGTCCGGCGCGAACTGGGAGCTGACGCCGAACCTGTTCTACAACGTGGTGCACGACTACATCCAGGGTACACCGGACCTCAGCCTGCCGCTGGTCATGGGCCAGCCGGTGCTGCGCTACACCAACATCGGCCGCGCCCAGCTGTACGGCCTCGACGGCGGCTGGCAGGTGAAGCTAAGCGACGCCTGGGCGCTGCGCGGCACGGTCAGCTACGTGCGCGGCACCAACGAGGACAACGGCGACAACCTGTACCGCATCGCCCCGCTGCACGGTGACATCAATGTCGACTACACGGTCGGTGCCTGGCTCAACACCGTCGAGTGGCGACTGGCGGCGCGCCAGAACCGCGTGGCCGCCTACAACGGCGAGACCGAAACGCCCGGCTACGGCATCGTGCACCTGCGCACCCGCTGGCAGGCGACCAAATCCGCCACCCTCACTGCCGGCGTGGAAAACCTGCTCGACCGCGAGTACGCCGACCACCTGAGCGGCGTCAACCGCGTGACCGGCAGCGACGTCGCGGTCGGCGAACGCATCCCCGGTGCCGGGCGGGCGTTCTACCTGGCCGGCGAGTATCGCTGGTAACAGCGCCAGCGATCACGATGTCCCCCGCCCTTCGCCGCACGCTGACCGTTGCCGCGGTGGCGCTGGTCTTGGGCGGTTCCGGCCTGGCCGGTTTCCTGGCGTGGCGGTGGATGCAGCCGCCACCGCTGGTGAGCGGCGCGATACAACCCGGCTGCGACCTGCATCACGGTCCGTGCGAGGCCCGCTTCCCGGACGGCGGTACCGTGCAGGTGAGCGTGTCGCCGCGCCCGATCCCGCTGGTGACGCCGCTCGCCATCGAGGTGCGGCTGGATGACATGAGCGCCGAATCGGTCGAGATCGACTTCCACAGCCCGGATATGTACATGGGCTACAACCGCCGCGCGCTCGCGCCGCAGGGCGACGGTCGCTATACCGGGCGGGCGGTGCTGCCGGTGTGCGTGCGCGACCGCATGCGCTGGCAGCTGCAGGTCATCGCCCGCACACCGAAGGGCGCGCGCGGAGCGCGTTTCGAGTTCGATACGGTCGTCGACCACCCGCCAGGGGTCTGAACGATGGGACGCCTCCTCCCGCTCGCCGCCGCCGTGCTCGCCGCGGTGGTGCTTGGCATGCTCGCCGCCCACCTCGCGGGGCCGCGCCCCGACGAGCCCGCGCTTCCGCGCGGCGGCGACTTCACGCTCACCGCCGCCGACGGCCCGGTGGCGCTCGAGCGCCTGCGCGGCCGGGTGGTGCTGTTGTACTTTGGTTACGGCTCGTGCCCGGACGTGTGCCCGACTTCGCTGGCGCTCACCACCGCGGCGCTCAAGGCCCTGGAACCGGCCGAGCTCGAGCGCGTGCAGGTGCTGTTCATCTCGGTCGATCCGGGCCGCGACACACCCGAGACGCTCAAACAGTATGCCGGCTACTTCCACCCGAACATCGCCGGCGTCACCGGCAGCCCCGAAACGATCGCCACGGTCGCGGCACGCTACGGCGCGTCCTACCGCATGACCCCGGTGGACTCGGCGGCCGGCTACGTGGTCGATCACAGTTCGGTCACCTCGGTGATCGCACCGGACGGCCGGCTGGTCGAACAGTTGCCGCACGGCACCACACCACCCGAGATCGTGGCGGCGATCCGGCGCTGGTTGCCACGCTGACAGACCTCAACCTCGTCTCCGGAGAGACAGATATGCACAAACCCCTGCTGTCGATGATGATCGTCACGGCGGCGCTCACTGCCGCCCCGACGCTGTGGGCCGCCGGCGCCGCCGATGCCATCCACGCCATGGAGCCGTCGGTCCGCATGGCGCCACCCGGCCAGGATCAGACCGGTGCCTACGTCACCCTGCACAACAGCGACAAGCGCGATCATGCGCTGGTCAAGGCCGCGAGCCCGGCGGCACGCGCCACCGAGCTGCACACCGTGGTGGACGAGGGCGGCATGAAGAAGATGCGCCCGGTGCCGAAGATCGACATCGCGGCCGGCGGCCAGACCAGACTGCAGCCCGGCGGGCCGCACATCATGCTGATCGGGCTCACGCAGCCACTGCGCGAGGGCGCCAGCGTACCGATCACACTGACCTTCGAAGACGGCAGCAGCAAGAAAATCTCCGCGCCGGTGCGGGCGATCACCGCGCCCGGGGCGATGTCGCACGGGCACTGAGCGCGACCGAAGAAGGCGACACGCCCCACAAACGAAAACGGGCGGCTGAGCCGCCCGTTTTTGCACCGGCGATGTCAGCCGGCGAGCTTCTTCTTGAGCAGTTCGTTGACCTGCCCCGGGTTGGCCTTGCCGCCGGTGGCCTTCATCACCTGGCCGACGAAGAAGCCGAACAGCGTCTCCTTGCCGGCGCGATACTGTTCGAGCTGCTTGGGATTCTTGGCGATCACCTCGTCGATTACCGATTCGATCGCGCCCGTGTCGGTGATCTGCTTTAGCCCCTTCTTGGCGATTACGGCGTCGGCATCGCCCTCGCCGGCCCACATCGCCTCCAGCACTTCCTTGGCAATCTTGCCGGAGATGGTGCTGTCACTGATGCGCTTCAGCAGCCCGCCCATCATGGCGGCCGTGACCGGCGACTCGGCGATGTCCTTGTTGTCGCGGTTGAGGAAGCCGGACAGCTCGACCGCGATCCAGTTGGCCACGGTCTTGGCGTCGACGCCGGAATCGCGCACCACGGTCTCGTAGTAATCGGCCATGGCACGGGTCGCAGTGAGCACGCCGGCGTCGTAGGCCGACAGTTTGTACTGCGACATGAAGCGTTCGCGCTTGGCGTCCGGCAGTTCCGGCAGGGTCTTCTTCACATCCTCGACGAAGCCCGCCGCCAGCACCAGCGGCAGCAGATCCGGGTCGGGGAAATAGCGGTAGTCGTGCGCCTCTTCCTTGCCGCGCATCGAGCGGGTCTCGTTCCTGGCCGAATCGTACAGCCGGGTTTCCTGAATGACTTTCCCGCCACCCTCGATCAGCTCGATCTGGCGCTCGACCTCATACTCGATCGCCTTCTCGACGAACCGGAACGAGTTGACGTTCTTGATCTCGGCACGGGTGCCAAATTCTTTCTGACCCTTCGGCCGCACCGACACGTTGGCGTCGCAGCGGAACGAGCCTTCCTGCATGTTGCCGTCGCAGATCTCGAGGTAAGTGACCAGCGAATGCAGCTTCTTCAGATAGGCGACCGCTTCTTTCGCCGAACGCAGGTCCGGCTCGGAGACGATCTCCAGGAGCGGAGTGCCGGCGCGATTGAGGTCGATACCGGTGAGACCGTGGAAATCCTCGTGCAGCGACTTGCCGGCGTCCTCTTCCAGGTGCGCGCGGGTGATGCCGACCACCTTCTCCTGGCCGTCGACCTCGATTCGGAGCGTACCCTTCGAGACCACCGGCAGCTCGTACTGCGAAATCTGGTAGCCCTTCGGCAAATCCGGGTAGAAATAATTCTTGCGCGCGAACACCGAGCGCGGATTGACCTTGGCGCCGATCGCCAGCCCGAACTTCGCCGCCATGCGCGCCGCGTCCCGGTTCATGACCGGCAGCACCCCGGGCAGCGCCAGATCGACTGCGCACGCCTGGGTGTTCGGCTCGGCGCCGTACTGCGTGGCCGCACCCGAGAACAGCTTGCTCTTCGTGAGCAGCTGCACGTGCACTTCAAGACCGATGACCGTTTCCCATTCCATAATGATTACTCGACGCAAAGGCGCAAAGACGCAAAGGAATCAGAAACAAAGGAAATCACTCTTACTCATATTGATCTTCCTTTGCGCCTTTGCGTCTTCGCGGCAGAAAATATTATTCAAACCCTTTCGGCGCCCGCTGGTGCCAGTCGGTCGCCTGCTGGTACTGGTGCGCGGCATTGAGCAGCCGCGCCTCGTCGAAGTACTTGCCGATCAGCTGCAGGCCGACCGGGCGGCCGTCGGTGCCGAAGCCGGCCGGGATCGACATGCCCGGCAGCCCGGCGAGGTTCACCGAGATGGTGTAGATGTCGCTCAAGTACATCGCCACCGGGTCGTCCTTCTTGGCGCCGAGGTTGAACGCAGTCGTGGGCGACGTCGGACCCATGATCACGTCACACTTCTCGAACGCGCGGTTGAAATCGTCGGTGATCAGGCGCCGCAGCTTCTGGGCCTGCAGGTAATAGGCGTCGTAGTAGCCGGCCGACAGCACGTAGGTGCCGATCAGAATGCGGCGCTTCACTTCCGCGCCGAAGCCCTGGGCGCGGGTCTTGCTGTACATGTCCACCAGGTCCTTGTACTCCGGGGCGCGGTAGCCGTAGCGCACGCCGTCGAAGCGCGCCAGATTCGATGAGGCCTCGGCCGGGGCCAGCACGTAGTAGCAGGGGATGGCGAGCTGCGAGTTGGGCAGGCTGACCTCGACCAGCTCGGCGCCGAGTTTCTTGTACTCGGCGATCGCGGCCTCGACGACCTTGGCGACATCGGCACTCAGGCCGGCGCCGAAGTACTCCTTCGGCAGGCCGATGCGCAGTCCTTTAATACTGTTGTTCAGGCCGGCGGTGAAATCCGGCACCGGCTGTTCGACCGAGGTCGAGTCGCGCGGGTCGAAGCCGCACATGACGTTGAGCAGCAGCGCCGCGTCTTCGGCCGTACGCGTCATCGGCCCGCCCTGGTCGAGCGAGCTGGCGAACGCGATCATGCCGTAGCGCGATACCCGCCCGTACGAGGGCTTGATGCCGGTGATGCCGGTGAGCGCCGCCGGCTGACGGATCGAGCCGCCGGTGTCGGTGCCGGTGGCGGCCGGGGCGAGGCGCGCGGCTACCGCCGCCGCCGAGCCGCCGGAGCTGCCGCCCGGAACGGCCTGTGTATCCCACGGGTTTTTCACCGGCCCGTAGAACGAGGTCTCGTTCGACGAGCCCATCGCGAACTCGTCCATGTTGGTCTTGCCGAGGTTCACGGCGCCGGCGGCGTTGAACCGCTCGATGACTGTGGCGTTGTACGGCGCCACGAAGTTGGACAGCATCTTCGAGCCGCAGGTGGTGAGCCAGCCGTCGGCGCAGAAGATGTCCTTCTGGGCGACCGGCACCCCGGTGAGCGGCCCGGCCTGGCCCTTGGCGAGCAGCGCATCCGCGGCCCGGGCCTGGGCGAGCGAGCGCTCCGGGTCGACCGAAATGAAGGCGTTCAGGCCCTTATACCTACTAATACGGTCGAGGCAGCCCTGGGTCAGCTCGACGCTCGAGACCTTTTTGGCCTTCAGCAGGGCGGACAGTTCGGAGACGGTTTTATCAAACATCGAAGCGCTCTATATGATCTCTTGTCGCAAAGACGCCAGGGCGCAAAGAACGACTTAACGGATAAAGGCCGTTCTTTGCGTCTTCGCGCCTTTGCGACGGGTTTTCCTATTCGATGACCTTCGGCACCAGGTACAGCCCGGCCTCGGTGGCCGGGGCGACCTGCTGGAACTTGTCGCGCTGGTCGGGTTCGCTCACCCGGTCGTCGCGCAGCCGCAGCGCCGCGTCCTGGGGGTGGGCCATGGGGGCGACGCTTTTGGTATCGACCGCATTCATCTGCTCGATCAGACCGAGGATGCGGGACAGGGATTCGGTGGTGGCGGCGACCTCGGCCTCGGTGATGTCGAGGCGCGCCAGATGGGCAATCTTGATGACGTCCTGCCGGCTGAGTGACATGGAGGGTTTCCGGAACCGCGGTTGGAGTGCGTCGGCACGTTATCACAATCAACCCGGCTGTTGAACCGGCTCCCGGCGGTTGGTACAGTAGCCCGGTTTCACGCTATCCGTTCCACAACTTCTTAAAGAAGGCACGCCGCCACCCTCATGTTCGAATCGTTCCGCGGTTACTTTTCCAGCGACCTTGCCATCGACCTCGGTACCGCCAACACCCTGATCTGGGTGCGCGGCAAGGGCATCGTCCTCAACGAGCCGTCGGTGGTGGCAGTGCGCCAGGAGTTCGGCATGCGCGGCGGCAGCCGCTCGGTGCTGGCGGTCGGTGCCGAGGCCAAGAAGATGCTCGGCCGCACGCCGGGCTCGATCCAGGCCATCCGCCCGATGAAGGACGGCGTGATCGCCGACTTCACCGTCACCGGCGAGATGCTCAAGTACTTCATCCGCAAGGTGCACGAGAAGCGCCTGTTCCAGCCGTCCCCGCGCATCGTGATCTGTGTGCCCTGCGGCTCGACCCAGGTGGAGCGGCGCGCGATCCGCGAGTCGGCGATCGGCGCCGGCGCGCGCGAAGTGTACCTGATCGAAGAACCGATGGCGGCGGCCATTGGCGCCGACCTGCCGATCGCCGATCCGACCGGCTCGATGGTGCTCGACATCGGCGGCGGCACCAGCGAAGTGGGCGTGATCTCGCTCGGCGGCCTGGTGTACGCCACCAGCCTGCGCATCGCCGGCGACAAGATGGACGAGGCGATCATCAACTACGTGCGCCGCAAATACGGCCTGCTGATCGGCGAGGCCACTGCCGAGAAGGTCAAGATCGACATCGGCACCGCCTGGCACGAGAGCGAAGTGCGGCAGATGGACATCAAGGGCCGGCACATCGCCGACGGCGTGCCGCGCTCGATGTCACTGAGCAGCAAGGAAGTGCTGGCCGCGCTCACCGAGCCCCTGCAGGGCATCGTCGGGGCGATCAAGACCGCGCTCGAGCAGACCCCGCCGGAGCTGGCCGCCGACATCGCCGACAAGGGCCTGGTGATCTCCGGCGGCGGCGCGCTGCTGCGCGACCTCGACGTGATGCTGCGCGAGGAGACCGGGTTGCCGATCGTGGTCGCCGAGGACCCGCTCACCTGCGTGGTGCGCGGCTGCGGGCGCGCCCTGGAAGAGACCGAGTCGCTGAGCGACGTGTTCGTGCATGAGTGACCGCGCACCGCGCCTGCCCATCGCTGCCGAGGTTTTCCCCTCCCTGACCGCCCCGGGCATCGGCCCGGCGGGAAACTGACATGCTGCAGATCGCCGGCTGGCAGCTGCGCGCGCCCTCCAACCTGACCCGCCTGCTGGTATTCGCCGCGCTGTCGATCGCGCTGCTGCTGCTCGACGCGCGCGGCCATCACCTGCAGAAGATCCGTGCCGGGTTGACCGTGCTGCTGACCCCGGTGCAGATGCTGGCGGCGGTGCCGACGCGCGTCGGCGGCTGGGCGGCCGATGCGCTGCGCGGCGATGCCGAACTGCACGAGGAACTGGAACGGCTGCGTACGGCGCAATCAATCCTGCTGGCGCAACTGGAGAAATACGCGGCGCTTGAGGCCGAGAACGCCCACCTGCGCTCACTGCTCGGCACCAGCGCGCTGGTCGCCGACAAGGCGGTGGCGGCCGAGCTGGTCGAGGTCGCCACCGAACCGTTCCGCCGCACCATCGTGATCGCCAAGGGCGAAAAGGACGGCGTGTACGTCGGCCAGCCGGTGATCGACGCCTTCGGCATCCGCGGCCAGCTGAGCGAGGTCGGCATGCTGCGCAGCAAGGCGATCCTGATCACCGATCCCGGCCACGCGGTACCGGTGCAGGTCAACCGCAACGGCCTGCGCGCCATCGCCTTCGGCACCGGCGCGCCCGACAGCGTGTCGATCCGCTACCTCACCGCCTCGGCCGACATCAAGGAAGGCGATCTGCTGGTGAGTTCCGGCATTGGCGGCACCTTCCCGTTCGGCTACCCGGTGGCCCGGGTGGCGCGCATCGTCAACGACCCGAACGAGTCGTTCCTCGACATCCTCGCCACACCGGTGGCCCAGCTCGGCCACAACAAGGAAGTGCTGCTGATCTGGCCGTCCAAGGCGGTGCTGGCACCGCCGCCGAAACCGGCCGAGCCCAAGCCGGCGGCGCCGGCGAAAAGGCCGGCGGTCGCCCCGCGGCCGGCCGCGGCAGCGCAACCGCCAGCGGCGGCCGCGCCCCCGGCGACACCGGCACCGGTGCCGGCAGCCCCCGCCGCCCCGGACCCGAGCGCGACGCCATGAACCCGAGCCCCGATTCCCGCAACCGCTGGGTCATCCTCGCCAGCTTCCTGGCCGCACTCGTGCTTACGATCCTGCCGTGGCCGGTGTGGACCGAGCAATTCCGCCCGGACTGGGTGGCGCTGGTGCTGATCTACTGGTGCATGGCCCTGCCGCAGCGCGTCGGCGTCGGCACCGGCTTTCTGGCCGGGCTCACCCTCGACGTCCTGTACGGTTCGATCCTCGGTGAGAACGCGCTCGCCAAGACCGTGATCGCCTTCCTTACCGTACGCTTCCACCTGCAGCTGCGCATGTTCCCGCGCTGGCAGCAGGCGGCGGTGGTACTGCTGCTGGTGGCCGGCAACCACCTGCTGGTGCTGTGGATCAAGGCACTCGCCGGCACCGCGCCCGGCACCTGGAACTTCCTCACCCCCGGTATCGTCAGCATGCTGCTGTGGCCGTGGCTGTTCGTGATCCTGCGCGACCTGCGTCGCCGCTTCGTCAGCTAGGGCCATGCGTAGCGGCCAGATCCGCGATCACCTGCGCGAGTCGCGGCTGTTCGGTTCACGACTGACGGTCGTGGCCGGCGTGGTCGTGGCGCTGACGCTGATCCTGCTGCTGCGCATCGCCTACCTGCAGATCGTCAACTACCGCCACTTCGCCACCCTGTCGCAGGAAAACCGTGTCAACCCGATCCCGATCCCGCCGGTGCGCGGGTTCATCCTCGACCGCAACGGCGTGGTGCTGGCGCAGAATTACCCGGTGCTGACCCTGGAAGTGGTGCCCGACCAGGTCGAGGACATGGGCACGCTGCTGCGCGAGCTGGGCAAGATCATCACCCTCAACGAGCGCGACCTGAAGCTGTTTGCGAAGCAGCTGCGCGAACGGCCGCGGTTCGAGTCGCTGACGCTGCGCACCCAGCTCACCGACGAGGAGGCGGCGCGGTTCGCCGTGGTGCGCCACCGCTGGAACGGCGCCGAGTTGCGCGCGCGCCTGCAACGCCACTACCCGCAGGGCACGCTGGCGGTGCACGCGATCGGCTACGTCGGCCGCATCAGCGAGGACGACGTCGAGGTGATCGACAAGAACGCCTATCGCGGCACCCAGCACATCGGCAAGCTCGGTGTCGAACAAAGCTACGAGGACACGCTGCTCGGCACGGTCGGCTTCGAGAAGGTCGAGACCGACGCCCACGGGCGCGCGATCCGGGTGCTCGAACGCATCGCCCCGGTGGCCGGCAAGCACCTGCACCTGAGCCTCGATGCGCGCATGCAGGCGCTCGCCGAGCAGGCACTCGGCGAGCGCAAGGGCGCGGTCATCGCACTGGAACCCAAGACCGGTGCGGTGCTGACCTTCGCCGGCACCCCGACCTACGATCCCAACCCGTTCGTGAACGGCATCGATCCCGAGTCGTATGCCAGGCTGCGCGACAACCCGGACAAACCGCTGCTCAACCGCGCGCTCAACGGCCAGTACGCGCCGGGGTCGACCATCAAGAGCTTCTTCGGACTGGCGGCGCTCGAGGCCGGCGAAAATCCGGCCAAGCAGATCACCTGCCCGGGCTGGTATTCGCTGCCCGGCAGTTCGCACCGGTTCCGCTGCTGGAAGAGCGCCGGCCATGGTGCCGTCGACCTGCACGACGCCGTGGTGCAGTCGTGCGACGTGTATTTCTACAAGCTGGCGGTCACGCTCGGCGTCGATCGCATGACCCAGTATCTCGCCGGCCACGGCTTCGGCAGTCCGACCGGTGTCGACGTGCGCGGCGAATCGAAGGGCCTGTTGCCGACCGCCGAGTATCGCAGCCGGCGCAGCATGCAGTGGCTGCCGGGCGAGACCGTCATCACCGGCATCGGC
>Ga0316630_10000454_pt1 | contig 12922 bp, 9 predicted proteins | sample OWC_May_M1_C1_D6_FD_207658 | JGI IMG/M metagenome (GOLD analysis project Ga0316630, IMG submission 207658) | Wetland soil microbial communities from Old Woman Creek delta, Ohio, United States - OWC_May_M1_C1_D6_A | ecosystem: Environmental > Terrestrial > Soil > Wetlands | place: USA: Ohio...
CGTGACGTAGAAGGTCTGCGGCTTGACCCAAGGATGTTGCGGCAGGCGCGCGGTGATTGCGAGTTCCCCGGGCTTGTCGGTCGGCACGTCTTCCAGCAGGCGCACCGCCCAGCCCTTGTCGGCGAGTGTGGTTTTCTTTTCGTATACCGGTTTCCCGTCGAGGGTTGCACTGATCTCGATCTGATCGGGGCGATCCCAGCAGGCGTTGCCCCATTCGTCCTCGGCGCGCAGGCGCAGCGGCAGTTTCTCGCCGGCGCGAACGATGCGCGAACCGGCCCACATGAGCTGCGCCGGTACGCCCGGCACGATCTGGATCACGAGGTCGGGATTGATCGCGGCAAAACGCGAGGTGCCGAGCGGATCGACATAGCAGCGAATCTTGAAATTCTGTTCGACGAAAGTCTGCACGCGCGTGCCGGCGCCGCCGAAGCGGCGATCGCCGAGGCGGATGACGATATGGTCGCCGGCCTTGAGATAGCCATCGAAGGTGTCGACGATGATTGCCTTCTGGAACGGGCGCTCATGGCCCTTCTGGTCGAAACGCACGGTGAGTTTCTGCACCGTCGCCGGGCTCTGACCGGGAATGGTCGGGGCGGCGTGGTATTCGGCCGACACATAGTTGGCCGCGGTCGGCTCGGTGGTCTGGAACAACGCCCAGTCGGAATAGAAGCGGAAGGTCGCCTTGAACCACGAGCCATCGGCCATGCCGGAGGCGCCGAGCTCGTAGTCGATGACGATCTCCTGCCAAGAACCGGCAGTAATGCTCTCCACGTTGCAGCTCACCTTGCCGAGGAACGGCATGTCCTTGGTGGCGGAATAGAGTCCCTTGGGGGCGTGATAGTCGCCCAGTATTTTCTGGATATCGGCTTCGGGAATCTTTTTCATGCAACGCTCCTGTCAAATCGAAAAGATAAAAAAGCCCGGCGCGTTCGCGCCGGGCAGTGAGTTACCACCTTGTTGTTACTTGAATGGCCACGGCGCGGTCGGGTCCCATACCGGGATGCCCATGAACGCGTACCACGGCGCCATGATGCAGATACCGTAGGCGATGGCGATGAGCACCGACACCCAGCCGACCTTGGCATAGTCGGTCATGCTGAATGTGCCGCTCGAGTACGCGATCACCGCGGCCGTGATCTGGGTCGGCAGGATATAGGCGAAGGTGTCGGTGTCCGACACCAGCATGGTGAACGCCACCGGGTGCAGGCCGAGCTTGGGTGCGAGCGCCACCAGGATCGGCGCCAGCATGGTGATGGCGGCGACGTTCGACAGCATGCCGAGGCGGATGATGTGGGTGCCGACCATGAGGATCAGCAGGATCATCCACCAGGCATGCCCGTGCGCGATCGGATGGATCACGTCGGACAGATACTTTGCCAGCCCCGACGAACCCATGGCCGCGGACATGGAGAGCGCGCCGGCCAGCAGCAGCCAGGTGCCCCAGATGGTGCGGTCCTGCAGCACTTTCCACTTGAAGGCGAACAGGCCGGGGATGAACATGACGCACATGCCGATCAGAATCGAGTTGTGCGACTTGATCTTGTGCCACTCCTCGGTTACCCACATGAAGCCGACGAACGCGAAGATCGCGAGGATCAGCCACTCGGCCTGAGTGGTCTTGGGCTGTTCCTTGTGCAGGACTTCGATCTTGGCGATGCCGCCGGGGATGCCGACGCCGCGGGTCTTGAAGTAATAGCGCACCCACCACTGGGTGAGCACGAACATGCCGAGATACGGCCATTGCAGCATGAACCACTGCGCGTAGGAGATATTGAGCGCCAGCTCGGTTTCGAACAGGCCGACCAGCACCATGTTCGGCAGATGCGCGGTCATGATCATCATGCCGCTGATCATTGAACCGTATACCAGGGTCTGGATCACGATCGCCTTTTTGGCGGCGCGCTCTTCGGGCGTGTCGCCGAACAGCCGGGTGATGCCATTGACCACCGGCAGCAGTGTCGCCGCGCGTGCATTGGCCGCCGGGATTATGAGCGAGAGCACCAGGTTCACGCCGAACATGCTCCAGATAACACCGCCGGCTTCCTTGACCTTGGCCTTGCGCAGCATGGCGAGCGCGATGCGCCGGTCGATGCCGGCCGCCTGCATGATGGCCGCGAAGATGAAGGCGCCGAGGCACAGCGCCGCCACCGGTGTGGTGAAGCCGCTCGCTGCTTGCGGGAACTTGCCAACGCCACCGGACATCACCAGCAGCATCGGGATCAGGATACCGGTAATACCGACTGGCATGGCCTCGGTGATCCAGATGATGCATGCCCACGCTACCACCGCGAGTACCGCGCGTCCGGCCGGTTTGAGTGCGCTTACCGCGCCGTCGGTGCCGGTGATCTCCGGCATCGGGATGACATACAGAATCAGAAAGAACACCACCCACGCGGCGATGAAACCGCCGAGGGTGCGCCCGGGTGTTCCTCCGGCGAGGCGAATGTTCTCCAGCAGATTGCCAAAAAATCCACGGCCGGTGGCCGATACAGACACATCGCCATTCTGTGCAGCTTGGCTTTTCATTGTGTGATTGCTCCTCAGCAGGTGCGGGGCCGATTATTTCTTGAGTGCGTCGGCGGTCAGAGAAACAAGTAGCACACCGATGACCTGGTCGCCATCCATGACCGGTGCCGAGATCTGTACGCTGTCGATGTTGGTCGAGGGATCGGGCTTGGATTCATCCTGTTGCCAGACCTTGCCGTCGTTCATCGAGGTATCGAAGTTCGGTTTACCCTTGCCAAGATAGATGGCCGGCATGGAGGTGAAGGCGACGCGCTGGCTCTTGGCGCCGGACAGCACGATCTTGTTGATGCCCTTGGCGTCGGCCTGCATCCATTTTGTCAGTTGTTTGCCGGTAGTATTGGTGACGAACCCGCTGACCACCGGGTCGGTTTCCTTGAGTTCCTTCCATTTGGCATTGCCCATGCCGGCAATCGGACCCTTGGCGTTGGCGTCCTTGACCGCCTGTACGATCAGCGGATCGGCGGCCCAGCTGACGGCCTGTTTCTTGTACCGGTCGATTTTCGGTTGCATCGCCGGTGTGATATCTCCGGCGAATAGTGGGGCAGTGAACAACAATGTCAGCGTGGCAAGCAGCAGACGGGTCACGGAGCAGGTAAATCCGGGCATGGTGGATATCCTCCATTCAGTTTATGGTAATGTACTTCAGGGGGTCTTCTCGGTCCGACAGCGCACCTGCAGGCATGCAATGAGGGTCCGTGTCGTTAATATGATCCACTGCAGCACCCGACTCTGTCGGCTGGCAGACATGGATTCCTGTCGTGTATCATTAAGAGAGCATGTGTTCTGAACTTCTAGGAAGTTATAGCATGACGGCGAGGCAGAATGCAGCATTCCGGCCCTGAGCAGCTCTCGGATTTCATGGCACGCCTCGCGCCGGCGGATCGCGATGACCTGTTGCAGCTCGCCACGCGCCGCGCGGTGACGCGTGGCGAGTTCATCTTCAAGGCCGGCAGTGCAGGTGATAACGTCTATTTCCTCGTGTCCGGCCGGGTCAAAATTTATCACCTCAGCCCGACCGGCAAAGAAATTCTTCTCTGGTTTTGCTTTCCGGGTGAAATCTTCGGCCTGGCCGAAGTCTGTCATGGTGGTGGACGCCAGGTGTACGCCGAAACCTGTGAGCCCTCGCAGGTGCTCAGTGTCCGGCAGGACGAGTTCAAAAAATTTCTCGCGACGCACCCGCCGGGCGCGTTGCTGGTCAACGAGGTGCTGGCCTGCCGGCTGCGCAACCTCGGTAATATCATCCAGGGCCTGGTGGCGAGTGACGTGAACGAGCGCGTCGCGCAACTCATCGTGCGCCTGGCCGCGACACACGGACAAAAAACGCAAAACGGCGCCATTACACTCGATATCCGCCTGACACACCAGGAGATGGCCAACATGATTGGCACCACGCGCCAGAGCGTGACCAGTGCCCTGAACCTGTTGCGCCGTCGGGGAGTACTTGAGTTCGATGCCAGCCACCACATCCTCGTTCACAGTGAAACACTTCTGACACAGGCCGGCATGGCCGCCACCACGACTACGCCCTAAGGGCCGGGCCGACGAACGGCACGGTTACTCCTGTCTGACGGATGTGCAGACATCCGCGCAGCGCCTTTAATTAATCTTACGCGTCTGACGCATGATGCACCGGTGGTCTGCACGCAGTCGTGCCGGACCCGGATATGAACTCCAGCTATATGGAATGTTGAATGACGCCCCTGGTTTCCTTGCCCTCGCTGTTCTGGCTCTACTTCAAAATCGCCTGCACGAGTTTCGGTGGATACATGGCCATGATTTCGGTGGTCGAGAACGAGGTGGTGGAGCGGCGCAAGCTCATGTCGCATCCGGACATGCTCGACGGTATCTCGCTGGCCTCGATTCTGCCCGGCCCGGTGGCGGTCAATCTCGTGGTGTATGTCGGTTACCGGCTGCGCGGCGGCGCGGGTGCGCTGGTGAGCGCGCTGGGTGCAGTGCTGCCGTCGTTTGCGTTTATCGTGCTGCTGTCGATTGCCTATTTCCATTGGGGCCAGGTGCCGGCGGTCAACAAACTGTTCATGGGCTTCATCCCTGCGGTGACGGCGCTCATTGTGAGCGCGGCCTGGAACATGAGCCGCAAGGCCGTGACCGGCTGGCGCGAAGGCGTGCTGACCGCCGCCTCGGCCGGTGCGCTGCTCGGGATCGGCGGTTTCTACAGCACACTCGGGATCATCCTGGTCGCCGGGCTGGCCGGCTGGTGGTGGTTCCGCGCCACGACCCCGTCTGCCAATGCGGTGAGTGGCATGACGGCGGCTCCGTCTCAGGCACCGCAATACAGTACGCGCACGAGTCTGCTGCTGGTGCAGCCCTGGACCCTGGCGGTACCGTTTCTGACCCTCGACCCGGGCCTGATGCTCAAATTGTTTCTGGTGTTCGCCAGCATGAGCGTGATGCTGTTTGGCGGCGGCTACGTGTTTATTCCCCTGATCCAGGAGATCGTCGTGGATGGCCATGGATGGGTAACTACCCAGGAATTCATCGACGCCATCGCCATGGGCCAGATCACACCCGGGCCGATTCTGGTCAGCGCCGCCTTCATCGGACTCAAGGTTGCGGGATTCAGCGGTGCGGTCGTTGCCACCGTGGGCATTTATCTGCCGCCGGCCCTGCTCATGGTGGCCAGCACGCGCGCGCTCGAGTTCATCAAGAAATCACAGGCCATCCGTGCCGCGCTGCGCGGCATTCGCCCGGCGGTGGTCGGCATGATCGCGGCTGCGGCGTTCACGGTCGGCGGGACGGCGCCGCACCACTGGGTGTCAGTGCTGATCTTTGTTGCCGCACTCGTGGCGCTCATGCGCCTGCGTGTGCAGGTAGCTTGGGTGATTCCGGCAGCAGGGCTTACAGGATTGCTGTTGTTCTGATGCGAGGGCGACGCACGGGAGGCACCATGGACAGGCAGGGCACGCAAACTTTCCCTTACGCCAAACTCATCCGTACGGATGATGATGGCCTGATGACGCCGTATGGTGGCGATCTGGTGCAGGCGTTCGTACCGGCGAGCGAGCGGCCCGCAGTGCTTGAGCGTCTGCCAGGACTGCCGGCACTGCAGATTTCGGCCGCCGAGTTATTGGATATGGAGATGATTGCTTGCGGGGCACTTAGTCCGCTCACCGGTTTCATGACGCGTGCGGTGTACGAAGGCGTGCTGACGAACGCGCGGTTGCCGGACGGCCGGCCGTGGGGACTGCCGGTGACGCTCGCCGTGACGCGCGCAGCGGCGCTTTCGATACGTTCCGGTCAGGAGGTGGCGCTTTACCACGGTGCCAATCCGGTCGGTGTGATGCTGGTGGAGGAGATGTTCCTGTGGGACGCGGAGACGGAAACACGTTCCCTCGGCGCCGCCTCGAACGATGCACCCACTGCTGCGCGCCGCGAACGCCAGGCGGAATATCTGGTCGGTGGACCAGTGGCGCTGCTCGCCGCGCGCAGCGCCGGCTTTATGCAGCACCGGCATCTCTGGCCGCTCGAGATGCGTGGTCAGATTATGCAACGCGGCTGGCGTCAGGTGGCGGTGCCGCACATCAAGCATCCATGGCGGCGTACCCACGAGTACATGCTCAAGTGCGCTCTCGAATCCTCGGACGCCCTGCTTCTGCATACGCCGGCCAACAAGGAGTCAGCACCGCAGGCGATTTCGCCGGAGACCCTGCAGATGGCCAGCCGCATGTTGATTGAGAACTACTTTCCCGTTGACCGGATATCCGAGAATCCGATGTCGGCCGCATTCTTTGCGCCACACCCGCGCGCCGCACTCATGCATGCGATCCTCGGCCAGAACTACGGTGCCAGTCAGATCTTCTTGCAGGAAGATGATGGCGCAGCGCGCGAACTGTTCGCCGGGGCCGCTCGCCATGGACTTGTGATTCGACCGGTGTATATGCCGGCCGCCTTCCACTGCGAGCCGTGCGGGGGAATCGCCACGCACAAGTCCTGTCCGCACGGCGCGGAGCTGCATCTGGAAGTGACGGATGAGGAAATCACCGAGCAGCTCGTTCAGGGCGAGGGGCTACCGCTGTTTGTTGCACGCCCGGAGATTGCACGGTCGCTTGCGCGCGGTGTGGCGGAGCGTCTGGACAGCGTCGCCATCAGGAACGCTGGTCATCACATCTACCCGCATGCCGCGGAGGTGAGTAGCGAGCTGCGTCAGTCGCTCGCAGGACACAAGGCCTGCGCGCTGTGGATGACCGGGCTCTCGGGCTCCGGCAAGTCCACGATTGCGCATCGCCTGGAACGCGACCTGCTGCTCGCGGGCCACCGTGTGTTTGTGCTGGATGGCGACACCCTGCGTCATGGCCTCAATCACGATCTCGGTTTCAGCGAAGCGGACCGGCGCGAGAATCTGCGACGCGCCGCCGAGGTGGTGAAGGTGATGGTCGAGGCCGGCCTGATCGTAATCGCCTCATTCATCTCACCGTTTCGTGCCGAGCGCCAGATGGTGCGCGAGATTCTCGGCGCCAGCTTCCGCGAGGTGTATGTCGAGGCGAGCCTCGCGACTTGCGAGGAACGCGATCCAAAAGGTCTGTACAAGCGCGCGCGCGCCGGACAGATCCCGCAGTTTACCGGTATCAGTTCACCGTATGAGCCGCCGGAGAGCCCGGACGTGCGTCTCGACACCACCGCCTATTCGGTGGACGAGTGCGCGCGCCAGATGCGCGACTACCTCGCCAACGGTGGCGTGTTGCGCAGCGCGCGCGGCGATCATCGTGTGGCTGGCGCGGTCAGGACACCGGCGCGCGACGGTATCCGAATCCAGTAAACATCACAGAGCCTAAGGAGAATCCGATGCCCATTTTCATGATTGGTACGCAGCGTTCCGGTTCCAACCTGCTGCGGCTGATGCTCAATCAGCTGCCGGAAGTAGCGGCCCCGCATCCGCCGCACATCCTGCAGCGCCTCGCCCCCATGCTTGCCGGCTACGGCGACCTGAAACAGGATGCCGGCTTTATGCGCCTGGTGGATGACGTCTGCCAGCTGGTCGAGCTCAATCCGGTTCAATGGGAAGGTGTGCTGCTCGATCGTCAGGATGTGGCGTTCCGCTGTAGCGAGCGCTCGCTGGTGGCGGTGTTCGGCGCAGTGTACGACATCATGGCCGAGGTACGCGGTGCCCAGGCCTGGTGTTGCAAGAGCCTGGCGAATATCCAATATCTCAACGACATCGAGCGTTACTTCTGCGACGGTGCAAAGTACATCTACCTGTATCGCGATGGCCGGGACGTGGCCGTGAGTTTCCGCAAGGCGGTAGTGGGCGAGAAGCATTTCTATCACATTGCCAAAGAGTGGGGCGCCAGCCAGCGGATCGCGCTCGGCATGCGCGAGCGCGCCGGCCCAAAGCGTTTCATCAGCGTACGTTATGAAGACATCACCGCACAGCCGGAAAGTACCATGCAGAGGTTGTGCAAGTTTCTTGGTTATCGGTACACGCCGTCTATGCTCGACTTCCACGAGACCGACGAGGCCAAGAAGGCTGCCAAATCCAGCGATCTGTGGGGTAACGTTGCCAACCCGGTGATGGCGGACAACACCCGCAAGTTCCTGCGTGAAGCGGGCGAAGCCGATATCCGCGTGTTCGAGCTCGTGGCCGGTGACACGCTCGACGCGCTTGGGTACGAACGTGTGGCAACGCGCAAGGGCGAGAAGGGCGAGTTCAGCGCCGATGACATCCGCCATTTCGACGCCGAGAACAAACGCCTCAAGGAAGAGGTGATGAGCAAGGTCGATCCCGAGGACCTCAAGCGTCGCGATCGGCAATCCGGTCTCATCCAGCAGATCCGGCAGCGCCAGCAGACCGGCGACAGCATGTGGGTGAGCGTGTAACGGTGTAGCCGCGACCAGGGACGGTCGTTACTCCTCGGCTGCCGCTCCCGGCAACCGTTCCATGCATTGCCCTACCTTCCCACATCCATGTGGGTCGCCGGCGCGGTCCTGTTTTATCCGTCCCTGGGGTCGTCTTCGAGCCCCAGCTCCTTCAACTTGCGTGTCAGCGTATTGCGGCCCCAGCCAAGCTTGAGGGCCGCCTCCTGCTTGCGTCCACCGGTGTGCGCCAGCGCAGCCTGCAGCAGGATACGTTCGAACTCCGGGTTGAGCTTCTCGAGAATATTGCTTTCGCCGTGTGCCAGCCTTTGCTCGATCAACCGTTTCAGTCCTGTACGCCAGCCATCCGCGTCCGTTGTTTCTGCAGTGCCTGCACGCAGCTCCGGCGGCAAGTCGTCGATGCGTACCGCCTGGCTTGGCGCCATGACCGTGATCCAGCGGCAGGTGTTTTCAAGCTGGCGCACATTACCGGGCCAGGAGAGACGCGCCAGATAGTCGCTGGTTTCGGGCAACAGGTGTCTCACCTCTACGCCCAACTCTTCTGCAGATTGCTGGAGGAAATAACGCGCCAGCAGCGGGATATCCTCGCGCCGGGCACGCAGCGGCGGCAGGTGGATGCGGATCACGTTCAGGCGGTGGAACAGGTCTTCGCGAAAGCGTCCGTCCTTGACGCGCGTCTCGAGATCCTGGTTGGTGGCAGCAATGATGCGCACATCGGTCTCGACCTGTTCGTGGCCGCCGACGCGGTAGAACCGGCCATCCGAAAGCACGCGCAGCAGGCGCGTCTGCAATTCCGCCGGCATGTCGCCAATTTCATCCAGAAACAGCGTGCCGGCGTGCGCCTGCTCGAAGCGCCCCTTGCGCTGTGCGGCGGCGCCAGTGAACGCCCCCTTTTCGTGACCGAACAGTTCGCTTTCCAGCAGTTCGCGCGGAATGGCGGCGATGTTGAGGGCGATAAACGGCCCGTTGGCGCGCGGGCTGTGGCGGTGCAGGGCGCGTGCCACGAGTTCCTTGCCGGTGCCGGACTCGCCGTTGATGAGCACGGTGATATTGGAACGGCTGAGCCGGCCGATCGCGCGGAACACCTCCTGCATGGCCGGCGCCTCGCCCACGATCTCCGGAACTTCCTCCGGCAGGGTGCCGGCATCCGGTTTCTGGCGGCGTCGGTGTTCGATGGCGCGGCGCGCGAGCCGCACAGCCTCATCCATATCAAAGGGTTTTGGCAGGTACTCGAAGGCGCCGCCGCGATAGGAGGCGACCGCACTTTCCAGATCGGAGTGCGCGGTCATGATGATCACAGGGACGTCCGGAACGGCCCTGCCGATCGCCTCCAGCAGTTCGAGGCCGCTCACGCCCGGCATGCGGATATCGGACAGGATCACGTCCGGTTGCGCATGCTTGAGCGCATCGAGCACATTCGCTGCCGAATCGAAGCTGCGCACCACGATACCCGCTTTCTGCAGTGCCTTCTCCAGCACCCAGCGTATCGACTGGTCGTCATCGATCACCCATGCCGTATCCTGTTTAGCCATGTCCATTCTCCAGCGGCAGGTAAATGCGGAATATCGTTCTTCCCGGATGGCTCGAGCATTCAATGATGCCGCCATGCTGAGCCACGATGTCCTGGGCAATGCTCAGGCCCAGGCCGGTGCCGTTCGGTTTGCTCGTGACCATCGGATAAAAAATGTGCTCGCGCAGCTCTTCGGGAATGCCCGGACCACTGTCTTCGATCTCGACGCGTACCACATGACGGTGACGCTTCTGGGCGATGGTGAACTGGCGCTCGATGCGCGTGCTAAATTTGATCGTGCCTTCCTCGTTCAGTGCCTGCACGGCATTGCGCGTAATGTTGAGCACCGCTTGGGTAAGCTGCTCGGCGTCGGCAGGAAACTCCGGGATACTCGGGTCGTAATCACGTTCCAGATGAATGCCGGCCGGAATTTCGGCCAGCACCAGGCGGCGCACGTGGTCCATGACCTGATGGATGTTCATTGGCTTTTTGCGCAGCGGGGTGTTCGGCCCGACCATGCGGTCCACGAGGTTCCGCAGGCGGTCGGCCTCGTGAATGATGATACGCGTATATTCCTTGAGCGATTCGGAAGGCAGCTCGCGTTCCAGCAGCTGCGCCGCCCCGCGCAAGCCGCCGAGCGGGTTCTTGATCTCGTGCGCCAGACCGCGGATCACCGCGCGACTCGCGGCGTGCTGGTCGTTGCGGCTTTCTTCGCGCGCCAGCCGCAGCAACCGGTCAATCGGATTGATCTCCAGGATCAGCTCGCAATTGCCATCTGCGTGCGACACCGGCGTCACGGTGCAGTCCACCGTAATCCAGCGGTTCACCGGTACGCCGAGGCGCAACCCGTGTTCGGTGAACGGGTGGCGAGAAACCAGTGTCTGGTGCATGGCCTCAAGCAGCGCCTGGTTGCGTGGCAACAGGTGCGCCAGCGGATGGCCGGTGGCCTGGCGTGCTCCGGTCTCAAATAACATTTCTCCAGCCGGATTCATGGCGCTCAGCATGAGATCGTCGTCTACCAGCAGCACGGCGGTATTCAGATTTTCCAGGATGTGCTGTGGCAGGCTTTTCGGCATCGTCCCAACCTTGGGTGGTATCAGTTCCTTAGCAATATCCGCACCAGACATTGTCTGTGTTTAAGAACAACAAGTTAAGAATATCTGACCATCAGGAAAGATACTCTGTGCACCATCATGGTGCGTCCTTTTTCCGGGATTGCAAGCAAAAAAAACGCCCCCGCAAGGGGGCGTTTTTCAGGCCTTCGGCCGCAGTGTGGATTAATGAAGCCCTGGCTGCGTTCGTCTTGCCATATTAATTAAACGCTGTAATACATGTCGAACTCGATCGGATGCGTGGTCATGCGGAAGCGCGTGACATCCTGCATCTTGAGTTCGATGTAGGCATCGATCAGGTCGTTGGTGAACACGCCGCCCTTGGTCAGGAACTCGCGGTCCTTGTCCAGGGCGTCGAGCGCCTGGTCGAGGGCGTGGCATACGGTCGGGATCTTCTTCTCCTCTTCCGGCGGCAGATCGTACAGATCCTTGTCCGAGGCTTCGCCCGGATGGATCTTGTTCTGGATGCCGTCGAGGCCGGCCATCATCATCGCCGCGAACGCGAAGTACGGGTTGGCACCCGGATCCGGGAAGCGCACCTCGATGCGGCGCCCCTTCGGGTTCGGCACATACGGGATGCGAATCGAGGCCGAGCGGTTGCGCGCCGAGTAGGCGAGCATCACCGGCGCTTCGAAGCCCGGCACCAAGCGCTTGTAGCTGTTGGTGAGCGGGTTGGTGATGGCGTTCAGGGCACGCGCGTGCTTGATGATGCCGCCGATGTAGTAGAGCGCGATCTGTGACAGGCCGCCGTACTCGTTACCCGAGAACAGGTTCTTGCCGTCCTTTGCGAGCGACATGTGAACATGCATGCCGGAACCGTTGTCGCCAACGATCGGCTTGGGCATGAACGTGGCGGTCTTGCCATAGGCGTGCGCGACATTGTGCACGCAGTACTTGTAGATCTGCAGCTCGTCGGCCTTCTTGATCAGGGTATTGAACTTCATGCCGATTTCGTTCTGGCCGGCGGTCGCCACTTCGTGGTGATGGGTTTCAACGATGAGACCCATCTCTTCCATGGCCAAGCACATGGCCGAGCGGATGTCCTGCTGCGAGTCGACCGGCGGCACCGGGAAATAGCCACCCTTCACGGTCGGACGGTGACCGAGGTTGCCGCCTTCGTACACCTTTTCGGTGTTCCAGGAGGCTTCTTCGGAATCGATTTTCACGAAGCAGCCGCTGATGTCGGCACCCCAGCGGATATCGTCGAAAATGAAGAACTCGGCCTCGGGGCCGAAGTAGGCAGTGTCGGCAATGCCGGTGCTCTTGAGATAGGCCTCGGCGCGGCGCGCCAGCGAACGCGGGTCGCGCTCATAGCCCTGCATGGTGCTCGGCTCAATGATGTCGCAACGGATGATCAGGGTCGGCTCTTCCATGAACGGGTCCATCATGGCGGTCGAGGGGTCCGGCATCAGGATCATGTCGGACTCATTGATGCCCTTCCAGCCGGCGATCGAGGAACCATCGAACATCTTGCCTTCTTCGAAGGTCGAGGCTTCGACCTGATGATGGGGAACGGAGACATGCTGCTCCTTGCCCTTGGTGTCGGTGAAGCGGAAGTCGACGAACTTCACGCCCTTGTCTTTGATCATTTTAAGCACAGCGGCCGCGGACATCGGAAAGCCTCCTAAGTAGAGAAAATGGTGAACGGATCGCGGATTTCCGGCCTTGCGGCCGTCATCTAAAGCCGGTCATTTTGCAGTATTTATGCCACAAGTGAAATGGTAATAACTGCTTGATTCGCCAGCGGTCGCGTGACAATACAATCAAAATAAGCACCATATAGGTGCAGGTGGGTAATTATATGCACATATATGGTGCATGGACGTTATGTATTGTTACGTTGCACACATTCAGTGAAAGCGCACGTCCAGGGTTTCGATCAATGGATCTTTGGCGACGGCCGCCTGGAAACGTGCGGCAAGCTGGCGGCCAGTGTCCGGGTTGG
>Ga0316630_10000455_pt1 | contig 12917 bp, 10 predicted proteins | sample OWC_May_M1_C1_D6_FD_207658 | JGI IMG/M metagenome (GOLD analysis project Ga0316630, IMG submission 207658) | Wetland soil microbial communities from Old Woman Creek delta, Ohio, United States - OWC_May_M1_C1_D6_A | ecosystem: Environmental > Terrestrial > Soil > Wetlands | place: USA: Ohio...
CGCATGATCAACGGGCGCATCCGGGTGTCGGAATTTAAAGACTAGCTGTTGGCGATTAGCTATTAGCGGTTAGCTAACTGCCAACCGCTAAATGCTAATAGCTAATAGCCAACCGCTAAATGCTCAAATGAAACTGGTCATTCTCGGTCGTGACGGCGTGATCAACATGGCCCCGGCCACTTATGTCGATGCACCCGGGAACTGGGAGCCGCTGCCGGGGGCACTCGAGGCGATTGCGCGCCTGCATCGCGAGGGCTGGCGTGTGGTGGTGGTCACCCACCAGCCGGCGATCGCACACGGCGCGCTGCACGTCGAGACCCTGAACCGCATCCACGCGCGCATGCTCGACCTGATCCGCCACAAGGGTGGTGAGGTCGAGGCGATCTTCGTCTGCCCGCACGGGCCGGAGAGCCGCTGCCGCTGCCGGCCGCCGCAGCCGGGGCTGTTCGAGGAGATTGCCGAGCGCCTCAAGATCAATCTTGCCGGCGTGGCGGTGGCAGTGGCCGGCGCCGAGGAGGCCAGGGCCGCGGCCGCCGCCGGTGCCCAGCCAGTGCGTGTCGGTGTCGCCGAAGCCGGGGCGCCGGCGTTCGCCGGTCTGGCCGCATTCGCCGATTCTCTGCTTGCCGGCCGCCTGGGACTGTCCGCATGATGACCGTGCTGCGCTCGCTGCTGTTCAACTTCATCATGTTCAGTACGGTGACGGTGTACGCGCCGCTGTCGGTGCTGACCTTTCCGTTGGCGCCGCTGACCCGCTTCCGGTTCATCCGCCAGTGGGCGCGGTTCCACATCTGGCTGGCGCGGGTGCTGCTCGGGATGCGCTACGAGGTCAGCGGCCGCGAGCACCTGCCGAAGCACGGCACGGCGGTGGTCCTGGCCAAGCACCAGTCGAGCTGGGAGACGCTCGCGTTCCAGGAGATCTTCCCGCCGCAGGTGTGGGTGCTGAAGCGCGAACTGCTGTGGGTGCCGTTCTTCGGCTGGGGACTGGCGATGCTCGAGCCGATCGCCATCGACCGCGGCGCCGGCCGCAAGGCGGTGCAGCAGATCATCGATCAGGGTCGCCAGCGCCTCGACACCGGGCGCTGGGTGGTGGTGTTCCCGGAGGGCACGCGCGTGGCCGCCGGCCACCAGCGTCGCTTCGGCATCGGCGGCGCGGCGCTGGCCGCCGGCACCGGCTACCCGGTGGTGCCGGTGGCCCACGATGCCGGCTACTACTGGCCGCGGCGCGGCTTCCGCAAGCGCGCCGGAACGATCCGGGTGGTAATCGGCCCGCTCATCGACAGCCACGGCAAGACCGCCGAGCAGGTGAACCGCGAGGCCGAGGACTGGATCACGCGCACCATGCACGAGCTCGACCGCGCGCACCAGCGCGATCGTTGACAGGTGCGTTCCTGGCCAAAGACCTGAAAGGCAACATCTGCCGCAAAGACGCAACGAAAGAAAGCCAAATAAGTAGCGCGAGAGCGTGATGGGCTCCTCGCTTGGGTGTCCTGTCCCAAAACGCGACTCCTAAAATAACGACTTTCAATTCCGGCTTTTCTTTGCGTCCTTTGCGTCTTTGCGGCAGAAGTTTTCTTGTTCGCCGGCGGCGTAATTGGCCAGCCGCGCGAATTCTTCCAGCATCAGGGTCTCGGCGCGTCGCTCCGGTTCGATGCCAAGGGCCGCCATCGCCGCGCCCGGCACGATGCCCTTGAGGTTGTTGCGCAGGGTCTTGCGCCGGTGCGCGAACGCCGCCTTGACCACGTCGGCAAACACCTTTGGATCGCCCACTGCCACCGGCGGCGTCGGGTGCGGCGTCAGCCGCACGATGCTGGAGTCGACCCTGGGTGGCGGGTTGAAGGCGCCGGGGCCGATGTCGAACAGCTTTTCCACCGCGCAGCGCCACTGGATCATCACGCTCAACCGCCCGTAGTCCGGGGTGTCGGGCGCGGCGCGCATGCGCTCGACCACTTCCTTCTGCAGCATGAACAGCATGTCGCCGATGCAGCGTTCCTGGTCGAGCAGGTGGAACAGCAGCGGGGTGGAGATGTTGTACGGCAGGTTGCCGATCAGCCGCAGCCGTGTACCGGGCGCGGGTCGCTCCCGGCATCCGGCCTCGGCAACCGCTCCCGGCGTTGCCCTGCCTCCTGCATCCATGCGGTCGTCTCGCGACACGGGCACGTCCATGTGCGGCGCCAGCGCGCAGAAGTCGAACTCCAGCGCATCGGCCGCGTGCACCTGCAGTCGTTCCGGCGGGTACTCGCTGCGCAGCCGCGCCACCAGGTCGCGGTCGAGCTCGACCACGTGCAGCTGCCGGATGCGCTCCAGCAACGGCCGGGTCAGGGCACCGAGCCCGGGGCCGATCTCGACGATGACCTCGTCCGGTTGCGGATCGAAGGCATCGAGGATGCGCCGGATCACCCCCGGGTCGTGCAGGAAGTGCTGACCGAAGCGCTTGCGCGCGCGGTGCTCCATCAGCGGCACAGGGCGCGCGCCAGCGCAATCGCCGCCTCGAGGCTGGTCGGGTCGGCGCGGCCGCTGCCGGCCAGTTCCAGTGCGGTGCCGTGGTCGACCGAGGTGCGTACGAACGGCAGTCCGAGGGTGATGTTGACGCCGTGTGCGAAGTCGTGGTGCTTGAGCACCGGCAGGCCCTGGTCGTGGTACATGGCCAGCACCGCGTCGGTGGCGCCGAGGCTGGCCGTCAGGAACGCGGTATCGGCCGGCACCGGACCCTCCAGCACCATGCCCTCGGCACGCAGCCGCTCGATCACCGGCGCGATCACCTCGATCTCCTCGCGCCCGAGGTGGCCGCCCTCGCCGGCGTGCGGGTTGAGGCCGCAGACGCGGATACGCGGCGCGGGGATGGCGAATTTCCCGCGCAGGTCGTGGTGCAGGATGCGCAGCACGCCGGTGAGATGCTCGCGGGTGATGGCGCCGCTCACGGCCGCAAGCGGCAGGTGGGTGGTGGCCAGTGCCACCCGCAGCCCGGGCACGGCCAGCATCATGACCACCTGACCGACGCCGGCCTCGGCGGCCAGCAACTCAGTGTGACCGCTGAAGGCGATGCCGGCGTCGTTGATCACGCCCTTGTGCACCGGGCCGGTCACGAGCGCCTGGAACTCGCCGCGCAGACAACCGTGCGCCGCGTGCCGCAGGCAGTCGATCACGTAACGGCTGTTGGCCGGGTCGAGTTGCCCGGCACGCACCGGCGCGGCGGTGGCGAGTGGAAGTACGTAGCTGGCTGGCTGCGCCGTGCCGTGGCCGGGCCATGGGCGGGGGTCGAAGCGCAGTCCCAGTATCCGGGCGCGCTCGGCCAGCAGCTGCGGATCGGCGATCAGCACCCGGTCGTGATCGCGCGGTGGCGCCAGCGCCAGCGCCAGCGCCAGGTCCGGGCCGATGCCGGCCGGTTCGCCCGGGGTGAGCGCCAGCGCCGGACGCATGGCGTCAGCCGCCGGCGTCGAGGCGGTACTCGACGTACGCCTCGTCGCGCAGCTGGCGCAGCCACTGCTCGTAGCGCTCGTCGGCCTTGCGCGCGTGGATCTGGCGGCGCGCCTCGGCGATCTCGCGCTCGTGGCTGACGTCGCGCACGCGCCGCTCCAGTACCTGGATCAGGTGCACGCCGAACGGGCTCTTGACCGGCGCGCTCAGCTCGCCAGGCTGGAGGGCATCCATGGACTTTTCGAAATCGGGCACCGTCTGGCCGGGATTCATCCAGCCGAGATCGCCACCGTTGGCGGCCGAGCCGATGTCCTCGGAATGGGCGCGGGCCAGTGCCGCGAAGTCGGCACCGTTGGCGATGCGCTCGCGCAGATCGGCAGCACGGCGCGCCGCCTCGGCTGCTGACGTGAGCTCGCCGGTCTTGATCAGGATATGGCGGGCATGGGTCTGGGTGACGTTGACGGTCGCGGACCCGCCGCGCCGGTCGTTGAGCCGCAGCAGGTGGAAGCCGTTCGGGCCGCGCAGCACCGCGCTCACCTGCCCGGGCGCGAGCTCGCGTAGCGCCTCGACGAACAGGTCCGGCAGCTGGCCGGAAGCACGCCAGCCGAGCCGCCCGCCGTCGAGCGCATTCTGGCCCTGCGAGTGGGCGACCGCCAGCTGCCCGAAGTCGGCGCCGCGTACCAACTGGCGATGCAGGTCTTCGGCCTTGGCGCGCGCCTGCGCGATTGCCTCCGGCGAGGCCTTCTCCGGCAGGGTGATGAGGATGTGCGACAGGTCGAACTCGGTGTCGCCGCGGTTCGCCTGGTTGGTGAGGAAGTTCTCAACCTCGGCATCCGATACCGCCACCCGACCATTCACCTCGCGGTCGACCAGCTGCTGCACCAGCAGCTGGTTGCGCAGTTCTTCGCGGAAGGCGCGCACGCCGCCCGGTTCTTGTTCGAGCTCGTCGCGCAGTGCCGCCACGGTCTTGCGGTTCTGCTCGGCCACCTGCTCGAGCGCGCGCTCGAGGCGGTCGTCGCTGATGCTGAGGCCCAGGCTGCGGGCAAACTGTACCTGCAGGCGCTCGACCACCATGCGCTCGACCACCTGGCGTTCCAGCACCGTGTCCGGAGGCAGTGCCACCTTCTGGGCCGTGAGGCGCTTGCGGACCGCATCCACACGGGCGAGGACTTCGCTTTCGGTGATGATGTCGTCGTTGACCACCACCCGGATGCGATCGATGGTCTGGGCGGCCGGGGCGTCGGCTGCCTGGGTCGTGGCGGCCGATGCCGGCGCGCCGACCAGGGTCACGGCGACAAGCAGGGGAAGCAGCAATAGCGGGCGGGCCAGCAGCATAGTCTCGGCAATGGGACCCGGATGCCGGGCGTGAGTTCAGTGGCGGGGATTATACCGGAAGCGGCCACCCGCCCGTTGCCCCCGGTTTATTCGAAGACAAAGCGGTTTTGGCGCAGCGGGCTGTCCTCGGGCGGATCAAGCCGGGCCAGGCCGGACAGCTCGAACTCGAACAGCACGCTGCGATCTTCGGTGCCGTCCTGCAGCAGCCGGTGCCGGCCACTCAGGCGCACCGCCCAGCAGCAGCTGCTGTACTGGAGGCCGGCGTAGGCCTGGACGGTCGTGTCGGCCAGCAGCGAGTAGTTCCAGCGCGCCAGCCCCGTCCAGTGGGCGCTGAGCGGCCACTGCGCCGATATGTCCGTCTGCTCGTCGCGCGGCACATTCGCGGTGTCGAGGTAACGATAACCCAGATTCAGGCCGCGGTCGGCGGCCGGGCGGTAAAACAGGTAGCCATTGCCCTTGCGGGTCTCGCGCAGCTTGTTGTCCCATTGCAGATCGGCACGGGTATACCAGGCGTGGCCGAGGCGCGCGTACAGTTCGCCGATCAGGTCGGAGCTGGTGAGGGTCACGGTGCCGGGCGGGATGTTCACGCGCTGGTCCTCGAAGTAACGCACCTGGCCGATGCTGACCCGAACCTGCTCGGCGCCGGTGGCCGGCGCCAGGAAGCGGCTGGTCAGCGCCAGGGTGAGCTGGTTGGCGTCGCCGACCCGGTCGGCGCCGACAAAGCGGTTCTCGCGGAAAAAGTTGTAAAAGCTGAAGTCGGGGACCGCCGCATCGAAAATCGGCAGGTCATCCTGATTCTTGTACGGTATGAACACGTAGAACAGGCGCGGTTCGAGGGTCTGGGTATAAGCCGTCCCGCGGAGTTCACCCTCGCGTTCCAGCGCCAGCCCGCTGTCGATGCTGTAGACCGGCAGTCCGCGTTGCGGATCCGGATTGCGAACGGCGGCGACGCCGGTGGCATCGGCACCATCGGCGTTGTCGAGCCGCCAGCTGGTGTAGCGGTAGCCGGCCTTGGGCGTAAAGTAGAAGTACGCGGTACGCAGCGGCAGGCTCAGGCTCGGCAGCACGTCCAGCCGCTGGCCGGTAACGCTGTCCTGGCGGTAGAAGTTCACCCACTCGCTCTCGATCGCCGGATGAAGCCGGTTCGCGCCGAACGGGGCATCGGCGCTCAGCAGCAGCCGCGGCAGCCGCTGGTACGGCTGTTCGGCGAGCGCGATTGTTTCATCCAGCGTCTGGTACGTGTGGGTTTGGCCCGAAAACCGCCAGATGCTGCCGCCGTAGTTGACCGCCACGGACCGCGGCAGATGGGTCAGGCTGGATTCAGCCGGGTTGGTGGCCAGATCGATGAAGTAGCGCTCGTCCGACACCCAGCGGATGTCGGTCGCCAGGCTCCAGTTGCGCGGCAGGGTCTGGTTGTGGCGGAAATAGGCCAGCTCGCGGTCCTCACCGGTCTTCTGGTCGTTGGGCAGATAGCCGAGATCGAGCTGGCCCTGGTAGCCCGTGCCCAGATAGCGAAACTCGTTGAGCAGCTGCAGCCCGCGCTCGCTGAAGTAGCGCGGGGTCAGGGTGTCGTCGTAGTTGGGCGCCAGGTTGAAGTAATACGGCACATCCAGCGTGTAGCCGCTCTGGCTGGTGTGGCCGAAGTGCGGCGCCAGCAGTCCGGACTTGCGTGCCTCGGTCAGCGGGAAGTTGAGGTAAGGCGAATAGAAGATCGGCACATGCATGAATTGCACCACCGCGTGCGTGGCCTCGCCGGTCTCGCTGGCGCGGTCGAGCGTGAGTGTGCTGGCCCGCAGCCACCAGTCCTCCTCGCCGACCGGGCAGGTGGTGAAACGCACCGACTCCAGCTCCATGACGTCACGGCCCTCGAAGCGCAGCATGCCGGCCTCGCCGTGGGCGGCGCCCTGGGCGAAACTGAAGCGCGCCCCCTCGGCCTCACCGCGCTCGGTATCGAGCTCGTAACTCAGGCGCGGGGCGGCGATTGCCGGGCCATCACCTTTCTGCAGGAAGATATTGCCGCGTGCCTTGAGGCCGTTGCCGAGCTGGTCGTAGTCGACCTCATCGGCGAACAGGTGCAGGCCGTCGCGACGCAGCTCGACATGGCCGCGGAAGGCGGCCGACTCGTTGAGTTTGACCTCGGCATGATCGGCCACCACGTGTGCGCGTCCGTCGTCCATGCCGTCGGTGGGCAGGTTCGAGGCGGGCGTTACCGGGGTCGGGGCCGGGCACAGGCCCGGGCGGCTGGTCTTCGGTACCCCGAAGTCCTGCGCGACCGCCGGGGTGCTGCCGAAGGTAGCGAGCATCGCTGCGCAAAGCACGCGCCGCAGCGGGGGAGTCCTTGGCATTGGGCGCGGGAGATGGTTGTGTCACGCATAAATTCGCATAGAATCCCCGGGGATACAAGCGCAGGGCGCGCGCCCGTTGCGTTCCCGCCTACCCACTTCCCGGTACAGATCTTCTCTTGGACAGCAGGCTCGAAGGGCTCAAACGCTGGCTCGGCGCGGTGCTCGACGTCACCGACTACGAGCTGCAGCCGGCCTCGGCCGATGCCAGCTTCCGCCGTTACTTCCGGGTGCGCACCGCGGGTGCGACCCATATCGTCATGGACGCGCCGCCGGACCGGCAGGACCTGCGCCCGTTTCTGGCAGTGGCGGCGCGCCTGCGCGAGCTCGGTCTGCATGTGCCGGAGGTGCTCGACCAGGACCTGGGTGCAGGCTATCTGCTGCTGACCGACCTCGGCGAGCGCACCTACCTGCAGGAACTCAGCCCGGCCACCGTCGAACGGCTGTACGGCGACGCCCTCGGCGCACTGGTGGTGTTGCAGGCCGGCGTCTACACCGGCGCCGGGCTGTTGCCGGACTACGACGAGGCCTTGCTGCGGCGCGAGCTGGAGATCTTCCGCGAGTGGTATCTCGGCCGGCATCTTGGCATCACGCTTGCGCCCCCGCAGCAGCAGGCGCTGGCGGCGGCGTTCAACGCGCTGGTCAGCGCCGCCCTCGACCAGCCGCGGGTCTGGGTGCATCGCGATTACCACTCGCGCAATCTCATGGTTACGGCCCGCAATAATCCCGGGATCCTCGATTTCCAGGATGCGGTGGTCGGCCCGGTGACCTATGACCTGGTGTCGCTGTTGCGCGACTGCTACATCGCTTGGCCGCGCGACCAGGTCATCGACTGGGCCAAGGGCTACTACGAACTCGCCCGGCAGTCGGGCCTGCCGGTCGGCGCGGACGAAGAACAGTTCCTGCGCTGGTTCGACCTCATGGGCGTGCAGCGTCACCTCAAGGCGGCCGGCATCTTCGCCCGCCTTCACCATCGCGACGGCAAGCCCGGCTACCTGGCTGATATTCCGCGCACCCTCGGCTATGTGCTGGAGGTGAGCGCCCGGTACCCGGAGCTCGCCGGCCTGTACCAGCTGCTCGGGGCATTGCCGATCGAGGGTCTGAACGCGTGAAGGCCATGATCCTGGCCGCCGGTCGCGGCGAGCGCATGCGCCCGCTCACCGATCACACACCCAAGCCGCTGCTCGAGGTCGGCGGCAAGGCGCTCATCGAGCACCTGATCGAAGCGCTGGCGACCGCCGGCTTTCATGAACTGGTGATCAATACCGCCCATCTGGGCGCACAGCTGGTGACGCGGCTGGGCGATGGCGGCCGTTACGGGGTCGCGATCGAGTGGTCGCCGGAGCCGGAAGGGGCGCTCGAGACCGGCGGCGGCATCATGCAGGCACTGCCACGGCTCGGCGAGCGGTTCGTGGTGGTGAACGGCGACATCTGGACCGATTACCCGTTTGTCCGCCTGCGGCAGGTGCCGGCGGCGCTTGCGCACCTGGTGCTGGTCGACAATCCGCTGCACCACGCGCATGGCGATTTTGCCCTGAACGACGGCCGGGTCGCGGTCGAAGGCCGTACGCGGCTTACCTTCAGCGGTATCGGCGTCTATCACCGTGACCTGTTCCGTGACTGCCGCCGGGGAAAATTTCCGCTGGCGCCGTTGCTGCGCGCCGCCATGGGTGAGAACCAGGTGAGCGGCGAGCACTACCGGGGTCGCTGGGTCGACATCGGCACACCCGAACGCCTGCAGGAACTCGATCGCGCGCTCGGCCGGCGCGGGTAAGCGGCCAATCGTTCAATAATTTTGAAACGGGTGCCGGATCGGGCGGTGATTGCCGCCGCGGGCACTGTCAGCAGGTTGCCGGATCGCGGGCAAAGAAAAAACCGGCAGCGCGCTGTTGTTACCTTCTTGCGCTGCCGGCTTTACCGGAGGATCCCGCAAGGCGGGCCCTCCATACATCTCTGGGGTTCCGGTAGTCGCCGACATCAGTCGGGCGACCACCGGAACCAGTGCTGCTTACTTACTTCTTCTTGGCAGCCTTCTTGGCCTTCTTCTTGGTAGCCTTCTTCGCTTTCTTCTTCGTCGCCATGGTTGACTCCTTCAGGTTGTTGGTTAAGGAAAACGGGGACTTTTAGTGCCCCCGGTACTGCGCTTGTCGCGGCACAAAACCGGCATAAAACCGGGGTTCCGCGACTTCGCACAGGCCGGAATGGCCCGTACGCATCACCGCACGACCGCGGTCGACTCCACACACGACGCCGTGCTGGGTGAATTCGGGAAGGGAGATGCTGGAGGGGGAAGCAGGGGCTACCGGTAACCTTGCGTTACCAGTGAGAGTGGCGCTGCTTGTCAGACTTCGCAATCGAACCAAGTTTCGCTTCGCCCCGTCGTTCCGCAGTATCGCTTGCCTTGTCAGTTCATCACTGCATCATGCAGCGCACTACGTACCGCGTTTACTGAGGTGTAGCACATCTTGATCTCAGGTCAAGCGTAATGTAATCAGCGTTTTTCAAAATTGCAATCTCTTTTTTGCAATTTTGCTCTCCATCACGCGCGCGTGCACGCGATGGAGAGCAGCGCATGCATCATCCGCACTTCGAGTCGCCGCAGTTGAGACAGGTCATGCAGCCGTCCATCTTGATGACCGCCTTGGTCGAACACTTGCCGCACAGCTGTGCATCCGCCGGGAAGCTGCCGTGCTCGTCGTTCTTGCCGGTGAGCGTCCTGGTATGGGCTTCATGCTGGGCGCGCTTCTCGGCCAGGTACTTCTTCTGGTGCTCGTCCTGGTCGTCGGCCTTCAGCAGCCCGATCATTTTCAGGTGGCACTCGATCACATCCCCCAGTTCCGCGACCAGCGACGGGGTATAACGACCCTTCTTGAAGTAGCCGCCGCGCGGATCGAACACCGAACGCAGCTCTTCGATCAGGAAGGTGACGTCACCGCCCTTGCGGAACACCGCCGAAATCACCCGGGTCATGGCCACCACCCACTGGAAGTGGTCCATGCTCTTGGAATTGATGAAGATCTCGAACGGCCGGCGCTTCTCGTGCGGGGTGTCCGGGTTGAGCACGATGTCGTTGATGGTCACGTACAGGGCGTGCTCGGTGAGCGGGGTCTTGATCTTGTAGGTCGATCCAAGCAGCATCTCCGGCCGCTCGATCTGCTCGTGCATGTGCACGACGTTGCTCTCGGGCGCCTTGGCCGGCGCCTCGTCCTTCTTGACCACCTCGTAACCGGTGATCTTGGTGTCAATCTTGATAGCCATCGGGTTTGCTCCTCCGCAGGGGTGCGCGGGCGCCGCCCCTGTCTCTGTGTCCGTCAGAATTTCCCGTAATAGCCCTCTTTCAGGGCGTCATACAGGTTGGCGGCGGTGTGTTTCTCGCCGTCGTATTCGATTTCCTCGTTGCCCTTGACCTCCACGACCTCGCCGTTGGCGAGCTGGAAGCGGTACAGGGTGTTCTCGAGGTCCTTGTCCTTGACCAGCACGCCCTGGAAGGCCGCCGGGTTGAAGCGGAAGGTGGTGCAACCCTTCAGGCCCTTCTCGTAGGCGTACAGGTAGATGTCCTTGAAGTCCTCGTACGGGAAGTCGGTCGGGACGTTGGCGGTCTTGGAGATCGACGAATCCACCCATTTCTGGGCTGCGGCCTGCACGTCCACGTGCTGGCGCGGGGTGATGGCGTCGGCGCTCACAAAGTAGTCCGGCAGGCGGTTTTCCGGGGTCTCGCTGTCCGGCTCGGCACCCGCATTCACCAGGGTGCGGTAGGCGAGCAGCTCGAACGAGAACACATCGACCTTTTCCTTGGATTTCTTGCCTTCGCGGATCACGTTGCGGGCGTACTTGTGGGCGAACGACGGCTCGATGCCGTTGCTGGCATTGTTGGCCAGCGACAGCGAGATGGTGCCGGTCGGGGCAATCGAGGTGTGGTGGGTAAAGCGGCAGCCGACCGCGGCGATTCGGTCGGTGAGCTCGGCCGGGAACTGCTGCATGTAGCGGCTGTACTTGGCGAGCAGCACCTTGCCCGGCACCCTGTCGCCGACCTTGAAGCCGTCGCGCCGCATTTCCGGGCGCCGGGCCAGCATTTCATTGGTGACCGTGAACTCCTCGACCAGGATCGGGGCCGGGCCCTTCTCCTCGGCCAGATCGATGCCCACCTGCCAGCCGGTCTCGGCCATCTCGCGGGTGACGCGCTCGGTGAACTCGAGCGACTCCGGCGAGCCGTACGTGAGCTTGAGCAGGGTCATGGTCGAGCCCAGGCCCAGGAAGCCCATGCCGTGGCGGCGCTTGCTGGTGATCTCGTGGCGCTGCTTTTCGAGCGGCAGGCCGTTGATCTCGACCACGTTGTCGAGCATGCGGGTGAAGATCGCCACCACCTCGCGATAGCGCTCCCAGTCGAAGCGGGCGCGCTCGGTGAACGGCTCGAGCACGAACTTGGTCAGGTTCACCGAGCCCAGCAGGCAGGAGCCGTACGCCGGCAGCGGCTGCTCGCCGCACGGATTGGTGGCGCGGATGTTCTCGCACCACCAGTTGTTGTTCATCTCGTTGATCTTGTCGATCAGGATGAAGCCCGGCTCGGCATAATCATAGGTGGACGCCATGATCAGGTCCCACAGCCGGCGCGCCGGCAGGGTTTTGTAGATCTTGCAGGCCACCTGGCCGATGTCGTTCACGATGTAGTTCTGGGTGGTCGGCCAGTAGCGCCACACGATCCGGGAATCCGGGTCCTCGTACTCATGGTGGTTGCAGGGGAACACCAGTTCCCACGGCTGGTCGTTCTTGACCGCCTCCATGAACTCGTCGGTGATCAGCACCGACAGGTTGAACTGCCGCAGCCGCCCGTCCTCGCGCTTGGCACGGATGAAATCGGCCACGTCCGGGTGCTGGATGTCGAAGGTGCCCATCTGCGCCCCGCGGCGGCCGCCGGCCGAGGACACGGTGAAGCACATGGCATTGAAGATATCCATGAACGACAGCGGCCCGGAGGTGTAGGCGCCGGCGCCGCTCACGAACGCGCCGCGCGGGCGCAGCGTGGAGAATTCGTAGCCGATGCCGCAGCCGGCCTTGAGCGTCAGCCCGGCCTCGTGCACCGACTTCAGGATGCCGTCCATCGAATCCGGCACGGTGCCGGAGACGGTGCAATTGATGGTCGAGGTCGCCGGCTTGTGCTCATGGGCCCCGGCGTTGGAGGTCACGCGCCCGGCCGGGATCGCGCCGTTCTGCAGTGCCCACAGGAACCGGCCGTACCATTCTTCCCGCTTCTCCGGGCTGACCTCGACCTCGGCCAGTGCCCGGGCCACACGCTCGTAAGTCCCCTGAATATCCTGGTCGACGGCCTCGCCGGTCTTGGTCTTGAGGCGGTACTTCTTGTCCCAGATATCGTACGAGGCGGGCTGGAGGGGGATCTCTTCGGCGGCGGGGAGGGTGTGGAGCTTAACGGCTTTCATCTTATGTACGGCCTCCTCTTTATAGTGGTTGGGCACAGCCTGTAGTTATGTAGTACAGCCTGCAGCAACTGGCAATCCGATAACCACAACATGTTGTGGTCGCCGAGAAAAATAATCCCAAGGGTTGGGAGTGTCAAGGGATTTGTTATCTGGCCATCACGGCGACTGATGGGGTACGCGGACGAAGTACATATATATGTACCCCGCCCGCGGCCAGGTTCAGGCCGAGCGCCAGACGAGACACTTGTTCCATACGGTCATTGTGGGTATTAGCGTCCCTCGGGCCAGCGAGCCAGCGGCGGCAGTCGCAGAGTTCTGAATGGTAAAGGCTCGGATCCCGAGTCAAGAACTGGCCGATTCCGAGACCCCCGGGCGGGGCAGCGCTGCGACG
>Ga0316630_10000456_pt1 | contig 12901 bp, 10 predicted proteins | sample OWC_May_M1_C1_D6_FD_207658 | JGI IMG/M metagenome (GOLD analysis project Ga0316630, IMG submission 207658) | Wetland soil microbial communities from Old Woman Creek delta, Ohio, United States - OWC_May_M1_C1_D6_A | ecosystem: Environmental > Terrestrial > Soil > Wetlands | place: USA: Ohio...
GCGAACGCGGCCTGGACCTTTCCGTCGCGGCACTGGATGTTGATGATTTTCCCGCACTGCAGCGGCAACATGCTGGCGCCGCCGATCAGTTGCTGGTGCGCGTCGCGGGTATTCTTACGTCAACGGTCAGGCGCGAGGACGTCGTGGCGCGCGTGGGTGAGGCCGAATTTGCCGTGCTGATCCCGGAAGCCGATCGTTCACAGGCCATGAAACTTTGCGAGCGCCTGCGCGAACGCATTGCCGCCGAGCCATTGATCGGCGCTGCAGGCCCGATTGCGGTGTCCGCCAGCTTTGGTCTCGTCACGCAGAGCGCGGACGCGCCGGAGACCTTCGAAAAATTTCTCGTGCTCGTGGAACAGCGCTTGAGCCAGGCGCGCTCGGATGGCGGAAACCGCGTGGGCGTGACGCTGCTCAGCGATGTCATGCCGGAACCGGAAGAAGTGGTGCTGGCCGGTGCGCCGGACGCCGAAGCCCCGCTGGAGAACTCACGTGGCGAGATCGAGCTGACTGACGATTCAGGCGATCTGTCTGTCGCGGAGCTTGAAGCGCTGGTACGGGACGAAACCATACGACAGAAATCCGGACCACGCGTCGCTTAGCAGCAGACACAGTGCCGCAGTTTTCTGTTTTGCGATGACCCGTCCGATCATTCCATCTTTGACGCGCGTCTTGCCAGGGAATATCGTTGGCGCATCCATCAATACTGATTCGTAAATCTCTGGTGAGCCGATGATCGGCCTGCTGCAGCGTGTATGCGGTGCCAGCGTTGTGGTAGCCGGCGAAACCGTCGGGCGTATCGGTGCGGGCCTGCTGGTGTTTATTGGAGTGGAGCGCGGTGATGATGAGGCTGCCGCCGACCGCCTTCTCGATCGCCTGCTCGGTTATCGAGTGTTTGCCGACGCGGACGGAAAGATGAACCGCAGTGTGCGCGATATCGGTGGCGGGCTGCTGCTCGTGCCACAGTTCACGCTCGCCGCAGATACCGACAAGGGTATGCGCGCAAGCTTCACCCCGGCGGCACCACCCGAGGACGGGCGGCGCCTGTTTGCCTATCTGCTCAGTAATGCACGGAAGCAGCACCCGATTGTTGCGAGCGGCACATTCGGTGCCGACATGCAGGTGACCCTGACCAATGACGGTCCGGTCACATTCTGGCTGGAATCAAAATAGCCGTACCCTCAGGCGCGGCCGAGCGGGAAGGCGATAGTTTCGCCAAGCGTGCGTACACCGGACGCGAGCATTACCAGCCGATCGAAGCCTAACGCGACCCCGGAACAGTCCGGAATCCCGCTGGCCAGCGCGGCCAACAGATTCTCATCGAGCGCTACCGACGGCAGGTGTTCGGCCGAACGCGCATGCAGCTGACGCTCGAACCGTGTGCGCTGCTCGCTGGCATCGGCAAGCTCGTGGAAGCCGTTCGCCAGTTCCATGCCATTCAGGTACAGCTCAAAACGTTCGGCGAGCGGCGGGTTGCCGGGCCGCACGCGCGCCAGAGATGCCTGCGAGGCCGGATAGTCATAAAGGAAGGTGAGCCGGCCCTGCCCCAGCCTGGGTTCAATCAGGTGGGTGAGTAGCAGATCGCGCCAGATAGCGACATCGTGATGCGTCAACATCTCGGGCGGCGCGTGGATTTCATGTGCGCGCGCGGCGTGCGCGAAATCCTGGGCCGTGGCGGTGTGTGGATCGAGATGGGCGTACTGCTGAAATGCCTCGCGATAACTCAGTTTCTCGCTTGCGGCGAGCGTCACGTGCTCGCCGAGCGCTTGCCTTACCAGCGCATCCACCTCCGCCATGAGCTGAACAGCATCAAAGCCCGTGCGATACCATTCGAGCAGCGTGAACTCAGGGTTATGTGTCCGACCGACCTCACCGTCGCGGAACACCTTGCAGATCTGGTAGATCGAACCGCTGCCTGCTGCGAGCAGGCGCTTCATGGGGAACTCCGGCGAGGTCTGCAAGTACAGCGTCTGCCCCTGCGGAAACAGCGGGCCGGTATAGCGCGTCGTGAAACTCAGCAATGCCGGATCGGGCGTGGCGGCAGCAGACAGACAGGGTGTTTCCACTTCCAGCACGCCGCGTTCGGAAAAAAATGCCCGGATGCCGGTCAGCATCCGGGCGCGCAGCCTGAGGACTTCCAGCGTGGCGGATGGCTGCCAGCCGCCGGAAGGGTGGTGCCTCATCGAGTCAGGCGCGCGAGATGTACTCGCCAGTGCGGGTGTTGCACTTGATCAACTCACCGTTCTGGATGAACAGCGGTACGCGTACCACGGCGCCGGTCTCGAGCGTGGCCGGCTTGCCGCCGCCACCGCTGGTGTCGCCCTTGAGGCCCGGGTCGGTCTCGACGATCTTGAGGATTACGGTGTGTGGCGGCTCGACGCTCAGCGGTATACCGTTCCAGAGTGTGATGATGCACACATCCTGTTCCTTGAGCCACTTGGCGGTATCGCCCACGGCGGTCTTGTCGGCACCGAACTGCTCATAGGTTACCGGATTCATGAAGTGGAAGAACTCGCCGTCGTTGTAGAGAAACTGCATTTCCACGTCCACCACGTCTGCGGCTTCGAGGGTGTCGCCTGACTTGAAGGTGCGCTCGATGATGCGCCCGGTCTTGAGGTTGCGGATTTTCACGCGGTTGAACGCCTGGCCTTTGCCGGGCTTGACGAACTCGTTCTCCACGACCGCGCCCGGGGAACCGTCGATCATCACCTTGAGGCCGGACTTGAAATCATTTGTGCTGTACGTCGCCATGAAACACACCTGTGCGGGTAAATGGGTAAAATGAGACCGCTATGATACCCGGAACTCAATTATTACGGCAGGTGCCTGACTGGCAGACTGCCCTGGGGCAGGCGATCACCGACCCGGCCGAATTGCTCGAGCTGCTTGGGCTTGGCCTCGAGTGGCTACCGGCCGCCCGGGATGCGGCCCGGGTCTTTCCCCTGCGGGTGCCGCGCGGATTCGTGGCGCGCATGCGCCGGGGCGACCCCGCGGACCCGCTCCTGCGCCAGGTGTTGCCGCTGGCTGAGGAATGTCTGGCCGTGGAGGGTTTCGGCCCGGACCCGGTCGGCGATCTGGCGGCGCACAAGGCGCCGGGCGTGCTGCACAAGTACCACGGCCGGGTGCTGCTCACCGCCACCGGTGCCTGCGCCATCCATTGCCGCTACTGTTTTCGTCGCCACTTTCCCTATGCCGAGGCCAATGCCTCGGCTGAGCATTGGCGCGAGGCGCTCGGTTACGTCACGCGGCATCCGGATGTGCGGGAGGTGATCCTGAGCGGCGGAGACCCCCTGACCCTGTCCGATCGGCGGCTTGCCGAATTTGTGCAGACGATCGAAGACATTCCGCATGTCGAGCGCCTGCGTCTGCATACCCGCTTGCCGGTGGTGCTGCCGGAACGCGTGACCAAGGAACTCTGTGCCTGGCTGTCGGACACGCGCCTCAAGACGGTCGTGGTGATTCATGCCAATCATGCGCAGGAGCTGGATGAGACCACACGCCTCGCCTGCAAGCGCCTCGCGGACAGTGGCGCGACCCTGCTCAATCAATCCGTTCTGCTGCGCGGAGTGAATGATAGCGTTGCAGCACTCACGCACCTGAGCGAAGCCTTGTTCGCCGCGGGCGTGCTTCCTTACTATCTGCATCTGCTCGACCGCGTTCAGGGCGCAGCGCATTTTGATGTCAATGAAGAGGCCGCGCGCCAGTTGATGGTGGGCCTCAATTCCCGTCTGCCCGGCTATCTCGTCCCGCGTCTGGTGCGGGAGGTCCCCGGTGCGCCAGGCAAGGAACTCATTGCCTGATGTTGTCTTCACTGCCGATGGCCGCGGCAATTTCTCCGAACCCCGGGCCATAGCAGATTGTGCGGTAGCCCCGCCTGCTCCGGAGGCACGCGATTCCCGTTGAAATGCCGGGCCTTCATCCCGCCAAACACCGCATGTTGCAGTCCGTTCGCAGGCGGAATAGCCTTGCAAACAAGACTGTCGGTAATCACCCCTGCCGGCAGGGGAGTCCGCCATGGCCAGAGCCGTTCACGTGCTGACTTGCCCTGAGGGCGTTGCGGTTCTCGCGCCCGTTACTCCGGAATTTGCCGAAATTCTCACCTCCGAAGCGCTCGCGTTTGTTGCAACGCTGCAGCGCGAGTTCGGCCCGCGCCGCGACCTGCTGTTGCGCCGGCGCAGCGAGCGCCAGGCCGAGTTTGATGCCGGCATGCTGCCGGATTTCCTGCCCGATACTGCGTCCGTGCGCGCGTCCGATTGGACGATCGCCGCCTTGCCGCAAGAGCTTCAGGACCGGCGCGTGGAAATCACCGGCCCGGCCGAGCGCAAGATGATCATCAACGCGCTCAACTCCGGCGCCAACGTATTCATGGCGGACTTCGAAGACTCGCTCACGCCCACCTGGAATAACCTTATTCAAGGACAGATCAACCTACGCGATGCGGTACGACGCGTCATCGACTTCGCCGGCCCCGATGGCAAGGTCTACCAGCTCAAGGACCGGATCGCTGTATTGTTCGTGCGCCCGCGTGGCTGGCACTTGCCGGAAAAGCATGTGCTGGTCGATGGCCAGCCCATGTCCGGCAGCCTGCTCGACTTCGGGCTGTATTGTTTCCACAACGCCAAGGCGCTAATCGGGCGTGGCAGCGGGCCATATTTCTATCTGCCAAAGATGGAGAGCCATCTTGAGGCGCGCTTGTGGAACGAGGTGTTCGTGCGCGCCCAGCAAATGCTTGGCATCCCGCTCGGCACGATCAAGGCCACGGTCCTGATCGAGACACTGCCGGCGGCCTTCGAGATGGACGAGATCCTTTACGAGCTGCGCAACCACTCGGCCGGCCTCAACTGCGGGCGCTGGGATTACATTTTCAGTTGCATCAAGAAGCTGCGTAACATGCCGGATTTCGTGCTGGCCGACCGCGGGGTCGTCACCATGACCGCGCCGTTCATGCGCGCCTACTCGCTGCTTGCGATCAAGACCTGCCACCGGCGCGGTGCGCACGCCATGGGCGGCATGGCGGCGCAGATCCCGATCAAGGATGACCCCAAAGCCAACGACGAGGCGCTGGCGCGGGTGCGCGCCGACAAGCAACGCGAGGTGACGGATGGGCACGACGGCACCTGGGTGGCGCATCCGGGCCTTATCCCGCTGGCGCGTGCTGCGTTCGATGCGGTGATGACCACACCCAACCAGATTCACAAGCAGCGCGCGGACGTCCAGGTTACGGCCGCCGATCTGCTCGCCTTCGCCCCGCAGAAGCCGATCACCGAGAAGGGCCTGCGGCATAACATTGATGTCGGCATCCAGTACCTGGGCGCATGGCTCGCCGGAACCGGCTGCGTGCCGATTCATCACCTGATGGAAGACGCCGCCACCGCCGAGATTTCGCGCGCGCAGCTGTGGCAATGGATTCGCAGCCCGCGGGGCGTGCTCGAGGACGGGCGCAAGGTGAGCATCGAGTTGTTTCGCAAACTCGTGCCCGAGGAACTCGCCGGCATACGCGCTGCACTCGGCGAGAAACAGTATGCGCTTGGCAAGTATGAACTCGCTGCTCAGGTGTTCAGTGAACTTACTACCAGTGACAGTTTCGCCGAGTTCCTGACGCTGCCTGGTTACGCCTATCTTGACTAGGCTGGTATGCGATATGACCGGCAAGGATGTGTTGTCAGTAGACACAGTAATAAATAATATGCTTATGCGTTTCTGTTTTTTGTTGTCGGCATGCGGAATCCATCTGGTGCATTAGCAACTGGTATGCTGATATAGATGGCGCTGATGGAAAGCATGTAAGGGAATTATAAAAAGCAGTTTGAGCCTGTTTCGTCACCCTCATGAGGAGAGAACACAATGAGCAAGAAGACAACTAAGAAGACTGACACCATTGCTGCTACCCCAAAGCGCGCTGTGACGCGCCGCAATTTTCTCGCTGCCGCCGCAGCATCGGCGGGCGGTGCCGCTGCACTTGGTTTCCCGATGATCTCCAAGGCCGCGCCGGTCAGCATGCGCTGGCAGTCGACCTGGCCGGCCAAAGATATCTTTCACGAGTATGCACTCGACTTTGCCAGCAAGGTCAACGCCATGTCCGGCGGCGGCCTCAAAATCGAGGTGCTGCCGGCCGGTGCGGTGGTCAAGCCCTTCGAGCTGCTCGATGCGGTCGGTCGCGGTACGCTCGACGGCGGCCACGGCGTGGTCGCCTACCACTACGGCAAGAACACCGCGCTGGCGCTGTGGGGCTCAGGCCCGGCCTTTGGCATGGACCCGAACATGGTGCTCGCCTGGCATTACTACGGCGGCGGCAAGGAGCTGCTCGACGAGATCTATAAGGGCATGAATCTCGACGTGCAGTCGTTCCTCTACGGTCCAATGCCGACCCAGCCGCTCGGCTGGTTCAAGAAGCCGGTCACCAAGGTCGAAGACCTGAAGGGTCTCAAGTACCGCACGGTGGGCCTGTCGATCGACATCTTCAAGGACTTGGGCATGGCGGTAAACCCGCTGCCGGGCGGCGAGATCGTACCGGCCATGGACCGCGGCCTGCTGGATGCTGCCGAGTTCAACAATGCCTCTTCGGACCGGCTGCTCGGGTTCCCGGACGTGTCCAAGGTCTGCATGCTGCAGAGCTTCCACCAGTCGGGCGAGCAGTTCGAAATCCTGTTCAACAAAAAGAAGTACGATGCCCTGCCGGCCGAGCTCAAGGCCATCATCAAGTACGCCGTGGAGGCCGCCTCGGCCGACATGTCGTGGAAGGCCATCCAGCGTTACTCCACCGACTACGCCGAAATGTCCGAGAAACAGGGCGTGAAGTTCTACAAGACGCCGGACAAGATCCTGCAACGCCAGCTCCAGGCCTGGGACAAGATCGCCGCCGCCAAGAGCCTGGAGAACCCGACGTTCAAGAAGGTCAACGATTCGATGCGTGCGTTCGCCCAGCGCGCCGGCCGCTGGCAGAACGACACGACGGTTGACTTTAAGATGGCCTACAATCACTTCTTCGCGAAGAAGGGTTAAGTTCGCAGTTTAAGTAAAACACGACCGTCCGGCGCGTGCGCCGGACGGTCGTTCTTATCTCCAGGGATGGCGCGTATGCCGCGTGAGCGCAGGACGCGCGGAGCGGCTTTCCCACTCGAGTTACTGGCATGCAGAAAATCCTGTTGTTCGTCGACAAGGCAAGCACCTTCGCTGGTCACTTTTTTTCGTGGTCGATCGTGGGCCTCACCGTCCTGATTTCCTGGGAAGTGTTTTCGCGTTACGTGCTCAACACACCGCACGCTTGGGCACTGGATGCCCAGATCATGCTCTATGGCGTGATGTTCATGATGGCCGGTGCCTACACCCTGGCGGCCGGTGGGCATGTGCGTGGCGACGTGCTGTACGGGTTCTTCGAACCGCGCACCCAGGCGACGATTGATCTCGTGCTGTACGTATTGTTTTTCCTCCCCGGTATCTTTGCGATGGCTTACGCCGGCTGGACCTATGCCAGCGACTCGCTGGCGATTCACGAGACGACGTTCAGTCCCGAGCCGTTGCCGCTCTACCCGTTCAAATTCATCATCCCGCTGGCGGCCTTCTTTTTGTTCCTGCAAGGGATCGTCGAGATCATCCGTTGTGCGCTCTGCCTGCGCGACGGCAAGTGGCCGTCGCGTGTGGCCGACGTGGTGGAGGTGGATGTCGCCAAGCTCATGGAGCAGGTGCACGTACGGGAAGAGGACATCGCCAAGCTGGACGAATATGTGATCAAGCAGGAGAAGAAGTCGTGAAGAAAGAATTGCGTTTCGGTTTTGCCCTGATGGCGATCATTCTGCTCACCATCGCCCTGTTCATGCCCTGGGGCAACCTGACCAACGAGTACCTCGGCCTGCTGATGTTGGCGCTGATCGTGGTGATGATCATGCTCGGCTTTCCCACGGCGTTCACGCTCATGGGCATGGGGGTGTTCTTCGCCTGGCTGTCATACCGCAGTGTCGACCCGGACCTGGCGGTGCAGCAGACCCTCGACCTCATGGTGCAGCGCACCTACAGCGTAATGACCAACGACGTGCTGATCGCGATCCCGCTATTTGTGTTCATGGGCTACATCGTCGAGCGCGCTAACCTGATCTCGAAGCTCTTCAGGAGCATCCATCTGGCCATGGCCGATGTGCCCGGATCACTGGCGGTGGCGACACTCATCACCTGTGCGATCTTTGCCACCGCCACCGGCATCGTGGGTGCGGTGGTGACCCTGATGGGCCTGCTCGCATTCCCGGCCATGCTGCGCGCCGGTTACGACGTTCGTCTGTCGGCCGGCGCAATTACGGCAGGTGGCTGTCTCGGGATCCTGATTCCGCCATCAGTGCTGCTGATTGTCTACGGAGCGACCGCCGGTGTGTCAGTCGTCCAGCTTTATGCCGGTGCCTTCTTCCCGGGGCTGATGCTGACCGGCCTCTACATCGGCTATGTCATCGTGCGTGCCAAGCTCAACCCGGCACTGGCTCCGCCCCTGTCGGAGGAAGACCGGTATATTCCGCTGCCCGAATTTGCCGCGAAGATCGCCGCGGCGCTGCACGAAAAGGCGGTCCCCAGCCTGCTGCGCGCGTTGAAAGGCCCGCGCAACGTCGATGTGCAGGCCGGCACGCTCGCGAAACAGCTCGCGATTGCGTTGCTGCCGGCGCTCGTGTGGTTTGGCAGCATGGGTCTCATTTACAAGTCCGTCACGGCGCCGCTGGAGGTCGTAGATATCTCCGGGCTGGTGGAGATGGGCACGTCTGATTCCGATCGCGCAGCGATCAGCCTGGATGAGCCGCTGGGCGCTGGCATCAAGGAACCGCCGTCGGCGGGCGGCGTGCAGGAACCGCCGGGAACCGAGAAAGACACCGCATCGCCGTCCATACCGGTAGAGGCGACGGCATTACCGGATACACCGCCGACGCAGTTAGAGCCGCGCGCTGCGCCGTGGTCATTCTGGATTGTCCTGGTGATCGGTACGGCGGTGCTGGCACTGATCTACTGGACGTTCACCTTTGCGCGCCTCGAAGTGTTCAAGATGCTGCTCGGGTCGTTTTTCCCGCTGGCGGTGATGATCATCGCCGTCCTCGGTTCTATCGTGTTTGGACTGGCCACGCCCACCGAGGCCGCGGCGGTCGGCGCGCTCGGCGGCCTGGTGCTCGCCTGGGCCTACCGGCAGCTCAATTTCGACGTGATCCGGGAATCGACCTTCCTCACCGCCAAGACCTCGGCCATGGTGTGCTGGCTGTTCGTGGGCTCGAGCATTTTCTCGGCGGCCTTCGCGCTGCTCGGCGGTCAGGGACTGATCGAGCGGTGGGTATTGTCACTCAACATGTCGCCGCTGCAGTTCATGCTGCTCGCGCAATTCATCATTTTCATACTCGGCTGGCCGCTCGAGTGGACCGAGATTATTGTGATCTTCATGCCGATTTTCATTCCGCTGCTGCCGCACTTCGGCATCGACCCGCTGTTCTTCGGACTGCTGGTGGCGCTGAATCTCCAGACCGCGTTCCTGTCGCCGCCGGTGGCGATGGCGGCCTTCTACCTGAAGGGCGTATCCCCGCCGCATGTCTCGCTCAACCAGATTTTCGCCGGCATGATGCCATTCATGGCGATCCAGGTATTTGCGCTGTTTCTGTTGTATGTATTTCCGCAGATCGGGCTGTGGCTGCCGCATCTTCTCTATAAATAAAGCGGGGCAGTTTTCATGAGCAAGGTGAAGGTGCAGGTCACGCGCGAAGTGTTCGACGAGGTGCTGGACTATCTCGGCGAACACTTCGAGGTCTCATCGAACCAGAACGACCGTCCGTTAACACCAACGGAACTTGCACAAGCACTGGCCGACAAACAGGGCGCGTTGACCGTGCTCACCGACCGCATCGACGCGGTGCTCATCGCGAACTGTCCGCAACTCAAGGCGGTGTCCAATATCGCGGTCGGTTACAACAACTTCGACCTCAAGGCCATGAGCGCGCGCGGCGTGGTGGGCACCAACACCCCCGGTGTGCTCGATGCCGCGACCGCCGATTTCACCTGGGCACTGATCCTCGCCACCGCGCGCCGCCTGACCGAAGCCGAGGCCTGGCTGCGGGCCGGCCAGTGGCAGGGTTGGAAGCTCAAGCAGTTTCTCGGCATGGATGTGCAGGGCGCGACCCTCGGCATCATCGGCATGGGCCGCATCGGCCAGGCGGTGGCGAAACGCGCACGCGGCTTCGACATGCCAGTGCTCTATTACAACCGCACCCGTCTCAAGCCCGAGCTGGAACGCGACTGCAATGCACGCCATGCGAGCCTCGATGAGCTGCTGGCGCAGTCCGACATTGTCACGTTGCACACGCCGTACAGCGCCGACAGCCATCACCTGATCGGTGCCACGCAACTGGCGCTGATGAAAAAGACCGCGATCCTGATTCACGCCGCGCGCGGCGGCGTGGTGGACGATGCGGCGCTGATCGCGGCGCTGAATAGCGGCACGATCGCGGCCGCCGGGCTCGACGTGTTCGAGAGCGAGCCGAAATTCAATCCGGAATTCCTCAAGCTGCGGAATGTCGTGCTCGCGCCGCACATCGCGAGCGCCACCACCAACACCCGCCGCAACATGGCGATGCTCGCGGCGCACAACCTGGTGGCGGCGCTGACCGGCGAGCGTCCGCCCAATCTGCTCAATCCCGACGCCCTGAAGTAACGCGGTGTCAGGCCATGACCGGACTTGAACGGCTGAGCCTGAGAGACGCCGTCGAGCGGTTGCGTGCCGGCGAACTCACGTGCGCGGATTACACGGCGGCACTCCTGAGGCGCACCGAGTCGCTGGAAAAAACCATTCACGCCTTCGCCTGGCTCGATCGCAGGCATGCGCTCAGCGCCGCGCACGCGGCGGACGCGCAACGCGCCGCGGGAACGAAGCCCGGCCGTCTGCACGGTGTGCCGCTCGGTGTGAAGGATATTTTTGCCACCGCCGGCATACCGACCGGCATGGGCTCGTCGGCATTTGATGGCTTTGTGCCGGAAAAATCGGCGGCGATGGTTCTGCGCGCCGAGGCGCAAGGTGCTTTCACCTTCGGCAAGACGGTCACCGCGGAACTCGCCTATTTCACGCCCGGGCCGACGCGCAACCCCTGGAACCCGGCGCACACGCCCGGTGGCTCGTCGATGGGCTCGGCGGCCGCGGTCGCGTCCGGCATGCTGCCGCTCGCCTTCGGCACCCAGACCAATGGTTCGGTGATTCGCCCGGCGGCGTTCTGCGGCTGTGTCGGCTTCAAGCCGGGTGAGGGAACGCTCGCCACGGCCGGCATTCAGCCATTCAGCCCGACGCTCGATCAGCCGGGGCTGTTCGCGCGCTCGGTCGAGGATGTGGTGCTGGCCTTCGCCGCATTGCGGGAAGGACCGGAGACAGCGCGTACTGAGGCCTGGCCGCTGCCGCCGCTCGACCGCCCACCGCGGCTCGCGGCGGTGCGCTCGCCGGTGTGGTCGCAGGCTGAGCCTGCCGCCCAGCAGTCATTCGTCGTGACGCTCGCATGCCTGCGCGCGGCCGGCGCGGAGGTCACCGAGACCGAGTTGCCTGCAGCGTTCGAGAATGCACATGCTGTGCATCGCACCATCATGGCCTTTGAAGCAGCGCGTACCTTGGGAGAGCTTCAATCACATCAGCGCGTTAAATTGAGTGCGGTGCTCAACCGCTTTCTCGATGAGGGGCAAGCCATCGACGCGGCGGCCCATGCCGCGGCGCTGGCGCAGCGCCAGACCCTGCGAGCCGGATTCGGACCGTTTCTCGCCGGGTTCGATGCGATTGTGACGCCGCCGACCCGCGGCGAGGCCCCGGCGACACTCGAACACACCGGTGACCCGGTCTTCTGCACCATCTGGACGCTCCAGGGCGTTCCGGCGCTGAGCCTGCCGGTTGGATTCGGCCCCCAGGGTCTGCCGCTCGGATTGCAGATCGTGGGAACGCTTGAGGATGACGCGCACCTGCTGCGTGTGGCACGCTGGGTCGAACAGGCGGTTGCCTTTGCACCCGGAATCCCGGAACAATGAGTCAATGACGAAGGAGTGAGACATGACCACCAAACTCGGATTTGTCGGACTGGGCATCATGGGCCGCCCGATGGCGCTCAACCTGCGCAAGGCCGGGCACGCGCTGTGGGTGTATGCGCGCCGCGCAGACAGCATGAAGCCGTTGAGCGATGCGGGCGCCACCGCCTGCGCATCGCCGCAGGACGTGGCGGCGAATGCCGATATCACGTTTATCTGCGTGTCGGACACGCCCGACGTCGAGCACGTCATGCTCGGCGACAAGGGGCTCATCCACGGCGTGCGCAAGGGTTCGGTGGTGGTGGACATGAGCACCATCTCGCCGGTGGCCACGCGCCGCTTCGCCGAGGAATTGGCCAAGCGCGGCGCGGAGATGCTCGATGCGCCGGTGTCGGGCGGCGAGGTCGGTGCGGTCAACGCCACGCTCTCGATCATGACCGGCGGCAAGCCGGAGGTGTTCGCGCGCGTGCAGCCATACTTCGAGGCGATGGGCAAAAACATCGTGCTGGTCGGCGCGAACGGTGCTGGTCAGGTGGCGAAGGCCTGCAACCAGATTGTCGTGGCCGTCACCATCCAGGCGGTCGCCGAGGCCATGACCTTTGCGCGCAAGCAGGGCGTGGACGCCGGCAAGGTGCGCGATGCCCTGATGGGCGGCTTCGCCGGCAGCAAGATTCTCGAAGTGCACGGCAAACGCATGCTCGACAATGATTTCAAGCCGGGTTTCAAGACGAAACTGCACCAGAAAGATCTCAAGATCGTAATCGACAGCGCACATGCGCTCGGTGTTGGCCTGCCGGCGACCGCACTGGTGGCGCAGCAGATGAATGCGCTCATGGGCGCGGGCGACGGTGAGTTGGATTCGGCCGCGCTCGTCAAGGTGCTGGAGCGCATGACCCGC
>Ga0316630_10000458_pt1 | contig 12872 bp, 13 predicted proteins | sample OWC_May_M1_C1_D6_FD_207658 | JGI IMG/M metagenome (GOLD analysis project Ga0316630, IMG submission 207658) | Wetland soil microbial communities from Old Woman Creek delta, Ohio, United States - OWC_May_M1_C1_D6_A | ecosystem: Environmental > Terrestrial > Soil > Wetlands | place: USA: Ohio...
CGCGGGCTGGCGGCCAGCACATCGAGGACAGCGAGACCCTTGGCCAGGGACTTGCTCTGGGCCATGATCATTCTCACTATGCGGACATTCCGTCCGCATCACGTGCGCCTGACAGTTGGTACCACTGGCAGGGTCAGGATGTCAAGGCGAAACCCAGGATACGACCCGCAGAGGGTCCGGATTGACAGGTGTGGGGACCGGTGTTACCTTTTCTGCCGGCTCGCCCCGCCCGTCGAGTCGTGGCCGCGCCGGGTTGTCCCTCCGGCGTGCCCTGGCGGGTCCGCTCGCTGTGCACCGGGCCCCACTCCGAAAGGATAGCCACCCATGAACCTCTTCAGGCAGTACACACCCAAGGATGGATACACCGCCCTGGTCAAGCCCGGAAAGGACGGGATCGAGCTGCTCGAACTGGGGATCCTGCGCCTGTCGGCCGGGCGGAGCTACCGGGGGGCCAGCGACCAGACGGAGGTGTGCCTGGTCCTGCTCGGGGGTCTGGTCAATGTCACGGTCGGCGAGGCCCAGTTCCTGTCCGTCGGCGGCCGGGCACACGTGTTCGCCGGACGGGCAACGGCCGTGCACATGCCGCCCGGCTCCAAGTTCAAGGTCGAGGCCGTCGGCGCCGTCGAGGCCGCCCTCATCCGCGCCCCGAGCGATCTGCCGGGCGAGCCGCGCCTGATCGGCCCCGAGAAGATCAAGGTCAACGTCCGGGGCAAGGACAGCTTCGAGCGCCAGGTCCACGACATCATCGACCACGCCTTCCCGTCGCGCCGCCTGCTCGTGGGCGAGACCTTCAACCAGCCGGGCAAGTGGTCGAGCTACCCTCCCCACAAGCACGACCGGCATGCCCCGCCCGACGAAACCCGGATGGAGGAAGTGTACTTCTTCAAGGTGAACCCGCCGCAGGGCTTCGGCTTCCAGCGCATCTACAGCCCGGAGCGGAGCCTGGACGAGGCCTTCGTGATCCGGGACAACAGCCTGACGAAGCTGCCGTTCGGGTATCACCCAACGGCGGCGGCCCCAGGCTATTCCCTGTACTATCTCTGGGTACTGGCAGGCGAGCCGCGAAACTACACCCTCTTCGACGACCCGGACCACAAGTGGGTCAAGGACGCCTAGCCCGCATTGCTCGCGAGCTGTATTCGCGATTAATGCGGGTTAGAGGGCGGGGTCGCGATCCCACGGTCATGGCCACCTGCTGGCGGTGCGAGAGAGACCTGGGCCCGATGCGGGAGCATCAGAAGATGCTCACCGAGAAGGGGCCGATCTGCTACGCGTGCTTCAATGCCCTCCAGGAAGAGGCCTACCAGGTCGAGCAGGCCCGTCGCGTTGCCGACGCCCGGTCCGCCCCTGACGACGGATGATGAGCCGCCTGACCGGTGCTGCCTCCACGAGCCGTCTCGATAGGCCAATGCCGATCACCTGGTTCGCAGTCGCAGGCGCCTTCCTGTTTGCCAGCTTCATCAAGGGCACCACGGGCATGGGGTTTCCCCTGATCGCCACGCCCACGCTGGCCCTGCTGCTGGACATCCGGACGACCTACGCGCTCCTGCTCCTGCCCAACATCCTGATGGACCTGTGGCAAGTCGGCCGGGGCGCCCTGCCCTGGCACCTCTGGCGGCAGATCTTCCCGCTCCTGCTCGCCACGGCGATCGGTGTCGTCGTCGGGACCCGCATCATGATCGCCGTCCCCGTCGCCGTCATCTACCTGACCCTGGCGGGCGCCATCCTTCTGTTCCTGGGCGCCAGCCGCTTCCGGCTGGCCGGCGACATCCCGGACCGGTGGGACATCCCGCTGGCCTCCCTCGCCGGGTTCAGCGGAGGCGTCCTGACCGGCATGACGAACATCGTCGGCCCCATCGGCCCCATGTACCTGCTGGCGCGCCGATACGGGAAGCGGGACTTCGTCAAGGGTGTCGCCTCCATGTTCCTGACGGCCAAGCTGAGCCAGCTCGCGGCGCTCTCCGGCTGGGGCCTGTACCCACTCCGGCTCCTCCCCTGGTCGGCGGCCCTCAGCCTGATCGCTCTCGGAGCCTTTCGGGTCGGCCTGAAAGCGCAGGACCGCGTCAACCAGGAGGGCTTCAGCCGCATCCTCCGGGTCGTGCTGGCCGTCATGGCCGTCTTCTTCGTGTACCGGGCGCTGCGGGCGGGAGGGTGACAGGTCAGCGGGGGAGTACGCCGGCTATCGAGCCGCCCTGGAGCCGGCCTGGCGTGCAAGGGAGGTGATCGCCGGCACCATTTCGGCCGGCGAGGTGCAGGCGGCGAGCAGCCGGGAGAGCCGACGCCCGGTCTCGAGGGTGCTGCGCACCGCAGGGGGCGGGGCCACTGTCTTGGGCGGACGCCAGGTCCGGAACACCTGGCGGAACGCGTACGCGATCTCCGGGATCGTGCCCACCTTGACAAAGCTGCCCAGCCCGCACACGAGGGGGTTGTCCTGCCCCTGGATCTTGCTTCGCGTGTCCGCCTTGTAGAGGACGAGGGCCTTGCCCGCCATCCATGCCATGGCCCCTTCCGCCACGGCGCCCTCGTCGGGGACGCGGCCGTTCAGGTTCAGCACCAACCCCTGACAGCCCGAGATGACCTCGTAGGTGTCCAGCCAGAAGATCGCCCGCTGGATCATGGCGGTCGCCTCGGCGGACTCGTAGCCGCCTTTCACGAACTCCTGGTGGACCTCGGCGAAGAGAAACCCGTCCCGCTGGGGCAGAAAGACCGGGAATCCGGCGTCTTCGAGCGTCCGGGCGATCTCGGCCATCTCGTCCCGCTCCGGACGATTGAAGAGCGGACCGGCACAGTAGATCCGCTGCCCACCCCGAGCCTTCTGGCTGACCGGCATGGCCCTGCCTCAGTTGTTCCGGCCGGAGCCCCGCTCGGCCGGGGCGTTACGGTCGGACAGGTGGGTCAGCACCGTGAGGAGATGCTCCTGGACCAGCCCGATCCGGGTGCTGACCTCGACCGCCTCCAGGACCTGCTGCCGGGTCTCGGCGTCCGCCACCACTGCCCCTGCGATGCGGTCCACGACGATCCCGGGATCCTTGACCCCGCCGCACAGCTTCGTCAGCTCGCTGTTGCCCTTCTGCACCTCGGACAGGATCCTCAGGTAGAAGACCTTCAGCCGCTCCACGCGCGCGGCCAGCGATTTTGCCTCGGCCTCGTCGTAGCGGTCCGGCAAGGGCCGGGCTCGAACCGTCCGGTAGGCCTTTTCCATCGGCACCTCCGCCAGGACGCCGACCCGCATCGTCCCCCGCACCAGGATGTTGTACCGGCCGTCCGGCAGCTCCTCGTGCTGGACGATCTCCCCCGCTCCCGCGATCGGGTGGACCGGAGGCCGCCCGTAGTAGTCGCCTTCCCACCCCGGCCGGAGCAGCGCCATGGCCAGCCGCCGGTCGCCTGCGAGGCAGTCCTTGACCATCTCGCGGTACCGCGGCTCGAAGATGTGCAGGGGCAGTAGGGTATGCGGGAACAGGACGACGTCCGGCAGCGGAAACATCGGAAGCTGGATCGTGACGCTCATGAACCGCACCCACCGGGGGAAAGGTTGGACTGATCTGCGCGAGCGGCCGGCCTACATGAGGCTCCGGACGACACCGCCGTCGACCTGGATGGTTGCGCCCGTGATGTACCGGGCCCGCTCGGACGCCAGGAACAGGATGAGGTTGGCCACGTCCTCGGGCTCGCCGATGCAGCCGAGCGGGACCTCGGCCTCGCGCAGTCGCTTCGTCTCCTCGAAGCTCTTGCCGAGCCGCTGAGCCCAGACACCCATCATCTGCCGCTGCCGGTCGGTCATGATCAGGCCGGGAAGCACGTTGTTCACGCGGATCCGGTCCTTTCCCAGCTCGAGCGACAGCGACTTGGCCAGACCGATGACCCCCGGCCGGATCGAATTGGACAGGATCAGGCTGTCGATGGGGGTCTTCACCGAGACCGACTGGATGTTGATGATGGCGCCCCCCCCGGCCCTGCGCATGTGGGGAAGCACCTCGCGGATCAGCCGGACGCTGCTCAGCAGGTTCAGCTCGAAGGCGGCCTGCCAGCGGGCATCATCCATGTCCGCGAACACCCCCGGCGGGGGCCCGCCGGCGTTGTTGACCAGGACATTGATGGGACCCCAGCGCGCCACCGCCGCCTGCACCACCCGCCGGATGTCCTCCGCCTTCGTCACGTCCGCCGGGATGGCCAGCACCTCTGCCCCCGTGGCAGCGCGGATCTCCTCGGCGCTCTTGGCGAGCTCCGCCTCGGTGCGGGCCAGCATCGTGACGCGAGCCCCCTCCGCCGCAAAGCCCATGGCGGTTGCCTTGCCCATCCCCTTGCTCGACGCGGCGACGATGACGACCTTGCCGGCCAGACCCAGATCCATGCGCAACCCTCCAGCGCGAGCCCGGCAAATTATAGCTGCCTACCCAGACGGCTTCCACAAGGAAAACCCGGGCGCGGCCTCTTGGGTGGATCCTCACACAGCGTGCACCCTCCCCGACTGCTCCCGAATCCTGCGCCGCTGAAGGCGGGCGCGGAAGGGGCGCGCCGTCTCAGCGTGCCCGACGAGCCGGATGGCGGCGCAGCCGGGACCCCGCCCTCGTTTGACACGGCGGGGTCCCCTCCCCTAGACTGCGCGCAGCATATTGGCTCGCTGCCCGGAGCGTGCCCGGACGATGCGCCTCGTGCGCAGGGAGGAAGGGTCGGACAGCGGTTTCCGTTCACCCCATTTCCCTCCTGCTCCGTATACCCTTCCGATGAAGGGGGACCCGCAGAGCGATGCCCGTGGGGCGCGGCCCGAGACCCGACCCAAGTCAGGATCTCTGCATGCCCGCTCCGGCTGCATCCCGAGGCGTGTGTGCCAGCCAGTGACGAGGCGGTTTTTCGAGAAGCCCAGCGCGGCGATCGAAGCGCATTCGCCGCGCTGGTGCAACGATTCGAGCGCCGGGCTTTTGCGGTGGCCCTCCGCCTGCTGGGGCGGCGCGAGGACGCGGAAGACGCGGTGCAGCAGGCGTTTCTGCGGCTGTACGAATCCCGCGCCACCTACGACCCCCGCTGGCGATTGAGCACCTGGTTCTACCGGATCCTCGTGAATGCCTGTGTCGACGAGCTGCGGCGCCGCCGCCCGACCGATCCGGCTGAGGTGGCGGAGACGCCGGGCACAGACAACCCGGAGCGGGTCGTCATGCATCGCGAGCTGTCCCGCCGCGTGCAGGCGGCACTGGCAGCCGTGCCGACCGAGGCGCGGATCGCCCTGACGCTCTACTACGGCGACGGGAAAAGCTACCGGGAGATCGGCAGGATCCGTGGCGTCTCCGTCAACACCGTCAAGACCCATCTGCGTCGCGGCCGGCAGGCCCTCAAGGAGGTCCTCCGGAGGCACGGGGTGGATGCCCCATGAGAAAACGGCCGCTTTACCGGACACGCTCACACGGCGGGACGGCGCGCGCGCAGCGCACCGACGCCTGGCTGCGGGAGGCCTTCGCGCCCCCGACAACACCGCAGGATCTTTCGAGGCACATCATGCGACAGCTCGATCTCGACCTCGCTGCCCAGGCCCCGCTCGACCTGCTCGACCGTCTCGTGCTGGCGGCCTCCCCCGCGGGGATCACCCGGATCGCCCTCCGCCGCGAGCGCGGCGGCGGCCCGCCCGCCGAGGCAGGCCGCATCGGCGCGCTGCTCGCGCTGGCCCGGCAGGAGCTCGCAGAATATCTCGCCGGCGCGCGCAGCTTCTTCACCGTCCCGGTCGATCTGTCCGGGGTCCCAGCCTTCGAGCGCTCAGCCCTCGAGGTCGCGGCCCGCATCCCCTACGGGGAGGTGCGCAGCTACAAGTGGATCGCGGAGCAGCTCGGACAGGCCGCGGCGGCCCGGGCCGTGGGCGGGGCCATGGCGGGTAACCCCGTCCCCATCATCGTCCCCTGCCATCGGGTGGTGCGAAGTGACGGGGGCCTGGGCGGGTATTCCTTTGGCCTTGTCCGCAAGGAGACCTTCCTCAATCTGGAGCGGAGGGCCAGTCCCTACGTCGGATGCGCCACAACCCGGATCCTCTGTCGCCGAGGCTGCGCCCACGAGCGCCGCATCCACGTGGGCGGACGCATCCACTTCCTCGCCCTCGCCGATGCCCTGGCCAGCGGCTATCGGCCCTGCCAGACGTGTCGGCCCGTTTGACCCGCGTCATTCGCGAACGTGCTCGCGAATGACGCGGGAATAACCAAATCCCAATGCTCAATCCCCTCTCGGCCCTCGGCACGCCGCGCTCGGGGGTTCACATTCCCACATACAGCGTCATGGTGGTGACGGGCTGGGCCATCAGCTTCAGGTAGAAGAAGAGCTGATACTTGTGGTTGACCCAGTGCTCCGCCATCCCCAGGCACGCACGCCACATGGGCATGGGCGGCCCCCAGGGGACCGTCACCATGCGCTCCTCGAACTCGGTCGGGCTCACCGCCTTGAGCGTCACCTTGGCCTCGGCCCAGCCGCGGAACAGCTCACTCTCCGCCTCTTCGGGGGTCTTGGTCTTCCTCAGCTCCTCCTGCAGGAACTTCTCGAATGCGTCGATCGGGGGAAAAGCATTTCTGAGCGCCAGGAGGATGCCCCCGGGGCAGCCGGACAGGTGGTGCAGGAGCTGGCCCACCGTCATGACATTCCCCGGCATGGGCTTCCAGTCCAGCTTTCCGGCCGGCGCCAGGGAGATCAGCTTGGCCGTGGGGCGGTAGATGGATTCCGCGTACTCGATGAACTGTTCCGGTGTCATCGCGGTCCTCCGCGCGGTGTGGCCGGGGGGATCTCGGGGACCACGCCCCGGTAGGCCCAGTCCAGCAGCTCCACGGTATGGGCCGCGCGCATGGGGAGTCCCCGCTGGCGCAGCCCCAGGTTGATCTGCAACAGGCACCCCGGATTCCCGCTCACCACCACCTGGGCCCCGGTCTGCGCCAGCCGGTCGAGCTTCCGATCCAGGAACTCCCGGGCGACCTCGGGGTGCAGCAGGTTGTACACGCCGGCGCTGCCGCAGCAGAAATCCGCTTCGCTCAGCTCGACCAGGTCCAGGCCGGGGATGGCCCGCAGCAGGCTCCGCGGCTCGCCCCGCACCCGCTGCCCGTGGGCCAGGTGGCAGGCATCGTGATAGGTGACGCGCAGCGTGAGCGGCTGGAGCGGCCCGGTCAATCCGACCGCCGCCAGGATCTGCGACACGTCCTGGACCCGCCGGCCAAAGGCCGTCGCTCGCTCGGCATAGCGCGGGTCATCCCGGAGCAGTTCCCCGTACTCCTTCATCACCGAGCCGCAGCCGGCCGCATTGATGGCAATGAAGTCCGCCCCGGTCCCCTCGAAGACGTCGATGGTCTTGCGGGCCAGCGCCTTGCCCCGCTCGCGCTCCCCTTCGTGAACCAAGAGCGAGCCGCAGCAGCCCTGTCCCCGCGGGGCCACCACGTCGAAGCCGTTTGCCGCCAGGACCCGCGCCGTCGCCAGGTTCACCTCCGGGAAGAAGGCGTGCTGGGCGCAGCCCAGCAGCAGCGCTACCCGGCCGCGGCGCGGCGGCACGGCCGGCGTCAGCTCCGGAAAGCCGCCGGCCTGCCTCGCCTCGGGGAGGGGCGGCATCAGGGCCTCCATGGCCCCCCAGCGCCCGAACCATCGGAGCACGCCGGAGGCGCGCACGAGCCGCTGGATCCCCAGCCGCTGGTACAGCCGCATCGGCCCGAGCAGCAGGGAGAGCCGCCGGGCGTCGGTGAAGACCCCGAGGATGAACGCCCGGAGCAGGCGGTCCATCGCCGAGGCGCGGTACTGCCGGGAGATCTGGCCGCGGGCCGCCTCGATCAGGCTGCCGTACTGGACACCGGAGGGGCAGGCCGTCTCGCAGGCCCGGCAGACGAGGCAGAGGTCGAGGTGCTTGACGAAGCTGTCGGTGATGCCGACGCTGCCCTCCGCCGCGGAGCGCATGAGGTAGATCCGGCCCCGCGGGGAGTCCATCTCGTTGCCCAGGACCACGTACGTCGGACACGTCGGCAGGCAAAAGCCGCAGTGGACGCAGTCCAGGATCTTGTCCATCTCCGGGGGATCGAGATGGTCGAAGGCGCTTTGCTCCCGGCGCGTCTCCGCCACCTCAGAGTCCTCCCACGAATCGCCCGGGATTCAGGACGCCCGCCGGGTCGAAGCGAGCCTTGAGGGCCCGCATCAGCGGCAGCCCCTGGCCGACCGGACCCCACACGTCCAGGGCGGCCTTGACCTGGGTGGGTGCCTCCAGCACGACCAGGTGGCCCCTGGCCTCGCCGGCGAAGGCGCGCAGCGCGGCGATCGCCTCGACCATCGAGGAGTGTGGATCCGGGCCGCCGGACTCGTCCCAGAGATGATACCGGACGACGCCCGTGGCCGCCTCGGACACCGCGGCCAGCCGCAGACCTTGCCTGGCGGCGATCAGCTCCCCGTGGCTGAAGGCATCGGCGATCCGGCTCGGAAGGAGGCTGCACTTGAGGACCAGGGGTGCGCGGCTGCTCACGGGGTACTCCTGCACCGCCCGCCAGAACGGATCATGGGCGTCCCCGTCCAGGAGGGAGCCCTGGCTCCCGCGTCGCCGGGCCATGCGGCCGACCTCGCCCAGCTGGGCGTCCACCGCCTCCGGGACCGAGCCGACCGACACGGCGAGCAGTGCCGAGCCGCCCCCGGGGGGCAGCCCCGCGTGCTGCGCGACGTGATCCGCCGCGGTCCGAGTGCAGAGCTCCACCGCACTGGGCACCAGCGGCGAATCCAGCAGCTCGGCCACGGTTGCCTGCGCCTCGGCGACGCCGGCAAACCAGCCGACCCAGGTGCGCTCCCTGGGCGGACGGGGGTACAGCCGGAAGCAGGCCTCCACGAGGACCCCGAGCGTTCCCAGCGATCCGACGTAGAGCTTGTTCAGGTCGTAGCCCGTGACATTCTTGACGACCTTCGCCCCGGCCTTGGTCACCGAGCCGTCGGCGTGCACCAGTTTGGCCCCGATCAGCAGGTCCCTCGCCGTGCCGTAGCGCAGGCGCCGGGGGCCGCTCACGTTGGCGGCCAGGATGCCTCCGAGCGTGGCGCGGTCCGGGCGCGGCGCATCCAGGGCCAGGAACTGCCCGTGCGCGCCCAGCGCCGCCTGGTACGCCGCCAGCGTCATGCCGGCCTGCACGGTGGACGTCATGTCCCCGGGCTCGTGCTCCAGCACGCGATCCAGGCGGGTCAGCACCAGCGCCACCTCGCCGCGGGAGGGGATCGCCCCCAGCCCCATGCTGGTCCCCCCGCCCCGCGGGATCACGCCGACCCGCGCCTCGGAGCAGGCGGCGAGGACCGCCGAGACCTCCTCCACGCTGCCCGGAAACACGGCCGCCTCGGGACGGACCCCGTCCACGCTGAACCGGCCGGCCTCCTCGCCGGTTCGCACCTGTCCCGGTCCAACGATCGATTCCAGCTTCGTGACGAGCGTGCTCATTCCATCAGCACCGCCGTACCGAGTGCCGGATCGGCACATCGGCAGCCAGGCACCCTGGCACCCGGGAGCCCGGCCTGTTCTCCCTGGCCCCCGACCCCTGACCCCTGACCCCTGGTCTGCTCAGAACCGCTGCGCCTTGCCTTCTCGCTCGATCCGGTGCGGCTCGTAGCCGAGGCCGCGCGCCTTTCCTGCCGTCCCGACCTCCACGCAGGACTTGGAGGTCGGGAAGATCTTCCCGGGATTGAGCAGGCCCTCGGGGTTCCAGACCTCCTTGACCTTCTGCATCGCCGCCAGGTCGGCCTCGGAGTACATCAGGGGCATGAAGTCCCGCTTCTCCAGCCCGACCCCGTGCTCGCCCGTGATGCTGCCGCCCACCGAGATGCAGTGGCGCATGATCTCCGCCCCCAGCTCCTCGGCCTTGCGCTCCTGGCCTTCGATCCGGCCGTCGTAGAGGATCAGGGGGTGCAGGTTGCCGTCGCCAGCGTGGAACACGTTCGCCACGCGCAAGCCGTACCTTCGGCCCAGTGCCTCGATCTCGCCCAGGACCTTCAGGAGCAGCGTCCGCGGGATCACGGCATCCTGGACATAGTACTCCGGGCTGATCTGGCCCATGGCGGCGAAGGCCGCCTTTCGGCCCTTCCAGAGCAGGGCGCGCTCCGCCTCGTCCCTGGCGATCCGGACCACGCGCATGCGGTGCTCCCGCCCCACGGTCAGGACGGGCTCGACCAGCGCCTCGACCTCCGCCCGCGGCCCGTCCAGCTCGACCAGCAGCACCGCGCCCGCGTCCGTGGGATAGCCGGCATGCGTCCCCTTCTCCACGGCCTGGAGGCTGAGGTTGTCCATCATCTCCAGCGCCGCCGGGATGATGCCTCGGCCGATGATCCCGGAGACCGTGGCGCTCGCGTCCGCGATGGTCTCGAACACCAGCAGCATGGTCTTCCAGGCCTCGGGCCGCTTCAGCAGGCGCACGACGATCTTGGTGACGATGCCGAAGGTGCCCTCGGAGCCGACGAAGAGGCCGGTCAGGTCGTACCCGGGCGGGTCCACGGTCCAGCCCCCGAGCTCGACGACCTCGCCGGTCGCCAGGACGACCTCGAGCCCCAGGACGTGGTTCGTCGTCACCCCGTACTTCAGGCAGTGCGGCCCGCCGGAGTTCTCGGCGACGTTGCCTCCGAGACTGCACGCCGATTGGCTGGCGGGATCGGGGGCGTAGTAGTACCCCCGCGGGAGCACGTGATTGGTCAGCCAGGCGTTGATCAGGCCCGGCTCGATGACGGCCCGCTGGTTGGCATAGTCCACCTCGAGGATCCGCTGCATGCGGTTCAGGCCGATGACGACCCCGCCCTCGAGGGCCAGCGCCCCGCCCGAGAGGCCCGTGCCCGCCCCCCGCGGGACAAACGGCACCCGCTCCCGGACGCAGAGCCGCACGACCGCGGCGACCTCGTCGAGACTCATGGGGAGGACGACGACCTCCGGCTTGGCTTTGAAGATGGTGAGCCCGTCCGTTTCGTAGACCTTGAGTTCGGTGGGATCGGAGATCACGTGGCGGGCGCCGACGATGCCGGCCATCTCGCGGATCAGTCGCTCGCGGTCCATGAGGAGATCCCACCGCCGCTTCACCGGGGCATGAACGTGCCCTGGTGAGAGCCGCCGCTCGAACGGGGCCCACTGCCTGGGACGGCAGCGGGATGCAGGAAAGCAGGGATCAGGATCTTGCGACTGCTCCCGGGATGGTACGGCAGCAGGATATCGACTTCAAGGGGATTTGAGGGGGCGGGCGACGGGCTCGCGCGCCTGGGCGGTCGGTGTGCCTCGCGGCCTGCCGACAACCCGCCCGAAGCGCGCAAAGCTCTCCGGTGTGATTCGCTTCGCCTTGACCTTCATGGCTCCATCCCTCGCCCGGAGAATTCACAAAGATGCCCGGGAATTCTGCGGGCTAAGAGGACATTCGGCTGGCGTCACTTGACTCTCCCGTCGGTTGGTTATATACGGCATAGGTCGGGGAGGAAATGCTCCTCCGGGTGAGAAGGCTTCAGAAAGGCACCGGCTGGCCGACTCCATGAAGCCACGGGCTTGGTTGAGAGGACTGCCTGGACAGGACCTGTCCAATCCGGCAAGGAGGGACCCATGAACCGTACTAGGATCATCGTTCGCGTGTTCGCGCTTGCCGTCGTGCTGGCCTTCGGCACGGCGGCGGTCGGTGCGTTGCTGGCCGCAGCCCCCGCCCAGGCCCAGGCGCCCGCCAAGAAAGTGGAACTGCTCTTCCGCCAGGGTGACCCCCCCGGAGAGGTGGAGGGGCTGGTGAAGGCCGTCCAGGCCTGGAACGCCGCTCACCCGAACATCCAGGTCAAGTTCGAGACGGTGCCCTGGAAGGACGCGCAGGCCCAGCTCGTCCGCGAGATCCAGGCGGGTGGCGGACCGGACGTCGCGCAGATCGCCTTTGTTTGGACCGCCAGCCTTGGCCGCTCGGGCCTGTTGAGGGACATCGTGCCTTTCGTCAAGGCCTCGCCCCCCGGCAAGGGACTGCAGGACTTCCTGGCCACGGACCTGGGGACGGTCGGCGACAAGATCTATGGGCTCCCCTGGACCGTGGATACCGCCACGATGGTCTACCGTCCGGATCTGCTCGAGAAGGCCGGCATCACCCGCTTCCCCGACACCTGGGAGGATCTGGCGGCGGTTGCGAAGCGGCTCACGCTGGACACCAAGGGCGCCGGACGCACCGATCAGTACGGCTTCTGCTGGCCGGCCGGGAGCGGCCCGGATGGGGCCACCTGGTTTCTGGTCAACGCCTACCTCTGGAGCAATGGCAAGACCTTCATGAAGCAAGGGGCCAGCGGAAAATGGGAAGTGGGCGTCAGCCCGCAAGACGTGGCCGGGGTCATGCGCTTCTTCAAGTCGTTCTTCGACCAGAAGGTTGCGCCCGAATCGCTGATCGCCGTCTCCTGGGAGGGCGATCCCGAGATGGTCGGTAGCCTGGCGCGCGGCACCTGCGCCATCAGCAATTTCCGGCTCGCCACTTTCCGACTGGCCGCCAAGCAGTCGCAGATGCCGGTCAAGATGGCCCTCGTGCCCAGGGGGTCCGCCAAGCGCGCCTCGCACCTGGGGGGCCGGACCCTGGCGCTGAATTCGAACACCAAGTATCCTGACGAGAGCTGGGAGTTCCTGAAGCACCTGGCCAGCTCGGAGACGTTCAAGACCTACAACCAGTTCCCGGCCCAGAAAGCGATCCTGGCCGAGGTGCAGGCCAGGCTCCCGGAGGCCGAGAAGGCCTACGCCGAGCAGCTGACCTACGGCACGACCTTCGGGGATTACATCTTCTCCGGGGCCAACGTGAACAGCATGTGGGCGGCGACCAACCGCGAGTTCGGCGCCGTCTTCTCCGGCCAGAAGACCATCGAACAGGCCAGCGCGGACCTCGTGAAGGCGTTCAACACCCTGCTCGCCGAAGGCAAGAAGTAGCCTG
>Ga0316630_10000459_pt1 | contig 12861 bp, 8 predicted proteins | sample OWC_May_M1_C1_D6_FD_207658 | JGI IMG/M metagenome (GOLD analysis project Ga0316630, IMG submission 207658) | Wetland soil microbial communities from Old Woman Creek delta, Ohio, United States - OWC_May_M1_C1_D6_A | ecosystem: Environmental > Terrestrial > Soil > Wetlands | place: USA: Ohio...
CGACGTCGCGGTGAAGCTGATGCGGTCCGCGACCGCCGACGAGGCGACGACCGCACGCTTCTTGCGCGAAGCGCAGGTGCAAGGCGCGCTCGAGCACCCCGCGATTCCGCCGGTCCACGACCTCGGCGTCGATCGCGACGGTCAGCCGTACTTCGTGATGAAGAAGCTCGCGGGCACCACGCTCGGCGAAGTGCTCGACGCGCGATCGTCGTCGGACGTGCTCCAGGCCAAGTGGCCGCGGCGCCTGTTGCTCGCACGGCTCGTCGACGTCTGCCTCGCCGTCGAGTTCGCGCACACGCGCGGCGTCGTGCACCGCGATCTCAAGCCGGCGAACATCATGCTCGGCGATTTCGGCGAGACCTACGTGCTCGACTGGGGCCTCGCGCGGATCACGAACGACGAGCTGTCGTCGGTGAACGCGCTATCGGGCGACGTCGCGGTCGGTCAGACGGTCGCCGGTGCGCTGCTCGGCACGCCGGGCTACATGGCGCCGGAGCAAGCGCGCGGCGAGCTGATCGATGCGCGCGCCGACGTCTACGCGCTCGGCTGCATCCTGTTCGAGATCCTGACGGGCGTGCCGGCGTTACCGCGCGGCTTGCCGGCGATCGACGCGACGCTGACGATCGCCGAGCACCGGCCGAGCAAGCGCGTCGACGTTCCGCCGGAGCTCGACGAGCTGTGCGCGCGCGCGACGGCGCAGGATCGCGAGAACCGCCCGACCGCGCGCCAGCTCGCCGACGGCATCCAGGCGTATCTCGACGGCGATCGCGACCTCGAGATGCGCCGCTCGCTCGCGCTCGGTCACATCGAGAAGGCGACGAAGCTGCTCGGTGACAAGAACGACGAGGCGCGCGCCGAAGCGATGCGCGAGGCGAGCCGCGCACTCGCCCTCGATCGGACGAACACGACCGCGCAGGAGATCGTCGCGCGGCTCGTGCTCGAGCCGCCGAAGATCCCACCGTCCGCCGCGATCGAGCAGGCGGACGTCGAGCGCGGCAAGTCGCGACAGAGGGTGCTGCGTTGGGCGGCGGTGACCTACGCGAGCACCGCCGCGTTCATCGCCGTGCTCTTCGTGTTTCCCGTCCACCACGTGTGGCCGATCTTCACGTCGATCGGGGTCACGCTGGTGCTGTCGTGCGTCTACTGGCACCTCTCGCGCGGGATACTCCCGATGAGGTCACCGTGGTACGTGCTGATCCTCTTCTTGAACACGCTCGCGATGCTCGCCGCGTCGTTCATCCTCGGCCCGATGCTGGTGTTGCCGATCTTCATCGTCGGATCGCTGGCCGGCTTCGTGATGGCGCCGACGGCGCATTCGCCGGCGCTCGTCGTCGGTGCGCACGTCTTCGCGTTCGTCGCGCCGGTCGCGCTCGAGCTCCTCGGTGTCACGCCGTCGACGTTCTACGTCGAGGCCGGTCACCTCGTGTTATCGCCGTGGGCGATCGATCTCACGCCGGTCCCGACGACGATCTTCTTGGTCGTCTCCGTGATCGCGCAGTTCGCGAACACCACGATGATCGGCCTCAGCGAGCGGCGCGGACAAGAGCACGCGCTGAACCAGGTGCACGTGCAGTCGTGGCACCTGAAGCAGCTCGTGCCCGACGCAGACGACGAACGATCGTAGCGAGCCGCGCGGGCTCTGCGACGAGCGCTTCCTTGTCGCGCCGCGCGAGCTGCTTGATCGCGTGCTCGATCCGGAGCGCGAAGCCCTTGTCCGCGCAGCGCCGCGACAGCACCACGACGAGGGGGCCGCGGCCGGCCGTATACTTCGCACCCGTGCCGGCGTTGTGTGCGGCGATCCGCTCGTCGACGTCGAGGGCGATGCCGCAGTAGAGCGTGTCGTCGGCGCAGCGCGCGACGTAGACCCACCAGCTAGCCAACTTTGTGCTCGATCTCCGGCGGCGTCGCGAAGAACCGATTGCGACGCGGATCGTTGAAGCGCTTGTAGTCGATGAGCCACGGCGTGACCTGTGCGGTGCCGGCCTCGAGGCGAATCGTCGCGGCCATCGGCGTGACGGTGCGGTAGCTCGAGTCTTCCGGGAGGTCGTTGTTGTCGGCGCCGCCGGCGGAGAACAGCGAGAGCAGCGAGGTCTGATCGCTGTACATCGGCCGGAAGCCGGCATCGACCTTCTCGTGACCGCGCACCATCATCGAGCAGCCGAGCTTCTGCATGAACGCTTCGAACTGCAGCTTGCCGAACGGGAACCGCGCGTTCTGTGCCTGCAGGTCGTCGGGGATGTAGTCCGCCGTCGACGGATCGCTCCACAGCATCTGGAAGCGCAGGTCCGGATCGTTGAGCGAGGACAGGTCGGCGATCTTCGACTTGATGTCCGCGTCGCGCGGGATCCCCGCGTGGACGAACATCAGATCGTCGAAGAACAGGATGTTCGGCAGCGCCTCGAACATGTGCATGTACTCGGCGAACACTTCACCCGGCATGTGACCGACGAGCGTGTTGATCGCCTCGGCCGGCTTCACGCCGCCGTAGATGCGGCCGCGATACTCGATGTAGTACTCGTGATTGCCGCGCAGCGGGAACACGTGATCCGGTGCGGCGAGGAACAGCTGCATCACGGCACGGAGCACGCCGTTGTAGCTAAACCGCCCGCGATCGATGTAGTCGCCGAGCAAGACGATCTTCGGCTCGGGGCGGGTCTTGTCGAGCTTCCACGCCTCGAGCTTCGCGAAGAAGTCGGCTTGCAGCAGCGCACCCTTGAGGCACGAGTAGCAGCCGTGCAGGTCGCCGAGCACGGTGAGCTCGTAGACGCGGGTCGGCTCCGTCGGGTGCACGTAGATGTGACCGTCGAGGAACGGCTTCTCTCCGGCGAAGTCGGCGATCGTCTTCCGGCCGGCGAGCTTGCCCTTGCCGGCGGCACGTTGCTCCTCGAGCTTCGCGAGGAAGCGCTTCATCAGATCGAGGTCGGCCGCGGCTTGCTGGCGGATGCGATTCGGATCTGCCGAGTAGTGGTGCTCGAAGCTCGAGAAGAACGGGTGATCTTCGATCCGAGGCCGCACGCGCTCGGCTGGAACCGGATCCGCGATCTCGACCTTGCTCTGATCGCGAACGATCTCGATGTCGCTCGGAGCCAGCGGCGTTCCGTGTGCGTCGAGCAGCGCATCGAGCTCGGCGCGGAACTTCTTCTCCGCGGGATGCGCGCTGCCGTCCGCGTAGATCAGCTCGTCGACGGTCGCGAGCAGCTCTTGCTGATTCGCGCGATCGAAGCTCTGAAAGATCTCGTAGCTTCGAAGCTTGAGCTTCGCGTAGACGAACTTCTCGACGTTCTCGCCGTCCGCGACGGCCTCGTCGAACAACTCCTTCACGTCGTGATCGATCTGCTCGAAGACCTCGTGAAAGTGACCGACGAACTTGTTGACGACTTCCTCGCGCATCTTCGTGTCGGCATCAGGCATCATGTCCTTCGCACGCGCACTGACGAGCTGACGGATGTAGATGCGGACGAACGTCTTCTCGGTGAAGTCGAACTCGCCATCGATGTACCCGAACGCGGTCAGGTAGAAGATGATGGCGTTCATCTGCTGCTCGGCGACGTCTGGGTTGGTGCTGAAGGTGAGCATCCGCCACGAGAATCGCGCGTTTAGCTAGCTCAGTAAAGCTGTCGTTGGTCTTCACTAGCGGCCGCGCAGGAGCAGCGCCGCCCACGCGACGTATTCGCGCGCCACCCAGCGGAGCGCGCGGCGGCGATCGCGGTACTCGAGGCTGTTCGCGATGTGCCACACGTGCGCGTCGAAGCCGGCGCGCCGGAACAACCGTGCGGACCGCCGGCCGTGAAACGGCTGGGTGACGAGCCAGACGCGGCGCTTGTCGCCGAGCATCGCCGCGGTCATCGTCGCGTTCTCGGCGGTCGTCTGCGAGCGCTCTTCGACGAGCACGTCGGGGACGCCTCGCGCCCGCAGGCCTTCGGCGATCGCGGCGGCTTCGCTGCGCGATGCACCATGCGTGACGCCGCCGGTCGCGACGACGAGCGGGGCGCCGCCGGCGTGATAGAGCTCGGCCGCAGCGGCGATGCGCTCGGCGAGCGGCGGCGTCAGCGCGTCGTCGCGCAGGGGTGCACCGAGTACGACGATCGCGTCGAGCGCACGCATCGGTTCGTCGCGAATGACGAGCGGCTTCTCGAGCAGGCGAATGATCACAGATCGGCTGCGACGTAGGCGAGAACCGCGACGGCCGCGACGCCGTCGGCGAGCGTTTGCGGGTCGACCTTGTCGAGTGTGTCGGCCTCGGTGTGGTGCGTGTCGAAGTACGTGCGGCCGTCGACGTCGAGGCCGAGCCCGGTGACGCCCTGCGGGATCAGCGGGATCAAGTCCGCGCCGCTGTGACCGGCGCGCACGCGTGTCGCGCCGAGCGGTGCGAGCAGCGCCGCGATCTCCGCGTAGCGCTCGACGGCCTTGGGGTCCTTCGACTCGACGGAGAAGCCGCGCGGCGCGAAGCTGCCGGAGTCGGCCTCGAGTGCCATGACGTGCTTCGAGAGCTCGGCCGCGTGATCCTTCGCGTACGCCTCGGCGCCCTTGAGGCCGTTCTCTTCGTTCGTCCACAACACGACGCGGATCGTGCGGCGCGGCTGGAGGCCGAGCTGCTTCAGCGTCGTCAGGACCTGCATCATCATCACGCAGCCCGCGCCGTCGTCGTTCGCGCCTTGGCCGACGTCCCACGAATCGATGTGTCCACCGATCAGCACGATCTCGTCGGGCTTGTCCTTGCCGCGGAGCTCGCCGATCACGTTCGCGGACGGTGCGTCTGGCAACTGCTGCGACTCGAGGCGCAACTTCAACGTGACCGGACCCTGCGCCGCGAGCCGCGCGATCAGCTGCGTATCCTCGACGGAGACCGAGGCCGTCGGGATCTTCGGTACCGCGTCGTCGTAGCGCATCGCGCCGGTGTGGGGCGTCCGCAGGCTGTGTGCGGTGACGCTGCGAACGAGTGCGGCGACGGCGCCGTGCTTCGCGGCACGCATCGCCCCACGACCGCGATACATCACGACGTCGCCGTATCCGCTGCCCTTCGTCTCGCTGTACGGCGGCATCGCGACGTCGTAGAGCACGATCGCGCCTTTGACCTGCGCGGCCTTCGCCTCGAGGTCATCGAAGCTCTTCACGACGATGACCGGGGCCGTGATGCCGCCCTTCGGCGTCGCGACCGTTCCGCCGAGGCCGAGGATCTTCAGCGGGCGCTCGATGGGCGCGATGATCGACGCCTCCTCGTGGCCGCGCACCCAGTGCGGAACCATCACGCGCTCCGCGCGGGCGTCGAAGCCTTCATCCTTCATCGTCTTCACGGCCCACTCGATCGCGCGATCGAGGCTCGCGGATCCGGACAGGCGATGGCCGATGCGATCCGTGAGGTACGCGAGCTTCGCGTAGGCGCCACGATCCGCGCGCGCGTGCGCGATGATCTTCGTCGCGATCTCGCCGTAGCGCTCCGCGATCGGCGAGCGCGACTTCATCGCGGGCGACGAATACGATCCCGTCTCGCTCACCCATGCCGGCGTACCGCTGCCGCCTTGGTAGGGAGTCGCGCAGGCGGCGATCGCGAGGAGCGCGATCGCCCGGATCACGACGCTTCGTCCGCGGGGGCGGGTGCGGGTTGGACGGTTCGTTCGGCCAGTTCGACGAGAAGCTCGATCACGGCGACGAGTCTATCTCCAGCCGGCACGCGGCCAAGCGCGAGATCCGACAATGGCATCGGATGGTCGAGCGGCGCGCCGCGGCCGGGGTACACGCGGTAGCGCAGGCCCTCCTTGTCCCAGAGGGCGACCCAACCGTCGAGCGTGGCGATCGCGCGGGCGCGCAGGCCCTCGTCGAACAGCGCCCCGAAGGCGGATTCACTGCCGCGCACTTTGAAGCGCTCGTCGAACTGCGGATCGGCCGAACGGAACGCCGGGCTCGCCGGCGGACCGGCCGGATTGCCTCCGAGCCGGCGTTCGGGAATCGCCCACAGCGAGAGCGTCGCCGTTTGCGACTCGTCGATCTCCTTGCCGACGACGACATCGAGCGCGAGCACCGATCCGTCGATGCGCTCGATGCGCGTCCGAACGGCCAGCCCGTTCTTGTCGCCGACGATCACCGACGACGTGAGCCCGCCGTCTCCGCGCGTCGTCAGCGTGTGAACGTCGCCGAGCTTCTCGCGCAGGCCGGCGGCGACCGCACCGATGTAGCGCGACCACGCGGTGTCCGCGATCGGCGGCGTCTCGCTCGTGAGCGGCATGTCGGCGAGCTCTTCCTCGCGAACGCGGCGCGCGGCGTCGGCGATCAGCGCGAGGCCGAGCATCGGCAAGAGATAGTGGTGCGGCCACTTGAAGCCGTAGCCGCCGAGCACGACGAACGCGATCCCGGCGCCGATCGTGCGGCGTGCCTCGCTCGGCGCGAGCGCGCATGACGTCAAGGTCCACGCGAGCGTCGCGATCGCGAGCAGGTACAGCGCGAGCTTGGGGTCCGCTTGCGTCGTCTGCATCTCGACGCCGATCGCGAACGTCGAGGCCTTCGCCGTCGGCAGGTACGACATCCGCGCGAGCACGGCGCCGACCGCCGCGATCGACATCGCGACGACGACGGGGATCGGCTTCGTGACGGCGCGTGCGAACGGCCGCGGCGCGAACGCGTACGGGCTCATCAGCGCGGCGATGCACAGGGCGAGGACACCGACGCGTGCGAGCGTCTGGCCCGGGCCGTCGAACGTGTTCTCGGGCCAGATGAACTCGGCGCCGATCACGTTCGCGGTGTGCAGCAGCAGGGGGATGCAGATGATCGGCAAGCCGATCTGCACGCCGAGATCGCGCTCGCGATCGAACACGCTCGCGATCAGCGCGAGCATCGCCGCCGCGAACGACATCTCGATCGGCAGGCTCAACCACGCGGGCGCCGAGATCAGGACGGGCAGCAACACGATGACCGCCGCGACGGCGAGCACGCCATGCGCGAGCGTGTCGCGCACGCCGCGGCGCGCGACGATCGCCGAGTAACAGCGCGTGAGGATCACGAACGCGGCGAGCGTGCCGGCGAAGTAGAACAGGAACAGCCCGACGTAATCCAGGCCGGTGTGCCACCACGGCGGCACGCCGCTCGGCGGCCGCAGCATCGGCACGGCGACGCGATTGATCGCGACCTCCGCGAGCGCGACGCCGAGCAACACGTGGAGCGCGGTCGCGTTCGAGCGCAGCGGTCTCTCCTCGCGCTTCGCCGAAGCCGCGATCGGCGCAGACCGCAGCGAGTACCAACCGCCACCGATCACGGTGAGCGCGGCGGTCACCGAGAGGATCCGGCCCGGCGAGCTACCGTGTGTGACCAATAGGTAGAACGCACCGAGCAGCCACAGCAGCCCGCCGACGATGTTTACCCACCCGATGGTGCGGCGAGACGGCAACTAAAAAAACGTAGCCGTATGCAGCAGTTGGGTCAAGGCGCGCGCGACCGCCGCCGAAAACTAACGACGGGAAGATCGCATCGATATCCTACATTCGTGATCCGACTCGCGCTCTTGGCGACCCTCGCGTTGGCCACGGCATCACACGCCACGCCGCGCATCGTCGCGCTGGACCCCGGTCATGGCGGCTCGAACCGCGGTGCGAAGGGTGCAACTCTCCACGAGAAGCAGCTGACCCTCGCGATCGCGAGCCTCGTCGCCGATCGCCTGCGCGCCCGGGAGATCTCCGTGACGATGACGCGCACCGACGACCGCACGCTCACGCTGCGCCAGCGTGTCGCGATCGCGGATCGACTCCCGGCCGACCTCTTCGTCTCGATCCACGCGAACGCCTCCCCGACCCGCACGCAGCGCGGCTTCGAGACGTTCGTCTTGACCCCGCGCGGGATCGATGTCGACGGCCGCGCCCTCCGCAGCAACGTCACCACACCGCGTGCCGGCGTCGATCCCGAGATCGGGCTCGTCCTCGACGATATCGAGCGCGGCGCCTCGCAATGGGAAGCCGCCGACCTCGCCTCCCGCATGCAGCGCTCGCTGCGCGACCGCCGCGGCGCCGACGGCGATCGCGGTGTTCGCCAAGACGCGCACCACGTCCTGCTCGGCGCGACGATGCCCGCGGTCCTCGTCGAGGTCGGCTTCATCGATCACCCCGCCGAGGGCAAGCAGCTCGCGACGCCCGCAGTGCAAGCGCAGATCGCGGATGCCATCGCCGAAGCGATCATCGATCAGCTCGCCGAGTGAACGTGGCGTCGCGGTGACGAGGTCAGCCGACCTCCGATTATCTCGCACGCAGCGTCGGGTGTCGTCCGGTCTCGAAGTGAAGGAGACGGGCCTCCTCGCACGCCGGGTGTGGGTGATCGGCACGGACGGTAAGGTCGCGGATCGCGAGCTCGTCGACGATCGGGGAAGGAGCCGACCTGTGACGTGCTCCTCGAAGCGGTTAGCGATCGGGTTGCGGTACCCAGTTGGCCATTGCTACCCACACCCTCGATCGTCGAATGTGAAGACTGATGTCAGGTGGGGATGGAGGGCGCCTCGACGAGGTCGAGTCGCTGGCGGGTTTGGGCGTGTGGTCGTGGGACGTCACGGGCAACGCGCTCGCGTGGTCGAACGAGCTGCGCCGAATCCTCGACGTACCCGAGGACGTGCCGCCGAGCTTCGAAGCGTGGCTCGCGCACCTGCACCCCGACGACCTATCGGCGGTGAAGAGCTACTTCACGCGCGTCCGTCGCGAGCCGGGCACGCACTCGGTCGAGTATCGCGTCGTGCGATCGAGCGGCGGGCCGCTGACGATCCACTCGCGGGCGCGGTCGACGACCGATCGTGTGCTCGGCGTCGATCAGGACATCACGCAGAGTAAAGAGACGGCCACGCGCCTCGTGTCTTCGGATCGCATGGTCGCGATCCGGACGCTCGCCGGCGGCGTCGCGCACGAGATCAACAATCCACTCGCGATCATCTCGGCCAATCTGCAGCTGCTCGCGGACACGGCCGACGTCGCGCTCGTCGGCGAGGCGCAACGGGCGGTCGAGCGCATCCGAACGATCGTGCGGGGACTGACCGCGTTCTCGCGCGCGACCGACGACCAGCCTCAGCCCGTCGATGTCACACGCGTGCTCGATCTCGCGATCTCGCTGACGAGTGGTGGGCTCCGGCACCGCGCACGACTCGTCACGGAGCTCGGGCCAATACCGTGGGTACGCGCCAACGAGGCACGGCTCGGTCAGGTGTTCCTCAACCTGCTCGTGAATGCGATGGAGGCCGTACCCGAAGGGAACGCGCACCAGCACGAGATCCGCGTCTGCTCGCGAACCGACGAGGCAGGCTGGGCGGTCGTCGAGATCAGCGACACCGGCGCGGGCATCGCGAGCGACGTCCAGCCGCGCATCTTCGACCCGTTCTTCACCACGAGGCCGGTCGGTCAGGGTATCGGTCTCGGGCTCTCGATCTGCCATGGCATCGTGCGATCGCTCGGTGGCGACATCACGTTTCGGAGCGCGTCCGGTCGAGGGACGACGTTCTGCGTGGCGCTCCCTCCGAGCGAGACGCCCATGCAGGCGCTGTCACACTCGACGCCCGTCGCCGCGACCGGGGCGCGGCGTGGGTCCGTGCTGATCGTGGACGACGAGGTGTTGTTCGCGCACTCCCTCCGCCGGCTGCTGGCTGCCGAGCACGACGTCACGATCGCGAGCAGCGGTCACGAAGCGCTCGCGCAGATCCGCGCCGGCGCACGGTTCGACGCGATCCTGTGTGATCTGATGATGCCGGAGATGACGGGCGCGGAGCTGCACGCCTCGCTGGGCGAAGTCGCACCGGAGCTGACCGCGCGGATGATCTTCATTACGGGTGGTGCATTTAGCCCCGCTTCGCAGGCGTTCCTCGAACGCGTCTCCAACCAGTGCTTCGAGAAACCCTGTGATATCGGTCTGCTTCGTGGGGCGATCCGCGCACTGACCGATCCGACGTAACGAATCCAATAGTCCAAGGGTCGCCGTCTAGGTATAAGGCGACCGCTAATGGTCGCTCCCGCCAACGATCTGTCACGTACACCGGCCTCGCCCGTACGCGTGATCGTCGTCGACGACGACGCCCTGCAGCTCCGCGCCCTCGAGCGCCGCGCGCGCGACTGTGCCCACGTCGAGCTGATCGCGATCGACAACGCGATCGACGCGCTCCTCGCCGTCGGGGCGCTCAAGCCCGACCTCGTCGTCATCGACGTCTTCATGCCCGGTCTCGACGGTCTCGAGGCCTGCCGGCGCATCAAGTCGAACGCGAAGACCAAGCACGTCCAGGTCATCCTCGCGAGCGCCGCCATGAGCGCCGAGCTCGAGGCCGCCGCCCGTGAAGTCGGTGCCTTACGCGCGATCGCGAAGCCGTTCGACGTGTTCTCGCTCCTCGACATGGAGGTCGAGGACACCCAACCTCCCGTCGAGACCCTCCGGGGCGCGGACCTCCTCGTCGAGATGATCACCGACGCCGGCGTCGACGTCGTCTTCGGCCTCCCCGGCGGCGCCATCTCCCCCGTTCACGACGCCCTCATCGACAGCCGCCTCCGCGTCATCACCACGCGCCACGAGAGCGGCGCGATGTTTGCCGCCGCCGCCTACGCCCGCGCCACCGGCAAGCTCGGCGTCGTCGCCGTCACCTCCGGCCCCGGCGTCCTCAACGCGATGACCGGCCTCGCCACCGCCTGGTGCGACGGCGTCCCGCTGCTCCTCCTCGTCGGCGAAGTCCCGCGCGCCGCCCACGGCAAGGGCGTCCTGCAGGACGGCTCCGCGCACGGCCTCCAGATCGTCGAGATGGCCCGCCACGTCAGCAAGCTCGCCGTCGAAGTCCCGCGCACGAGCAACCTGCCTCACCTCCTCCGCCGCGCGATCGTGACCGCCAGCTCCGGCCGCAAGGGCCCGGTCGTGATGACCCTCCCGATGGACGTCACGACGACGGCGATCCGCCGCCCCCGCAGCGGTGGCGTCGTCACGGTGGACAGCCACGTCTCCCCCGATATCGTCGACGAGGTCGCGCACCTCCTCGCGACCGCCCGCCGCCCGCTCCTGCTCGCCGGCAACGGCGTGCGCGCCGACGGCGCCCCGGAACAGCTCCTCGCCGTCGCCGAGCACTTCGCCTGCCCCGTCGCGTGCACGCCGAAGGGCAAAGGCGTGTTCCCCGAGACCCACCCGCTCGCGCTCGGCGTGCTCGGCCTCGGAGGGCACCCGTCCGCGCTCGGTTACGTCGGCGCCGGCGTCGACGTCGTGGTCGCGATCGGCACCAGCCTCGGCGACATGGCGACGAACGGCTTCGCGCCGCAGCTGCAAGCCTCGGCGCTGGTCCACGTCGACATCGACGCACGCCAAGTCGGCAAGTCGTACGCCCCGACCCACGCGATCGTCGCCTCCGCGGCGGACTTCCTCGGTGCACTCGCGAAGCGCGACAGTCACCACCTTCGCATCCCGCCGCACGACTCGGGCATCGCACGTCACGTGCTCGCCAAGTCCGATCGCCGCGATCGCATCGGCGCACACGAAGCCCTCGCCCAGATCCAGCAGCTCGTCCCGCGCGACACGATCTACACCGTCGACTCCGGCGATCACTTCCTGTTCGCCGTGCACTACCTCGAGACCACGCTGCCCGATCAATTCATCGTGATGACGGGCCTCGGCTCGATGGGCCAATCGATCGGCGCGGCGATCGGCGCGCAGCTCGCTCACCCCGACCGCATGGTCGCCGCGATCTGTGGTGACGGCTGCTTCGCGATGAACGCGTTCGAGATCGCGACGGCCGTCGCCGAACGCCTACCGATCCGCGTCTTCGTGTTCAACGACGAGCGCCTCGGCATGGTCGAGACCGGGCATCAAGCCGTCTACGGTCGCCGTCCCGACTACCCGACCACACCGCTCGACGTCGCCGCGGTGGCGGCGGGACTCGGCGCGACCGCCATGCGCGTGGAGACCCTCGAGGAGCTCGCTGCGCTCTCCGAGGTCATCCACGGCACCCTCGGTCCGGTCGTGGTCGACGTGCGGCTCCATCCGGATATCCGAATTCCCAAGCAGGATCGCGTAGCCACGATGGCGCCAGGTGCCGTCCGGATGCCCGCGCCATCCGCCATGAACTAAGCCGCCAGTTGGCTTACACTCGGTCTCTCTGCGGGCGGTGGGTGCGGGGGTTGCGTTATGCGGCTATCCAATCCGTCCCCACGTATCCCTGGACCCTTCGCACTACCGGTGCTCGGGGGAATGCTGCAGTTGCGCAACGATCCGCTCGCGCGCGTGCTCGCGCTTCGCGCACGTCACGGAGGCTTCATGCGCCTCGGTCCACTCGGCCGACGCGACATGTACCTCGTGACCGATCCGGCGGCGGCTCGTCACGTCCTGCTCGATAACTACAAGAACTACCGCAAAGGCCTCAATGCGCGCCGGTTGCGGCCGATCCTCGGCACCGGCTCGCTGCTGCTCGAAGGCGAGGCGTGGCGACGCCGGCGCCGACTCGCGCAGCCCGCATTTCACCGGCAGAAGATCGCGGGCCTCGCGACCTCGTTCGTCGACGCGACCGACCAGATGATCGAGCGCTGGGGCGCGCACGCGACCATCGACGCGCGCGACGAGATGCTGCGCCTGACGATGGGCCTGACGCTCAAGAACTTGTTCGGAAGTGACGCGAGCACGCTGCGCGAGCTCGTCGAGGCGTGGCAGACGATCTACACCTCGCTCGGCACGCGCCGCCTGCCGTGGCAGCGCGACGATCGCGTCGAGGCCGCACTCGCGACGGTACGAAGCATCCTCGGCGCGCGGATCAACGCGAGCAAGCCCGACGACGGCACCGTGCTCTCGATGCTCGTGCAAGCGCGAGACGAGCACGGCGCGCTGACGGAGACCGAGCTGCGCGACGAAGTGCTGACACTGTTCATCGGCGGCTACGAGACGAGCTCG
>Ga0316630_10000460_pt1 | contig 12855 bp, 8 predicted proteins | sample OWC_May_M1_C1_D6_FD_207658 | JGI IMG/M metagenome (GOLD analysis project Ga0316630, IMG submission 207658) | Wetland soil microbial communities from Old Woman Creek delta, Ohio, United States - OWC_May_M1_C1_D6_A | ecosystem: Environmental > Terrestrial > Soil > Wetlands | place: USA: Ohio...
CGAGGAGTTCGACCGCTGCACGAACCAGATCCTCTACGTCTCCGCGACCCCGGGCCCCTACGAGCTGGAGCGGGTCGGCGGTCGCGTGGTAGAGCAGATCATTCGCCCCACGGGGCTGATCGATCCGGAAATCCTCGTGCGCCCCACCGCCGGGCAGATCGACGACCTCATCCACGAGATCCGGGGACGGGCCGCCCGGACCCACAGGGTGCTGGTGACCACGCTCACCAAGCGTATGGCCGAGGAGCTCACCGACTACCTGTCCGACGTGGGGATACGCGTGCGCTACCTCCACTCCGACATCGACACGCTGCAGCGGAACGAGATCATCCGCGACCTCCGCTTGGGCAAGTTCGACGTTTTGGTCGGGATCAATTTGCTGCGGGAGGGCCTCGACATCCCCGAGGTGTCCTTGGTGGCGATCCTGGACTCGGACAAAGAGGGCTTCCTGCGCTCGGCGGGCTCCCTGATCCAAACGTCCGGCCGTGCCGCGCGGAACGTCGAGGGGCAGGTCATCTTCTACGCCGATGTCATGACCGATTCCATGCGCCGCGCCATCGGCGAGACCTCGCGCCGCCGTCAACTCCAGCTGGCCTACAACCAAGAGCACGGCATCACCCCCGAGACGATCAAGAAGGGTATTCAAGACGTCCTCTCCAGCATCTACGAACGGGATTACTACACCGTGCCCACCCTCGACGATCGCCAGGCCGAGTACATACCCAGGGAAGAGATCCCCGCGCTGGTCGCCCAGCTGGACAAGGAGATGCGGGCCGCCGCCAAACGCTTGGAGTTCGAACAGGCGGCGGCACTCCGGGATCGCATCACGGAGCTGGAACGGCGCCGGCTTGGCATCCTGGACGGCCAAGCATGACATTCCGGTTCGCAACGCTCGGTTCTCGGCCCCCGGCTTGTCCCCGCGCGGCCCGCCGCTGGCGGCTAGCGGCGCTCCTCGGCATCCTTCTCGCCGCGGGTGCCGTCGGCGCCGAGGCGGAGACCCAACGCCTCGATCTCAATGCCCGCGCCACCCGCGTGGAGCCCGCGGAGGTGCAGGTGGGATCCGACGACACCGACGTGCGGGTGGACGGCGAGAATTTCACCGAGACCGCACGCGTGCTGGTAAACGGCATGCCGGTTTCCACGAACATCCTCGGACCGACGCAGCTCCGGGTCCGCCTGCCCTCGGCGCTGCTGGCCACGGCGGGACGCTTGGACCTGCGCGTCGTCGACGCCGAACGGGAAGGCGCCGGCGCCACGGCCCTGGTCGTCACCGTGGCTAACCCGGTGCCACGTCTCGACGTCATCGAGGTGCCGACGCTCGCGGTCGGGGACCCGGAGGCGTCCATCAAGCTGATGGGCAAGGCCTTCCGGCCCGACTCCGCCGTTCAGGTGGCCGGCAAGACGATCGCGACCGCATTCCGGTCGCCGGAGGAACTGATCGGCACCATCCCTGCGGACCTGCTCTCCGCACCGGGCACCCTGACAGTCAGTGTCGTGACGCCGGGCCCGGGAGGCGGCGCCTCCCTCTCCGGTCAGATCCAGGTCACGGACCCCGTGTTCCCCGGACGTTTCGTCGTCTTCACCTCCAATCGGCGCCAGGGCAAGAACCACGTGTACCTCCTGGACCGCAGGGGCCATCGCCTGGACTCCCTGCAGGAGGCCAACAGCCCGGATGGGAGCGACGCCTATCCCTCCATCAGCGCCGACGGCCGGTTCATCGCCTTCCAGTCCGATCGCCGTCATGGACAATACGATATCTTCCTCTTCGATCGGGAAAAGCGCACGCTGGATCCGCTGCCGGAGGCGAACCACTCGACCGCCTTCGACGGCTTTCCGGCTCTCAGCCCCGACGGCCGGTTCATCGTCTTTGAATCCGATCGATTGGGGAAACCGAAGATCTTTCTGCTCGATCTGCGCACGCGCACGCTGTCGGAGCTCAAGCAAGCCAACGAGACAAACGCCGACGACGGCCTGGCGGCGATCAGCAATTGACGCCGGCAGCCGGTGGCGGTTGTCCGAGGCTTGACGGTTGTTTCTTCCAGAAAGATGCCGGAAACCTGTTTGTGCTCAGGCTGCTCAAAAAGGTCCAGATGCAAGGCGGCAAGCGATGGGCGGGGTACCCACCGCAGGTGGGTCCAGGCGTACTCCTGGTACGCCGCAACGAGCGCCCGAGCGAGCCAACGCAGCAGATGGGCCTTTTTCAGCAGCCTGTTAGGGGGAGGGGGGACACCATGAAAGGCAAGGTAAAGTGGTTCAACGTGACCAAGCGTTTTGGATTCCTCGTGCGGGATGACAACGGGCCCGACGTTTTCGTGCATGCCAGCGACATCGAGGCGGGCCGGACGCTCCACGAGGGCGAGGTCGTCGAGTTCGATCTGGGCCAGGACGATCGAGGGCGGCCCAAAGCGGTTCAAGTGCGGGTTGTCGCCTGATTCCTAGGCTCCTTTCGCGGATCGGCCGCCGGACGGTCGAGGATCGGCCGAGCGGACTGATCGTGTCGCGGTACTGCGAGCCCGCCGCTCGAACAGGGCTTCGGTAGACTGCCGGCGACGCCCATTGCGGGCAGCGTGCGTCGCTGGGCGAGACCTATGAGACCGTCCCCACAACGCACGGCGCTCCGTCTGGCCTTCCTTTACGTTGCCGTCTCCGGCGTGTGGATCCTGTTTTCCGACCGCCTGGTCGCGTCCCTGACCCAGGAACTTCGGCTGCTGACCGGCCTGCAGACGTTGAAAGGTTGGGCCTTCGTCGTCTGTACCGGCGTGCTCTTGTACGTCCTTGTCCACCACGCGCTCCGCCGGGCTGCGGACAGCGATGTTCAGGTGCAGCAGGTCGCCACAGCCCGGAAACGGGCGGAGACTGCCCTCGCCGAGGAACGCAATCTCCTGCGCACGCTCATCGACAACCTGCCGGATTACATCTTCATCAAGGATGCGCAGAGCCGCTTCATCATGATCAACCGCGCGCAGGCGGATCTGCTCGGGGTGCGGTCGCCCGAGGAAGCGGTCGGCAAGAGCGACTTGGACTTCCTCCCCGCCGACGTCGCACTGCAGTACCGTGCCGACGAGGAACGGGTCGTGCAGACCGTAGAGCCACTCCTGCACCAGGAGGAGCGCGGGCCAACCCGGACGCCGGGAGAGGTGCAGTGGCATCTGACCACGAAGGTGCCCCTCCGCGACGCAGAGGGAAGAGTTGTCGGCCTGGTCGGGATCAGCCGCAACATCACGGGAGTCAAGCGGGCGGAAGAGGCGCTGCTCCGGCGCACTCGCCAGCTGGAGGCCATCCGCACCGTGAGCGCGGAGATCACACGCGAACTCCAGCTCAACGCGCTCCTGGACCTGGTCACGCGGCGCGCGGCGGAACTGATCGACGTGCGCTCCGGTACTCTCTACCTGTGGGACGAAGCGCAGGAGACGCTGACCGCGAAGGCCTGGGTAGGTCCGTGGGTCCCGAAGGGAAGCCGCGTGCGGCGGTTGGGCGAGGGCGTGGCAGGGTCCGTGGCCGCGCGGCGGGCGGGCATGATCGTCAATGACTACCGCAGCTCTCCGTTCGCCACGGCGGAGACCCTCGGACGGCCGGGGGTGACGGCAGTCATCGGCGAGCCGCTGATCTACCGCGACCGGTTGGCTGGGGTGATCGCTTTCGACAACCAGGGCGTGGATCGCCGCTTCACGCGTGATGACGGGGAGATCCTGAATCTCATTGCCGCCCAGGCGGCCATCGCAGTGGAGAATGCCCGCCTCTTCAGCGAGCTGAACCGCTCCTATGCCCACCTGCGCCGAGCGCAGGATGAGCTGATCCGCTCCGAGAAGCTTCGGGCGCTGGGTCAGATGAGCGCCGGCGTCGCCCACGACCTGAACAATACCCTCGGTGCGATCCTGTCACAGGTGGAGTTGCTGCAGTCGTACAAGACCGATCCCGCGCTGCGGGACTCCCTTGACATCCTGGAGATAGCGGCAACCGACGGCGCCCAGGTCGTCCGTCGCCTGCAAGGCTTCGCGCAGCAGCAGCCCGCCGGCGAGCTGATGCCGTGCGACCTCACCCATCTGGTTGCCGAGGCACTGGAGATCTCCCGCCCGCGCTGGCGGGACGAAGTCCAGCGACGTGGGTATTCGATCGAGGTGAAGACCGCGCTGGAGGGCCTCCCGCCGGTGCTGGGCCAGGCCTCAGAGATCCGTGAGGCTTTGACGAATCTCATCCTGAACGCGGCGGATGCCATGCCCAGTGGCGGAATTGTAACGATCACCGGTCGCCGGACGACCGCCGACCCCCCACAAACCGGGAGGGCCGACGCAGGCGCTCCGGGCGAGGGCGTGCCCATGGTCGAGCTGTGCATCGCCGATACCGGTGTCGGGATGACCGAGGAGGTCCGTCAGCGAGCGTTCGAGCCCTTCTTCACGACGAAGGGCGGCCACGGCACCGGACTGGGGCTCTCGATGGTGTATGGCATCGTGGAGCGGCACGGCGGCCGGATCGAGATTGCCAGCGCGCCGGGGCAGGGGACGACGTTCACGCTTCTGCTGCGGTCGGTTCCCGCGGAGCTGCCGGCAGAGCCTCCACCGCAGCCCCAGTACCGACCGCCTCGGCGGATCCTGGTCATCGACGATGACACGCGCGTCCGTCAGGCCGTGGCCGGCCTGCTCCGCTCGGCCGGGCATCACGTCGTGGAGGCGGAAAGCGGCAGCGAAGGGCTGATGCGCTTCGCGCCCGAACAGTTCGATCTTGTACTCACGGATTTGGGGATGCCGGAAGTGAACGGGTGGGACGTTGCGGCCGCGGTGAAGGCACGCCGTCCGACGTTTCCCGTGATTCTATTCACCGGGTGGGGCGACGAGCACACCGGTGATGGGTCCGGGCGCGGCCTCGCGGATCGCATCCTCCGCAAGCCCATGCGTCTGAAGGAGCTCTTGCAGGCCATCGCAGAGCTGACGCCGGACACTTAACAGGCGGCTGAAAAAGGCCCATCTGCTGCGTTGGCGTGCCTTGGCACTCGCTGCGGCGTACCACCCAGTACGCCTCACTCGGCCCGTGGCGCGCCGCCTTGCATCTGGTCCTTTTTGAGCCGCCTGAGAAACACCACGGTTTTCGGTATCCCGTTATTCAGGTGACTGCCGGTCGGCGAACGACTCGTCCGGCGACAGGCCCGCCAACGCCCTGAGGTCCTCGGGAATCGGGGCCGTGAACTCCAGCCAGGCACCCGTCCGGGGATGGCGGAAGCCCAGCCGCCACGCGTGCAGCATCTGCCGACCCGCGCGCGAGCCGTCTGACGCGGCGAGCCGGCGTCCTCGTCTCCCGCCGTACGCCGCATCCCCGACCACCGGGTGGCCGATGTGCGCAAGGTGCACGCGGATCTGGTGTGTCCGGCCCGTCTCCAGGCTGGCCTCGACCAGCGTCATATCCGCGAGTCGGCGCAGAACGCGGTAGGCAGTGCGTGCCTCTCGACCGCCGCGGATGCGCACACCCATCCGTTTCCGGTCATGTTCCCGCCGCCCGATGGCCGCTTCGATGCGTCCCGTCTCGTGTCCCACCGTGCCGTGCACCAGCGCCAGGTATCGCTTGCGGACAACCCGGTCCTTGAACTGGGCGCTGAGCGAGCCGTGCGCGGTCTCGCTCTTCGCGACCACCATGACGCCCGACGTCTCGCGGTCCAGGCGGTGAACGATGCCCGGTCGCTCGACCCCGCCGATGCCCGGGAGGTCCCGGCAGTGGGCCAGCAGGGCGTGAACCAGCGTTCCGGTGGTCCGGCCCGCGCCGGGATGGACGACGAGCCCGGCCGGTTTGTTCAGGACCAGCAGGTCCTCGTCTTCGTAGAGGATATCTAGGGGAATCGGCTCCGGCGTGAGAGCGAGGGGTTCGGGGTCCGGCACCGCCACGGTCACCCGTTCGCCGATCCGGAGCGCGTGCCGCGGTTTCTGCGGGTGGCCGCCGACCAGGACGGCGCCGCGCTCGATCAGGTCCTGCACCCTGGCGCGGGACAGCCCGCTGGCGTGGGCGAGAAACACGTCCAATCGCCGTCCGGCATCCGCCCCGTCGACAATGAATTGACGCACGTCAGGCATGAGAGCTGTCAGCAGTCAGCTATCAGCAATCAGCGGTCAGCAGTCAGCTTTCGGAGACGACCGGTTCGTTCCGTGGCTGAGCGCTGAACGCTGATAGCTATTGGCTTCTTCTTTCCCTCCGCCATTCCAGGAGCATCTCGATCAGCAGCAGCGTGACGCCCACCGAGATCGCGGAATCGGCCACGTTGAAGACCGGCCAGTGATACTGGTGCACGTGAGCGTCCAGGAAGTCCACCACGACCCCGTACCGAATGCGATCGATCAAGTTGCCGACGGCCCCCCCCAGGATGAGTCCGAGACTGACCGTCGCCAGTCGATGCCCGACGAGGTGGCGCGCGTGATAGACGACGATCAGGATGGCCGCGGCGACGGAGATGAGGATGAAGAAGGGGCTGCGGATCCGTTCCGGGAGTGTGGCCAGGAGGCTGAATGCCGCGCCGGGGTTCAAGACGAAGGTGAGGTCGAAATACCCCGGCACGATGGGGATGCTCTGCCCCAGACGCATGGTTCGAAGGACGATCGCCTTGGTCGCCTGATCCGTCAGCACGATCGCCAGCGCGATCAGATAGAAGCCCATGGCTCGGCTCCGCTCGCAGCGATCACCGACGGCAGTCAGTCGCGCCCTTCGAGGGCGCCCGCGCATCGCTCGCAGAGGCTGGGGTGCGCGGCCGAAGCCCCGACGTTCTCGCGGTAGTTCCAGCAGCGGGGGCACTTCGCGCCCGGCGCCCGCTCCACCCGCACGGCGATGGCGGGGTCCGCGGCCGATTCCGCCGTGCGCCGCACGGCGAGGCGGGAGACGATGCACATGGTTTCCAGATCCTCCCGGTGCGCCGCGAGGAAATCGAAACTCGCCTCGGGGACGGCCAGCTCCACCGCCGCCTCCTGCGCGCTCCCGATCCGTTTGTCCTTGCGGGCCACCTCCAGACCACGGAGGACCTCGTCGCGGACCTCGAGAAGCCGCTCCCACTCCCCCGCCAGCGGCTCGTTCAGGAGGTCCGGGCGCGCGGCGGGGAATTCGCTCAGATGGACGCTGGCCGGCTTGTCCCGCATCGGGACGTACCGCCAGACTTCGTCCGCCGTGAACGACAGAACCGGGGCCATGAGTTTGACCACACTCACCAGGATCTCGTGCATGGCCGTCTGGGCCGACCGGCGCAGGCGCGACGCGGGGGGCGACGTGTAGAGCCGATCCTTGAGGACGTCCAGGTAGAAGGCGGAGAGATCCACGGCGCAGAAGTTGTGCAGCATGTGGTACACGGCGTGGAATTCGTAGTCCTCGTAGGCTTTGCGGACGCGCTCGACGAGCCGCTCCAGCCGGTGCAGGACGAACCGGTCGATGGGGAGGAGATCGGCCACGGGGACCGCGTCCCGCCCCGGGTCGAAGTCGTGGAGGTTGCCCAGCAGGTAGCGGCAGGTGTTTCGGATCCGCCGATAGCCCTCCACCAGCCGCGTGAGGATCTCCTCGGACAGCCGGATGTCGTCCCGGTAGTCCATCGCGGCGACCCAGAGGCGCAGGACCTCGGCCCCGTGCTTGGCGATGACCTGCTGCGGGGCGATGACGTTCCCCTGGGACTTGGACATCTTGCGGCCCTCGCCGTCCACGACGAACCCGTGAGTGAGAACCGCTCTGTACGGGGGCCCGCCCTGCACCCCGACCGCCGCCAGGAGGGACGAGTGAAACCACCCGCGGTGCTGGTCGCTGCCCTCCAGGTACATATCGGCGGGCCAGTGCTGATCCGGCCGGGCCCGCAGGACGGCCGCCTGGCTCACCCCCGAGTCGAACCAGACGTCGAGGATGTCGGTCTCTTTCCTGAAATCGTCATGCCCGCACTTCGGACAGGTCGTCCCGCGGGGCACGAGATCCTTCGCCGGGCGGGCGAACCAGATGTCGGCCCCGTCCTGGTCCATAAGGGACGCCACGTGCTCCACCAGCCGTTGTTCGGCCAGGAGTTCGTTGCACTTGGCACAGTACAGGACCGCGATGGGAACGCCCCAGGCCCGCTGGCGCGAGATGCACCAATCGGGCCGGTTCGCGATCATGCCGTAGATCCGTTCCTGGCCCCATGCGGGAATCCACTGCACCTGGTCGCGGATCGCCGTGAGCGCGCGCTGCCGCAGGCCGTTCCTCTCCATCGAGATGAACCACTGGTTGGTGGCGCGGAAGAGGACCGGGTTTTTGCATCGCCAGCAGTGCGGATAGGAATGCTGGAACTCTTCGGCGTGCAGCAGTGTGCCGTCCGCCCTGAGCTTGGCGGTGATGGCGGCGTTCGCGTCCCACACGTTCATGCCGGCGAAATGCTCGACCTCGGGGATGAATCGGCCGGTGTCGTCCACGGGATTGTAGACCGGCAGGCCGTGCTTGATCCCCGTCTCGTAGTCGTCCGCCCCGTGGCCGGGCGCGGTGTGGACACACCCGGTGCCCGCGTCCATGGTCACGTAGCCGGCCGTGAAGATCGGGGATGCGCGATCCAGCCATGGGTGCCGCGCGGTCAGGCCGTCGAGTCGGGTCCCCGGAAAGCGGCAGACCACTTTCGGCTCCGGGAAGCGGCACTTGCGAACGGTCTCGTCCAGCAGCTTCGCGGCCAGGATGAAGCATCGGTCCGCCGAGCGAACGACGACGTACTCCTCGTCGGGATGGACCACGATGGCGAGGTTGGCGGGCAAGGTCCAGGGCGTGGTGGTCCAGATCACCACAGAAACCCGACACCCGGCGAGTGCGGGATCCAGGGCGGCGGGGTCGGAGGTCAACGGGAAGGCGACATAAATCGACGGAGACCGATCGTCCTCGTACTCCACTTCCGCTTCGGCCAAGGCGGTGAGGCACGAGGTGCACCAGTGCACCGGCTTGAGTCCGCGGTACACGGCCCCCGATCCGATGAACTTCCCCAGCTCGCGCAGGATGTTCGCCTCGTAGGCAAACGCCATCGTCCGGTACGGGTCGTCCCAGTTCCCCAAGGCGCCCAGCCGCTTGAACTCCTCCCGCTGGATGTCGATGAACTTCTGCGCGTAGGCGCGGCAGAGCTTCCGCTTTTCCGGGATGGGCACCTCGCGGGCGTTGGAGCCCAGCTCCCGGTCCACCTGGTGCTCGATGGGCAACCCGTGGCAGTCCCAACCCGGCACGTAGGGCGCGTCGTAGCCGAACATCGAGCGGGACTTCACGATCATGTCTTTCAGGATCTTGTTGAGGGCGTGCCCCATGTGGATGTGGCCGTTGGCGTACGGCGGACCGTCGTGCAGGACCCAGCGCGGCCGGCCCGCACGAACCTCCCGCAGCCGGTCGTACAGCCGCGCGTCCTCCCACGCGCGCAGAAGCTGTGGCTCCCGCTCGCTGAGATTGGCTTTCATGGGAAACTCGGTCTTGGGGAGGTTCAGTGTGGTCTTGTAATCCATGGTGACTTCAGACCTCGGAAAGGCCGCCTGCAAGAGCCGAAACCGCCCACCGGTCCCCGCTAAGCCGTTGTCAAAGAATAAGCGGAAGAGGAAAACTACCAGGGAAACCCAGCTCTGTCAACACGCGCGGCGCCTCCCGAGCGTCGCGAGTGGGCCGGAGTAGCGGGCACTCAGGATCTGCTGGACACGGCCCGACGGCCGCGGGAGAGAGCCTGTACGCAAGCTGGGAGGGGGAAGGCGGTGGAGGTTCTCGCGGTCGAGGTAAGCGAAACACGGCTGGAAGAACTCGTCACTTCGTCTCCACCAGGACGACGCCCGCCAGGACCAGCACCCCGCCCAGGGCCTGCAGCGGGAGCAAGGCTTCCCCGAGGATCAGATAGGCCGCAACCGTGGCCACCACGGGCTCCAGCATGGCCAGGATGCTCGCCTGCGTGGGTGGAAGGTGTCTCAGCCCATTGATGAAGAGGCCGAAGGGAACGACGGTCCCGAAGGTCGCGATCGCCAGGAACGCGCCCCACGTCTGCAGGGAAAACCCGGCGGCGGCAAACCGCCACGGCGGGACCACGGGCAGCCAGACCAGGCTGGCGGCGAGGTACCCGTAGGCGACCAACGTCCAAGGACGCATGAATCGGAGCGCCGCGCGGCTGGTCAAGATGTAGAAGGCGAAGGCGAACGCCGTGCCCAGCCCCGCCAGGACGCCGAGGAAGTTCAGCCGCACCGCCGAGGGGTCGTAGACCCGCACGATCAAGGCGCACCCCGCCACAGTGAGAACGAGGGAAAGCGTCAACCGCGAGGACAGCCGCTGACGCTCCACGAGGAGCGCATACAACGCCAGCAAGACGGGGGCCTGATACTGCAGCAGAAGGGCAGTTGCCACGCTCGTGAGGTGGATGGCTTCGAAGTAGAGAAAGTTGTTGGTGAGCAGCCCCCCCGACGCCGACGACGGCGGCGGCGCGGAGCATCCGGGCGTCGATCCGCAGATGCCCCGGCGCGATCGCGCCCAGGAAAGCAAAGAGAGTAAGCGTGGCCAGGTAGGCTCTGACGACAACCAACGCCAGCGGATCGACGCCCTGGTCGCGAAACAGCAGCTTGGCGACCGCGGCCATCGTGCCCCAGCACAGCGTTGCCCCGACCACCATGCCGACACCGCGCCAACGGCTCGTTTCGCCCACATCTATCTCCGCAACGACTGGCAACTTGGCAATCAGGCAACTTGGAAATCTGGGACGGCTCCCCTAACGCCGAGTTGCCTAATTGCCTAGTTACCGAGTTGCCGAATCGCCCAATTGCCAACTCCCCTGCCGCCTCTCGCTCGTCCCAATTGACCAGTTGACGACTCGACTGCTTGCCGTCTTTCCCGAGTCGCCCAGTTGCCGAATTGCCTAGTTACCGAGTTGCCGAATCGCCCAATTGCCCAGTTGCCCGAGGCAACCTAGCACATCACCTCTCCCCCTCACAAGCGGCGACGCGCGAGGATGGCCCGGAGAACCGGGATTCGCCTTGACAGGCCTGGGCACGCTGGGTATAGTCCGCAGCGGTCGATCGCCCATAGCCGACATTCATCCCGGCGCCCCGTGCGGCCGGGTTTTTTCGTCTGGCCTACCCCGCGATTCGGGCCTTCCCCGTCGGTCCAACCAAGAGGAGGGGGTTCGCCCATGAAGCACTACCTGCTCGCCCCGGGCCCAACACCCGTGCCGCCGGTCGTCCTCCAGGCGATGGCTCAGCCAATGATCCATCACCGCACGCCGGAGTACGAGGCCCTCTTCGCCGAGGTGCGGCGGGATCTCCGCACCCTTTTCCAGTGCAGGAACGAGGTCCTGATGTTCGCCGCCTCGGGGACCGGTGCCATGGAAGGCGCCGTGGTGAACGCATTGTCGCCCGGCGACCACGCGATCGTCGTGCAGGGCGGGAAGTTCGGGGAACGCTGGGCGGAGATTTGCCAGGCCTATGGCGTGAGCGTCCTCTCCGTGACCGTGCCGTACGGCCAGAGCGTCGAGCCGGCGATGGTGGCTGAGGCCCTCCGGCAATCGCCCGGGGCCAAGATCGTCTTCGCCACCCACAGCGAGACCTCCACGGGCGCCGTCCACGACATTCAGGCTCTGGCCGGTATCGTCCGCCGGACCGACGCCCTCCTCGCGGTGGACGCCATCACCAGCCTCGGTGTCATGGACCTTCCCATGGACTCCTGGGGGGTAGACGTTGTCGTATCCGGATCGCAGAAGGCCCTGATGCTTCCGCCGGGCCTCGCCTTTGCCGCGCTGTCCGACAAGGCGTGGGCGCGGGTGCCGGAGGCCCGCCTGCCCAAGTTCTATTTCAACTTCGCCAAGGAACGCAAGGCAATCGCCGAGAACCAGAGCGCGTACACGCCGGCGGTCTCGCTCGTGGTCGGCCTGCGCGAATCGCTGCGGCTCATCCTGGCGGAAGGCCTCCCGAATGTCTTCGCCCGGCACGACCGGTTGGCCCGCGCCACCCGCGCGGGCGTTCAGGCCCTCGGGCTGACGCTGTTCGCGGACCATCCGGGCGCCGCCTGCACCGCCGTCAAGGCCCCGGAGGGGATCGGCGGCGACGCGATCGTCAAGGGATTGCGGAAGCGCGGCATCACCATCGCGGGCGGCCAGGGCAGCATGAAGGGTACGATGTTCCGGATCGCCCACATGGGCCACGTCGACGCCTTCGACGTGCTCACCGCCCTGGGAGGCCTGGAGATGGTCCTGGCAGACCTCGGCTATCCGGCGACTCTCGGCGCGGGCGTTCAGGCCGCCGAGCAGATCCTGCGGAAGTAATCGGAGCGGCCAGGCGGCAGCCCCGTCCGGCCGAAGAAGAGGCAACACATGAGCGGCCAGTTCGAATTGCCCGGCGCCCGCCTGCGGGTCCTGGTGACCGACCATCTGGCACAGCGGGGCATCGACCTGCTCCAGGCATCGCCAGGCCTCGCCGTGGACGTCCGAAACGCCTTGGATGCGGCGGCCCTGCTGGCGGAGTGCCGGACGGCCGACGCGCTCATCGTCCGGAGCGCCAGCCGGGTGACGGCGGAGCTTCTCCGGGCCTCGCCGCGGCTGAAGGTCGTCGGGCGGGCGGGGGTGGGCGTGGACAACGTGGACCTGGAGGCGGCCACGGCGGCGGGGGTGGTGGTCATGAACACGCCGGGCGGCAATGCCATCAGCGCCGCCGAGCACACCCTGTCCATGCTCCTCGGCCTGGCCAAGAATATTCCCCAGGCCACTGCCTCCATGAAGGAGGGGAAATGGGAGAAGGGCCGCTTCCTCAGCACGGAGCTGTCCGGCAAGGTCCTCGGCATCATCGGACTGGGGCGGATCGGGAGCGAGGTGGCGAAGCGGGCCAAGGCCTTCAACCTCCGGATTCTCGTCCATGACCCCTACGTAAGCGCCGAGCGGGCCGAGGCCCTGGG
>Ga0316630_10000462_pt1 | contig 12849 bp, 11 predicted proteins | sample OWC_May_M1_C1_D6_FD_207658 | JGI IMG/M metagenome (GOLD analysis project Ga0316630, IMG submission 207658) | Wetland soil microbial communities from Old Woman Creek delta, Ohio, United States - OWC_May_M1_C1_D6_A | ecosystem: Environmental > Terrestrial > Soil > Wetlands | place: USA: Ohio...
AAGAGGCCGGTCACGTCCACGACGACGAGGTTGACGAGGAGCTCTCGGCCGACCTGGACCGCCTCATCGAGCAGGCCACCCAGCCATCGAGCCCCGCGGTGTCCCGGGAGTTCCCCGATGGCGAGAGCGCCGACGTGGACACCGGCGAAGGGTCTGACGGGGAGCACCTCCCCGACCCTGAGGAGGAGACCGTGGACCCGGGAGCCAGGTAGGTGCGACCCAACCCATTAATTAGCCCCCAAACGCATCACCTTGCCAGGTGATAGGATGCTTGAGGCGATCCTCGCCGTCGACACGCCCAACGACTGGAAGAAGGAGGCCATCCAGAAGTACCACGCGAAGATCAGCGTGCTGGACTGCCTCCCCCACGCGAAGAAGGGCAACAAGGACCTCGTGAAGATCGAGGTCGACCCGAAGCACATGCAGATGCTCCTCGATGACGTCAAGAGGAACCCCTCGGTCGACGATGTCGACCTGACGGCCATCGAGGACGGCGTCATCAAGGGCGCCGTCTCTACCGTGGACTGCGTCGCGTGCTGCTCGATGGTCGGCGACGAGGCGTTCCTCATCGACTCGCGGCTCAACGAGGATGGCAAGACCATCTGGACGCTGCTCGTCACCGAGAAGGAGTCCGTGCGGAAGCTAATCCGCGAGCTGGAGGGCCACCGATACCACGTTGAGCTCCAGAAGCTCAGCTCCATCGACAACCAGGAGCTCATGACCTCGAGGCAGGAGGACATCCTGCGCATCGCCTTCGAGCGGGGGTACTTCGACTACCCCAAGCGCATCTCGCTTCGCGACCTCGCGAGCATGTTCGGCATCTCGATATCGACGCTCTCCGAGATGCTCCGCAAGGGACAGCGCAAGATAATGGAGGAGTACTTCGGCGAGGACGGCGCCTGATGGGCAGGCCGCAGGCCCTGCCGCGCGGCGCCGGTCACGGCGCGCGCTTGGCCTTCCGCCCGCGATAGGTGACCGCGAGCCCCATCATGACCGCGACGACCGCGGCGGCGCCGAGCGCGGGCAGGAACCCGTCGTCATCGCCGTCGCCCGAGCCCTTGGGCGTGAAGGTCAGGTCGGACGTCCACGCCTTCCCGCCCGAGGCGAGCGTCGCTGTGATGTTGTACGTCACCTGGCGGTCGCTGTCGAACGGCCCGATGGTCGCCTTGTATGTCCCGTTCGCGAGCTTGGTCATGGGAACGGCCGTGAGGGGGGTGCCCCCCTGCTTGAGGCGGACCTCAATCGCGGTGATGTTGGCCGCGTCCTTGGGGGCACAGAGGATGTCAACGGCCTCGCCCACCTTGACCTCCTGGGGGATGCGGGACATGTTCGTGGTCTCGAGCACCGTCGAGGTGGGCTCGACGGGCGTGAAGAGGTGCTCCTCGGTCCACCCGAAGGTGCCGTTGCTGTACTCGACGGTTATGTTGAAGTGATACTGCCCGGTGGAGTCGAGGATGTACGTGGAGGCGCGCCAGAGGCTCTGCGCGTCCTTGGCCATCGCGATGGGGGGGAAGCAGTTCGTGTCGCTGCAGTACCTGAGGTAGACGCCCACGACGCCGGTCTCGTCGACGAGCTTGCAGGCTATCTCGACCGTGCCGCCCATGATGGCGGGGTCCGGGGTCATGGTCAGGTTCGTGACCTCCAAGCCCTCGGCGTCGGTGCGATCGGGCGTGCCCGCCACGATGGCGATGAGCACGACCACGACCAGCATCGCGCCCAGGAACGACCTTAACGACATTATGTTCCTCCCGGGCAACTCTCTCGGTCATAACGGCATCTGGTATATAAACTTTCTGCGATGTGCCGCCAGGGGAACGGCCTGGTGCTGGACGCCCCCTCAGCCTTGGTCGGGCCCGGCCCCATCGGGGGCGTCCTCCACGTCCGGGGCGGGACAGGTGCTCCCGCCGACCCTCCGCGCGTGGAACAGGTACTGGCTCGCGTAGCCGGCGTAGCGGCCGAAGTGCTCCCGCGACCAGGCGCCCACCGCCCTCTCCGTCAGCTGGGCGCCCCCGTGGTACCACTCCGCCACCGCACGGTGGACCCATCGGTCCACGGGGAAGGCCTCCAGATGGTCCAGCGAGAACAGCAGCACGCAGTCCGCGACCTTGGGGCCGACCCCGGGCAGCTCCATAAGCCCGTCCCTCGCCGCCCTGTACGGGACCATCTTGAGCGGCTCCAGGAAGAACTCGCCGTCCGCCACGGCGTTGGCGATGTGCCTCACGTGCGGCGCGCGGTAACCCAGGCCGAGCTTCCTGAGCCCTGCCAGGGTGGCGCGCGCGAGCTGGTCGGGCGTTGGGAAGGCGTGGTCGTGGCCGTCGCCGAGAGGCGTCCCGTACGCGGCCGAGAGCGAGCCCACCGTCCTGGAGATGCGCTCGACGCTGCTCATCTGGGACACGACGTAGGAGACGAGCGTCTCCCAGGGCTCCTGCCTCAGGAGGCGCAGTCCCCCGTAGGCCCTGAACGCCGCGTCGACCCGCGCGTCCCGGATGTCCCTCCGGATGGCCTCCAGGTCGTCGTCGAGCCTCAGGTAGTCCGCGAGCGCGTTCGGGGAGAGCTCCCTCGGGCCAGATTCCCAGCACAGCTCGTCAGCGGACCTCTGCCAGAGGTCCACGACCGTGCCCTGGATGATGCCCCTCCACCGCCCCTCGGGGCCCAGGCACCACCGGAACGCCTGCCCGCACGAGAGCGTGCACGCGAGGTCGAGAGGGGCCTCCACCCTCAAGGAGCATCTGTATGTCGGCCACGGCAGCGTGCGGTCCATCCGGCGCACCCGCCGCTGGACCGGCGAGCCCGTTCATGAAGCTTTGCGCTGCCCTCCGAGAGAGACCCGCGGGGCGCTCGCACGCGCCTGGTCTCACGGGGGACCAGCAGCACCCCAAACTACTTAAGCCCCCCAGGCTCATTAGAAATCCCCCTGGGCATCTGGTGCCCCTGGGAGGAAGTCTGGCTGGTGGTGCCGTGAAGGTCCTCGACATCGCCGTGATGAGCGAGTTCAGGCGGGATGCCATGTGGCGCAAGGTCCTAGTGGACACGCCCGACATGTACGTCTCGCTGCTGACGTTCGAGCCCGGCCAGGAGCTCAAGGTCCACAAGCACCCGGACTGCGACATATGGCTTTACGTCGTGGTCGGCGACGCCTACGTCCACAGCGGGGACGAGGAGAAGGTCCTGCGCGCTGGCCAGGGCGCCCACATACCCCCGGACACGTGGCACGGCATCGTCAACGAGTCCGACACGCCCACCGTCGTGATGTCCGTCCTGTCCCCCAAGGCCAAGTACTCCGACTGGCGCGACATCGAGCCTGGCGAGTGCCCCGAGTGCGGCTACAGGTTCGGCCATGGGCACGAGGACGACCACTGCCCCATGTGCGACACCGACCTGTCGCCGCTGCGCATCTGAACCCCCCCGCCCGTTTGGGCGAAAGGATAAGAAGGGCGAAGCGCGCTTACTCCATCGGCATCAGGTTCGGAGGAAGCCCATATGGCCCGCACGGACAGGAAGGTCATGCTCTTCGCGCTGAGCACCTGCGGCCACTGCCGCAACACGCGGAAGTGGCTCGACGAACACAACATCGATTACGAGTGCATCGAGGTCGACCTCAAGCACGGTGACGAGAAGCGCAAGACCATCGAGGAGATGCGCAAGTGGAACGACCACCTCACATTCCCCACGATGGTCCTGGACGGCAGGAAGATCATCGTCGGGTTCCATCCGGACGAGTTCGAGGAGGAGTTCAAGGGTGCCTAAGAAGACTGCGGAGGAGCTCCACCCGGTGCTGCTCCGGTTCGCGAACGGCAAGGGCATCACGCTCAACCCCAACAAGGAGTTCGCCCTGGACCTCATAAGGGGCTTCCTCGTCAACGAGGAGCGCGTGGGCTACCGGTGCTGCCCCTGCAGGCTGGCCGTCGGGGACAAGGACTGGGACAGGGACATCATCTGCCCCTGCACGTACATGATGCCGGACGTCAAGGAGTTCGGCACCTGCTTCTGCTCGCTCTACGTCTCGAACGAGTTCGCCGAGCGGGTGAGCAAGGGCGACAAGACGGTGCACGTGTCCATCCCCGAGAGGCGGCCGCTCTCCAAGCTGGACTTCCCCGGCTGAGCGGGCGCGCAGGGGCCGGGAGCGCATCGGATGTCCGGAGGGGCGGTTGCGTTGAGGTGGGGCCTGGAGGGGAGGACGGCCCTCGTCACCGGGGGCTCGAGGGGCATCGGGCGGGGCATCGTGAGGAGGCTCGCCGAGGAGGGCTGCGACGTCGCCATCAACTACGAGCGCAGCGGCGACAAGGCCGAGCAGGCCGCGTCCGAGGTGCGCGCGCTCGGCCGCAGGGCGGTCGTCGTCCAGGCCGACGTGGCGGACGCGGCGGCGGTCGAGCGCATGCGCGACGAGGCCCTCGCGGCCCTCGGGCACCTGGACATCCTGGTCAACAACGCGGGCATCCACCAGCACCTAAAGAGCTGGGAGATGACGGTCGCGGACTGGGACCGCATCATCGGGGTCAACCTCACCGGCGCCTACCTCGTGGCGCGAGCGTTCGCGCCCCACATGCTCTCGAGGCGGCAGGGGCGCATCGTCAACATCAGCTCCATCGTGGCCATGTCCGGGACCGACCACGAGGCGCACTACGGGGCCTCCAAGGCTGGCATCCACGGGCTCACGAAGGCGCTCGCGCTGGAGCTCAGCCCGCACGGCATCACGGTGAACTGCATCGCCCCGGGGCACATCACAACCGACATGACCGCGGGCGCTACCGAGGATGAGGTGAGGGACACGCTCCTCCACATCCCCATGGGCCGGTTCGGCGCGCCCTCGGAGATAGCCTCGGTGGTGGCGTTCCTCGCCTCGGACGAGGCCTCCTACATCACGGGGCAGGTCCTGCACGTCAACGGCGGCATGGGGCTCTACTGAGGGCCGGTCGTCATCAACCGCACGATGCGTGGCCGCAATAGGGGCACATCGCGCACCCCTCGGTTCGCGCGAGCACCCCACCGCACTCGGGACAGGGCTCGGCGGAGGCCAATGGATGGTCCATGTTCATTCCCACCACCATTAGGGCAGCGGGGTTCATAAACCAGGGCAGGGGGGGTGGGCGAAAGTGCGGTTCAGCACGGGCGCGGGGCGCGGCCAGCGGTCCAGGATGCAAGGTATTTCTCCCTCGACGGGCCTACGGGTGCTTCGGGCCCTTGGACCTGGCAGGGCCATAGCACCGCCCAGGTGGGGGATGCAATTTGGGGGCGAAGGAGGACTTTCACCGCATATATCCGGTCCCCTACGAGCACGTCTTTCTGCAGGTGCTGGCCGTGCTCAAGCTCGCCGGGCTCGAGGTCCTCCACGTGGACCCCGTGAGGGGCAGGATACTGTGCAACGATGGCTCGCTCGTATGGGGATATGACGGCTACTGGGATGTCGAGGTCTTCCGGAGCGTCCGAGGGACCGAGGTCAAGATCATCGCCGACAACTACTTCCCCCTCGGCCTCAAGGTCTTCAGGGAGCAGATCCACCGGACGGTCAACGCGCTGGACCGCGAGCTCCAGTCCCGGTATCCCGGCGCATGGTACGGCGAGGTGCCGCCTCCCCCGGGAATGGACCTACTGCGTCTCCGCGTCGGGCTGCGGCCGGCGAGGCGGGCCCTTCCCGCGTTCCTCTTCCTCCTGAACGGGCTGCTGTTCCTGACGCTGATTCTGGCCCTCGACCTCGGCTGGCAGCAGGGGGGGCCGGTCTGGACCGACTACGCCTTCCTTCTCGGAGTCCTCCCCTTCCTGGTCTCCTCGTTCCTCGAGGGCATGGGCCTCTACAGGCTGGGGGTGTGCGCATGCGCCCACCTGCTCGCCATCGGGCTGGCCATGAAGGCCCTGCTGGGGTTCGCGGGATTCCTGACCGTCTTCCTCTTCCCGGCCCTGCTAGGCGCGTCCATGGCCCTGGCCGAGGCCACCTGGGAGCGGTTCCGTCGCGAGCTGGCGTCAGGGACCGTACCGTCGAGTGTGGAGGGTGCGTGAGCAAGGCCGACGGCCCTCTGGTCACGGGGCAGGGCCCTCGCATCACCCGCACTTGCTGTAGCCGCAGCTGCGGCACACGATGCAGCCCTCGGCGTACTCGATGAGCGAGCCGCACTCGGGGCACTCCGGGCAGTTGCCGTCGGGGTCCCGCGGGGTGACGATTGTGGTCGTGACCAGGGCCTGCTTGGCCGACTTCTCGACCATCTCGGACAGGCCCCGGTCCACCTCCTCCTCGATGGCGCGCTCCTCGGCCTCCTTGCGCAGGCGCTCCTCGCGGCGCTCCTGGTAGCGCTCTAGCGCCTTGGCGATGGCGTCCGAGCAGCTCCTGACCACCCCGCCGTTCTCCATCGCGGGCGAGGGGCACCGTATGCCCCGGAGCTGCTTGATGATGCTCTGCGGGTCGACGCCGGACCTGAGGGTCAGCGAGCACAGGCGAGAGACGGCCTCGCTGTTGGAGGAGGCGCAGCCGCCCGACTTGCCCATCTGCGAGAACAGCTCGCACAGCCCGTCCTCGTCCTCGTTGATGGTGACGTACAGGTAGCCGCAGCCCGTGCGCATGCGCTCCGTCGTGCCGTAGGTGACTATGGGCCTCTTGCGCGGGCTCAGCTTCTGCCCGGCCGGGACCGGGGCCACGACCCCCTTCTGGGCCGCGACGGTGGCGGCCTCGGTGGTCTTGCCCGTCGAGATGACCTGCGCCTCGCGCGACCCGTCGCGGTAGATGGTGACGCCCTTGCATCCCGAGTGGTAGGCGAGCATGTACACGCGCTTGACGTCGTCCTTCGTGGCCTTGTTGGTGAAGTTGACCGTCTTGCTCACCGCGTTGTCGGTGAACTTCTGGAACGCGGCCTGCATCTTGACGTGCCACTCGGGCGTGATGTCGTGCGCTGTCACGAAGATGCGCTGCACCCAGCTGGGCACGTCGGCATTGCCGTGGACCGAGCCCGTCCTCGCGATGCTCCCCATGAGGTCCTTGCTGAAGAAGCCCTCGCGCTTGGCGCACTCCTCGAACAGCTGGTTGACCTCGACGAGCCGCTCGTTGTCCAGGACGTTGCGCGTGAACGCGAGCGCGAAGTAGGGCTCGATGCCCGGGGACGCCTCGGCGATGATGGAGATGGTGCCGGTCGGGGCCACGGTCGTGACGGTGGCGTTGCGCAGCCGCAACCCGTCGTGGATGTCGTAGACGGAGCCCTTGAAGTTGGGGAACACCCCGCGCACCTTGCCCAGCTCCACCGAGGCCTTGCGGCCCTGCTCCTGGATGTAGTGCATGACCTTCTCGGCAACGTCGACGCCGCGCTCGGAGTCGTAGGGGATGCGCAGCTGGGCAAGCATGTCCGCGAAGCCCATGACGCCGAGCCCGATCTTGCGGTTCCCCTTCGTCATCCGCTCTATATCGGCAAGGGGGTAGTGGTTGACGTCGATGACGTTGTCGAGGAAGTGGACGCCGGACCTGACAACGCGGGCGAGCCTCTCCCAGTCCACCTCGGGGCCTGCGGGGCCGTCCCTCACCATCTTGGACAGGTTGATGGAGCCCAGGTTGCAGCTCTCGTAGGGGAGCAGGGGCTGCTCCCCGCAGGGGTTGGTCGATTCGATGTCGCCCAGCTTGGGAGTGGGGTTGTCCTTGTTGAGGCGGTCGAGGAACACGATGCCGGGCTCGCCGTTGAGGTGCGCGTGCTCGACGATCTTCTCGAACACCTCGCGCGCCTTGAGCTTGCGCTGGACCTTCTTGGTGCGGGGGTTCAGCAGCTCGTACTCCTGGTCCTGCTCGGCGGCCTGCATGAACCTCTCGGTGATGCCCACGGAGATGTTGAAGTTGGTGAGCTTGTCGTTGTCGCGCTTGCACGTGATGAACTCGAGGATGTCCGGGTGGTCGACGCGCAGGATGGCCATGTTCGCGCCGCGGCGCGTCCCGCCCTGCTTGATGGTCTCCGTGGCCGCGTTGAAGACGGTCATGAAGCTGATGGGCCCCGACGAGATGCCCTTCGTGCTCAGCACGACGTCGTCCTTGGGGCGGATGCGCGAGAACGAGAAGCCGGTGCCGCCGCCGGTCTTGTGGATGAGCGCCGTGTTCTTGACGGCCTCGAAGATGGAGTCCATCGAGTCCTCGATGGGCAGCACGAAGCACGCGCTGAGCTGCTGGAGCTCTCGGCCCGCGTTCATCAGTGTGGGGGAGTTGGGCAGGAACTCCAGCCTCGTCATGAGGTCGTAGAACTCCTGCTCCAACGCAAGGACGTCCGCCTCCGTGTCGTACTTGAGGTCCGCCTGGGCGATGTTCCGCGCCACCCTGCGGAACATCTCCTCGGGCGTCTCGGTCACGTTGCCCTCCGTGTCTCGCTTCAGGTATCGCTTTCTCAGTACGCGGATTGCGTTCTCCGACAGCGGGAGCGGGGACGCCTTGTTATCCCCCGGAGCTGGTCTCACGGTATCGGTCGGGGTCGTCGCGTCCGCTACCTCCTTGGTCGCGCTGGCCGATTGGCCTGGGCGCTCGTCGCGGTCGCCACGAGATGGCCTATCCTCTCCATCGTTCGTTATGGCCCTCCCTCCCGACTGTGAATCCCATCCCCCACGTGCGTGAGGGGGAGGGGCATATGCGTGAAGGGGTCATATGCCTTTTTCACACCTGGTCTGAATCCATGTTGTAGCGATATATTACCAACTCTTGATACAGATTGGGTAATGCGGCGTTCGGGGATGTGCCCTTGTGTCGTGATACGCACTCCTGGCTAATAAGCTGTCGCCGCAGGGGTGAGCGAAAGTGGCACCATTCCCGGAGGCCGTGCCACGAACGTCGCGAGGCCTTTTTCGGGAGGATGGCGAGCGACCGCGAGGCCGGACCCAAGGTTTATATCGACGCCAGGCCTCCCCGGGCACGTGGACGTCGTCCTCTTCGCCGCGATGATGCTGGGCATCCTGCCAGCGCTCGTGCTGAGGTTCTACATGCTCAAGGCCTTCGAGGGCATGTTCGACGAGAGGTCGGTCATGTTCGCCTTCGTGGTCGGGATGGTCGCTGGCGTCGTCGTGGGCGTCGTCCATGCACAGACGGACCGTCTCACGTTCTCGACCGTCGCCTCGGCGATCGCGTTCTTCGTCATCCTGTGGGCCTTCCTCGACCAGTTCCTGCGCGTCGTCATCTTCAACTCGCCCAAGTTCGCAGGGGAGATGGACACGACGTTCTACGCCACCGCCTTCGGCCTGGGCTACGGGTCCATGCTGACGGCGTATTGGTTCTACAGGTCGTTCGTGCTCGTCGAGGGCACGACGACCAACCTCTGGGTCATCGCGAGCTACGCCGGCGCCGCGTTCGCCTTCGCGGTCGTGCACGGCTCCACGGGCATGCTGGTCGGGTTCGGCGCGTCCGAGGGCGTCGTATGGCGGCTCGGCCTCATCGGGGTGCTGATACAGGTGCCCCTCAACCTCATGTGGTGGCTCTCCCTCGCGACAGGCGTCGAGGCCGAGCTCCCTGTATGGGAGGTCGGGACCATATCGATGTTCGTCGCCACGGCCTACAGCCTGCTCGTGCTGCGGTGGACGATGGGCCGCATCGTGCCAGGCCTGATGCCCCCGGAGACGATGAGGGCCCGGCGGCGGGAGCTCCGCAAGCGGCGCCGCACAGGCCGAGCGGCCGGACCGACCGACGGGGGGACGGGCGACGAGGAGGGGGCGGCGGACGTGGCGGACTCGGGGGACGAGGCCGGCGAGTGAGCCCTGCCGGCGTCCTCCCAGCCTTTGCGACTGATGGCGCAACCATTAATACCGGCCCGGTCCTTGCCTTGCCGATGGCCGGCCAGCAGCAAGGAGGCGCGCCGCGCAGGGCGGTCCAGTACTACGTGGACCCCCAGGGCAAGGTCGTGTCCCGGCCCACGCAGGCACAGCAACCCCCCGCCCCCGGCCCGTATCAGGCCCAGTACAGGTACTACCGGAGACCGGACGGCACGGTCGTTCGTCAGCGGGTGGAGGAGACGTCACGGGCGGGCGGTCCGCAGACCGCCACGACAGGGACGTCGCAGGAGCCGGTCCGCGCGCATCCGACCGCGATGCCCGCGACCAAGCAAACGGCCCCCCGCCCATCTGTCCAGATGCGGGCAGCACCGCGATGGACGGCCAAGCGCGTCGCGAAGCACGTGGTCGTCATCGCCGTCATCGCCCTGCTCCTCTTCGCCTCCTGGCCGATGGTGCAGCAGCCGATGAGGGCGATATGGAACATGGCGACCACGGGACAGCCTGGCTTCCAGACCTTCCCGGAGACGGCCGACTTCTCCATCCTGCGCGAGATGAGCCTCACGGCGAACACGAACAGCCTGACCTACACCATCGACATCCCCAAGCCCTTCCACATCCCTGGCATACACGAGCGGCTGGGCCTCGTGACCGCCCCCCTGCCAGAGAGCGTGTTCATCAAATCGGAGCAGGAGTGGATGAAGTGGGTGGGCACCATCCCGCAGGGCGGCACGGCAAGCATCTCGATCACCTACCACATGAAGCTGACCTCGACCCTGTGGGACGTCGATGCCGAGGACTCCGCCCTGGTTTCCGATATCCCCTCTTCCTATGACAGGTACCTCGTCAAGGAGTGGAAGATCGACCCCACGGACGCCAACGTGGTCGACCTCGCGAACCGCATCGTGGGGTCGGAGCGGAACGTCTACAACATCCTCCTCAAGATCTTCCGGTGGATGGACGACAACCTCGAGTACAAAGTCGAGCGGTCGGCCGAGCCGAACTACTGCTACGAGACGCTCGCCGCGATGGCCGGCGACTGCGACGACCAGTCCATCCTGCTCGCCTCGCTCGCGCGCGCGGTGGGCGTCCCCGTCTGGCTCAACCTGGGCATCATCTACGACCCGGTCCGCAACTACTGGGGCGGTCACGGCTGGAACAACGTCTACATCCCGCTCAAGGGCGGCGATTACGTCATCGCCACGGTCGACATCGTCAACGACCAGTTCCTGTTCCGGGACCCCTACCACCTGTCGGACTACATCGACAACGGCGACGGCACCGAGCTGCGGGAGTACTACACGTCCTGGAGCTACAGCTACACCGGCCCCTCCCCCAGCGCGAAGAGCACCGAGGTCTACACGGTCCTAGAGCTCGACACCAGGGGCTCCGAGATATACTACAAGCCCTGAGCGCGGCCCTCGGGCGCCGGCACGACCGCGCCCCACGCGCCCTCCTAGACACTCATCCAGGCGGGGGACCCGTCCCCCCGCCAGGGGGTCCGCCCGAGGGCGGCGGTCCCGTGGCAGGCTCCAGCTGGGTTGCCGGAGGGGGCGACGATGTCGACGGGGACGCGCCACTCCCGCGCCCGCGCGACCACATGGCGAGGGCGACGATGGCCACGAGGGCGATGACGACCACCACGACCAGCAGCCATGGGAAACCGCCGCCCTCCTCGCCCGGGATGGACGCGGAGGCCTCCGGCGTGCGCTGACCATCGCCCACCGAGTTGAGCGCGACGACGGCGTAGTAGTAAGTCCTCCCCTTCCTCGCGGTCGCGTCCTCGTAGGCGGTGACGGCGGCGCCCACCGTGGCGAGCTCGGACATGTCCGTGGGGCTCCCGCCCCTCAGGACCTTGTAGCCCGTCACGGGCGAGCCCCCGTCGTCCAGGGGGGCGGCCCATCTGACGGTGACCTTGCCCCCCGCCTCGGTCACGTTGAGGCCCGTCGGGGCCGACGGGGCTGTGAGCGCAGGCACACCGACGGAGACAGCCTCCGTCGCAGGGCCCTCGCCGAGCGCGTTCACGGCCCGCACCGCGTACCAGTAGGTCCTGCCTCGCTCGACCGCGACGTCGACGTAGGTCATGGTCCCGACATCGGCGAGCTTGGACAGGTTGCCCTGCGCGTCACCCCTGAGCACGACGTAGCCCGTGACCGCCCACCCGCCGTCGGAGGCGGGCGCGTTCCATGTGAGGGTGACCTGTGGTCCGGTGGCGGCCCCGGCGAGGGCCTGGGGCGCGCCCGGGACCGTCTCGCCCTCGATGATGACCAGCGTGTGGTCGAGGTCCAGCCAGTTGAGGGGCCTTATTGTGACGGTCTCGCCCGGACCGACGGTGATGTTCTGCCTGGTGGCCGTGGGCAGGCGGGGCGCCGTCGGGCGTCCGGTGCTGTTCCAGACTGCATCGGACAAGACGTTGTGCTGGAACTCGACGTCGAAGGTCGTCGGCGCGGTGCCGTGGTTGGTGAACACTATGCCCGTGTAGGCGTCGTTCGTGCCGACCTGGTGGGTGCCCGTGCTCGTGAGGTCGGCGCCCCTGATGCGGTAGACGCGCTCGCGGACGCCGAACTTGTTGACCATCGCGAGCGTGTACTCCTTCTCGGCGTCGCTGGTGCCGTACTCCATCCGGCCGCGGTAGGGGTTGCCGCCGTCGAAATCGACCGCGATGGAGTCCGTCGACGAGGGCCCCACCTCGGCGGACTCGATGCTGAAGGCCGACGTGCCGTTGTTGACCATGGACCAGTTGTACACCCCGTCGGCCGTGCCTGTCACGTGCGACGTGTAATTGCCCTTGGGCAGGACCCAGCTCTGGACCTTGGACCCCGGGGCGCTGAACTGCGGGAGCGGGGCGGCGCCCTCTATCCCCCACTGCAGCGAGCCGGACCCGTCGTAACCCACGGTGCCGCCCTGGCCATCGTCCACCGCGACGCCGGCGTCGCCCGCGAGCAGCGTGAGTATGCCCTCGATGGTCAGGGGCAGCGTCCGGTCGCCATGGATGACGGACCAGGGCACGAAGGCGATGCCGACCGCGCTCCTCCACTCGTTGCCATCGATGGCCCTGAACGACCAGTCCCAGTACATGCCCTCCTTGATGATCTCGATGTAGGGCGGGTTGTCGTTCGCATCATCGCCATCAATGGCCTG
>Ga0316630_10000465_pt1 | contig 12842 bp, 12 predicted proteins | sample OWC_May_M1_C1_D6_FD_207658 | JGI IMG/M metagenome (GOLD analysis project Ga0316630, IMG submission 207658) | Wetland soil microbial communities from Old Woman Creek delta, Ohio, United States - OWC_May_M1_C1_D6_A | ecosystem: Environmental > Terrestrial > Soil > Wetlands | place: USA: Ohio...
AGATGAAAGGAAAGTGTAATATGAATCTGTTGTTCCATCACGGTCTTCTTTCTGCAGGTTCATATTTGGCGATATAAACCCTATGAAGGAGACCGTGATTTTTTTTGCAAGCACTAAATGCAACCCCCAAAAAAATGTTATCAATGGATCCGCTAACCACTGCCGTGACACCGGCAGGATTCCCTGGGGGATCCTCTAAAATCCCCCAGGGAATCCTGCCCTCATCGGTGCTGGATCCAAATCATAAAAGAGCTCGGTCCGGTGCCGACTTGAGCCCGTGCCACAACTTTTGAACGTTACCAATTTGTTATAAAGGTCTTTATTTGCAAGCGAGCCTGTTTCAAAGAGAGTTTCCAAGTGGTCCAAGGTTTCATCGTTGGACGCGACGGCATAACTTAGAAAACGAAGGAATTCTTGTTTGTATTCCCTCCGACCATATCCTTCGACAATGGTTGTTTTAACGGACTTGATCGATTTGCGTATCTGCCTTCCCTCTTCGAACGCCTCAAATTTCGGCAACACCTCAATCGTCATGCGATGGATATCGATCACAAGTTCTTTCGCGAGTTGCCATATTTCAAGTTTCTTGTAGCTCATGAACGTCGATCGTCAACCCACTCCGCGCATCTCGCATCTCGTATCCCGTACCTATTCATAGATTCGGAATTCGAGCACCTGCTCGGGCTTGAAGTCCTCGAGCTGCAGGTAATAGGCGGCCGTGTCGATCAGGGCCCCCATGGGCACCAAGCCGACGATCTCGCTGCCCACCACCGGTACGCCCCAGCGCCTGGCTTCGATCCGGATCAGCTCGAACACCCGATAGAGGGCGGTCTTGGTGTAATCGGTCATGTTGATGGACACCTGGACGATGCCGCGGTCCTTGAGGTCGATCCCGATCGCCTTGCAGTAGCGCAGCCCGCCGCTGAGATGCCGCACCTTCCGGGCGATGTCGTTGGCGATCTCCAGATTAGCGGTGCCGAGATTGACGTTGTAGGCGACCAGCGGCATGCGGGCGCCCATGGCGGTCACGCCGGCGGACGGGTGGATGCCGACCGGTCCGAAATCCGGTTTCCACTCGGGCTGCTTGACCTTTTCCGACATGCCTTCGAACTGCCCCTTGCGGATGTCGGCCAGGTTGCGGCGGTGGGCGGCCGTCGCGGATTCCTCGTAGAGGAAAATCGGCAGGTTGAATTCCCGCGCCGCGGCCTCCGCCATCCGGCGCGACAACTCGATGGCCTCCTTCATATCGACATTCTTCACCGGGATGAACGGCACCACGTCCACGGCGCCCATGCGCGGGTGCTGCCCTTCGTGGCGGCGCATGTCGATCCCCGCGATGGCCGCCCCCATGGCCTCGAGCACGGCGGCCTGGAGCGGTTCGGGCTCCCCTACCACCGTGACGACGCAGCGGTTGTGGTCTTCGTCCCGCTGGCAGTCGAGCAGCTTGACCCCCTCCCGGCCCCGGAAAGGCCCGACAATTTTTTCGATCTTCTCCCGGTTGCGCCCCTCGCTGAAGTTGGGCACGCATTCGACGATGCGGGTCATGCCTGTCATGGGCTTTTCCTTCTATCCGTTTTCCTTCATCCGTTTAAACGCCTCGGCGACCAACCCTTCAAGCAGCCCCTCGTCCGCCAGATACGGCAGCGTGACGTGGTCCGAGCCGGCGCGCAGATCGTTGTAGTGGATGCAGGTCTCGATGGAGGCTTCGTTGCGCGCCCAGGCGCGGCGGGCCACCCCGCCCATTGCATCCCAGGGGATGGCCCGGCGGATCACGTGGTCCACCCGCTCGCTGCCGTCCAGCACCAGCCCGAAGCCGCCGTTGACGGCCTTGCCGATGCCCACGCCGCCCCCGTTGTGGAGCGCCACCAGGCTCATGCCGCGGGCGGCGTTGCCGGCGAAGCAGTGCGTGGCCATGTCGGCCATGATGTTGCTGCCGTCGCGGATGTTGGCGGTCTCCCGGAAGGGCGAGTCCGTGCCGCCGGTGTCGTGGTGGTCGCGGCCGAGCATGACCGGCCCGATCTCCTCGGTTCGCACCATGTCGTTGAACTTGAGGGCGATCTTCATCCGCCCCAGCGCATCCTGGTAGAGGATCCGCGCTTGGGTGCCGACCACCAGCCGGTTCTTGAATGCATCGCGGATCCAGTTATAGTTGTCGCGGTCCTGGAAGCGCCGCCCGGGGTCGATGCACTGCATGGCGGCCCGGTCGGTCCGGGCGAGATCCTCGTCCCGGCCGCTCAGGCACACCCAGCGGAAAGGGCCGTAGCCGTAATCGAAGAGGATCGGCCCCATGATGTCCTCGACATAGGATTGGAAGATGAAACCGTCGAGCGGGTTCTCACCGTTTTTGCAGATGTCCCTGATGCCGGCGTCATACACCGCCTTGAGAAAGCTGTTGCCGTAGTCGAAGAAGTAGGTCCCGCGGTCAGACAGGATTTTAATGAGTTCGTAGTGACGGCGCAGGGTCGCATCCACCATTTCCTTGAACCCGGCGTGCCCGCTGCGCAGCAGCTCCGTGCGCCGCTCGAAGTTGATCCCCTGGGGGCAATAGCCGCCTTCGTAGACGGCATGGCAGGAGGTCTGGTCCGAGAGCAGGTCGATGGGGGCATCGTGATGGACCGCATACTCCAACAGGTCGACCACATTCCCGTAAAAGGCGATCGCCCGGCCCCGGCGTTGGCGCTGGTAGTCGGCCGCGGCGGCGAACGCCTCGGCCGGGTTGTCCGCCACCTGGTCGATCCAGCCCTGGTCGAGGCGGGTCTGGATGCGCGAGTAGTCCACCTCGGCGATGATGCCGACCCCGCCGGCGATGACGACGGCCTTGCCCTGGGCGCCGCTCATGCCGCCTAATCCCGAGGTCACGAACAGCCGCCCCGCGAGGTCCTGGTCCGCCGGGATGCCGAGCTTGGCCCGGCCCGCATTCAAAAGCGTGCTGCAGGTGCCATGCACGATGCCCTGCGGCCCGATGTACATCCAGCCGCCGGCGGTCATCTGGCCGTAGTTGGCCACCCCCAGCGCCATGGCGCGGTGCCAGTTCTCCTGGTCGTCGAAGCAGCCCACCATGAGGGCGTTGGTGATGATGACCCGCGGGGCTTCAGGCGAGGATGCGAAAAGACCCACCGGGTGCCCCGAGGCCATGACCAGGGTCTGCTCGCGGGTGAGGACTTCCAGGTAGCGCCGGATCAGCCGGTACTGCATCCAGTTCTGGCAGACCTGGCCGGTCTCGCCGTAGGTCACCAGTTCGTAGGGGTAGAGGGCGACCTCGAAGTCGAGGTTGTTGTCGATCATCACCTGGAAGGCCTTGCCCTCGATGCAGCGGCCCTCGTACTCGTCGACGGGCCGGCCCTTGATCGGCCCCGGCGGGCGGAAGCGGTAGCCGTAGACCCGACCGCGCCTCATCAGCTCCTCCAGGAACTCCGGCGCCAGCGCCCGGTGCCACTCGGCGGGGATGTAGCGCAGGGCGTTCTTGAGGGAGAGCGCGGTGTCCTTCTGCGACAGGTTGAACTGCCGGGCCGGTGCACGGCGGATGCCTTTCACGAACTCCGGCATCGGCGGCAGCTCGTCGAAAAGGGTTCCGAGATGAATTTGCATGGCCTTGGCGATGTCGGCGTTGGCGATCACGATGGCTTTTCCCTCACGTGTTTCCCATCGGAAGACTCGATTGGCTCGGTCATACTCGATTACCGGAGTAATAATATAGAACCTGATGCAATTCAACCGTGGCGTGCTGTGAACATGCAATGGGTTTTCCAAAGCAGGTTTGAGCTTGACAAGCTAATAAGATGTAGGATATCAGACAACTCTCGCTTGGGGGGCGGGGGATGGCCGCCAGACCGCTAAAACCCATAAAAAAAGAGAGTGTGCGGGTCCAGGTTTTCCGGCAGCTGCGCGACCAGGTGCTGCGCCGCACGTGGGCCCCCGGAAGCAAAATCCCCTCTGAGTACGAACTCTCCCGGACCATGGGCGTCAGCCGAGTCTCCATCCGTGAAGGGATCCAGCACCTCGTCTCCCTGGGCATCCTTGAAACCCGCCATGGCGAAGGCACCTTCGTGCGTGCACTGAGCGGTGAGATCTACTTCAACTCTCTCATTCCCTTGATGGCCCTCGATGAAACCGACATATTCCATGTCCTGGAGTATCGGCGGATCATCGAGAAGGGTACCGCCGCACTGGCCGCCGAACGCGCCACCGACCACGACCTGACCGAGATGGAAGCTGTTTACGACCGGATGGTCCGGTCCCAGGGCGACGTGGCCGAATTCGCCCGGGCGGATCTTGGGTTTCACCTGGTCGTGGCCAAGGCCACCGGCAACTCCGTGCTGATTAAAGTCAACAACGTACTGCGCAGCGTCCTGAGCGTTTCCATGGAGAACATCGTCAGCACCCTGGGGATGCGCGATGGATTGCACTACCATCGCCTGCTGATCGAGGCGGTGAGATCCCGCAATGCACCGGAAGCCGAACGGCTCATGGAAGAGCACGTGGTTCGAACCATCGAGCGGCTTAGGTCCGAAGCCGGCATGGCCGCGTCCGGGGCTGCGCCGGCCAAGACTTCGCAGCGCGCCGGTCTGGAGGAGCGGCTGGCGCTGCACCGCGCCTTCTGGGACCGGCAAGACCAGCCCCGGCCGCTCGCCTCCTTCCGCGTGGGCGATTTTTTCTTCTCCCGCCACTTTAAAGCCGCCCACGGCCTGCTCGCGCCGGACGCGCCCATCACGCCGGAAATGCTCGATGTGGCTGCTTTTCTGCCGGACTACGAGCGCATGTTCCAGGAGTCCGAGGCGATCGGCCAGGACGGCTTCTGGGCCGGCGAGCCCTTCACGGGCATACCCTGGATGGAGGCCATTCTGGGCTGCCCCATCCGCGCGGGGCGCGAAAGCTTCACGTCCCGCCCCTGGCTGTCGTCGCCGGCCGAGGCGCTCGAAAAAGTGCGCTTCGACCCGGAGAACCCCTGGCTCAAAAAATACCTCGAATTCACGGCTGCACTCGTGCAGCAAAGCCGCGGCCGTTTCCCGGTGGGCATGCCCATCATGCGCGGGCCGACCGACATGATCGGCGCGCTGATCGGCCAGCAGGAAATGGTGCTCGCCCTTATGATGGGAGACCCGGTGGTCATGCGCCGGCTGGTCGAGCAGGTCGCCCGCGCGTTTCGGTCCGTCATAGAAGCCCAGCGCCGGCTGGTCCCCGATTTTCACGGCGGAACCACCCTCGGGTTCTACCACGTCTGGGCGCCCGGTCCGTCCATCTGGTGGCAGGACGACCTTTCGGCCATTCTGTCGCCTAAGGTCTACCGCGAGTTCTTCCTCGATGCGGCGCGCCTGATTCTGGCAGGCCATCCCCACACCGCCTTTCACCTGCATCCGGCCTCCTTCTTCATCATTGACGAGTTGCTCAGCTTGGAGGGCCTCAAGGTCATCGAAGTGAACAAGGACATCGGCGGGCCGAGCGTCACCGCGATGCTGCCGGTCCTTTCCAAAATCATGGACACCAGGGGCCTGATCCTTTGGGGGGATCTCACCATCGAGGACCTGGAGGTGGTCAAGCGCAGCCTGCCCTGCCGGGGGCTCTGCCTGCACGTGGTCGCGCCGACCCTCGCGGAGGCGCACAGGCGCCGCAACTACATTCACAACTGGGAGTGATCGCTCATGCGTGACACCGCTACCGTCAAAAAGCTGGAACGCGCAGCCCTGCAGCTGCGATTCGACCTGCTCGAGATGCTCGGCGTCGGAAAGGTCGGGCATTTGGGCGGGTCGAGCTCGATGGCCGAGATCGCGGCCTGCCTCTATTTCCATGCGATGCGTTTCGACCCCAAAAACCTGAAGAACCCGGACCGTGACCGCTTTCTGCTCAGCAAGGGCCACTGCGTGCTCATCCAGTACGCGGCCCTGGCCGAACTGGGCGTCATCCCGCGGGCGGAGCTGAAAAAGGTGAAGACCCTCGAAGGTTGCCTGCAGGGCCACCCGGACATGGACCGCACCCCGGGGATCGAGGCCGTCACGGGCTCCCTCGGCATGGGGCTTTCCATCGGCCTGGGCATGGCCCTCGGCTTTCGCCTGGATCGGCGGCCGAGCCGTGTCTACGTCGTCATGGGCGACGGCGAGCTCTCCGAAGGCCAGATCTGGGAGGCGGCCATGGCGGCGGCGGCTTTCAAGGTCGACAACCTTACCGGCTTCGTGGATTTGAACCGCATCCAGGCGACCGGCCCGACCCGCGAGATTTTAGACATCCCGGACATCGCACGGAAATGGGCGGCCTTCGGCTGGGAGGTGGTGGGCATCGACGGCCACGACGTGGGTCAGATCCTTGCGGCGCTGGGCCAGGCGCAAAATACCAAGGGCCGGCCGACCGTGATCGTGGCCGAAACGGTCAAGGGCAAGGGGTTCTCCTTTGCGGAAAACAACGCCGCTTTCCACAACGGCGCCCTGACCGCCGACCAATACCGCCAAGCCCTCTCCGAACTGGAAGCCCGGCGCGCGTCGCTGGCGTGATGAAAAAAAGAGGCCATAGAGGAGATACTGCCATGACACCGCATCCGAACATGCGCGAAGCTTACGGCCTGGCCCTGCTGGAGCTGGGTCGAAAAAACAGGGACGTGGTGGCGCTCGAGGCCGACCTGGGCAAGTCCACCCGCTCCGTGCTGTTTCAGGAGGCGTTCCCGGAGCGCTATTTCCAGATGGGCATCGCCGAGCAGAACATGGCCGCCACCGCGGCCGGCCTGGCGCTCGCCGGCAAGATTCCCTTCATCCACTCTTTCGCGGTCTTTGCGACCGGCCGGGCCTACGATCAGCTGCGCAACTCGATCTGCATTCCCAGACTGAAAGTCCGGGTCTGCGGCTCCAGCAGCGGGCTGTCGGATTTCGGCGACGGCAAGACCCACCAGTCGGTGGAGGACGTGACCCTCATGCGGGCCCTGCCCTGCATGACGGTCCTGTCGCCTGTGGACGGGCTGGAGACGGCAAAAATGATGGACTGCCTGATCGACTGGCCGGGGCCGGCCTACATCCGCATCAACCGGTCCGACCTGCCGATGCTCTACCCCGCGGATGAGCCCTATCACATCGGCAAAATCACCCGCCTGCGCATAGGCTCCGATGTCGCTCTTCTGGCAGCCGGGGTCATGGTCGGCCGTTCGCTCGAGGCGGCCAAGCTCCTGTCGGGAAAGGGTGTCGAGGCGGGCGTCTACAACATCAGCACGCTCAAGCCTCTCGATGCGGAGGCGCTTCGCCGTGCGGTGGCGGGCGTGCGCGCGATCGTGGTGGCCGAGGAGCACAACCTCATCGGCGGTCTGGGATCGGCCGTGCTGGAGGCCCTGCGGGCCATCCCCCACCCGCCGGTAGAATTGGTGGCCATCGAAGACTGCTTCGGGCTGAGCGCCGCCTGCTATGACGAGATTTTGATCCACTTCGGCCTGACGGCCCAAGCCGTGGCCGACGCCGCGATGCGGACGCTGGACGGAAGGCGGAAATAGGATTTGAAATTTGAGATTTGAAATTGGCGGAGCCAAACACCGAACACCAAATACCAAACACTAAATACCGGAGGTAAAGAGAGATGAAGATCGGATTCGTCGGACTGGGAATCATGGGCAAGCCCATGGCCAAGAACCTGTTGAAGGCCGGCTACGAACTGGTGGTCTATGACATCGTTCCCGCGCCGCTGGAAGAAGTCGTCAAGGCCGGAGCCAGGGCCGGAGCCTCACCCGCTGAAGTGGCTTCAAAAACGGATGTCATCATCACCATGCTCCCCAACTCGCCGCACGTCAAAGAGGCCGTGCTGGGGAAAAACGGTGTGGTCGAAGGCGCCCGAAAGGGCAGCATCGTGGTGGACATGAGCTCCATCGCGCCCCTGGTGGCCCAGGACGTCGCGGCTGAACTGGCGAAGAAGGGGATCGAGATGCTCGATGCGCCGGTTTCCGGCGGCGAGCCCAAGGCCGTCGACGGCACGCTGGCCATCATGGTCGGCGGCAAGGCCGACGTCTTCGAAAAGGTCAAGCCGATCCTGCTCAAGATGGGCGCATCGGCCGTGCTCTGCGGAGCGATCGGCAGCGGCAACGTGACCAAGCTTGCCAACCAGATCATCGTGGCGCTCAACATCGCGGCCATGTCCGAGGCCTTTGTGCTGGCGGCCAAGGCGGGGGTCGATCCCGGCAAGGTTTTCGACGCCATCAAGGGCGGGCTCGCCGGCAGCACGGTGCTCAACGCCAAGTCGCCCATGGTGCTCAAGGGCAACTACAAGCCGGGCTTCCGCATCGAGCTGCACATCAAGGACCTGCAGAACGCCCTTGACACGGCCCACGCCATCGGGGTCCCGATCCCGTTGACCGGCACCGTCATGGAAATCATGCAGGCCCTGCGGGTCGACGGCAAGCAGAAGGACGACCACGGCGGGGTGATTCAGTTCTACGAGAAACTGGCGGGGCAGTTGGTCCGCAGCAATCTCTAACCTTGGGCCGGCCGCAGGCGGTTGAATTCATCCGAGATCAACGGTCTGCGGCCTGGAGGGCAATGTATGGCGCTTGAATCCGACGCGGCAGTGCGCCGGAAGCCGCCCCTTGTCAGCCGGTTTATGGACACAGGCCTGTCTTACGTGGTGGCGGTCCTGCTGGTGGCCATGTCGGGAACCGTTTTCGGCAACGTGGTCTGCCGCTATTTCCTGGATGCATCGCTGGCCTGGTACGAGGAGGTGTCGCGCTTCCTGCTGATCTGGATCGTGTTTTTGGGAGCGGTCATCGCTTTCATCAAAGGCGATCACCTCGGCATCGACGTCATTTTCTTGGTCCTGCGGCCGAGATACCAGCGGATGGTCACAGTGGTAGCCGACGCCCTGGTGTTAGTGTCCCTGGCCATCATGTTCCAGGGCGGGTGGGACATGGCCATCGACTCCCTCGAGAGCGGTTGGGTGGCCTCTTCGGTGCCCATCCCCTACGGCTGGGTTTACATGGTGGGACCGGTCAGCGCGGCACTCATGTTCGTGCAATGCCTCATAAAGACGCATGCCGACATCCGCTCGCTGAGGGGGGTGCCGGTATGAGCGTTCTGACGCTTTTTCTCGCAGCGCTTTTCGGCTTCATCCTGCTGACGGTGCCGATTGCTTTTGCCCTCTTCCTCACGGCGCTGGTCCTGGCGCTGACCATGGGGGCCTGGTCGCCGGCCCTCGTGATCCAGAACATCTTCCGGGGCATCGACAGCTTTCCGCTCATGGCGATCCCGTTCTTCCTGCTGGCCGGGGAAATAATGAACACGGGGGGTATCTCGGAGCGGATCATCATGGTGGCCAAGGCCATGTGCGGCCACGTGCGCGGAGGGCTGGGGTACGTCACCGTGGTGGCGAGCATGCTCATCTCGGGCGTCTCCGGCTCGGCCGTGGCCGACACCTCGGCGATCGGCTCGATCCTTTATCCCGTGATGAAAAAGGAAGGATACGATCCCCATAAAGCCGCGGCGCTTTTTGCCGCGTCCACCACCAACGGGCCCATCATCCCCCCCTCCATTCCCATGGTCATCTTCGGCGTCATCGCCAACGTTTCGATCATCCGGCTGTTCATCGGCGGGGTCATTCCGGGCATCATTCTCGGCATCGGCCTGATGATCGGCTGGTACCTCCATGTACGAGGCAAGGCCCGCTACCACGTCGAGGGAAGGTTCAGCCTGTCGGACGTCCTGAAATCGTGCATCAGCGCGTTCTGGGCGCTCTTCCTGCCGGTCATCATCCTGGGCGGCATCCTGCTCGGCATCTGCACCGCCACCGAGGCCGCGGTGGTTTCCGCCGTTTACGCCTTCCTTGTTTCGGCGTTCATCTACCGCGAGCTCAAGATGAAGGACATGCTGCCGGTCTTGGTCAACACCGTGCGCGGAACGGCCGTGGTGCTGTTCGTCTGCGGCGCGGCCATGGCAGCGGCCTATTTTATCACGACGGCCCAGATCCCGGAGCTGCTGGCGGGAGTGCTCCTCAAGCTCGCCGGCGACAGTTGGGTGATGTTCATGTTTTGGGTCAACGTCCTGCTGCTGATCGTCGGCTGTGTCATGGACCTGGTCCCGGCGTTGCTCATCGTCGGCCCTATGCTGCTGCCCATCGCGACCAAGTTCGGCCTGGACCCGGTCTATTTCGGCGTGGTCATAATCGTCAACCTCTGCATCGGCCTGATTACGCCTCCGGTCGGCAACATCCTGTACGTCGCCTGCGGGATCTCCAAGATCTCGGTGGCTGAAATCTCCCGAGCGATCTGGCCCAACATCATCATCGGGATCATCGTTCTGTTCATTGTGACCTACATCCCCTGGACGGTCATGGTGCTGGTGAATCTGATCCCCAAATGAAAGCAGCCGGGGACGGCCGCTTTCATTACCCAAGAGACGAAAAAAAAGATTTGCATCACTATCCGGAACGGCAGTGAACAAACATCCAAGCGAAGAAAGGAGAAACGTTATGAAAAAAACCTGGATTCTAATCTTAAGTTTGGTGGTAGGCATCGGCCTTGCGGCCGATTTGGCGCTGGCGCAGCCCAAGGTCCTCAAAATTTCAAACGGAGTCAACGAGCAGCACCCTTCGTACCTTGCGGGCAAGAAATTCGGGGAAATCCTGGCGGCCAAGCTGCCCGGCAAGTACGACGTGCAGGTCTATGCGAATGCGCAGCTTGGAGACGATGTCCGCGCCACCGAGGGGGTTCGCATGGGGACCCTCGAGATGGTCACCACCTCGGCCTCGCCCCTGACCGGCTTGGTGCCCGAGTTCAATGTGTTCGATCTGCCCTTCATCGTCACGAGCGAGAAGGCCGCCGACGCCATTTACGACGGGCCGATCGGAGCCAAGCTGGGGGCCGCCCTGGAGCCCAAGGGGATCAAGCTGCTGGCTTACTACGAAAACGGGTTCCGCCAGCTGACCAACAGCGTGCGCGAGGTCAAGGCCCCGGCGGATATGAAGGGGCTCAAAATCCGCACCATGCAGAACCCCATCCACCTCGAGGCGTTCCGGGCCATGGGCGCCAACCCCACCCCCATGCCCTTCAGCGAGGTGTTCACCGCTCTGCAGCAGAAGACGATCGACGGCCAGGAAAACCCCATCCCGACCATCTGGCTGTCCAAGTTTTACGAAGTCCAGAAGTTCGTCTCCCTGACCGGGCACGTCTACGGACCGCACATCGTGCTCATCAACAAGAAACTCTTTGACTCCTTCCCGGCCGAAGACCAGAAGATCATCGCCGCGGCGGCCCAGGAATCGGCCGTCTACCAGCGGACCATCAACCGCAAGATGAACAGCGATTTCGTTGCGGAGCTGAAGAAGGCCGGCAATACGGTCACGGAGCTGACGCCCGAGCAGAAAAAGGCTTTCCAGGAGGCCGTGGCGCCGGTGTACGCGACCTGGGAGCCCAAGATCGGCAAGGCCCTGATGGATGAGTTCAAGGCCACGGTCGAAAAGGCCAAGTGATGATGCGATTGAAGGATAAAGTCGCCCTCGTCACCGGAGCCTCGCAGGGCCTCGGCGCAGCCATCGCCCGGCGTTTCGGCCGCGAGGGCGCACAGGTATTCCTGGGCGATCTCAAGGAGGGCGAGGGAAAAGTTTTCGCGGCGCAGCTCCAGGCCGAAAACATAAAAGCATGGTTTGTGCGGCTGGATGTGGCCACCGAGGAATCCTGGGTCCGGGCCTGCGAAACACTGATTGCCAAGGCGGGCCGGCTCGACGTCCTCGTCAACAATGCCGGTGTCAACATCCGCCAGCCCATAGAGGAGATGAGTGTCGAAAACCTGGACCGGATGCTGGCGGTGAACGTGCGCGGGCCTTTTCTCGGCATCAAGCACGTGTTGCCCCTGATGCGCAAGGCCGGGGGCGGCAGCATCCTCAACATGGGCTCGGTCTGCAGCCTGATCGGCCACAAGTTCACCCCGGAAGCCTATACCACGGTCAAGGGGGCCCTCATCCAGTTGACGAAGTCCGTGGCCGTGCGCTATGCGAAGGACAACATTCGTACGAACATCCTCTGCCCCAGCACCGTGGAGACGCCGCTGGTCCAGGAAATGCTGAAAAACCCCGAGCGCCGCCAGGAGCGCCTGGGCGAGGTGCCCCTGGGTCGGCTGGCGAGCCTCGATGATGTGGCCAGTGCGGCGCTTTATCTGGCATCGGATGAAGCCGCTTTTGTCAACGGAGTCGCTTTCCCGGTGGACGGCGGCGTGACCGCCTGGTGACGCAAGCTTCGGCGGGGCGGGAATAAAAAACAGAAACGGGGAACCCCTGCCGGTTCGGTTACCGGCCGGGCTCCCCGTGTCCTTGATATATCGTAACCGGTAGTAGCTGGGAAGGTGCTACTTTTTCTTCTTGGCAGCAGGTTTCTTTGCGGCGGGCTTCTTGGCCGCTGGCTTCTTAGCGGCGGGCTTGCCCTTCTTGACGGGTTTCTTGACGGTTTTTTTCGCTGCCGTTTTTTTCACTGCTTTTTTCGCCACTTTTTTTGCTGGTGCCATTTCATCCTCCCGTTTGTGGATTGTGGCGGCGCCGTCTGCTTGATGGCCAAGGATCGACCCGCCTGCCGGTGGTTTCATTTCCTACTATAACTCGCAAAATTCATAGATGCAATCCTTTTCACCACAAGCATCGATTGAATCCCTTTACTTCGCTGACCGCGCAATCTAAAATTCAGCCATGTCCGCAGGCGGTCGCTTTCGGCGCTCCCGGCGGATAACGGGCCGCCGGGGGCAGAGGCCCGTTGCGCATGTCACCTGAACCGGCCGGAGGAGGAAACCCATGAGGACCGTGTATCTCGACATGGACGGCATGACGATCGATGAGCTCACGGCGGTTGCCCGCGAAGGGGCGACCCTGCGGCTGAGCCCCGCCGCGGAGCGCCGCATCGCGGACGG
>Ga0316630_10000466_pt1 | contig 12830 bp, 9 predicted proteins | sample OWC_May_M1_C1_D6_FD_207658 | JGI IMG/M metagenome (GOLD analysis project Ga0316630, IMG submission 207658) | Wetland soil microbial communities from Old Woman Creek delta, Ohio, United States - OWC_May_M1_C1_D6_A | ecosystem: Environmental > Terrestrial > Soil > Wetlands | place: USA: Ohio...
AAGCTCAACGCGCTCCTGGCCGGGGCCAACGAGGCCTGGCGCGCCGCCGACGCGCTCAAGAAAAGCCCCGTCCCGCTCCTCGTCGGCCTCGATTTCCGGCCGCCGGCGACGAGCAAGTACGCGACCCAGGGCGAGGATCTGCGCAAGAAGGCGGAGGCCGAGATCTACCCGGCCAACGCCGCGGAGCTGGCCAAGGCGGGCCTCGATTTCGCCCTGGTCTCGGGCGCGGGCGCCGACGGGGGGACCGTCCTGCGCGCCGTCCGGACGGCCATCAAGGCCGGGCTGGGCAAGGACGCCGCCCTGATAGCCCTGACCATCCAGCCGGCCCGCTTCCTGGGCCTCGACCGGGCGCTCGGCTCGCTCGAGCCGGGCAAGATCGCCAACGTCGTCCTGGTCAAGGGCGAGCTTCTCGACGACAACGCCCAGGTCGCCAAGGTCTTCGTCGACGGCGTCCTGTTCAAGTACGCGGAGGTGTCCAAGTGAAAAAGCTCCTCGCCGCGGCCGTCCTCCTGCTCCTCCCCGCCGCCGTCTTCGCCGAGGGCGGCAGCATCCTCATCAAGAACGGCACGATCCTGACCGTGACCAAGGGCGTCATCGCCAAGGGCGACGTCCTCGTCGTCGACGGCGTCATCAAGGCCGTCGGCGCGGGGATCGCCGCCCCGCCCGGCGTCCGCGTCGTCGACGCGGCCGGGCGCTACGTCCTGCCCGGGATCATCGATTCGCATACCCACATCGCCCTGGCCGGGACGAACGAGGGCTCCGAGGCCATCACCCCCGAAGCCGACGTGGGCGCCGTCATCAACGCCGACGACACGTCGATCCTGACCGCCCTGAGCGGCGGCGTCACTATGGTCCACACGATGCACGGCAGCGCCAACCCGATCGGCGGGCCGAACGTCGTCCTCAAGATGAAGTGGGGCCGCCCGTCCGAGGAGCTCGTGGTCCAGGAGGCCCTGCCGACGCTCAAGTTCGCCCTGGGCGAGAACGTCAAGCAGGCCAGCCGCACCGTCCAGCCGGGCCAGACGCAGCGCTACCCGGCGACACGCATGGGCGCCAACGCCATCATCCGCCGCGAGTTCGAGAAGGCCCGGAACTACATGGCCCAGTGGGACCGCTACAGGAAGGCCGCGGCGGCCAAGCCGGCGCCGCGAAACCTCGTCCCGCCGCGAAAGGACCTGCGCATGGAGGTCCTGGCCGAGGTGCTCCGGGGCGAGCGCGTCGCCCGCTGCCACAGCTACCAGGCCACCGAGACGCTCGAGTTCATGGCGCTGGCCAAGGAGTTCGGCTTCAAGGTCCAGTGCTTTGAGCATATCTGGGAAGGCTACAAGATCGCCGACGAGCTGGCCGCGGCCGGGATCGGCATCTCGGTCTTCGCCGACAGCTGGGCCTATAAGATGGAAGCGGCCGAGGGCATCGCTTACGACGCCGGGTATTGCGCCAAGAAGGGGGTCCTCGTGTCGATCAACTCGGACAGCGGCGAGCGCATCCGCCGCCTGTTCAACGACGCGGCCAAGACCATGAAGTACGGCGGCCTGACCGAGGAGGAGGCCCTGCGGCTCGTGACCATCAATCCGGCCATCCAGCTCGGCGTCGACAGGATCGTCGGCAGCCTCGAGGCCGACAAGCAGGGCGACATCGCCATCTTCAGCGAGCACCCCATGAGCGCCTACACCCGGTGCGACATGACCATCATCGAAGGCGAGATCTATTTCGACCGGGAGGCGGTGGTCAAGGAACGCGAGGAACGGGAGGAAGCGGCCAAAAAAGCCGCGGCTCCCGGCGGCAAAGGAGGCGTGTCATGACGATGAAAAAGGTCTTCCTCATCGTGCTCCTGGCCGTTGTCGTCACGGCGCAGGCGCCGTTCGCGCCGGCCCAGAGCGGGGCGGGCAAAGTGGTGGCCATCACGAACGTCCGCATCGTGCCGGTCGTCGGCGCCGAGGTCCCGAACGGGACGATCGTCGTCAAGGACGGTCTCATCGCCGCGATCGGTGCTGACGTCGCCGTTCCGGCCGGGGCCGAGGTCGTCGACGGAGCGGGCTTGCGGGCCTATCCCGGGATGATCGACTCCTATTCGTCGCTCGGCCTCGTCGAGATCAGCGGCGTCGCGGCCACGGTCGACAACCGCGAGACGGGGCGATTCAATCCCCAGGCCCGGGCCCTCGAGGCCATCCGTTACGATTCGATGCACATCCCGATCGCCCGGTCCAACGGCATCACGGCCGCGATCGTCGCCCCGTCGGGCGGGGTCATCGCCGGCGTGAGCTGCCTGCTGCGCCTCGACGGCTGGACCAACCGCGAGATGGCCGTCAAGCCGGCGGCGGCGATGCACATCGAGCTGCCGGGGTTGCGCGGGGCGCGGGGCGGGTTCGGCGGGGGCGGCCGCGGGGCCGCGCCGGTCCGGGTCGACGGGCCAGGCATCCTGGCCGAGCTCAAGACCGTCTTCGCGGCGGCCCGGGCCTACGAGAAGCGGCGCGACGCGGCGGCCAAGGACGCGCGGCTCGCGCTGCCGGAGTTCGACGAGACGTCGGAGGCGCTGCTGCCGCTCCTCAAGGGCGAGCTGCCGGCCATGTTCTCGGTCCACAGCGAGCGGGACATCAAGGCGGCCATCCAGTTCGTCAAGGACGAGGGGCTCAAGGCCGTCTTCTACGGCGTCGAGCAGGGCTTCAAGGTCGCCGGCGAGCTGGCCAAAGCGGGGATACCGGTCGTGCTCGGGTCGCTTTACGACCTGCCGCCGGTCTGGGAGGACGGCTACGACGCGATCTTCCGCAACGCCGGGCTTATGGCCAAGGCCGGGGTCAAAGTGGCCTTCTCGTCGTCGAGCGCCAGTGTCGCCAAGGACCTGCCCTACCACGCGGCCAAGGCGGCCGCCTTCGGCCTGGACAAGGCCGAGGCGCTCAGGGCCGTGACGATCAACCCGGCCGAGATCTTCGGCGTGGCCGACCGGATGGGCAGCCTCGAGAAGGGCAAGGCGGCCAACATCGTGCTCGCGGACAACGACATCCTCGAGATGCGGACGCGTATCGTCAAGGTCTTCATCGACGGCCGTGAGCGCGACCTCTCCAACCGCTACACGGAGCTGCTGGACAAGTTCAAGAAGCGTTAGTAGAGTCCCTTCTCCCGGAGGACCTGGAGGGCGCCGGGCTTCTTCATCAGGGCCTCGATCTCCGCGACCGTGCGGGGGATTCCGGCGGTCAGGTTCTCGCAGCCCGTCTCGGTGATGACCACCGTGTCCTCGACCCTGACGCCCAGCTTCTCGTCGGGGTAGACGGCGAAGATGTCGCAGGCGAAGACCATGCCCGGCTTGAGCGGGCCACCGGGGGCGCCGCTGACGTCGTGGACGGCCATGCCGACGTAGTGGCTGCCGCCGTCGCGCATGTTCCGGGGCTTGAAGAGCGGGCCGTCGACGTCGAAGCCGCGGGCTTTGACGGCCGCCAGGGCCTCGGCGGCGACCTCGGCGTAGGTCACGCCGGGCCGGTAGCGCGCGACGCTCTCCCGCTCCATGGCCAGGGCCGCCTCGTAGATCTCGCGCTGGCGGGCCGTGAACCGCCCGTTGGCCGGATAGGAGATGGAGATGTCGACGTCGTAGTAGCCGACGTCGGGCCCGGCGTCGACGACCAGGAAGTCGCCGTCGCGCAGGGTGCGGTCGTGCTTGGCGTAGTGGAGATAGGGGTGGTTCTCGTCCGAGCTGATGATCGTGTTGTAGGCGAGGACCTGGGCGCCCGAGCTCTTGCAGACGAACTCGAACAGCGCGGCCACCTCCCACTCCCCCGTCCCGGCCCGGGTGGCCCTCATGATCTCGGTCATGGCCTTGACGCCGATCCGGCCGGCCTTGCGGATCATGGCGATCTCGGCCGGCGACTTGATCGTGCGCAGGTCCCAGATGGCCGGCGAGCAGTCCTTGACCGCGGCGGCCGGGAAGCGATCGCGCAGGAGCTTGACGAACCCGAGCTCGCGGGGCAGGCGGCCGTCCCAGAGGTTGAGGGTCATGGAGCGCTGGAGCGTGCCCGCCTTCTCCGAAGACACCTCGCCCATGAGCTCTTCGGGCTTGAAGGGCGTGTAGAGGACGCAGCCCTGGCCGGCCAGTTGGGCCAGCATGCCGGACAGGCGGTCGGCGGGAGCGACCTGTTCGAGGCCGGTGAACTCGCGGGTGTTGGTGATGAGGTCGACAGGCAGGCCTTCGCCGCGGGCCTCGCGCTCGCTCATGGTGAAGAACAGGGTCGACTGCTTGCGGCGGCCGTCGATGACGAGGACGGCGCCGGGGATCTCGACGCCGCAGAAATACATGAGATCGTTGTTCTGGAAGAAGGGCGAGTAGCCGGTGACGGGCTGGGCGCCGAGAAGGATGGCGGCTCCATCGGGGATGGCCTCCATGAGGCGGGCCCGGCGGGCGGCGTATTCCGATTTCTCGAAGAGCAGGCCGGCGGCGGCGAGCGGGAGGGCTGTGAGCCCGATGATGGCGGCGAGGGCGATGGCGCGGAGGGATCGAAACATGTCACACTCCTTTAGGGACGTCGCGGGCGCTCCGACTATAGCAGGGCGGGACTTGACAGACAAGTCGCGGATCGCCGCGGCGCGGGCGGTTGACCGGGCCTTCCGGATTGTTGTATACCCGTTCTCTCCGGAGGAGGTCCCATGAGAAATCGCGCCCTCGTTCTTGCCGTCGCCCTCGCTCTCGTCGTCGCGCTCGTCCCCGGCCCCGCGGCAGGTCAGGCGGCCAAAGCCAAGGTCAAGATCGCCAAGGAAAAGCAGTTCGTCCTCGACTGGCTGGGCCGGGCCGAGACGGTCGAGAAATTCGGCGGCATCTCCGACCGCATCTGGGAGTACGCCGAGCTCGGCCTCCAGGAGTTCAACTCGTCGAAGCTACTGGCCGATACGCTCGAAGCGGCCGGGTTCACGGTCGAGCGCGGCCTGGCCGGCATGCCGACCTGCTTCGTCGCGACCTACGGCTCGGGAAGACCGGTCATCGGGCTCCTCGGCGAGTTCGACGCCCTGCCGATGATCTCGCAGAAGGGCCGGGTCGCGAAAAAGGACCCGGTCGTCGAGGGCGCGCCGGGCCACGGCTGCGGCCACAACGCCATGTGCACCGCGGCGGCGGCGGCAGCCATCGCCGTAAAAGACGCCATGGACGCGCACAAGATCAAGGGCACGATCAAGGTCTTCGGCTCGCCGGCCGAGGAGATCGTGGCCAGCCGGCCATACATGATCCGGGCCGGGCTCTTCGAAGGCGTCGACGCCGTCATCGACAACCACAGCTCGAGCGGCTTCGGCACGGGCTACGGCGTGGACGGCAACGCCCTCTTCTCGACCATCTTCACCTTCAAGGGCAAGACCGCGCATGCCGCGGGGGCGCCTTGGGTCGGCCGGAGCGCCCTCGACGCCGTCGAGATCATGAACGTCGCCACGAATTATTTGCGCGAGCACCTGCCCCTCTCCCACCGCCTCCACTACGTCGTCCTCGAGGGCGGCGAAGCGCCCAACGTCGTCCCCGACAAGGCCAGCGTCTGGTACTACGTCCGGAACTCGGACGAGCGGCTCGAGGAGATGTACCAGCGGGTCGTCAATTGCGCCAAGGCCGGGGCCCTGGCCGCCGGCGTCGAGCTCTCGTCCATGAAGGTCATCAGCGCGATCCATCAGCGCCACGCCAACAAGGCCGCGGCCGAGCTTTTCCAGAAGAACATCGAGCTCGTGGGCATGCCCGCCTGGACCGAAGAAGAGCAGGCCTTCGCCAAGGCGCTCCAGAAGGAGCTCGGGGCGAAAGAAGAAGGAATGCCGTCCAAGGTGGAAGCGCTCCAGGCCCCACGGGGCGGCCGCGAGTTCGTCGGCGGCGGCTCGTCCGACGTCGGCGACGTGACGCTGATCGCGCCCACGGCGACGATCGGATTCCCCGGCTCCGCCCCCGGCTCGATCGGCCACCACTGGTCCAACGTCGCCTGCTGGTACGGCTCGGCCGCCTGGAAGGGTCTCAACGCCGGGGCCAAGGCCATCGCCGCTTCGGCCATCGACCTCCTGACCAAGCCCGAGGAGCTGGGGAAGCTCCGGAAGGAATTCGAGGAGTATTCGAAGCAACACCCCTACAAGCCGTTCCTGCCGGCCGACGCGACCCCGCCGAACGACCTCAACAAGGAGCTGATGGAGAAGTACCGCGGGCTTCTGGAAAAGGCCCTGGAGAGCAGATAAGAGAAGAGGGGGTCAAACCTTTAATTCTTCAATTTCCCAGCCGGCGGGTTTCCGCGAACTCGAAAATTAAAGAATTAAAGGTTTGACCCCCTCTTCTCTTTACTTATAGATCGGTTTGACGCCCATGTTGAAGAACATGAAGGACCATTGGTCCGTCAGGCTCTCGATGGCCTTGGTCAGGTTGCTCGAGCCGTGCCCCGACCGCGTTTGGATGCGGATGACGACGGGCTTGGCGCAGGACTGCTTCTCCTGGAGCGTCGCCGCGAACTTGAACGAGTGGGCCGGGACGACCCGGTCGTCGTGGTCGGCCGTCGTCACCATGGTCGCCGGGTAGCACGCGCCGTCCTTGAAGTTGTGCAGCGGCGAATACTTGTAGAGATAACCAAACTGATCTTCCTTGTCGCTCGAGCCGTATTCGACGGCCCAGGCCCAGCCGATCGTGAACTTGTGATAGCGGAGCATGTCCATGACCCCGACCGCCGGGAAGGCGACGCCGAAGAGCTCCGGCCGCTGGGTCATGGCCGCGCCGACGAGCAGCCCGCCGTTCGAGCCGCCGGCGATGGCCAGGCGCGGCGTCGAGGTGTACTTCTCCTTGATCAAGTACTCGGCCGCGGCGATGAAGTCGTCGAAGACGTTCTGCTTCTTGTCGAGCATGCCGGCCTTGTGCCAGGTCTCGCCGTACTCGCCGCCGCCCCGCAGGTTGGCCAGGGCGTAGACGCCGCCGTTCTCGAGGAGGATGACGTTGGAGACGCTGAAGGCCGGCGTCTCGCTGATGTTGAAGCCGCCGTAAGCGTAGAGGAACGTCGGATTCTGGCCGTCGAGGGCGAGCCCCTTCTTGTGAACGATGAACATCGGGACCTTCGTCCCGTCCTGGCTGGGGTAGAAGACCTGCTTGGTCTCGTAGGCCGCGGGGTCGAACTTGACCTCGGGCCTGCGGAAGACCTCGGAGGCACCCGCGGCCGGATCGAACTTGTAGATCGTCGAGGGGTAGGTGAACGAGGTGAAGGTGTAGAACATGACCTTCTCGTCGCGCTTGCCGCCGAACCCTCCGGCCGTGCCCAGCGCCGGGAGCTCGATCTCGCGGACGAGCGCGCCGTCGAGCTTGTGCTGGAAGATCTTGGTGTTGGCGTCCTTGAGGTAGTTGCAGAAGAGGTAGCCGCCGGCCGTCGCGGCGCCGCTCAAAACCTCGGACTTCTCGGGGATGACCGTCTGCCATTTCTCCGGGGCCGGGTCGGCGGGGTCGATGGCCACGACCCGGAAATTGGGGGCGCCGGCGTTGGTGTGGACGAGGAACCTGCCGTCGACGATCTCGAACGGCGAGGCGTCGAACTCGAAGCCCTTGAAGAGCAAGGTGAGCGGCGCGTTCTTCTTCGCCAGGTCCCTGACCCAGATCTCGGAGCCGCTCGTCCCCTCGGACAGGCCGAGGATGAGCCACTCCTCGCCCTCGGTCGTCCCGGCGCCATAGGTCCGGAGAGGGTGAGTCTTGTCTTCATAGACCAGGGCGTCCTTCTCCTGGGGATCGCCGAGCTTGTGGTAGAAGACCTTCATGAACTCGTTCTTGCCCTTGAGCTCCTCGCCCGGGGCCGGCTTGTCGTAGCCGCTGTAGTAGAAGCCGTCGCCGTGCCAGGACGCGCCCGAGAACTTGACCCACTGGACCCGGTCGGGAAGCTCCCGCTTCGTGGCGATCTCCATGACCCGGAGCTCGGTCCAGTCGGAGCCGGCCTCGCCGCGGGACAAGGCGACGTAACGGTCGTCTTTCGAGACGGCGACGATGTTCATGCGGACCGTGCCGTCGGGCGAGAGCGCGTTGGGATCGAGGAAGACCTCCGGCGCCCCGTCGAGCCCCTTCTGGATATGATAGACCGACTGGTTCTGGAGCCCGTCATTTTTGGTGAAGAGATAGTATTCCCCGGCCCGGAAGGGCGCCGAGTAGCGCGGGTAGTTGTAGATCTCGGTCAGCCGCTCCTTGATCTTGGGCCGGAACGGGATCGTGTCGAGGTAGCCGAAGGTGACCTTGTTCTCCGCTTCGACCCAGGCCTTGGTGTCCTCGGCGTTGTCGTCCTCGAGCCAGCGGTAAGGATCGGCGACCTTGGTCCCGAAGTAGTCGTCGACCTGATCGACCTTCTTCGTCTCGGGGTAGGCCAGCCGGGCGGCTTCCTTCTTACACGCGGCGAAAGCGATGACAAGGGCGAAAAGGATGAGCATAAGCATCGGTTTTTTCATTTGACCTCCGTGGGGATTGGCCCTTCGTTTATACCACATCTCGAGCCGGGAAAAAAAAGGCCGGATTAATTGGCGTCGCCGAAGTCGACTTCGTCGGAGAGCTCGTTGACGTCGACCGCGGCGTCGTAGGGGAAATGGGCGGCCAGCTGGCGGCCCGCCGCCTCGACGGCCTCGACCAGGCCCTCGGTGAACTCGCCCTTGCGGAAATGGCCCGACATCAGCCCGGCCAGGGACTCCCAGAACTCCTGGCCGACCTTGGCGTGGATGCCCTCGTCGCCCAGGACAATGAACGTCTTCCGGGCCGGGACGATAAAGAAGAGGACGCCGTTGCGGTCCTTGGTCTTGGCCATCCCGAGACGGGCGAAAGCGAGCTCGGCCGCCCCCCGGACGCTCCCCCAGAAGAAGCGGGCCACGGAGACTCGGACCTCGCCGGACGTGCAGCGCTCGGCCGCGGCGACGGCCGCCCGCACGCGCTCGACGTCAACGGTTTTCATGAGCTTGCGCCGGCTGTGAACGGTCATGGCCTTGCCCCCTTCCGCCTCACCAACCGCCGGAGGCGCCGCCGCCTCCCGAGCGCCCGCCGCCTCCGCTGAATCCTCCGCCGCCACCGCCGCCCCAACCGCCGCCGCGGCCTCCTCCCCGTCCGCCGCCGCTCAGGATGTTGATGAGCAGCCAGAGCGCGAACGAGGGATTGGTGATGAAGATGATGATGAGGATGAGGATGACGATGCCGCTGAAGACGCTCTTGACCGCGGACTTGCCGTCGCGGTTTCCGCCGTTCTCCTCGCCGGCGGCGTTCTCGTCCCCCGAGATGTAGCCGATGAGGGCCGTGACGGCCGCCTCGACGGCTTCGTCCCTGCGGCCTTCGCGAATGCCCGGGGCGAGGATGTTGTTGATGACCCGGTAAGCGTAGATGTCCGGGACCTCGTCCTCGAGGCCGTAGCCGACCTCGATCTTGATCTTGCGGTCCTCGGCGAAGATGAACAGGACGAGGCCGTCGTCGATGCCCTTGCGGCCGACCTTCCAGGCCGCGAAGGCCTTGACCGCCCACTCCTCGAGGACGGCGTTCTCGCCGATCGTCCGGCCGATCCAGACGAGCAACTGGTGGCCCGTCTGCCGCTCATAGCCCTCCAGGCGCGCGTCAAGCCGCTCGACCGCCTGCCGCGACAGGAATCCGGCTTCGTCCGTCACCCATCGGTTTGGGGCCGGCGGGATCGGGGTCTGGGCCGCGGCGCAGACGCCCGCCAACATCCCGGCCAGGGCCAGGAGGACGAGCGGCCGGCGAAGGCGGCGGATTCTCACGGTCGGACCGGACGGGCCGTTCTAGCCGCGCTCAGAACTTGACCTTCGGGGCCGTCTCGGCGCCCGCTTGGGCCTTGAAGTAGGACTTCTCGGCGAACTTGCTGAAGAATCCGGCGACGATGGCGGCGGGGAACCTGTTCCTCTTGGTGTTGAAGGCTTGGGCCGCCTCGTTAAAGCGCATCCGCTCGACGGTGATGCGGTTCTCGGTGCTCTCGAGCTGGGCCTGGAGCTCCTTGAAGGCCTCGGTGGCCTTGAGCTCGGGGTACTTCTCGACGACGACGAGGAGCCGCGAGAGGGCCGACGACAGGCCGTCCTGGGCCTGCTGGAACTGGGTCAGGGCCTCGGGCGTCAGCTGGCCGGCGTTGACCTGGACCTGGCCGACCTTGGCCCGGGCTTCGGTGACCGCCGTGAACGTGTCCTGCTCGAAGGCGGCCGCACCCTTGACGGTCTCGACCAGGTTGGGGATGAGGTCGGCCCGGCGCTGGTAGGTGTTCTCGACCTGGCCCCACTGGGCCTGGACCTTCTGGTCGAGGCCGATGAGCGAGTTGTAAATGCCCGTGACGTAGACGACGCCGATCAAGGCGACGACGAGGACGACCAAGAGACAGCCGATAGCTAAGGGTTTTTTGGCCATTGCGATCACTCTCCTAATCCGACAGGGTGACGGTATTTTATCATACGCAGCGCCGGGGAGGCGGGTTTTTTGCTATAATCCGCGCATGGGCCTGAGACGGATCGCCCTCCTGACCCGCGACTGCGGCGGCGTTAACGCTACGATCCGGGCCGTCGTCCGAACGGCCGCCGCGGCGGGCCTCGAGGTCCAGGGCGTGATGCGCGGCTTCGAGGGGCTCATCGACAGCGAATTCATCCCCCTCGACCGGCGCTCCGTCTCCAACATCATCGGGCTCGGCGGGACCATCCTCAAGACGGCCCGGGCGGAGAGGTTCTTCACCGAGGAGGGCCAGAAGGCCGGGCTAGCCAATCTCCGCGCCCGGGCGATCGACGGGCTCATCGTCGTCGGCGGCAACGGCTCGCTCACCGGGGCCCGCGTCCTGGCCGAACGCCACGGCTTCCCGGTCGTCGGCGTCCCGGCCACGATCGACAACGACGTCCCCGGCGTCGCCAGCGCCATCGGGGCCGACACGGCCGTCAACGTCGCCCTGGACGCGGTGGACAAGATCCGCGACACGGCCACATCGCTCGAGCGCATCTTCGTCGTCGAGGTCATGGGCCGGAAATGCGGCTGGATCGCCATGCAGGTCGCCCTGGCCGGCGGCTGCGAGGAGGTCCTGCTTCCGGAGAAGGACGTGCCCCTCGAGGCCGTCTGCGCGGAGATCAAGGACGGGAGCGCCCGGGGCAAAGCCAGCTGGATCATCGTCGTGGCCGAGGGCCGGGCCACGGCCGCCGACGTCGCGTCGAAGGTCACGGCCGCGACCGGGCTCGAGACGCGCATCGCCGTGCTCGGCCACATCCAGCGCGGCGGCCGGCCGACCGCGTTCGACCGCATCCTGGCCGCCCGTCTGGGCCATGCCGCGGTCGAGGCCCTGGCCGCCGGCCGGACGGGCGGGCTCGTCCATCTCGTCGGTGACCGGGTCGAGTTCCTGCCCTTCGGCGCCGCCGGCGAGGTCAAGAAAACCGACATCGAATCGGACTACCATCTCCTTAAAGTCCTCTCCTAAATCGGGGACACAATACCTATTCACCCATTTTATTAGAATTCGGGGACATGACCGGTTTCTCCTGAAATGGGATCGTGTCCCCGAATTCCATGCTGGTTAATTGGGTGAATAGGTATTGTGTCCCCGATTTAAATTGACAGGGTTCGCTGAAATGTAATATTTTTGGCTTCTCGCCATCTTCCTTCGGAGGTCCGTCATGCGTCTTTCCAAGCGTTCGACCATCACCCTCGTCCTGGCCGTCGCCGTGCTCGTCGCCGGCGCCTTCGCGGCCGCGCCCCAGAAGAAGGCCGCCCCGAAAGGCCAGGTCAAGATCGAGAACACCGACCCGGCCCAGCGCGTCAAGGCGTTCGAGCAGCACGCGGCCATGAAGGCTTCGTCGCCCTTCAAGGACGTCCGCTGGCGTTTCATCGGGCCCTTCGACCTCGGCGGCCGCTGCACCGACGTCGCCGTTCCAAAGGGCAGCCGCACGGTCTTCTACGCCGCCGCGGCCACGGGCGGAGTCTTCAAGACGGCCAACGCCGGGACGACCTGGGAGCCCATCTTCGACGACCAGCCGACCCTGTCCATCGGCGACCTGGCCGTGGCCGAGTCCGATCCGAACATCGTCTGGGCCGGCACCGGCGAGGCCAATATCTTCCGGGCCTCCGAGGCGGGCCTCGGCATCTTCAAGTCGACCGACGCCGGCAAGACCTGGAAGCGCATGGGCCTCGAGGCGACCTACACCATCGCCCGCGTCGTCGTCCATCCGGTTAACCCCGACATCGTCTATGTCGCGGCCACGGGCCACGAATGGACCGCCAACCCGGACCGCGGCGTCTTTAAGACGACCGACGGCGGGGCCACCTGGCAGAAGGTCCTCTATATCAACGAAAAAGTCGGCGCCAACGACCTGGTCATGGACCCCCAGAACCCCGATACGCTCTACGCCGCGACCTGGAACCGCATCCGCCGGCGCTGGAGCGACCCCGTGCCCGGCGGCGAGGACGGCCTCTACAAGACGACCGACGGCGGCAAGACCTGGACGCCCATCAACGCCGGGCTGCCCGACACCGCCTTCACCGGCCGCATCGGCATCGACCTCTGCCGGACGAAGCCCGCGGTCCTCTACGCCTACGTCGACAACCACACCCCCGGCGCCGAGCCCGCGCCGGGCCAGAGGGACTCCTACGGCCGTCCGGCCCAGCGTGGCATCGTCGGCGCCGAGGTCTACCGCTCCGACGACTCGGGCGCGAGCTGGCGCAAGGTCAATACGGCCAGCATGGACCGCTTCGGCGGCACCTACGGCTGGGTCTTCGGCCAGATCCGCGTCGACCCCAACTCTCCGGAGACGATCTACATCATGGGCCTGGGCCTCTCGAAGTCGACCGACGGCGGCAAGACCTACCAGAACCTCTACGCCGAGGGGCTCCACGGCGACCACCACGGCCTGTGGATCGACCCCGGCGACAG
>Ga0316630_10000469_pt1 | contig 12795 bp, 10 predicted proteins | sample OWC_May_M1_C1_D6_FD_207658 | JGI IMG/M metagenome (GOLD analysis project Ga0316630, IMG submission 207658) | Wetland soil microbial communities from Old Woman Creek delta, Ohio, United States - OWC_May_M1_C1_D6_A | ecosystem: Environmental > Terrestrial > Soil > Wetlands | place: USA: Ohio...
TCTTCATGATGATGCCGTAGGGAGTCAGGTGCGGATACATCCAGTCGAGCGGAAAACTTTCCTCGATGTAGAACTCGTTATCGGGGTTGTGATCGAAGATGACTTTGGTGAGCAGGCCGTTGATGGCCATGACAGCCACCTGGCCGCTGACCTGCACGCGATTGTCCACCATGCGCACGTCCTCGCCCGGTTTGACTTGGCGGGGTTCGTTCGGAGCGCGGCGGTCGTGCTCCAGGCGGCGTTGCGCGTCGGCCAAGTATTCGGAAAAAGCTTTCTGCGAGTCGTCCGTGGTCGGCGTGTAAATGCGGTCGCCGAACATCAGACGGAGGTAATTGAGATAGTTGGTATCGGCGAGCGCGTTTTGGGTGAGGACGAAGATCGGATCGGCGCGCTCATGTGATCGGCACAGGGCGGTGACCAGCCCGCGGCCCGGATCCGTGCCGCCGAAATAAATGCTGCCGGCCGGGATGGACGCGATGATGTCGCGGCCAAAGGCGAAGGCATACTGGGTTTCGCCCAGTGCAAACTGCTCGACGGCCAGTTGGGTCTCCAGGAGCGTCTGCCAGACGGGCGTGCTCAGCGCCGGGTCGGGTGTGACGCCCGGCTTTCGTTCATACTGGCCGCAACGGGCTCTCAGCTCTTGCGACAAGCGTGAAACCTTGGGCCAGTCCCCTTGCTGGGCGGCGTCGAAGCAGGCCCAGACGTCCCGCGGCATCTCGACATTTAACTTCTTCGCGAGGTCGCGCGCCTGGCGCTCCTTCTCAGCGGAAAAGCCTTTCACTTCAGCCGGTACGGGACTGACCTGTTGGCCGGCGCGCGAACCGCTGGGCGAGCAAGCGACAAACGCCAACGCCGCCGCGAAGAGAGACGCACACAAGAAGTTGAGGAGTCTTGGTTTCATAATTGTTCCGATCGTTGGTTCTCCGCCACTGTGCTGCCGGCCTGTTCGCCATTCAATCCCATTCTTCGGAGCCACGTTTGCCCACACCGATTCATAAGTGAGCCGACTCACGTTGGCTGCTACCTAACACTACAGCGACACTTTTCGTCTCGTGGCAGCGGACGTGAGTCCGCTCACTTGGTTCATGTTCCCGAAAGTCAGAGCGGACTCACGTCCGCTGCTACGATAGGAGGGAGGGTATTCCCAGTTGGAGTGGATTCACTGGAAGTGTCGCTGTAGTGCCAATGCAGAATTTTCAAACACGCTCTTAGGGTTGCCGGCTTCTCTCTTGCCATGAGTGGAGACACCGGCGTTTACTTCGACTCGGCAGCAGCCGGCAGGAGGCGGACGCTGCGCACCCACGGTTCATAGTGCGCACCCCACGACACGGTGACGCTGTAACGCGGCGGCGGTGCCGCCTCGCCTTTTTCCCGTGGCGAGTCCGGACGGTGCCGCAGGCCCTGCAACACGCTGCTGTGCGAGGAGGGTACGAAGATCAACTGCGGCAGGACACTTTCGATCCTCGCGGACAGCCGCGGCTGGGGGAGCGGACGATTTTCACGCCGGCTCCGGTTCTTCAAGAACGGCCGCACCACGCCGCGGCTGATGAGGTGGCGCGCCGTGTCCGGATATTGGGTGCGGAGCCGGCGCGCGTCGCGTCCCACGTCCACCACGAACAGACGCGACGGTCGGCTGCCTCCGGATTTCTTCCAGGCGTCGCCCTCGAATTCGAGCACGACGAAAAGCAGCGCGGACGGCACGGAATGGTAGTGGTCCTGGGCGTGCGGACTGTCCACGGGCACACGGCAATCGAATCCCAGTTCCTCCAATTTCACCGCGTTCAGCCACGCCGGGGCGCCATCGTCCTCCGGTTCGTTGGACGCCACCTCCCAGCGCAGCTCAAGGAAGACCGCCGTGCTGTCGTCGGAGATCGGCAACAGGCGAAGTTCCCGCTCGGTCAACTCGACGTTGCCGCCGGGCGTGTCGCCGCGATTCCGGAGGGTCGAAACCACCACCCAGGCATTTGCCACCAGCACCACCACTGCCGCAGCCAGCACCAGTGCGCGCTTCATGCCTCGCTCCTTCCCGTCAGACGCTGGCGCAGGCGCCGGAAGACGGCGAGCAAGCCGAGGGCGGTCAATCCGAGCAGCAGGAAGAACAGATATTTGGGCATCCAGTCCCACCACCAGCCATGCAGGCAGACAAACAAAAAGGTGACAAACGCTGCCGCGCCAAGGTTCACCAACCCATTTCGCCCCAGGCGGAGTCCGTGCCAGACGACGCCTGCGCTCAAGAGCAGGCCGGCGAGCTGATACAGCGTTTCGACCATGCGAGTCGGGGGCCCCGGACAGCAGAGGTCGGCGGATTTGGACAGCACCAGCAAGGCGATCAGCCCGACGGCCGCGCCGCACCCGCGGTAAACGAAATCGAAATCGTAGGAATGGCGACCCCGACTCAGCGCCGGTACTGCGTAAAGCAGGACCGCGCCGAGAATGAAATACTCGCCGCGGCCCCAAACGTCCTCCCAGTAGGCGCCGCTGCGCGTGGCCAGCAACGTGGCCGTCCAGGCGCACAGCAACACCAATCCCGCCCCGAGGAGCAGCCGCTGGCCAAAGGCATAAGCCAGCAGCACGGCCAAGGCGCCCCAGGCCAGCAGCGCGTGCGGCGACGGCACCATGTTGAGGATGCTGCCCAGCGCGTTCAGTCCCACCACAGATGCCGTTCCGGTTGCCAGCGCGAGCAGCGCAACGTAGTAGTGTGCGACCTTGCGGCCGGCGAAGCAGGCGGTGGCGGCCAGCAGCAGCAACGGAACGAAGACGAGCACGCTCACTTGCGCGACCGGAGGCAAAGCACCCCAGATGCGCTGCAAAAAGAGGAACAACGCGGCGAAGAAGGCGAGGCCGCCGAGCAACGACACGAGGCGCATGCTCCACGAAATCCGCTTTTCCGGTTCGCTGATGTCGGCGCCGAACTGACGGTCCAACTCCGCGAGCACACGCTGCAAATGAGTCTCGAGTCGTGTGCGCTGGTCCGGGGTCAGGGTCAGTCCTTGCTCTTTTTCGAGTTCGGCCAGTTCCGCGCGAAAGGCGGCGATGCGATCGGCCCGTTTCTGTGCCTGGCGTTGTTGCTGCAGATCCACAACGTGACTTCTGCCCGGCTCGGCGAGCAGATGCCGGTAGTGGCGGGAACTACACTCCCGGACGGCGCCAATAGCAAGCCCAGCTTTGCCCATTCACTGCCTCCGCCAAAACGACTACGCGCCTCATGACGTTGGCTGCTGCAGACGTTCCTTCAACTGGGCGATGGTCAGGAACTGACTCTCGCCGCGCTCAGCCTGGGCCACGCCATTCGGGACGGCCCATTTGACCTCCCTCTTGGGGACACTTAACGATTCAAATCGGGACGGTTGAGCTCGCCGTCCTTGAATTGGCCATGAACGGAGCAGCGTGGTGGTTCTCGCATTGGATTCAAGGTGTAAGTACCGCCTGCGGGACAAACCAGCTTCTCACGCATGGATTTGCCGTCGCCGAAAAGATCATTATCCGTTGGCGTGTCCCAATCCTGCTTCTTGTGTTCCAACGCCCAGATGCCTTTGGCTCCTTCAAGCGCTTTAAGGTTTGCCGCACCGGCTGCTTGTTGGGCAGCGGCCCGTGCGCGTACGAAATCCGGCACGGCGATAGCCGCAAGCATTCCGATAACCAGGATCATCAAGAACGACGTGCAGCCCATCACTAAACCGGCGATGGCCAGTCCATTGCCGTTCAGCATGCCGCCGGATTTTCGGGTCCGGGATTGGGCGATATGTCCGCAGATGATGGCGGGAACGCCGGCCAGTGGACCGAGACAAAGAACGCAAGCGACGCCAGCCAGGGCAACCCAGCGGCTATTCCCGATTGAGGACAGGGCGAAAGACCATCACTCACCGCCGCCCGGACCACTGGTGTCGCCGCCGACGCCTTCCATGAGGGCAATCAACGGCAGGAAGAGTGCGATGACGATGCTGCCGACGATGACGGCCAGGAAGACAATCATGATGGGTTCCAGCAGGGAGGTCATGGCGGCGACGGCGTTGTCCACCTCTTCGTCGTAGGTGTCGGCAATCTTCATGAGCATTTCCGGCAAAGCCCCGGTTTGCTCGCCCACGTCCACCATGCTGATCACCATCGGCGGGAAGACATTGGACGCTTCCAGCGGAGCCGTGATCGTTTCGCCTTCCTTGACGCTTTCATGCACCGCCGCCACGGCTGAGCCCACGATGACGTTCCCGGCGGTTTCCTTCACGATCGTCAAGGCTTGCAGAATGGGAACGCCGCTGCTGACCAGCGTGCCCAAGGTGCGGGTGAACCGCGAGATGGCCACCTTGGTCAGCACGGGGCCAAAGACCGGCATGTTCAACTTCAGGCGGTCAAAAAGGCGCCGTCCCTGCTTGGTGCGTATCAGCATCACCAGGATCACGACAAAGGCGATGATCATGAGGGAAGTCCGAATGAAGTGATTGGCAATGGCATCGCTGATTCCCAATACAATCTGAGTAAAGCCCGGCAATTCCTTGCCGGGCCCCATCATTTCCGAGAAGATGGTTTTGAACTTGGGGATGACGGCGACCATCAGCACGGTCAGAATCGTCACGGCAACCGTCAAAACTGCCGAGGGGTAGAACATGGCCGCGATGACTTTGCCTTTGATCTTCTGGGCCTTCTCCATGAAGTCCGCCAAACGGCTTAACACCACCTCCAGCACGCCGCCCAATTCGCCGGCTTTCACCATGTTCACGTAGAGGCGGTTGAAGACCTTGGGATGCTGCGCCAGCCCCTCTGAAAAGGTGCTGCCCCCCTCAATGGCAATGGCCAGTTGGTTGATGATCCCCTTGAGCGTCGGGTTCTTCTCCTGTTTTTCGAGCACGCGAAGTCCGCGCAACAAAGGAAGGCCCGCATCCACCAGCGTGGCCAACTGGCGGGTGAACTGCGTCAGAATTTTGGTCTTAACTTTGCCGCTGAGCCCCGGAATCTTGATGTTGAGGCTGACATTCAGCCCGCCCTTCTTGCCCGGAGCCTTCGCGCCGGGCTTGGCTTTGGCTTCGGATTTGTCCTTGCCTTTGATTTCCACCACTTTGGTGGGGAAATAGCCCATCTCCTTCAATCGGCCGATGGCCTCATTTTGGTTTGAGACTTCCAGCGTTCCCTTGGTTTCTTTGCCTCGGGAATCCAGGGCCACATAGCTGAACTTACCCATATGCCAGCCTTTCCTGTTAAGTGTATTTCACAACTTCTTCGATCGTTGTATCACCGTCGAAGATACCGCGCAATCCGTCTTCGCGCAAAGTCACCATGCCCAGTTCCACCGCTTTCTGCCGGATCACCACGGTGGGTGAGCGCTCATTGATTAGATTGCGGACGGCCTCGCTAATCACGAGCAATTCGAAAATGCCTTTGCGGCCTTTGTAGCCGGTGTCGTTGCAGGCCGCACAACCCCGTCCGTAATAGAATACCTTGTCGCCGATGTCGTGAGGAGAAAGGTTGAGCAGGCTCAACTGGCTTTCGGTCGGCTCGAAGGGGGTGCGGCATTTCTTGCAGATCGTGCGCACGAGACGTTGCGCCAGCACCGCCATCAACGTGGAGGAAATCAGGAACGGCTCGACGCCCATGTCAATCATGCGGGTGACGGCCCCCGGCGCGTCGTTCGTGTGCAGCGTGCTCAGCACGAGGTGGCCGGTGAGGGAGGATTGGATGGCGATCTGGGCGGTCTCCAGATCACGCATTTCCCCGATCATGATGATGTCCGGGTCCTGACGCAAAAAGGAACGCAGCGCCTTGCCGAAGGTCAGGCCCACCGCCTCGTTGATGGCGACCTGCATGATGCCCTCAATGTCGTATTCGACCGGGTCTTCCGCCGTCAACAGCTTGACGTCGATGGTGTTGACGCGGCGGAGACAGGAATACAGGGTGGTGGTTTTGCCGGAGCCGGTTGGGCCGGTCACTATGACGATGCCATTGGGCTGCGTGATGGCCTGACAGACGTAGTCAAAAACATGCTTGGGCAGCCCCAACGATTCGATCTGCAGATTCATGGCGGCGCGGTCCAGCACGCGGAGCACCACCGATTCACCGAACTGGGTGGGCAGCGTGGAGACACGCAGATCGACCTGGCGGCCTTCGACCTGGAAGGTGATGCGGCCGTCCTGCGGCAGGCGCCGCTCGGAGATGTTCAGGTTCGACATGACCTTCAGGCGCGAAATGACCGGCAGCGCCAGGTGTTTGGGCGGCGGCGACATTTCATACAGGGCGCCGTCCACGCGGTAGCGGATTTTGAATTCGTCTTCGAACGGCTCGAAATGGATGTCACTGGCGCGGTCTTTGATGGCCTGATAGAGCACCAGGTTCACAAAACGGATGATGGGCGTTTCGTTGGCCAGGTCGGCCAATTCCGCCAGGTCCTCGGTGGCCGCGGCCACCTGGGCTTCTTTGGCGATCTCCGTGTCGGCCCCCAGTTCCCGGAGAATGTCGCCGACACTCTCGCTTTCTTCCCCGTAATGCTTGTTGATCGCTTTCTCGATGGCCGCCGGGTCCGCGACCACAATCTGGACGTCCTTGCCGACGACGTAGGACAGTTCGTCCACGACGGCCGGGTTCAGCGGGTCGGCCAGCGCCACCTGCACCGACGAGCCGTACTCCGCCACCGGGATGCACTGATACATGCGCGCCGTGTTGGCCGGCACGGTCTTCAGCAGCTCCGGCGTGAATTCCACGCTGGCGAGGTTGACCACTTCGGTGCCCAGATGCTCCGCGATGATTTGCAGCTGCGTGTCCAGATCGACCAGCCCCATATCCTGCAAAATCTGGCTGGCGGTTTTGCCGCTGCGGGCCGCCTCCTGGCTGATTTCCTCCAGTTGCAGATCATCGAGCAGGCCACGCTCTTTGACCAGCGCCAGAATGGGATTGGAGGAAAAATCTGACATACGCTCAAGGCTCGGCCGGCGGGGACTTCGCGCTCTGGGCCGCCCGGGCCAGATCCAATTCCAGCAGCTTGGCCTGGACGGTGGTGGGGTCCTGGGCTTTGGTGATCACTTCCTCGCGCGAAATCATGCCCGCCTGATACGTGTCCATCAGGAAACTGTCGAGCGTGACCATGCCATACTTGGCGCCGGTCTGGATGTCCGAGTTGATGCGGAACGTCTTATTGTCGCGGATGAGCGCCGCGACGGACGGCGTGTTGATCATGATTTCGAAAATGGCGACCCGGCCGGGCTTGTCGCAGCGCGGCAGGAGCAGTTGCGAGATGACGGCTTGCAGCACGGTGGAGAGCTGGATGCGGATTTGCTCCTGTTGCGTCACGGGAAAGGCGTTGACGATACGGTCAATGGTCTTGGCGGCGCCGGTGGTGTGCAGCGTGCCAAACACCAAGTGGCCCGTCTCGGCGGCCGTGATGGCGGCGTCGATGGTTTCCAGGTCGCGCATCTCGCCCACCAGAATCACGTCCGGGTCCTGGCGCAGCGCGCGGCGCAGCGCCTCGGCAAAATTCGGCACGTCCACGTTCACTTCGCGTTGCGTGATGATGGACTTCTTGTGCTTGTGATAATACTCGATCGGATCCTCGACCGTCACAATATGGGCGTCGTCGCGTTCCATGTTGATGATGTTGATCATCGAGGCCAGCGTCGTGGTCTTGCCGGAGCCGGTCGGGCCGGTCACCAGCACCAGCCCGCGCGGCTTGTACAGCAAATCGCGCACGGACAGCGGAATGCCGATCTCCTCCAGCGTCAGCAGCTTGGTGGGAATCTGACGAAGGACGCCGGCGAAGTGGCCCCGTTCCTTGAAAATGCTGACCCGGAAGCGGGCCAGCTCGCCAAACGCGAAGCCGAAGTCCACCGTGCCCCGCTCGCGCACCTGCATGATATGGTCTTCCGACGTGATGCTGGTCACCAGCTCCTCAACGTCTTCCGGCTTGAGGAGGGGGCCTTCCACTTTGTGCAGAATGCCGTGCAGCCGGATCACCGGCGGGATGCCGACGCGCAAATGCAAGTCGGCGGCACCTTCGGCCACCACCAACTGCAACAGATCCGACATCGAATACGACATGGTTCGACCCAGCTTAGTAAATCCGGCAAAAAAATAGAAAGCAGAAATTCAGCTCGGCGGCCCGCGGCCTTTCTCCTGACGGCCTAACCGCCGGGCGCGCCCATTTAATCCACGTCTCCCACGGTGGCCTTGACCACTTCGTCGGGGGTGGTCAGCCCGGCCACGGCTTTGCGCGCGCCGTCCTCGCGCAACGTGCGCATGCCCATCTCGCGGGCGCGCTGGCGCAGGACGGACGCGGACACCTTGTCGTAAATCAACTTCCGCGCCTCGTCGTCGATGACGAACATTTCAAAGATGCCCATACGCCCCCGGAAGCCGGTGCGGTTGCAGTCGCTGCAACCTTTTCCATGGCGGAAGCTGGCCTTCTCCACCCGCGCCGCGTCGATGTTGAGCAGGCGCAGCTCGGACTCCGTCGGCGCGTACGGCTCCCCGCATTTCTTGCACACTTTGCGCACCAGGCGCTGGGCCAGCAGCGCGCGGGTGGACGACGCCACCAGGAACGGCTTGACGCCGATGTCGATCAGGCGGGTCACCGCGCTGGGCGCGTCGTTGGTGTGCAGGGTGGAGAAGACCAAGTGCCCGGTCAGGGAAGCATTGATGGCGATGGTGGCCGTTTCGAGGTCGCGAATTTCCCCCAGCATGATAATGTTGGGCGCCTGGCGAAGCATCGAACGCAGCGCGCCCCCAAAGGTCAAGCCCACCGTCTCATTCACTTGCACCTGGTTGATGCCCGACAGCAAATACTCCACCGGGTCTTCGACCGTGATGATCTTGCGGTCCGGCCGGTTGATGAAGTTCAACACCGCATACAACGTCGTGGTCTTGCCCGAGCCGGTCGGCCCCGTCACCAGGAGAATGCCGTCCGGCAGCCCGATCAACCGCTCGAAAACCTGCTGGTCATCTGTGAAGAATCCCAGCTCCGGCAGCCCCAGCTTCAAGCCTTCCTTGTCCAGGATGCGCATGACGATGCTCTCGCCGTGGTTGGTCGGCAGGCACGACACCCGCAAGTCGATCATCTTGCCGCCGACGGAGGTCTGAATGCGGCCGTCCTGGGGGATGCGCTTCTCCGCGATCGACATGTTGGACTGGATTTTCAGGCGGCTGATGATGGAGGCCTGCAAGCGCTTGGGGGGTGACTTCATCTCGTGCAAGACGCCGTCAATCCGGTAGCGCACCCGGAAGGTCTTGGCCATCGGTTCGAGATGAATGTCCGACGCGCGCATGCGAAACGCATCGACGATCAGCCCGTTGACCAGCTTGATGATCGGCGCGTCGGCCTCCACCGTCGAACCATCGTCCGACGTCACCGCCGCCACAGCCGCGCCAATCTCCACTTCGCCCTCGGTGATGTCCTGGATCATCTTCCCCACTTCGTCGTCCGCGGCACCGTAATACTTGTTCAGCGCCGCTTCCAGGTCGTCGTCCGCGGCGACGCGCAGTTCGATGTCCGCCTTCAGGATGTGGTGCAGGCTGTCGATGGTGTCGAGGTCCGACGGATCGCTGAGCGCGAGGACGGTGCTGTTGCCGTGGCGGAACACCGGGACCACCCGGTACCGCTTGGCAATGTGGCGGGGCACGGAGGAGATCACCTCGTCGTCCAGCTTGAGCTCGCTGAGGGTGACCATCTCCACGCCGAAGTGCGCCGCCTTGGCCGCCGTGACGGCCGTCTGGTTGACGAGCTTGCGCTCCAGCAGCAGGTCGATCACGCCGCGCCCGGACGCCTCCGCCTCCGCGCGCAGCGGGTCCACCTGCTCGTTGGTCAGAAATCCCAGTTCGACCAGCTTCTCGATTAAATAGTCGTCTTTCGCAGCCACGGGCACGTTTCCACGGCCGACGCCTCGTGGAAACAAGGCGGACTATGCGCGGCCCGGTTCTCCCTGTCAACCCGTAGGCGGCAGGGCTTTCACCCCAAGGCCGGACCGGCGCGCCAAGGATTGCCGGTTGCTGTTTCGCCCATCCTGGCGAGGTTCCAGCGGCCACCGGCAACGAATGGAATCTGCCGGCCGCGCACCGACGTGCGATGGGCCTAATTTGCCCTTTGAACTTTCCCGCTTCCGCTTACTGTGATGCCGTGACGGTCTTGGAAGTCATCCAGCGCAGCAGCGAATTTCTGGCCCGCAAAGGCGTTGAGTCGCCCCGGCTGCAAATCGAGCTGCTGCTGGCGCACGTACTGCGCATGCCGCGGCTGCAATTGTACCTCGACTTCGCGCGGCCTTTGGCGGCCCCGGAGCTGGAGGCTTTGCGCGAACTGGTCAAGCGCCGGGGCCGGCGCGAACCCTTGCAGCACATTCTGGGGACGGCCGCGTTTTGTGGTCTGGAGCTGGCCGTGAACCGTCACGTGCTGGTACCGCGGCCCGAAACCGAACTGCTCGCCGAAAGGGCCTGGCAGTTCCTCTCTGCCCTCGATTCTCCATCCTCAACCGCGCTGGACTTCGGCACCGGCAGCGGATGTCTGGCGGTCGCCCTGGCCGTGAAGTGCCCTTCGGCCCAGGTCCATGCCGCGGACATTTCCTCGCCCGCCCTGGAAGTGGCCCACCAGAATGCCCTCCGGCATGGGGTGGCCGAGCGCATTCGGTTTTACGAAGGCAACGGTTTTGCCGCGCTGCCGCCGGGATTGCGATTCAACCTGGTCGTCGCCAACCCCCCGTACATCCCCACGGCGGATATCGACACCCTGGCCCCGGAAGTGCGCGATTACGATCCCCGTCTGGCGTTGGACGGTGGCCAGGACGGGCTGGACTACTTCCGGCATCTGGCCCGCGAAGCCGGACCGTGGCTGGCGCCAGCGGGCCGTCTGCTGGCGGAGTTTGGGGACGGCCAAGCCGAATGCCTGCGGGAGATTTTTGGCCGCGAAAAGTGGATTGTCGAAGCGGTGGCAGCCGACTACACTGGTCGGCCGCGAATTTTGGTCGCCCGTTGGGGCGGGTGAACCACACGATTGTGCGTGTTGGAATTGACCGTGCTTCACGAAAGAGGGTTCGCTTGGGTTGCCTGAGCAGGCATCCAAGCGGTGGCGGTCGAGGTGCGGATCGAACGATTGAATTTTGATGGACAGTTTACTCATTAAAGGCGGCGTGCCCCTGCACGGCGAGGTGCGCGTCAGCGGCTCCAAGAACGCGGCCTTGCCCATCATGGCGGCCACCTTGCTGACCGGCGAGCCGTGCGTCATCCGCCGGGTGCCCGACCTAAGCGATATCAAGTTCATGGCCAAAATTCTGATGTCGCTGGGGGCCAAGGTGACCGTCAACGGCGGCACCGTGACGGTGTGCGCCCAGAAGCTGAAGCCGGTGGGCAATTACAACCTCATCCGCAAAATGCGCGGTTCCATCTGCATCCTGGGGCCCTTGCTGGGGCGGCAGCGCAAAGCAGTGGTATCGCTGCCCGGTGGTTGCGTCATCGGCCCGCGACCCATTGATCTGCACTTGAAAGGCATGCGCGACCTGGGGGCGGAGGTGCTGATCGAGAGCGGCTACATCCACGCCCGGGCGCCCCATTTGACCGGCCGGGAAATATTTCTCGGAGGCCGCGCCGGGCCAACGGTGCTCGGCACGGCCAATGTGATGATGGCGGCGGTGCTGGCCGAAGGCGTCACCACGATTGAAAGCGCCGCCTGCGAACCGGAGGTCGTGGATCTCGCCTATTTCCTCAGCAAGATGGGCGCAAAGATTGTCGGCGCCGGCAGCCCCACCATCACCATCACCGGTGTCTCGTCGCTGCATGGCGTCGAACACGAAGTCATCCCCGACCGGATCGAGGCGGCCACGTTTGCCATTGCGGCCGCGGCGACCGACGGCGAAGTCACCATCCAGGGCGCGCGCCCCGATCACATGAGCGCGGTGCTGGAGAAACTCCGCGAGGCGGGCGTCAAAGTGAAACGCCAGGGCTTGACCCTCATGGTCAGCCGGGGCGGACGGCTCAAGCCCGTGGACATCACGACGCAGCCGTATGCCGGGTTCCCGACCGACGTGCAGGCGCAGATGATGGCGTTGCTGTCGCTCACGCCCGGGTTGAGCATCATCACGGAGCGCATTTTTGAATCGCGCTTCATGCACGTGAGCGAATTGTCCCGGCTGGGGGCCGAGATTTCCATCGAGGGCCCCAGCGCCATTGTCAAAGGCGTCAAGAAACTCAGCGGGGCGCCGGTGATGGCCAGCGACTTGCGGGCCTCGGCCGCGCTGGTGATCGCCGGCCTGGCGGCCCAGGGCGCCACGGGAGTGCACCGCATTTACCACCTGGACCGCGGCTACGAAAAGATCGATGCGAAGCTGCGCCGCCTGGGTGCGCGCATCCAAAGGGTTTCCGAAGCATGAAGAACTTCGTCGTCCTTCTCGCGGTGGTCATTATTGCCATGGCGGTCTGGAAGTTGTGGGAGTACTACAATCCCTCGACTCCCGGAACCGGTGACAGCGATCCCGGACTGACCCAAGCCCTGCCGCCCCCGTTGGCACCGGAGCGCGAGCGGGAGGTCAATGAGGTGAAGAAACGAGGCCCGGCCGCCTTCAAAATGTTGCTGGAACGGTATAAGACCTCGCAGTTGGTGAAGGACCCGGCGCTGGCCTGGCTCGAACTCGATTACGTGGTGATGATCAGCCAGCGAGACCCGGTGCAGGCCAAGAAGATTTTTTCCGAGGTCAAAAGCCGTACGCCCGCCGACTCGCCGGTTTACCCGCGCGTCAAGGAACTGGAAACGACTTACGAGTAGGCTGCGCGACGTGTGAATTGCCAATCTGCGGAAATGTTTCGCCCGGGCCCGTCGAAACCCGTCGGTTTGTTCCTCGG
>Ga0316630_10000471_pt1 | contig 12785 bp, 14 predicted proteins | sample OWC_May_M1_C1_D6_FD_207658 | JGI IMG/M metagenome (GOLD analysis project Ga0316630, IMG submission 207658) | Wetland soil microbial communities from Old Woman Creek delta, Ohio, United States - OWC_May_M1_C1_D6_A | ecosystem: Environmental > Terrestrial > Soil > Wetlands | place: USA: Ohio...
GACGATATGGGTCGTGAAAGGCACCTACGAGTTCACAGCGGGCACCACCAAGCTCGCCTACAAGATCGGGAAGTTCACGTTCAACGTGGTGAGGGCACCGCTCGACTGGCCGCTGCTCAACGACGACATAGAGACGATTGACGGGGTAAAGCCGAAAGTGGCAATCCGCGAGGGGCGTGTCAGGACAGCACCCTATACGGTGAAGGGTACGAGGTACTATCCTATGTCCGTTAAGGAGGCAGAAACGTACGATGAGACAGGCATTGCCTCGTGGTACGGGTATGAAACCGTAGGACGCAAGGGCAGGGCCATGACGGCAAACGGCGAGGTTTTCGACCCTGATGGACTAACCGCCGCACACAAGTACCTGCCGCTTCCAACGCATGTCAAGGTCACTAACCTGGAAAACGGGCGTGTCATTATTGTGAGGGTCAACGACCGAGGGCCTTTTCCCAGTGACTACAATCCGAAATCAGGACAGAGGATCATTGATTTGAGTGCCGGCGCAGCGAAGAGACTCGGTTTCCACAAGCAGGGAGTGGCAAGAGTCCGTGTGGAAACCATAAAGCTCGTCCAAGGCTGATGCCGATGTGTCTTCAAGCGTATATCTTCCGGGTTCCCACGCTAGTGGGTGTGCCGTCGTCGTGATCCTGCTGCCACCCGTGTAGCTATAATCGACGCCGCAGGAGAGTGGGTTACGCACGGGTGCCCGGCTAAGACAGCTCCTGTCGCCCGGGGTACCCATCCGGTGGCTGGGTCGCCCATCTTGAATACAAATCAGGATTAGGCATTATAAACGAGGATGCTGGCTTTGAGCGTTACGACGTCCCGACCTGCATGGCCTGCAGGCTGAGGTCTGCAAACTCTTCCAGTGATATGCCGAGACGTTCGCATTCGGTGATCGTTTTTCTGTCAATATTTTTTCCGAAGTTCGTGTCATGGTATCCATCCAGCACCATTTCAGGCGTCACACTTGCGAGTGATTTATCCGGTGTGGATCGGGCCGTCGCAGATATGAGCCAGGTGATGCGGTCAGCAGAAGCAAGAGCCCACTGGAAGTCGGTCGTCCGTTCCTTGCCGTGCCAGATGTCGTTGTGCATGATTGCGGTCTCAACGAGTTCAGGGTGGAAACCCGCTGTTGTGAGAATCTCCCTGGTGCGCTCCCCGTGACGCGTGAAGTCGAACTCCTGCAGTTCGATGTCGAGGTCGTGGATGAGGCCTGCAACACCCCACAACTCTTCGTCACGCCCCAATCTGCGGGCCAGGGCGCGCATGACCAGTTCCGTGTCACGGACGTGTTCGAGTACGCGCTTGTCTTTGATGTACGTGTGGAGAAGCTTAAGGACTGATTCGCGGTCAGGAGGAACCATTACATCTCACCCTATCATGCCCATGCAGCCTGTAGCGGAGGCCTCTTGCAGGACCCTTTAAACAAGAGACATCCGGGATTATCTTTTAGTCAACGTATACTATCAGAAAAGGAGAGGGATGTGAAGATGATGATCGGGATCGTTGGGTGTTTAGTTGTCCTTGGGCTGCTGACGGGTTCTTCGCCCGGGCAGTCCGCAGAAAAACCTTCTCAAGCGAAAGGCCTCGAAAGGGCCACGTTTGCGGGCGGCTGTTTCTGGTGCATGGAGCCACCCTTTGACAAGTTGGACGGAGTGGTTTCCGTCACCTCCGGGTATACGGGAGGCCACAAGAAGAACCCGACGTACGAGGAGGTCTCGTCTGGCACAACCGGCCACGCCGAGGCTGTAGAGGTCGTGTACGACCCTGCGAAAATCACCTATTCAAGACTCCTGGATGTGTTCTGGCACAACATCGATCCGACCGTGCATAACAGGCAGTTCTGTGATGAGGGAACGCAGTATCGCAGCGCTATCTTTTATCACAATGATGAACAGAAGCGGTTTGCGGAGGAGTCCAAGAAGGCACTGGAGAAGTCGGGCCGGTTCAAGGGTCCGATCTACACGGAGATTCTTTCCGCATCGGAGTTCTATAAAGCCGAGGAGTATCATCAGAAATATTACAAGAAGAATCCCTTGCGATACGCTTTCTACCGGCACGGCTGTGGCCGGGATGCGCGCCTGCAAGAACTGTGGGGAAAGGAGTGATGGGTTACTTCTCCCTCTTTGTGAAGGCGTACAGGATAACACTGAAAGATGTTGCAACAGCGCATGCAGCGAACGTGAGATGATACGCCGATGGTGGATAGGTGGTTCCCGTGTGGGGAAAAAGATCGATGATCTTTCCCATGGCGGCCATGAAGAAGCCACCGCCGGAGACCGTGAAGAAGTTGAGCCATGTGAGTGCAGTGCCCGACATGGTTACGGGATAGAGTTCCTTGACGTGCGCGTAAATCAGGTTTCCGGAGGCGTTGGTAAGGCCGATGAAGAAGGCGGTCAGCCCGTACCAGAAAGGGTGCTCCATGGGAAGAATACCGGTCAGCGGCGCAAGGGAGAGGCAATAGCCGCTCATACCCCACAGGGCATACGTCTTCCGTGAGCGGGAACTGCGGTCAGAGAGCCTGCCGGCAAGAGGATTGCCGATGGCGTACCCCACAGACAGAATGATCAGCACGAGCCCGGCTTCCACAGGAGAATATTCTTTCACGTCCATCAGGTAGACGGCAAGCCACAGCCCTTGCATGGAAACGAAGGTGCCGTACCTGAAGAAACACGCAACTCCCATCTGCCAGAAAGAGAGTGACCCGAGGATTACCTTGAGTGACTGGCGAATGCCGGTCGATTCACCGGAGGCAGACACCGCGCGCGTTGCTCTTCCATCGCTGTTCTTGCGCGGTTCTGTGAGCACCCACAGGCAGGCCAGGCCGAGCAACACGCTTGCAACCCCGGCGAGGGCCAACGGAATTCTCCAGCCAACGAGCCTTGTGAAATAGGCAAGGGGCGACGCGGCCAGGGCAGTACCCAGAGTGCCGACCGAGACGGTTAGACCCATCAGCGTCCCGAACCTGTCCGGTGGAAACTTGAGCGAGTAGACTTTCAAAGGCCCCATGAACATGGAGGCCATGCCCACGCCAATAAGGAGCCTTCCCGCGAATACAGCCCCGAAGGACTGGCCGGCGGCGAAGAGAAAGCCCCCCAGGGCCCCGATGAAGGCGCATGCAGTGATGACGAGGCGGGGGCCGATCGTATCGAGGATCGGTCCTGTAGGGATCTGCAGGAGTGCGAAGCAGAAGAAATAGGCCCCGCCGAGCATGCCAAGGCTTTCTGCGGTCAGGCCGAGGTCTGAAACAAGATTTGGAGCTATGACTGCGTTGGAACCCCGATAGAACATCGAGAGGGCGAAGAGACCGGATAAGATGGCGAACGTGAGGACAGGCCGACTGGTTTTCTCTGAGTCGTTCATGGCGTGCACGTCACAGCGTGATGTCCTCCACCACGCCTGACTTTTCTCTGACCGCCTTCTCCACCGTCTCCCAGTTTACGCGGGAGGAGACGCCTCGTTTTTGAAGACGGGCACGCACTTCGGTGTCCATGGACGGAATCTTTCTGTAAATGTCGCGATGTACCTCAAGTAATACCCGGTTCTCTGCGGTTACCGCAATCTTGATCGGCTCATAAATCAACTCGCCCTTTGTGCCTACCGGCACTATGGGATAAAGCTTCTCCATGCGTTCCGGCGGTATTCGTATGCAGCCGTGACTCCTGAACTGGTATGCGGTGGCAGGCCAGATGGTTTCGTGGAGGAGGATGCCTGGAATAGACGTATGCAGGGCAAACCTGCCCAGAGGATTGTCAGGGCCGGGTGGAACCAGCGTCTTGACCGATTCTCCCTTGGCCGCCATCTCTGCCTGAATCGATCTCGGCACACGCCATGTCGGATTCTGCTCCTTCATGTTGATCGTGAACTTGCCTGTGGGTGTTTCCCAGTCGAGCATGCCAAGACCGATAGGGAAAGTGTCCGTGAGTTTCCCTTCAATGAAGTAATAGAGCATTCTGTCCGGGATGTTGATGATTATGCCGTTTTCGACTACCTTCGGGACGATCCTTCGTGTGTTGACTTTTACCACCCGCCCGATCTTCAAGATGCTCCCCGGCTCGATATTGTTCTCTCTGGCAAGGACCTGCCAGTCAACGCCCACTTTTGCCGCGATGAGAATGAGTGAGTCGCCTTTTGTTATGGTATATGTTGTCTCGCCACCGGTAAACAGATCAGCATGTCCCGGTGAAGGAGCGAGGAGAAAGAGGATGACGAGCGACAGCGGGGCAGCCCGATAGAACAGCGTCATGAGTACCATCTATCTACCAGTTAGCAAGTAAATTTACAACTGAAAAAAGACTTTCTGAAGGCTATTGACCTTTCTCTACCGTTTGGATAGATTCCTTATATAGTAACGCAGCACGGAAAGGGGTGATGTCCGTATGGGTAAACATCTCGTGTTCACGGGTGGCGGACACGCGCACCTGACGGCCCTCAAGAATCTTTCGGCGTTCACAAGGAAGGGACATCGCGTGACGCTGGTCAGCCCGTCTCCGTACCATTACTACTCGGGCATGGGCCCCGGGATGTTTTCGGGCATGTACGACCCCCGGGAGGTGCGCTTTCACATCAGGAAAATGGCCGAGTCGCAGGGCGCCTCTTTCGTGCAGGAGAAGGCGGTTGGCGTGGATCCTTCCCGGCATCTCCTCATCCTGCAGTCGGGTCAGACCATCGAGTACGATGTTGTTTCTTTCAACACGGGCAGTGAAGTGCCTGTTGACGTGCTGACCAGGCAGCCTCAGGAGAACATCATCGCGGTGAAGCCGGTGGTCAACCTGCTGAAGGCCCGCCAGATGATTCTGAGTGCCATAGGTGAAGGCAAGCCTCTGCGCTGCGTCCTGATCGGAGGTGGTCCGGCCGGGCTCGAGATCTCGGCAAACCTGTGGAGGCTTATCCACCAGCATCAGGGAAGGGGAGAGATTGTTCTTGTTGCGGGGGAGAGGCTCATGCCGAATGCTCCCGCGAAGGTGCGGGAGATAGCGCTCGATTCTCTCAGTCGAAGGGGGGTGCAGGTGATTGAGGGAAGCATGGTGAAGTCGGTGGAAGAGAGTACGGTCTTCCTGAGCGACGGAAAGCAGCTTGATTTCGATATGGCTTTTGCCGCCATCGGCATCCGGCCCTCCGCACTGTTCCGCGACTCACGGGTTGCGACGGGCCCGGACGGAGGCCTGCTCGTGAATGCGCAGTTGCAGAGCGTGGCGCATCCGGATCTGTTCGGAGGCGGGGACTGCATCAGCCTGGAGGGGCGAACGCTTGCCAAGGTGGGTGTCTACGCGGTGCGCCAGAACCCGATACTGTTTCATAATCTTCAGGTGGCACTGAATGGCGGGGAGATGATGACGTTCACGCCGCAGAAGGAATATCTCCTGATCTCCAATCTGGGAAACGGCAGGGGGATCTTCTGGAAGAGGAACTGGGTGTGGAATGGAAGGCTCGCGTTTCTGCTTAAAGACTACATCGACAGGCGCTTCATGAAAACCTTCCAGGTGTCGGGAGAACGGGACGAGAGGGGTGACGTATGAAGATTCTGGATTATTTCAGACCGGTGGATGCGTGGTCAGCAGACGAGGTGCGCAGATTCCTGAAGGAACGAGACCCTGATGAATACAATTTGGTGGATGTCAGAACACCGAAAGAATACGAGAAGGGCCATATTCCAGGCGCTCGGCTCATCCCGATAGCCGAACTCGACGCGCGCCTTTCCGAGCTTGACCCTCAAAAGCCGACCATCGCATACTGAGGCGCGGGTGTGCGCAGCCGGGCGGCTGCGTCGACCCTTTTGCGCGCGGGTTTTGATAAGGTCTACAGCATGGAGGGGGGCATTATGGCATGGAAGGGTTTCATAGCCAAGGGAGTGCCTGAACCCGCCATGGCCTACTTTGAGCCTGCGACAAAGCCTGAAGAAATGTTGGCACTTGCCTGGTATCTCGAAAACGGATCACAAAGGTTTTATGCAACGCTCGCCACGCAAACAAAAGAGAGTGATGTGGCGGACGCATACCAAGAACTTGCCAGGGCGGAGGGGCGTCATCAGGCCTCCCTCCTCGACCTTTACCGACAGGTGTCGGGTGCGCCCCCTGATGAGTCGTTTCCCGGATCGATCATTTCCAGCGAGCAGGACGATGACATGATGGAAGGCGGCATGCGCGTCAGCGAGGCGCTGGGCTGGGCAAAGGGCAAGCGACCCGCAGAGGTGTTTGAACTAGCCATTGCTCTGGAGGCGAACTCATTGGATCTCTATCTCGTGATGGAGAACAGGATGAGGGATCAGGAAGCAGGGAGGGTCTTTAAGGTTTTGGCGGGCGAGGAGAGGGCGCATATTGAACGCCTGAGCGCCCTGCTGGAGAAGAGCGCGTAACAGACAACAGCGGGTATTCATCGTATCAAGTATTATTTGCCAAGAGAGGCTTTGGGACCAAAAAGCAGGGGCTCGTCCTCATTGCGCTGGGATGGTGGCGTTTTGGTTGGATCCTGATTTTTTCCTGATTTATAAAACCTGTCTACGTACCCTTTTGGCATCGGGTCGCGCGTTTTCACCATGGCTTCGGGTATGCGGACTACGTTTCCTTCGAATATGCGGCTGGGCTTGATGTCTGGATTGACCTCGGCCACAGCCTTCCAGTTCGTGCTTTTCCCGGTGTACCATGCCGCTATCATAGAAAGAGTTTCCCCGCGCCACTTGACGGTGTGAACTACATACGATACCTCTTTCGACGGCTCTTTCTCCTGGGGCATAGCCTTAGGAAGCTCAACTGGAGCCGCCGGTCTGGCAGGCGTGGTTGCTACAGGCTCTTTTGCAACTGGAACCACCGGGGCGGGAGGTGGTTCCTCCTGCTTTGCCACCGGTTCTGATGCGCAGCCGAAGCAGAGGACGACAAGCCCGAGAACGACCATACACGCGCGCACTTTCCCTTTCCACAGGTTATTCACTCGCTCTTCCCCGGCTTTGTTTTCGACTTGTCGACTTCCTGTCTGGCAAGCTCATTCTTAGGATTGGCAGACAAGGCCCGTTCGAAGTTTGCCACTGCCTCCTCGTTTTTTCCCTGTCTCTGCTGGATCACACCCAAATTGAATAAGGCTTCATCCAGGTATAAGGGAGACAGCTTCACCGTGCGCGTATACATTTCTTCCGCCCTGGGATAATCCTTGCTCATTGCGTACGCGTAGCCAAGATTGAAGTAGACGTCGGGAAGTTGAGGCTGCATCTCCGCGACCTTCTGATATGTTTCGATCGCCTTGCCGTACTCCTTCTGTTTCACATAGACGAGGCCAAGCTGAAAATGGGCCTGCGCGTTCGTTGGATCGAGCTTCACCGCTTCGAGGAGCAGCGCCGAGGCTTTGTCCGGGTCTGTATCAATTACAGCGGAAGTCCGGCTCAGTATCTCCCTTATCTTTCCTGCATTGTCCTTCTCTTTGCCTGGCTCGGACACCGCCGAAGGAGACGAAGCTTTCTCGGGCGATGCCTTTGGCGTCAGCTGGGTTGAAGAGGCGATGCTGCCGGAGACTCTTTGTTTTGTGGCTATTTGCGACTGTTCACGCCACAGGCCCAGCAGCAGACCGACCCCTATGATGACCACGCTGGCGAACGCATACAGGGGCCATACTCTTCTCACCTGCTTCCGTTGTGCCCCTACACTTGGTACAGCCTCCGTCATGCGTTTGCCTCTGGTACTACCTGCGGTCTCCCGGCTGTTATCAAAATATTCACTAACCCTCTTGAATTATAAGGGGATTACGCTGACCTGTCAATCATTTCCAGCACTTCTGGAGCGCGGGGATGGGGACAGGTGCGGGGAAGGGGTCTTGCCGCCGATTCTGTTTGTTTACTTTCCCGGCTCGGAGGGTTCTTGTGGCTGAGTGAAGCCGAGCTTTGAGAGAAACGAGAGGCCTGCCTGCTTTGCGTATTCCCTGGCCCCGGTGGCTGCAGTGCCGGCCCGCGTCTTGGATGTCTCCCAGACTGCCTTGGTGACCCGGGTGGTACCCTGCTTCACGATGCCTCCCAATAGCTTTGCCGCTTCAGCACTGGCTGCCCGTCGCAATGTTTTCTTCTCCGCAACCACGAGAGAGCCGCAGTAGCGTCTGGCAATGATACCCACGCGCAGTGTGAGATATGCGTTCGCCGCCCCTGTGAATGCGGAGGTAATGACGAGGGAAGAGGCCGCCTGTAGCCCGGGGATGGAAAGCGCTAGCGACCCGAAGACCGAAGAGAGCACCGGCTGGATCTGTTCGTTGATGTCGATGTCATCCAGTTCACTCGCCACGAAGGCCGTCGTAACAACATTCGCATACAGCTGAACCATGTCGCGCAACGTGGGCCTCTGGTAATAGATGTGGGCAATGCGCCAGACCATGCGCGATTGTGCTGAGAGGACAAAGAAGGCATCGAGTCGGCCGCTCTGCGAAATAGCCGTACTCAGAAACACCGTCGAAGCATTCTTTTGAATAACGTCATCCGCCTGTTTCCCGAGCATTGCGAGTGCCTCTTCGACTTTGTCGCGGCTGGAAAGATCGAGACCCTGAATAAGTGGATTGCTCGTAAGCCTCTTCCTGAGCGTATCGAGGTAGGCGTCAAATTCCGGCCCATCCTGGCTCCGGGGCGGGCTGAGAGATTTGGGCAGGCGCAGAAAGATGGAGACGGGAACCAGGATAAGCACGGCGTAGAGCACAAGAAGCGCCCACAGGACCGCGGTGCCGAGGGCAGGGCTCACAGTTCTCGCCAGCTGCACGACCTGCGCCGTCTGGTTGATTACGAAAAGGAAAAATAGGAGCAGGACCAAAACACTGGTGAGCAGTAGTACTCTCTTGAAGGTGGCGCTCATGTGCTATGCGTCTCTATCTATTCTAACCTATCCGCGAGTCTTAGGAAAGAGCAGGTGATAATGGAATGGTCCAACGGGACGTGGTATATTCCAGGGTTTCCATGCTGAGACACGAAAGAGCCGATTAAGATGAGGACTATCCTCGGATTTGTTATAGGCGCGCTCGGCGGTTTTTTTGGCGGGCTCGTGGGTCTCGGTGGGGGGGTGGTCATGGTCCCCCTTATGACGGGAGTTGCGAGGCTCACACAGCACAAGGCGCACGGAACCAGCCTGCTGGCAATCGTGTTCACGGCGGCTGCAGGTGCCGCAACCTATTACTACCACGGCGCCGCTGACTGGATTGTCGCGGTATTGCTCGCGGTCACTGCAATCATGACAGCGCGAGTCGGTGCCCTGTACGCACATTCCCTGCCGGAGAGAAAGCTGAAAAAGGCCTTCGGGTACTTCCTCATGTTTATCTCTGCTTCCCTCTTGGTGAAAGGCCTGCTCCCCGCAACAGGGCACGAACCGGCGTTTTGGGTCCGCGCCCTCATTTTCCTTGCAACCGGCGCGGCAACGGGATTTCTGTCAGGCATGCTCGGCGTCGGAGGGGGAACGGTCATGATCCCACCCATGGTGATCCTGGCCGGCATGCCGCAGCATCTTGCCCAGGGTACGTCTTTACTTGCCATGGTGCCGGTGAGCGTGACCGGCGCGTGGACGCATCACAGGCTGGGGAACGTTCAGCCCGACCTCGCCCTTGGCCTGATTGTAGGGGCTCTGGCGGGGGGGTACTTCGGCGGGACAGCAGCCAACCTGCTGCCGGACATATACCTGAAGGTCATGTTTGCCGCGGTTATGGTCTACACGGCGTGGCGATACATCAGGGTCTGACCCGACAGGATTACCATACAGGATCACTAGGGAGATGGAGGGAGGGGTCATGGAACCCATGTCTCAAGAGGATGGCACGGCAGTGAGAAACATATGGGTTTTTGGTGTTGGTGGAGTCGGTGGGTACTTCGGGGGGAAGATAGCGTTTGCCGTGCGCCAGAAGGAGATAACTGACACACACATATTCTTCGTTGCCCGTGGCCGCCACCTGGAGGAGATACGTAAGCACGGGCTCATACTCAACACATCCGCCCGGGGCGGCATCGTCTGCAAGCCTGAGTACGCGACGGATCAGGTAGAGGAACTTCCTCCACCTGACCTCTGCTTGCTCTGCGTGAAGGGTTACGACTTGCAAGATGCAGCCAGCGCGCTCTCAAGGAAGGCGAAAAGAGATACCGTAGTCCTGCCGTTACTTAACGGGATTGATATCTGCGAGCGGATCAGAAGCGTCTTTCACCTGGGCGTGGTGCTGCCGGCATGCGTCTACGTGGGAACACACATAGAGGCGCCCGGCGTCGTGACGCAGCAGGGCGGTGACGGGATCATTCTGTGCGGTGCAGACCCTGAGTTTCCCCAATTCAATCCCGCCGCCCTCGTGTCCTTTTTTCACCAGTCGGATGTGCTTCTTGAATGGCAGGAAAACCCATACAAAGCCATATGGGAGAAGTTCATCTTTATCGCATCTTTTGGCCTTGTGACAGCGGCATCGGGCAAGACCCTGGGCGGCGTGGCCGCAGATGAAAAATTGAGGGCGCTGGCACGTGGCATTGCGACAGAGATTGTCACCCTTGCATCAAAGAAGGGGATCCCATTGTCCGATGGCATTGTCGAGAAAACACTCGATAGACCGAAGAACTTTCCATTCGAAGCAAAGACGTCCCTTCAGCGTGACGTGGAGGCTGGGGGCAACAGGAATGAGGGGGACCTGTTTGGCGGCACGATTTTGCGGTTTGGCACGGCCCTAGGCGTAGACACGCCGATTACCCGCTCGGTTTACGAACAGATCCTAAAGCGTCCGTGAGCGCAGGATGTAACAGCCGCTCAGTCATTCTTTTCACTGATAACTGGCAACTGGTTACTGATAACTCTATTTCTTGGGTTCTGCCGTGTCGCGTTCTCGCAAATAGTATTGCAGCTGCCAGTTGAGGTCGTAGACGCGATCATCCTTCAGGTAGTATTGCAGCTGCCAGTTGAGGTCGTAGACGCGATCATCCCTGAGGTAATGCGTGCGGTTCCAGTTCAGATCAAAGACCTGCCCGTCTTTGATATAGTATTGGTTCTGCCAGTTCTTGTCATACATAATCATTATGGCGGACCACGCAGGGGAGGCAAGGCTCAGCACACAAAGAAGAATGGCCAACCTGATACATTTCATATAGTGCACCTCCTCGACAACGTGACTTGCTGGAGAACGATCCCTCTGGTTGAAACTGTAAGACGACACGCGCTGCTTGTCAAATTCGGCCCCAGGGAGACGAGCGGTGCCCTCAGTTCGGTCTGCCCGGGGTTGACGGAATTGTACTGGTCCGCGACATCAAGGTACGTTCCATGGATCGTCACGAATTCCTGCTGAAACCAGGAAAGATTACCAGAGAGAAGGCCGAGAGCGTCACGCTCTCGGCCCACACCAGCCCACCTTTGCCTGCTCGATGACTACCGTTTGCGCGATAACTGTTTTCTGCGCGATAACGAGGGACGATTCTCAGGCTCCGAGCTTTTCACCGATGGCCTTCCCGTAATCGTGGCAGGAGCGCAGGCCTTCTCCGCCCTCTACGAGATGCTCCAGCAAATTGAACGAGCCAAGGTTCACCATATCCATCTTGAAAACGTTTTCCATGGTGTCGAAGATCAGCTTTGGAGCGTCACCGCTGTGCGTGTAAGATCCGAACGCCCCTCCGACCTTTCCGGTAAGGCCAGCGCCCTGAGCCAGAAAGAGAAACGTCTTCATGGTGCCGATCATGTCACGGTGATACGTAGGTGAACCGAAAAGGTATGCGTCATAACCCTGCAAGTCTTTTTCGGTTTTGATTTCGGAAAGCTTCTTCACATTTGCGTCGTGCCCGGTAATACGTATTCCTTCAGCTATGTACTCTGCCATCTGCTTTGTTTTCCCCGTTCTGCTGTCGAATGCGATCAGCACTTTCTTCATTGTTCCCCTCCGTCCTTTTTAATTGGAGATACGCTAACGACCCAGATACTATGCACGCTTGTGATCATTCGTGTCAATTCCTTTTTATCAATGCCCTTTTGCGAATGGTATGCACCCGACCGGCTTAGTCATTCCTTATGCATAGAATTACCCTTTGAGTCGATTGACTTTGTCGGCGATTCTGGTAGATTGTTACTTCACGTTGGATACGCTCCGCCTTCACGGGAGAATGAAAACCGGGGGAAAGAGATGACGCAGAAGGATTACTACGAGATACTGGGCGTGGCCGAGAGCAGCAACTACGAGTTGATCAAGACAACGTACCGCAAGCTGGCCTTTGAGTGCCATCCTGATACAAATCCGGGTAATGACATGGCGGTTGAGAAAATGAAGGAAATCAACGAGGCGTACGCCGTGCTTTCAGACCGGGACAAACGCAGGCAGTATGACCGTTTCAGAGAAGAGTATGGTGCTTCCGGGCATCACCGCTTCCGGCAGAGTTATTCGGACAGGGACATCTTCAGGGGGTCGGACATCAACACGATCTTCGAGGAGATGGCCCAGACATTCGGGTTCAAGAGTTTCGAGGAGATATTTTCCCAGGCGTATGGTCAGGGCTTCCGCACGTTTGAATTCAGGAGGCCGGGTGTATTTGGAAAGGTGATCATCCTGGGGCGCGCTCCCCGGCAGGAGACTCTTTCACGGCCAGCATGGCCGACCTCCGCGTCAGGCAGTGTCTTCTCTGGGGTTGTGGTGAAGCTCGCTGGGTACGTGGTGCGGAAGATGATGGGCCTGTGTGGCGCGGCTCAGGACGCAGACCGGTACGACGTTCTGCCGCTCCACCCAAGCCTGGCCCAAGGGGGCGGCATCGTCAGTTACATTGACCGGGTCCGCTCCAAGGAAGTGGTCATCAATCTTCCTGCCGGCATACGAGACGGTCA
>Ga0316630_10000472_pt1 | contig 12769 bp, 7 predicted proteins | sample OWC_May_M1_C1_D6_FD_207658 | JGI IMG/M metagenome (GOLD analysis project Ga0316630, IMG submission 207658) | Wetland soil microbial communities from Old Woman Creek delta, Ohio, United States - OWC_May_M1_C1_D6_A | ecosystem: Environmental > Terrestrial > Soil > Wetlands | place: USA: Ohio...
GAGCGCGGGCATCGAAGACCCGCTCAAGGACCGCGTCTTCGGCGGTCTTGCCGAGGGGGAGGGCTTCGTCAAGCAGGGAACGACGACGCTCATCTCGAGCGCAGGCCCCGTCCGCAGGCTCGGCATCCACGTCCTGACCCGCCGGCCCGAGACGCCGGAGGGTTGGCTCGCCGCGGCCGACGCGAACGTCCGGGCGGCGAACGCCGTCGATCCCGCCGCCGCCTGGACCGCTCACCGCGCCCATTGGCGCGAGTTCTGGAACAGGAGCTGGATCTACGTCAGGAGCTCCCCCGAAGCGACGGTCAAGACCCCGCTCGGGATCGAGAGCGAGGGCGATGTCGTCACCCGCGGCTACATCCTCCAGCGCTTCATCAGCGCCTGCGCCGGCCGCGGCGCCTTTCCCGTCAAGTTCAACGGGTCGATCTTCACGGTCGAAGAGGAAGGGGCCGAGGGTTTCGCCGATTATCGCCGCTGGGGCCCCGGCTACTGGTGGCAGAACACCCGGCTCCCTTACATGTCCATGCCGGCCTCCGGCGACTTCGACCTCATGCGGCCTTTCTTCGGGATGTATTCGGGCCTGCTGCCGCTCTGCGAATACAGGACCAGGCTCTATTTCGGGCACGGCGGGGCGTACTTCCCCGAGTGCATCAATTTCTGGGGGATCGTGTTCCCCGAGACTTGGGGGAACAAGAACCTGGCCGAGATGCCCGAACGCATCCAGGCCAGCGGCTATCACAAGTACGAGTGGGTCGGCGGCCTGGAGATGGCGGCCATGATGCTCGAGGCCTACTCCTACACGCGGGACGAAGCGTTCCTGCGGACGACGGCGCTGCCTTTCACGGAAGCGGTCGTAAGGTTCTTCGACGAGCACTACGGTGTCGACGCGAACGGCAGGCTCGACATGACCCCCTCGCAAGCGCTCGAGACGTGGTGGACCTGCACCGATCCCATGCCCGAGCTGGCCGGCCTGCGCTATCTTGTCGGGATCGCGAAGACCCTGCCCGCGTCATCGATCCCGGCGGAGACCAGTAGTCTTCTGTCCCGCCTCGAGGCGAAGCTGCCGCCCATCCCGACCCGCGAGATCGACGGCGCGCGCTTGCTCGCCCCGGCCGGGCGGTTCGCCGACAAGCGCAACGTCGAGAACCCCGAGCTCTACGCCGTCTATCCGTTCCGGCTCTACGGCCTCGGCAAGCCGTCGATCGAGCTGGCCATCCGGGCCCTCGAGCGCCGGGAGGACCGGGGCCACTTCGGCTGGCGCCAGGACGATATCTTTATGGCCCTGCTCGGCCTGGCCGAGGACGCGCGCCGGGGACTGGTCGAGCGGGCCTCGAAATGGGACACGCGCCACCGTTTCCCCGCGTTCTGGGGACCGAACTACGACTGGACGCCCGACCAGGACCACGGCGGCGTGCTGATGAAGACGCTCCAAGTCATGCTCCTGCAATCCGAGGACGAGGAGATCCGCCTTCTCCCCTCCTGGCCGGCCGGCTGGGACGCCGATTTCAAGCTCCGCGCGCCGTACAACACGGTCGTCGAGGGACGGGTCCGGGACGGAAAACTGGCCAAGCTCGAGGTCACGCCGCGGTCGAGGAGGGCCGGCGTCGTTCCGGCGATGTACAGATGAGAAGGCCGGTCCCTCAGAAGCTGAAGCCGACGCCGACTCCCCACGTGAACCGCTTCGAGCTGTAGGTCATCTCGAAACCGGGATACGCGGATTCCTGCGGCGCGGCCGACGCGTAGCGGGCGAAGACGTCGAAGGACAGGTCGGCGATCCTCTCGGAGTTCCTCCAGATCGAAAAGACTGGCCCCTCGTAGCCGAACCCCAGGCTATAGACGTTGCGGTCGAGGTCGGGATAGAGGGGCGAGCGGTCGGCGGCCGCGACCGAGCTCTCGTGCCGGGCGTAACCCGCCCGCACCGCGATGTGCTCGAACGGCCGGTACTCGACGGCGGTCTTGATCGTCCGTGTGTCCTCGAGGGCGAAGGGAACGCTCTGAGTCCCGTAATCCGGGGTGATGCCGTAGAATTCCTCGTACTCCGTCGTCCAGTCCGGAGCGAGCACGCCGTCCGCGTTCGTGGAGCGGAACGTCCATTGGCCGAATTCGCTCCACCGCGTCCACTGGACATCGGCGTAGAGGGAGAGCCGGGCGAGGGGCGTCAGGGCGAGGCCGCAGGTGATCTCCCGCGGCACGGTCTGCCGGCCGGTGATCGTCTGGTTCTCGTAGAAACGCTGGGCCAGAGCTTCAAGAGAGATCGTGTCTCCGTCCGGAGCAGGCAAGAGCGGACTGGTAAACAAGGAGCAGACGTGGGAACCGCGCCCTTCGAGATCGAGGCCGACGGCCTTGCGGTAGCTCGCCCCGACCTGGACGGCCGGGACGATCTTCCACAGCGCGCCGGCGACGAAACCGACGCCGTGCGCTTCGAGCCTGTTGCGGCTCTCGACATTGGCGGGTCCGGGGAGGGGATTGAGCTCGAAGTCGAAGGGGATCCTGTAGTTCCAGATCACGCTCGATGAGATCACGTCCACGCCGACGCTGACGGCGAGGTCCTTGACGACCTCGACCGCGATCGCCGACCGGAACGAGCCGATGTAGAGCTCGGTGCGAACGGCCTCGGTCCGCCCGCTCCAGATCTGGTTCCAGTTCGCGCTGAACGTCGCGACGGGGAAGAGACCGGTGGCCACGGTCACGCGCCGGAACGGCTGCCACGAGAGGGCGTGTCCGCCCAGGATCTCGTAGGGGCTCGATTTCCAGGACGGCCCGCCGCCGGGCCAGGCCGCGTTCGTGACCCGGCCGCCGAGGGTGATGTTCGTCTTGAAGCGGAGGCCGGGCAGAAAGGCCAGGCCGGCCGGGTTGTAGAACAGGGCCGCGGTATCGTCGGCCCGGGCCGTGAAGGCCCCGCCCAGGGACGCCGCCCGGGCGCCGACCTCGTGAAAGGCGAAATCGTCGGCCGCGAGCGGCGAGGCCAGGGGGTTCGCGCTGAGGACAAGCCATGCGGCGAGGATGAGGAGGAGCGATGTCGGGCGGGCTTTTTTCATATTGAACATGTCTCCCTGATATATACGGATCTATTCGATAATTAGGACGCATCTTATCACTCCGGGGTTCGCATGTGAAGGGGCTATTTGCATAATCGGAGAGCCGGCGTCATAATGAACGTGATAAGGGGTTCGGCATGAGACGCCTCGCTTTCGCCTTCTTGGCGGTCCTTTTCGTGAGCTTTAGCGCGAGCGCCGTCCGGGCGGGCCTTCCCGGACAGGCGCGGCCGCGGGCCGAGCAGGCGCCGATCCAGCACCAGGTCACGGTGACGCTGAAGCTCATCCAGGTCTTCGTCGCCGACGCCGCGGGGAAGCCGGCCATGGACCTGGAAAAGACCGACTTCGTCCTCTATGACAACGGAAAAGCCCAGACGATCTCGGATTTCGAGAAGCACGTCCTGGCCCTGCCGACGGTCACGGCGACAGAGGCGGCGGCCAAGCTCCAGCCTGCGAGACCTGCTACCGTCGCGGCCGAGGCGCCCGAGCCGCTCCTGGCCCGCAAGTTCATCTTCTTTCTCGATTATCAGCGGAACAATCTCGAAGGTATCCAGAAGGCCAAGGCCTCGATCCTGGAATTCATCGATACGAAAACCCAAGCCGGCGATGAGCTCGCCCTGTATTCGTTCTCGGCCTCGGGCGGATTGAAGCTCCACGAGGACCTGACCGCGGACCGGGCCAAGGTCCGGGCGGCCGTCGCGAAGCTGCGCGATGTCCCGGGCATCACGCCGGTCGGGATGGAGAGCGTGTCCCCCGATCACGAGGCGATGGGCATGGATCTCATCAATATGCGGATCTTCGGCGGGGCCTCCAGTTCGTCGAGCCCAGCGGTCCGTAACCTCTTTGCCGAGCTCGCGGCGTGGGCCAAAGTCCTGAGATCTGTCCCGGGGCAGAAGAACGTCATCCTGTACTCGCAGGGCTTCGGGCGGGGCGTCATCCGGCCCCGTGACCCTAACTATTTCGCCTTCCAAGACATGGCCAGAGAATTGGCCACGTCGAATGCCAGGGTCTTTGCCGTCAACACCACGACCGGTGTCGCCGCGAAGATAGCCTTGGGGGTTTTTCCGGAGGATTCCCTAGATCACCTGGCTCGGACGACCGGCGGGAAATACTTCGTTGACGTCAACTACACGACCCAGATCGCCACAGGCATCCAGGAGGCCACGGCCAGCTATTATGTCCTGGGCTTCGCGGTCCCGGCCGCTTGGGACGGAAAGTATCACGAAGTCAAAGTCGAAGTCCGGCGAAAGGGCTACGAGGTTCGGGCCCAGCGGGGCTATTACAATCCCGTGCCGTTCGCCAAGCTCTCGGATATTGAAAAGCACGTCCACCTCCTGGCTCTTATGGGCCTGGTCACAGGCGAGGACGCATCCGCCAAACGCGTCATGGAATTTCCCCTGGTCGCGTCCCGGTTCGCGACCGCGGTCCCGTTCGCGACGGCCGGCGCTTCGAACACGCTCGTTCTCGCCGAGGTCCCCGTCACGGCGATCCGGGAGGCTGTCGGCGAGCGGGCAGAGCTCGTCATGCTGGTCCTGAATTCCGACAAGGCTATCGTCGACGGCAAGCGGCACGAGATCGACTGGAAAAGCTTCAAGGCAGAACGCGCCTTCGAGTATGCAGGGATCGCCCTGACCGCCGGCCGTTATGACTGCCGGGCGGTCATCCGGAACCTCGACGACGGAAGGGCGGCGGTGGGCTCCTGCGCGATCGAAGTCCCCGAGTTGGCGACCGAAGGAGCGGCGCTCTATCCCCCCTTCTTCTTCGTCCGCGGCCCGGCCGCGTCTTACGTCAACATCGAGTCAGAAAAGAAGGCCGAAGGCGCCGAGCCGTTCTCACTGTCCCGGGTCTTTCCCTTCCCGTCCAAAGAATACGTTCCCCTGCTTGGCGCCATGGAGAGGGGGACCGGGCTCCTCGGCGCCGTTCTGAGATGTGAGTGGCGGGGCGATCGGAGCGGGGAGATCGACCTCGAAGCGCGGCTCTTCCCCGGGGACGGCGGGGAGAAGATCGAGATCGCCGCCGACCTTCAGGACATGAGAAGCGACGGCGCGACGGACCTCTATCTCATCAGCATCGACCTCCCCGAGCTCCCGCCCGGCCGCTATCGGCTCGAGATCGAGGCTACGAACGCCGCGACGGACAAGGCCGTCCGCACCTCCGGCGTCTTCTCGATCCGTTAAGATGGGGTCAAAAAGATGGTGTCAGACCTACCTTTTACCCGTTTTTGGGTAAAAGGTAGGTCTGACACCATCTTGGTCGCCCGTCTCCTCGCGGCGGCCTGCCTCAACGTTTTTCGAGGCGGATCGTCTTGATCTCGTAGGGCGCCAGGGGGACGACGATCGTCGTCCCGGAGCCGAGGGTCTTCCCGGCCGGGCGCTCGATGAGGTCGGCCTCCTCGGCGTTGACAGGCCAGGGGAACTCGAGCCGGGCTTCGGTCTTCTGGCCGTGGATCTCGTAGACCCTGGCGACGACGCTGTTCGTGTAATAGCCCATCTCCTTCTTGAGCGCCGAAAGGACGACGTTCGCCGGCCCGACGCGGACAAATGAGTGGACGGCGGGAAGCGCTCCGGCGTGGACGAGAGGTACCCGGGCGATGACCGGCGAGTTGAGCTCCATCCCGCGGCGCGTCACCCCGGCGGCCTTCCAGTCGCCGCGATGGGGAAGGAGCGAGTAGAGGAGCTCGTGACGGCCGCGGTCGGCTTCCGGATCGGGATAGGTCGCGCCATGGATGACCGACATCCGCAGGACCCCGCCCTTGACGTCGAAGCCGTACTTCGAATCGTTGAGGAGGGCCGTGCCGTATTCGCCCGACGCCTCCGAAACGTCGACCCAGCGCAGGGCCGGCACTTCGGTCCCGTCGGCCGGCCGGACGATCGAGCCGTAGGGGATCTCGAACCGCGCGGCCGGCGACTTGACCGCGAGCGGGAAGGCGGCCTTGATCATGATGTTCCGCTCCCGCCAGTCGAAGCGCATCCGGCAGTCGAGCCGCGGCAGGCCGGCGTAGAGCGTCAGGTCCTGTTCGAAGGTCGAATCGCGGAAGCGGGACTTGACCCGGAGGACGGCGCGGACGGGCCCGCGCTCGACGAGCTCGATCGTCGCGCCGTTCTCGCCGGCTTTCCCGGCCAGGCCCTTGAGGCCGAGCTCCCAGGCGGACATGTTCTCCGGCTCGTCGACGATGGCCTCGAGGACGTTCCCGGGTCCGGCCAGGACCTCGCGCTTGGCGATTTTGTCGTAGAGGCTCGCGATCCAGCCGGTCTTCGGGTCGAGCCGGACCCGCAGGAAATCGTTCTCGAGCTCGTTCGGGCCGGCCTTGACGGCGCCCGTCCCGGTCCCTTCGTTCCCGGCCGGGATGAGGCGATAGAGCTTGTAGCCCAGCGAGGGCACGGCCTCGGCCATGAAGAGGACGCGGAAGGACGTGTTGTCGCCCTGGGCCCGTTTCTCCAGGACCTGGACGGGGACGTCCTTGCCTGCGCCGTCGGTCACCCGGACCGTCCCGGTCCAGGGCCGCGTTGCCTTCGCGTCCGGAGGGACGGCGACCTCAGCGACAACGGGCTCGGTCCGCTCCCAGAAGAGCGGATTGTAGACGACGACGGGGAAGCCTTCGCCGCGCGTGTCGATCTGGGCGGAGATCGCCTCGAGCGAGAAGTCGAGGGCCCGCTCGCCGCGCGTCCTGGCCTGCCTGTAGAACCCGGCCACCTCATCGTAGACGGGGCCGATGCTCGAGCCGTCCAGGATGTCGTGGAACTGGTTGCGGAGGACGATCTTCCAGGCCTCGTCGATGTCGCGCTCGGGGTAATAGTCGCGGTAACCCGAACCGGCGGCCACGGCCGAGAACCTCTCGGCCGTGAGCAGGAGGGATTCGAGCTGGCGGTTTCCCTTCTTCGTCGCCGCCTGGGTCGTGTAGCAGGCCGGGAAGGTGAAGTTGAGCTCGCGCTTGACGACGGGGAAGCCGGCGCCCTTCCCGGCGACGCTCTTGAGGTAGGCCTCGGGAACATCGAAGACGAGGCGCGGCTCGTTGGGGTCTTCGCGGTACTTGTCGATGGCGTTGATGTCGGCGTCGCGAGGCCCGCCGCCGTGGTCCCCGGCGCCGTAGAGGAGCATGAAATCCTTGAGCTCGGTGTTCTTGCGCGCGGCCTCGAGGATCCCGCGGCTGCCGTCCCGGAGGCTGACGTTGTACCAGCCGGGCGGGACGTAGCCGAGGACGCGCGAGCCATCCATCCCCTCCCACCAGAAGACGTGCGTCGGGTCCGGTCCGGGCGCGCAGCGGCCGAAGACGTAAGAGTCAATGCCGGCCCGGCGCAGGATCTGCGGCATCTGCCAGCTATGGCCGAACGTATCGGGGTTCCAGCCGACCTTGACGTCGACGCCGAACTTGTCGAGAAAGTAGCGCTTGCCGTAGAGGAGCTGACGGGCGAGGGCCTCGCCGTTAGGCATGTTGGCGTCGGGCTCGACCCACATCCCCCCGACCGGGACCCACGTCCCTTCCTTGATCTTGCGGGCGATCGCGCCGAAGAGCTCCGGATAATCCTTCTCGATGGCCTCGTAGAGCGCGGCCTGGCTCTGGGCGAAGGTCAGACCGGGGAGCTTGTCCATCTGGGCCAGGGTCCCCTTGAAGGTGAAGGTGGCGATGTCGGCCACCGTCTCCTCCCAGCGCCAGAGCCAGCTCAGGTCGATGTGGGCGTGGCCGATGAGATGGGCCGTGAGGGCGCGCGGCGGGACGGGCGCGGGCTTCTTGGCGGGCGTACCGGACACGGCCTGGCCGGCGGCCGCGGCCGCCGGCATGAAGGTAAGGGCGGCGACGGTCAGGGCCAGGATCAATGAAACGGTGGCTGACGGGCGTCGGGCGGGGCGGATCATGGGCGACCTCCTTCTGAAGGACCCGGGCGGGTCCGCGTCAGCCCGATTATATGTTCCGCGTGGGCGTAACTCAATATCGCGGAGCGATCGCCCGCCGGCGCCTCACCGGGTAAAGCTTCGCGGACGCGTCATATGGGTTATAATGGAAGTCAAGGAGTCCATCATGAGACGCATGCGACCCTTCGCTGTCGGAACGGCCTTGGTCCTGATGATCTTCGCTTCGGTCCTCTGCGCCCGCGCGGAGTCGGAGCTCGAGAAGCTTTTCGCCGCCCGGCTCGGCGGGAGCGACGCGGCCTACATGTTCCTGGCCTTTTCGGGCGTTATCGTCCGGACGTCCGCCGGGGCGGTGATCATCGACCCGGCCAACCTGCTCATGGGGGACGACATCGCCGTCCTGGCCAAGCACAAGATCGACGCGCTGCTCTATACGCACAGCCACGGCGACCATTACGACGCCGCCGTTGCCCGGGATATCGTCCGGGCGACTGGAGCGACGGTCGTGGCCGACCCGTCCCTGGCCGCGGCGATCCGGGCCGCCGGCACGGTCCCCGCCGACAAGATCCTATCCGCGACGTCCGGACGGACCTTCACGGTCGGCGCGGTCAAGGTCCGGGGCGTGGCCGGGCGGCATGTCGGGCCGATCACGCTGTTCCACGTCAAGCTGGGCGAGATCGAGATCTTCCACGGCGGCGATTCGGCTTATGTCCCGGTCGCCGAGTGCACGTCCCGGCTGGCCTTCCTGCCCGCGGGCGCGCCGTCGCCCACAGCCTCGCCGGCCTACGCCCTGAAGATGGCCCTCGACGTCAAGCCCAAGGCCGTCGTCCTCATCCATGGCCAAGAGGACCAGTACGCGGAGTTCAAGGCTCTGGCCGCGAAGGATCTTCCGGGCGTCGTCGTCGAGGTCGGCGAGCCGTTCAAGACGAAGGTGGTCCGCCTCGACTGAGGGAGCAGGTCCTGTCCCGCCCCGCTGTCCGTCCTCAGCGGACGTCGTAGTCGACGCTGAAGAACTTGAAGTCCTTGTAGACGACCTCGGTCTTCGAGCGGACGAAGGCCTTGCCCGACTCCTTGAGATAGGCCTCCTCGACATAGAGGCTGCTGGGGAAGCGGATGCCGTTCTTCTCGGCGCTGAAATCCGAGCGCATGACGAGGCGGGGCGTGCGGCCGAATTTCCGGCCGCGCTCCTCGAAGATATCGAAGTGGCCGACCCTGTTCTCGCGCCACTCGATCCGGAGGATGTCGCCCGTTTTCGGGTCGACCCAAGCCTTGCCGTAGAGGTTGCGGGTGGGCGGGGCGCCGGGCCTGGGTTTGGCGTCGATGATCAGGACGCGGGTCTTGCCGATCTTGTCCTCGCCGGCGACGGCGAAATCGTAGCCGGCGCGGAAGCGCTCGGCGAAAATATTGACCGGGCCCATCAGGGTGTTGTTGAAAACGACGACCGTCGTGGCCAGGTCGGCGTTGGGCACGGCCATCTTCTTCCCGTCCTCCTTGAGCTGGGTCCGGACCTCCCGGATGGTCCGGCCGGCCCGGACGCACTGGTAGTCGTAAACGTAGGTGTGCTTGACCTTCCGGACGCTCCGGATGACGAGCGTCGGGCCCGAATACCGGGTGGTCGCGGGATACTCGGTCACCACGGCCGCCCCGACCTTTTGAAGCCCCACGTCGAGGGCCGGATCGATCGACTCGCTGATCTCCTCGCGGCAAACGAAGTCGAAGGCCGAGCTCTCGAGCCGGCGGCAGTATTCCAGCGTTCTTTCGAGGATCGCCTCGAGGGTGAGATCGGGCGCGGGCGCGGCCTTCGCCGCGGGCTTTCTCTTCTGAAACGCCGGGGCGTCGCGAGCGGACCGGGGGTGGAGAGGCGTGACGACGGCGGCCAGCAGTACCGTGGACACCGCCGCTAAAAAGAGGGGGATGCGCCGTTTCGGCATTGGCATGAGCGTCGACCTGTCCGACCTGAACTTGATTCTAGGATAGGCCTGCACCCCGCAAAAATCAACTAGGCTTTCCGGGTTGTGCGCCGCTGAGTTTCGGGCTATAACCTTGTCGTGACGTCATTTTCGATGACACCCAACGGAACTTGCCCATTTTCAGGCCTGGTCGGAGAATGGGACCGCGTGTCACCGGATCGGGGAGGCCGGGATGAAGGCTCGATACGGATGTGACGAGAAAGAGCTCGCCCATTACACATGCTACCGGGCGTCTCACAAGATGGCCGTCGACAGCCGCCTGGACCGGCCCGCCTGGCGGGAAGCTCCGAAGTCGCGTCGTTTCGTCGATCTCGTGAGCGGTGTCCCCGGTTTTCTCGACACGCGGATGGCCGCCCTTTGGGATGACGAATACCTTTACGTCGCCTTCTGGGTGAGCGAGCCGAACGTCCAGGCCAAGCTGACCGAGCGCGACTCGCTCGTCTGGACGGAGAACGACGTCGAGATATTCATCGGCGGCGAGGACTGTTATTACGAGTTCGAGATCAACGCCCGGGGCACGGTCTACGAGGTCTTCTATATCTGGCAGGACGCGCTGAAAAAGGGGAGCCGGTTCGATCTCCCCGAGTTCGATCCGCTCGCACGGCGCGTCGACGTCCTCGGCGGTTTCCAGGACGCCATGCGCTTCGGCAAGCATCCGCGGGGAGCGCGCTGGGCTTTCATGGATTGGGACATGCCGGGGCTCAGGGCCGCGGTCCAGGTCCAGGGGACTCTCAATGACGCCTCCGATATCGATGAGGGCTGGACGGCCGAGATCGCTTTCCCCTGGAGCGGGATGAAGCGTCTGGCTGGAAAGCGCCCCGTCCCGCCCCGCGACGGCGACGTCTGGCGCATGGACTTCTCCCGCTTCGAGCTCCTGGGGAGCTGCGGCGTCACGGTCGAGCCGCACCCCGGCTGGGCCCTCAACAAGCACGGCGTCTACGACTCGCACATCCCCGAGTGTTTTTCCTTTGTCCACTTCTCGGGGCTGCGCGCCGGCGAGATCCCAGAGAGGGTCAAACCTACCTTTTACAGCAAAAAGCAGGTTTGACCCCGTCTTTAAGGAGGGAGAGATGGACCGATCAAAACGGCTCTTGGGCATCGCAGCCGGCCTCTTCGCCTTTCTCATTGGGATCGGCGCCTTCCTGGGGACCGCCGAATTAAGCGAATTCAGTTGTGTGTCACCGAATATCGGACCGCCGCGGCAGGCGGCGCAGCCGTCGAGGATCAAGCCGGATCGTTCCCAATTCCCCGTTGGCGTCACCGCGAACGCCATTCCCTCCCTCCGGCGCCAAGCCGCTCTCTCCAGCGACTGGCTCAAATTCCGATTCGAGACGATCCTCCCCGCCCTCATGCGCCGCGAGGGGATCGACATGTGGATCGTCGTCTGCCGCGAGCATGCCGAAGACCCGGTCTACCCGACGCTCGTCCCCAGGCCGAACATGTTCGCCTGGCGCCTGATGATGCTCGTCTTCTTCGATCGCGGCGGCGCCGAGGGCGTCGAGCGGATCGTCGTCAATCCCTACGGCAGCGGCGCCTTCAACAAGGAGATCGGCGACTTCTACCAGCCCGGCTGGACCGACCAGCCCGAGGACCCCTGGGCCCGCCTGGCCCGCATCGTCAGCGCCCGGGCCCCGAAGCGCATCGGCATCGACGAGTCGGCGACGTTCCCCTTCGCCGATGGCCTTTCGGCGACGCTCAAGGCCGAGCTCGTCCGGGTGCTCGGTCCGTTCTACGCCGCGCGCCTGGTCTCGGCCGAACGGCTGGCCGTGGGCTGGCTGGAGAAGCGGACGCGGGAGGAGATCCTTCTCTTTGGCCGGCTCGCGGCGCTCAACCGCGGCGTCGCGGCCGAGGCCCTTTCGGAGAAGGTCATCAAGCCGGGCGTGACCACCCTCGACGACCTCTCGTGGTGGACGCGCGAGCGCTTCGCCGAGCTTGGCGTCCAAGCCTGGTTCCAGCCGACCTTCTACATCCTGCGGCGGGCCGGACAAGGGCTCACCGAGGCGGCCGGACGGGTCGTCCTGCCGGGCGATGTCGTCCGCTGCGACATCGGTTTCTCCTGCCTCGGCCTGACGACGGACCTCCAGGAGGTCGCCTACATCCTTCGGTCCGGCGAGAACGAGGCGCCGCAGGGACTGCGCGACGCCCTGCGCCAGGCGAACCGGCTCCAGGACATCCTGACGGCCGAGTTCAAGGAAGGCTGGACCGGCAACGAGATCCTGGCCGCGGCTCTACGCCGGGCCCGCGAGGAGGGCCTCAAGCCCCGGATCTATTCCCACCCGTTGAACTATTACGGCCACGGCGCCGGGACGCGGATCGGTCTCGGCGACATGCAGAACGGCGTGCCGGGGATGGGCGATTACCCGTTCTACGCCGACACCTGCTGGGCCATCGAGCTCGGCGTCTCCGCCGTCGTGCCGGAGTGGGGTGGCCAGGAGATCCCCTTCGCCCTCGAACAGAGCGCCGTATTCACGGCCTCGGGGGTGCGCTACCCCGCCGGCCGGCAGACCGCTTTCCATCTGATCCGGTTCAAATAGGCGGCCTCGGCATGTCCCGGCCCTTCCACGTCATGGCCAAGCCGACGGGGGCGCGCTGCAACTGCGCTTGCGATTACTGTTTCTTCCTGAAGAAAGAGCGGCTCTACCCCGGCTCCGACTTCAGCATGTCCGACGAGGTCATGGAGAGCTACGTCCGCCAGATGATCGAGGCGCACGAGGGGCTGGTCGAGGTCGAGATCGCCTGGCAGGGCGGCGAGCCGACCCTCATGGGCCTCGATTTCTTCCGGCGCGCCGTCGAGGCCGAGAAGCGGCACGCCCGGCCCGGCCAGCGCGTCGCGAACTCGCTCCAGACGAACGGCCTGCTCATCGACGCGGAATGGTGCCGCTTCCTCCGCGCGAACGGCTTCCTCGTCGGTCTCAGCCT
>Ga0316630_10000474_pt1 | contig 12748 bp, 14 predicted proteins | sample OWC_May_M1_C1_D6_FD_207658 | JGI IMG/M metagenome (GOLD analysis project Ga0316630, IMG submission 207658) | Wetland soil microbial communities from Old Woman Creek delta, Ohio, United States - OWC_May_M1_C1_D6_A | ecosystem: Environmental > Terrestrial > Soil > Wetlands | place: USA: Ohio...
ACCGGCATGATTGAAGAACGACCGAATCGAGGTCAGCATGGGATCAACGCGCCGCGTCTGTTGGGCGCGTCTTGCGAGCTCCAGCATACCCGCGCAGTACCCAATAGCGCCGCCAGCGCGTCATGCGCTCGTTCAGTTCCGTGCGCTCAGGCCCCATCGATGTCGGGTCGCACTGCAGCCACTTCTTGTAGACCCCCGTGAGATCTACATGCTCGAGAAACCGTCGCCACGCGGCCGGCATCCAGCGCGTCGACACCGACGACTGGAAATCAATCAATGCCGGCGAACCGTCCGGCCGCATCAGCACGTTGCCCGTACCGCGCGTATCCAGATGCACGATGCCGCGCGCATGTATGGATTTCATCAGCGCCTCGAGCGCCATGAAGTAGGCGGGCGTCTGCCGCGCCATGTCTACCTTGCCGAGCGTTTCGCCTTCGAGGTAGCCGAAGACGATCGCATGGGCGTCCAGGCGGAACGGGTTCGGGGGAACGCCGTCGATTCCGTGCAAGCGCTCCAGCGTCGCCAGTTCGCGCCGCACGAAGAGTCGCCCGATCGTGTTGCGTACCCACCACGCGCGCGGGGCGAAGTCCTTCACTACCCACTCGCGGCCTGCGACATGGACGCGCGACACGCGAGCGTTGGCCCAGCGGCCGTCCCGCAACAGGGTCGCCTGAGCGTGACTCAGCGAGGGGCGATCAAAGCGCAAGAGGGGCACCGTCGACGACACGCGGCGCGATGACCGCAAAAGCGGGAAATTATCCCATTCGAGAAGCAAAACGCCGGCCAGCGTGGGCGACAACGCGCCGCTCCGGCAGGCTGAACGGTAGTCCAAAAGGCTGGCCGGGCGGGAGGACCCCGCATAAGATCACGGCCCATGAATCTGCTCATCATCGGCGGCGGAGTCTTCCTGGGCCAGGCGCTGCTCGGCTCGGCACTCGAAAACGGACACACCGTCACGGTCTTCAATCGCGGCCAGTCGCGGCAGTGGTGGCCGCCCGGGGTCAAGTGGATCGTCGGCGACCGGAAGGAAGACCTGCATCTGTTGATGAACCGGCAGTGGGACGCCGTCATCGATACCTGCGGGTACCGGCCCCAGGACGTCGAACTCAGCTGCGCAACGCTGTACGACTACTGCGAGCGCTACGTCTACGTCTCGAGCGTGTCGGCTTACGCCTCCTTTGCCAAGCCGCCGATCCGCGAGAACGATCGCCTGGCTTCGATCGTTGGCCACGCTACAGAGGCAGTCACCGGGATCAACTATGGGCCGATGAAGGCCGAATGCGAGCGCACCGTCGCGCGTGTGTTTGGCGCGCGCTCGATCCTCATTCGTCCGGGCCTCATCGTCGGACCGAACGATCCGACCGGTCGTTTTTCCTACTGGCCATGGCGGATCGCCGCCGGCGGCCGCGTGCTTGCACCCGGCGACCCAGAACGGCCGATCCAGTTCATCGACGCGCGCGACCTCGCGGCATGGATCCTGCACCTGGTTGACGTGCGCGCCAGCGGTGCATTCAACGGCACCGGCCCGAACGATGGGGCCACCTTCGGCGAGTTGCTCGACACCTGTCGCTGGATCTGCGGCGAAGAGGTCGAAGTCGAATGGGCCGATGACAAGTTCCTGGAGCGTGAGGGCGTGCAGCCCTGGACCGAACTGCCGCTGTGGATTCCATCGCACGACGCGTCGATGCGCGGATTTCAGCTGGTCGAGACAAGACGCGCGCAGGCGAGTGGGCTCACGACGCGGCCGCTGGCTGTGACACTGAACGACATCCTGGAGGCCGGCATTCCGGTGGCCTCCGACAAGCGACGTGCCGGCAAGCTCACACGCCAGCGCGAGCGTGACCTGCTGGCCGTATGGCTGTCCTACCGCCAGGGCTTGGCCGTCGCCTGATATTGTCATCAGTGGGCACGATCTCCAGGCGCTCGCTGCCGGATCGGATCGCAGATAGGCGATAATCGCGCAGTTTCACTCTTCGTCTCGACATGGACATTGCCGCTTCCGATCCCCGGATCGATGTCTCCCTTCGTTTCCTTAGCCTGCTCGTGTCCAGCGCCATTGCCGTGGCGCTACTCTGGTATCTCCTCTTGCTGATCGAGCCCTGGATCGATCTCGAGCGCTGGCAGGGCGTCACGCCGATCGTCGAGCTCGATCCACTTTCCACGCTTGCGCCGCAGAGCGCTAGCGATGAAGTCGGCCCGCCCGCCTCGGCTGCCGTCCGGGACGGCCCTTTCACCACGACCCCGGTCCACTTGATCGCGCCCGCATTCACCGTGTTCCGCTGTGAGCTCAAGGGCCGTGTCACCTACGCTGACCAGCCCTGTGAACGCGGTGGCATGCGTGTTCTGCGACTGCCCCGCAACTGACGTCGCGCGTTACAACTTGAAACGACTGGCGGTCGTCGACTGATCGACGTGTCGCGTTGGATCTCCTGTCACACCCGGAGATCGAACGATGAAAAAGCACCTGCTCGTTGCAACTCTCGCCATCGCGGCCCTCACCCCGTTGGGTGCAGCCCACGCAAATGGCGGGGTCGTAGTCAGCGTCAGCACCCCGCAGTTCGGACTTCGCATCGGCGCGCCGTTCTACGGACCGCCGGTGTACGCGCCCGTCTATGCGCCTGCGCCTGTCGTCGTGGCTCCGCCCGTCATCATGCCGCCGCCGATTTACGGTCCGCCCGTCGTTATGGTTCCGCCGCCGCGCGTGTTCTATCCGGCCCCGGTCTTCATCGCGCCGCACTCCGTGTACTACCGGCCGGCCTACGTTCCGCGTCCGCGCGTGGTCTATCCGCGCGTGACACCGCAGCCCTACTACGGGGCTCCGGTGCAGCAAGCCGGTTACTGGGTTCCGCCAGGGCACGCCAGGCACCAAAAGGGTAAGCACTACCAGTAGCCAGGTTCCGCCACGGTACGGCTATGCTTGCTCTCGCATCCACTGGCGGGGGCCTCCATGCGCATAGAAGGACAGAGTTCGAACGTAGAGGATCGGCGTGGCATGTCGCGAGGTGGCCGGGGCATCGTCGGCGGCGGGATCGGAATGATCATCCTGGTCGTTGTCGGAATGTTCTTCGGCATCGACCCGCGTGTCATCCTGGGCCTCGCCGGAACCGTCCAGACGGTGCAACAGCAGGTGGCGCCTCAGAAGGTGGAGGGCGCGAAGGGACCGCTCAGTGACGACATGGGCCGCTTCGTGGCGGGCGTGCTGGCCGATACCGAAAAAACCTGGGGCACACTCTTCCAGCAGCTCGGGCGCCAGTACCAGAACCCGACGCTGGTGCTCTTCACCGGCGCCACGCCGACCGCGTGCGGGACCGGCCAGGCAGCGATGGGCCCGTTCTACTGCCCGCTCGACCAGAGGGTCTACATCGACCTTGCCTTCTACCAGCAGCTGCGTGACCGCTTCAATGCACCGGGTGACTTTGCGCAGGCCTACGTGATCGCGCATGAGATCGGCCATCACGTGCAGAACCAGCTCGGCATCATGCAGAAGATGGACTCCTTCCGGCAGCGAATGAGCGAGACGCAGTACAACGCCCTGACGGTCCGGCTCGAATTGCAGGCCGACTGCTTTGCCGGCGTGTGGGCGCATCACGCGGGCAATCGCAACCTGCTCGAGGCCGGTGACGTCGAAGAGGCCATGCGCGCGGCCTCGGCGATCGGAGACGACACGATCCAGCGGCGCACGCAGGGCCGCATCGTGCCAGACAGCTTCACGCATGGCAGCTCGGAGCAGCGCATGCGCTGGTTCATGACGGGCATGAAGAGCGGGCAGATCGCCGCCTGTAATACGTTCGAGGGCAACCAGATCTGACGCGCGAGAATGACGCTGTTCGAATGGTTGGCGGCAGTGTGCGGTGAACTCGGCTGGAGCGTGATGCGCTCGCACGAGATGCTTGATGAAACGCGCTGGTCGGACCTGTACGAGCAGGGCGTGAGCCCTGCAGTCGCCGCCCAGCGTGCCCGCAGCGAAGGCTGGCTGGGAGACTAGGAGGTCGGGTCGCGCGGCAGCGTCACGCGGAAGATGCTCCCGCCGCCTTCTCGCGGCAGGCAATACGCGTCGCCACCATGCTGACGGGCGATTTGCCGCACCAGCGACAACCCGAGCCCGACGCCGCCGCTGGCTTCGCTGGCGCCGCGGGCGCGATAGAACGGTTCGAACACGCGCTCTCGCTCGCTCTCTTTTACGCCGGCGCCGCGGTCGAGCACGTCCAGTTCAACGGTTGTCCTCGTTAGCCGAACAGCCGCTTCCGCACGGCCGCCGCCGTGGCGCACGGCGTTTTCCAGCAGATTGCGGGCTAGCCTTTGCAGCAGACGGGCGTTGCCCCGAAGGCCGGCGAAGTCTGCCTGCAAGGGGATGTCGGCCCGAGCACACTCCTCGGCCACGACCGCAGTAAAGTCGACCGCCTCGAATTCCGGTGCCGCGCCACCTTCCAGGCGACTGGCAAGCAGGATCTCGTCGATCAGCTGATCGAGTTCCGCGATGTCGCGCGCGAGTTCGTCACGCCGTGCCGTCGACGGATCGGTGGATAGAAGTTCAACGCCGAGCCGGATGCGCGCAAGCGGAGACCTGAGTTCGTGCGAAGCATTCGCCAGTAGTGACTTGTGCGCACCGACGAGCTGTTCGATTCGAGCTGCCGCCTCGTTGAACGTCGAAGCCAGCTGCGCGACTTCATCATGCCCCTCCACTACGACACGGGTGGCGAGATTGCCCGCGCCCCATTCGGTCACGCCGGCCTGAAGACGTTCGAGGCGGCGCGTCAGGCGGCGCACGACCGGGAAGGCTCCGACCCCGACGCCGAGGGCGATCAAGGCAAAGGTCAGTACCGGTCCCGGCGGCGGCGGCCGGCTGGGACGCAACATCAGCAGTTCGCGGCCGTCAGGGAGTGCCAGGGCCAGAGCCGGACCGCGCGGAGTCATCACGTGGTGTTCGGGTTCACCCTCCCCCCGCGGCAGGGCAACGAGGTCGTCGCGCGTCGCTGCGAGCAATGCGCCGTCACGAGCATAGAGCGCAAGGTCAGCGCCGAGCCGGCGCTGCCAGCGATCGAGCGCGGCCTGCTGCTCGGCTCGCGTCGCGTCCGGAGGAGGAAGGAGTTCGCTCGCCAGTTCGGCGAAGCCGGTGACATTGGGCGGGTGTGGTCGTTCGCCGATCAGCCGCCACGCCGCCGTCGCGAGCAGGGCGAACAGCACGACCGTGGCCAGGATTGCCAGCCATATCTTCCAGTAAAGCCGATGCCGGCGGAGGCCGGGCGAGCGATTCACGCGACGTCCTGCGTGCGCGCGAACACATAGCCCGCGCCGCGGACCGTGATGATGCGCGTCGGATGGCGTGGATCGTCTTCGATGGCGGCGCGAATGCGCGCAATGTGCACGTCGATCGATCGATCGAAGGCCTCCAGCGCTTCGCCGCGCACGAGGTCCATCAGTTGTTCGCGCGTCAGCACGCGCCCGGCACGCTCGGCGAGTGTGACCAGCAATTCGAACTGGTGCGACGTCAGTGCGCGAATCTCGCCATCGACCCGCACGAGGCGCGCGTCGCGATCGATCTCGAGCCGACCGAAGCGCAGCGCCGCGTCCGCGGGCGCACCACCGGCCCGGCGCAGCAGCGCCTTGATGCGGGCCTGGAGTTCGCGCGGCTCGAAAGGCTTGGGCAGGTAATCGTCGGCGCCGATTTCGAGTCCGATGACGCGATCAATCGGATCGCCCTTTGCGGTCAACATCAGGATCGGGATACCGACACCGTCGGCGCGCAGGCGCCGACACACATCCAGACCATCACCGTCGGGCAGCATCAAATCGAGGATCAGGAGTTCAGCCGGCCGTGTTCGCAGCGCCGCGACACCGGTCGCGACATCGCCGGCAATCTCGACGGCAAATCCGGAGGCTGCGAGGTAGTCGCGCACCATAGTCGCCAGGCGCGCATCGTCGTCGATCATCAACAGGCGCGGCATGCGGCGACTTTAAGGCAGGAAAGAGGTGCCGCGGCCACCGGAGAACACCGGTTCGGTGGAGGGGCCGCCGGAATTCTGGGGGACGGGGCCGCGGCGGGGGACGGTGCGGTTATCTCGGTGGCGGCATCCTGCGCTGCCGCCGCTCGACGAGCTTGGCGCGCTGTTCCGGATTCAGCACTTTGGCGCCCTCGATCATCGCCGCCAACATGCGACGCGATGCAGCCTCGCCGAGCTTCATCTGCTCGGCGCGCAATTTCTCGAGGGCGGTAGCATCAATGGTAGGGGCGGCGAAGAGCTGCAGCGATTCGCGTCGGAGCTTCATGTGCTGTTCGCGGCTGGACTCCATGTCGGTTGCGACACCCTTGGCGATCGCCACAATGCGCTCACGCTGCTCAGGCGTGACATCGATGTCGGCCAGCATGAGCGCGACCATCGCCTCGATCCGCTTGCCCATCGTGGCCGGATCCATCGGACCCATGCCACCGTGCCAGCCGCCGTGACCGTGGTGCCCGAAACCCATCGGGCCGGCATGGGCCTCGCGTTGCATCGACGCTGCGCCGAGGGCCGCCACGCTCACGGCCGCCAACCCGGCGAGCGCCCGGCGCCGACCGGTGCGCGGCTCAGTCGGCACGCCTTCGGCGCGCACTTCACTCATCCATTTCTCTTCCATCATGGGCTCCTTACGCAGTCGTTCCTGACACGGAACGAACGGTACCGAGCTTGCATTGCTGCCGTTCGCTGAGCTTGTAAAGATGTGTAAGCAGGGCGCCGTCCGCTGCCGGGGCGTCGCGATAGCGGCCTACTTCAGGGTTGCCAGGAACTCGACCAAGGCTGGCAGTTCCGGGGCGTCGGCAGCGCGCGACTTCAGTCGCACGACCGCGGGCGGCAGTCGGCCCTGCGCCTCTGCGGCACCGACCGCCCAGGCGCGAATCGCGTGCGCATCGCGGCGACTGCCAACGCCATCGAGGGGATGTGTCTGGTTGCCGATGCCGCCAATCGCATGGCATGCCGCACAGCCAAGATGCTCGAACGCCCGCAGCCCCGCCGCGACGCGGGCATCCTCGACCGCTGCTGACGACGCGACGGGGGCCGACCCCGACAGCGGGTTACGCAGCCACGCAAACAGCGCAGCCAGCGCAACGACGGCAATCGCGGTGACGGCGGCGAGCCAGCGGGCGCGTACCTCACGGCGCATCGTTCATACCCAATCGAAGATCTCGGAGTGGACGCGCTCGGCGGGCACACCGAGCCGCGCCAGCGCGACTTCTGCGACATGCGTCATCGGCGTCGGTCCGCAGATGAAGTACTCCAGCCGTGCACACTGCGCAGGCAGGTGACGCGCGAACAGTTCCTCAGAGATCAGCCCGCGCTCGCCGCGCCAGTCGGCGGGCGGCTCCTGCAGGATGTGGACCAGATGCAGCGACAGTAACGACTCGAGCCGCTCCAGTTCTTCCCTAAACGCGACGCGATCCCACGCCCGGTTGCCATAGAACATCCACAGCGGACGTCGGTCCGCCCGGTCCGCCAGCGTGCGCAGCATCGATAACGCCGGCGCGATGCCGATGCCTCCCACGATGAAGACGTAGCCCTCCGCCTCAGGGCGCAGGTCGACCCCAAAGGTGCCATAGGGCGCATCGACCCATGCGACTTCGCCCGCTCGCACCGCGCCGATCGTCGCCGTGAAGTCACCGAGCGCCTTGATCGACAGCTCGATGCGATCCGTGTGCTCCGCGCTCGAGGCGATGGAAAAGGGATGTTCGCGCATCGCATACGGCGACGTGCGCAGCGTGAGCCAGGCGAACTGCCCGGGTGCGAAGCGCAGGCCCTTGCGGTCGGCGGGCTCGAGAACCAGCGTGTGGACCTGCCCGCGCTCCGGCCGTACGTCGACCACTCGCCAGGGACGTCGCGCCACGCGCCAGGGGCGAACCAAGCGCACGTAGCCGATGACTCCGAGCCAGAACGCACCGTACGCAGTCCACAGCCCTTGCTTCCAGCCGCCTTCGAGGTAGCGCGCCGCGCCAAGCAGGTGCCAGACCGCCAGCGCGAAGGCGACCGTCGAGATTGCCGCATGCGTGCGTCGCCACCAGTCGTACTCAATGCGAAGTACCCGGCGCGCCAGCGAAATCGCCACGAGCAGCACGAACAGTCCCAGCGCGAGGCGACCGGCGGTCATGTGCGCTGCGGCCGCGCGCGGATCCGCCGGGCCCAGCGCAAGCGGGTTGTACAGGCGCAGGAACGCGTAGTGCGCCAGCACGATCACCAGCGCCGCGATTGCGAGGTAGCGGTGAAAGTAGTAGACGATGTCGATACCGAATGGCGCTGTCGCGCGCTTGAAGCGCGCGGTCAGCGCAAACTGCACGCCGAGCATCGCCACCCCTGCATAGCCGAGCGCCATCGCGAAGTCCCACACGAAGCCACGTCCCGGCGACGACGCGCCCGGAAGCAGCGCGAAGAGCGGTGCGGTTACGGCAAGCAGATAGATTCCAAGCCAGAGCACGGCATCGCGTGCCGTCTTCGACGTGGCCTGTACGCGTTGCCCTTGGGGACCTTCGATCCGCTGCATGGCGCTGCGTCAGCCACGTCCTTTCCGGCCTGACTGCCCTGGCGCGGCACAGCGCTGTCGAGCGGCCACGGGCAGTGCCCTTCGGCCGGCCACGCGGCGACAGTGCACCGCAAAACAGTCTGTTGTTCGACCCATGTCAGCGCTTGAGCGGTAGCCGCCCCCTATCCTCACAGTCTGATCATCGCGCCATCCGATGCCGTCGACTCCCCACCCCGCGTCACCGCCACCTCTCGCCTGGCATTCGCTGCTGGCCGAGCAGGTCTGGACCCAGCTTGCGAGCAGCTCCCAGGGTCTGCGGGAGGACGACGCCACCGCGCGCCTGCAACGTGACGGCCCCAACCTGTTGCCGGAGGCAACGCGCGCCACTCTACTGGCAATGTTCGCACGCCAGTTTGCGGACTTCATGATCGGCGTCCTGATCGTGGCTGCGATCGTCGCTGCCGCCATCGGCGAGCCGATTGAGGCCGGCGCGATCCTCGCCATCGTTATCCTGAATGCGATCCTGGGTTTCATCCAGGAGTGGCGCGCCGAGCAGGCGATGGCTGCTCTGCGCGCCCTGTCGGCGCCGCGGGCGCACGTCATTCGTGCGGGCGCAAGACGCGAGATTGCTGCGGCTGACCTCGTGACCGGCGATCTGGTCTGGCTGGAGCCCGGCACGCGCATCCCGGCCGATTTGCGGCTGGTCGAGGGCGCCGCGCTGCGCGTCGAAGAAGCGACGCTGACCGGCGAGTCGGTGCCGGCCGAGAAGGATCCGCACGCACGTCTGGCGGAAGAGACCACGCTCGGCGACCGCCGCACCATGGCCTACTCGGGCACGATGGTGACCGCAGGGCGCGGCACCGGGATCGTCGTTGCGACCGGCGCGCGCACGGAACTCGGTCACATCGCGCACCTCGTTGAAAGTGCTGGCGAGCAGCGTACCCCGCTGCAGGCCCGCCTGACGCGATTCGGCCGTCGACTAGCGCTGATCGTGCTCGTGATCTGTGCCGTGATCTTCGTGAGCGGCGTCGTGCGTGGCGAACCCGCCGCATTGATGTTCCTGACCGCCATCAGCCTCGCGGTGGCGGCGATCCCCGAGGCCCTGCCCGCGGTCGTTTCGATCGCGCTCGCGTTCGGCGCGCGTCGGATGTCGCGCGAGCGGGCGCTCGTTCGCCGCCTGCCCTGCGTCGAGTCGCTCGGGTCGGTGACGGTGATCTGCAGCGACAAGACCGGCACACTGACCGAAAACCGCCTGCACGTTGAGAGGATCGAACTCGTGCATGAGTCGGAACGCGAGCACGCCTTGCGCGTGCTCGCGCTCAACAGCGACGCCGCGCGCGGCACCGATGGACGCTGGATCGGCGACCCGACCGAAACGGCATTGGTCGAAGCAGCCGAGCACGCCGGCCTGGACGTCGACGCCGTGCGCGCGGCCCGCCCCAGGCTCGCCGAGCTGCCGTTTGACTCGGTGACCAAGCGCATGTCGACCTTGCACGGCGCTGACGACGGCGCAGCGGTGCTGACCGTCAAGGGTGCGCCGGAAGCGGTGTTGCCCTGCTGCGTCAACATCGAACCGAAGGAGTGGCATGCGCGCGCTGAGGCACTGGCTGCGGCCGGTCAGCGTGTCCTGGCGCTCGCCGCACGCGCCGCTCGCAGCGATGAGTCGATCGACCGGTTCGATCGCGACCTTGAACTGCTCGCGCTGATCGGCCTGATCGATCCCGCGCGTCCCGAGGCCGCGACGGCGGTCGCGGAGTGCATGGACGCCGGGATCGTTCCGGTGATGATCACCGGTGATCACCCGGCCACTGCGCTTGCGATCGCGCGCTCGCTCGGCATGGTCGATGCCAACGCGCAGGCGATGACGGGCCCGGAACTGGCCCGCATCGAAATCGGGGCGCTGCCGGAGCGCGTCCATCGCGTTCAGGTCTACGCCCGGGTCGACCCGGCGCAGAAGATCCGCATCGTCGAAGCGCTGCAGGCGCGCGGCGACTGCGTCGCGATGACGGGCGACGGCGTCAACGACGCGCCTGCGCTGCGCCGGGCTGACATCGGCGTCTCGATGGGACGTGGCGGAACCGACGTCGCGCGCGAGGCGTCGGACCTGGTGCTGCTCGACGACAACTTCGCGACGATCGTCGCCGCCGTGCGCGAGGGCCGGCGCATCTACGACAACATCCGCAAGTTCGTCCGCTTTGTCATGGCAGGCAACGCAGGCGAGATCTGGACCATCTTCCTCGCACCGTTCCTCGGGTTGCCGATCCCGCTGACGCCAATCCAGATCCTGTGGGTGAACTTCGTCACGGACGGGCTGCCGGGCCTGGCGCTGGCGAGTGAACCTGCCGAACCCAACGTGATGCGCCGCCCGCCACGACCGCGCGACGAATCGATCTTTGCGCACGGGGTCTGGCAGCACATCCTGTGGGCCGGCCTGCTGATCGGCGGCGTCAGTCTGTATGCCTGTCACTGGGCGCTTGCCCACGAAGCCCACGCACAGACGATGACATTCACGGTGCTGACCTTTGCGCAGCTCGCGCACGTGATGGCGATCCGTTCCGAGCGCGAGAGTCTGTTCGCCATCGGTGTCGCAAGCAACCGCCTGTTGCTGCTCGCGGTGGCGGTGAGTGTCGCGTTGCACCTGACGCTGATCTACGTGCCCGTGCTTCAGAAAGTGTTCGGGACGGAGGCACTGTCATCTCACGCGTTCACCGTCGCCTGCGGGCTGGCGGCGCTGGTATTCGTCGGCGTCGAGATCGAGAAGTGGGCGATCCGCCGTGGCTGGCTGTATCAGGTGCAAAGCGCCGCGCTGGCATGAGCCGCCACGTGGACCGGACCGGTTCGCCGTCGTATCTCAGCGCGTATCATCAAAACGCGTGTCTGCCTGAACTCAAGATCACCTTCATGCCATGAACGCACCGGACTCCATCTCGCGTCGCTCCAACCTTGATGCCGCGCTGCTCGCGCGCATGGCGCCGCTGCCGATCTCCGCGTACTTCGACGCGAAGTGGTTCGAGCGCGAGATGCTGCTGCTGTTCAATCGCGGGCCAAGCTACGTCGGCAGCCGCATGATGGTGCCCGAGGTCGGCGACACGATGACGCTGCCGTGGACGGACCACGGAAAGGTGCTCGTGCATGGGCCGCAGGGTGTGAACCTGCTGTCGAACACATGCCGCCATCGCCAGGGCATGCTGCTCGAGGGCCGTGGCCACCATGAAAACATCGTGTGTCCGTTGCATCGCTGGACCTACGACCTCAACGGCACGCTACTCGGTGCACCGGACTTCGACGTGACACCGGAGTGCTCGTTGCCGCGCACGCCACTGCAGGAGTGGCACGGGCTTCTGTTCGCCGGCCCGCGCGACCCGGCCGCCGACCTGGCGGACTTCCCGCTCGCGGCCGACTACGACTACTCAAGCTTCGTGTTCGACAAGGTCATCGTCGACGAGTGCCCCTTCAACTGGAAGACATTCCTCGAGATCTTCCTCGAGCTCTATCACGTCGAAGCGATGCATCCCGGATTGCGGAAGTGGGTGGATGCAGGCAACTACGAGTGGGGCTTCGGCGACCGCTGGAGCTACCAGATCCTCGGCCTCAAGGACGAACTGAAGTCACAGGTTTCGCCCAACTACCAGCGCTATCGGGATGCGATACTCGCGCACTCGGGTGGCACGTTGCCCAAGTACGGCACGGTATGGTCCATCCTGTATCCGAACGTGATGATGGAGTGGTACCCGTACGGGCTTGTCGTCAGCACGCTTATCCCGCGCTCTCCCGATCACACGACGAACATCGTCGAGTTCTACTACCCGGAGGAAGTGCAGGCCTTCGAGCGCCAGATCGTCGAGGCGCATCAGGCGGCCTATGCGGAGTCCGCCGTCGAGGATGCCGACATTTGCGGTCGCCTGCATCGCGGCAGACGCGCGTTATGGCTCGCCGGCGAAGACGACGAGGGCCCGTATCACACGCCTCACGAGGACGGAATGATCCACCTGCACGACTGGATCCGCCGTGAAATGGGGCAGCGGCGCACAGCCTGAGGCGACTCCAGTCAACCGTCGACGTCGGCGTCGATGCGTAGGGCGGAAGCCGCAGGATCCGGGCGCGGACTGCGCTGCCATTCCCGAGCGCTCGGTAAGCCTCCCGCGCCGCCGGAAACTTGCCAGCGGGCAAGCTTGCGATCAGCCGTGAAGGCCTAGGCTGACACCCAGATCACCGCGCCAATCACCAGGAACCAGAACAGCGCGCCCAGCAGCGATGCGGT
>Ga0316630_10000476_pt1 | contig 12741 bp, 10 predicted proteins | sample OWC_May_M1_C1_D6_FD_207658 | JGI IMG/M metagenome (GOLD analysis project Ga0316630, IMG submission 207658) | Wetland soil microbial communities from Old Woman Creek delta, Ohio, United States - OWC_May_M1_C1_D6_A | ecosystem: Environmental > Terrestrial > Soil > Wetlands | place: USA: Ohio...
CCGAGCCGTGCACATCGGTCTTCTTGCCGAGCTGCGCCGCGGGCGTCGTCGCTGACGGCTCGGGGGCGACGGGCGGCAGCGCGAGATCCGCGCTCGACAGCGAGCCGAGCACCGCCGTCTTCGAGAAGTTCTTCGGCGACTCGTTGGCCGGCGGCGGCGTGTTGAGCATCGTCGGCATGCCGGGCAGCGTCGAGGCGGGCTCGGCCGGCGTTGTCGCGGGCGATTGCGACGGCGAGTCTGGTCGGGCCGTTGCCCACGAGGGCAGCGAGCCGACGGGTTGCGAGCTCGGGGTCTTCGCGCGCGGGGCGTCGAGCGGCGGGATCGCCGGTGCGACCGGCTGCGCGCTCGTGTCGGCCGGCTTCTTCAGCTCCGCCGGTGCGATCAGCGTCTTCGCCGGATCGGCCTTCTTCGTCGTGAGCTCGATCGGCTCGGCTTTCTTCGTCGTGAGCTCGATCGGTGGCTCGGTGCTGGTGGCCGCCTGCTTCGCCGCTTCGATCTCCTTGATCGGCGAGTGACCCTGCAGCGTCTGCCCGCCCGGCCGCTCCGCGATGCTCGCAGCTGCGGCGGCCATGACCGGCGTTCCGGGAATCGGCGTCGCGCGTGACGTCACCGCCGGTTCCGGTTTCGGTTCGGGCACGACGTACTTGGTCGCGATGTGATCGGCGATCGCGCTGTTGTCCTCGGGATACCCGGCGTCGTCGAGGACGGTCCCGATCTCGGCGGCCATCACCTTGCAGCTCGGATAGCGATCGGCCGGCGATCGCGAGAGCGCCTTCTTGCAGATCGCATCGAGCTCGGCGGGAACGTTCGCGTTCGCCTCCGACGCCGATCGGTACTCGCCCTCGAGCACCGCTGCTTTGATCTCGCCGTCGATCTCGCCTTGGAACAGTCGCTCGTGCGCGAGCGCTTCCCACAACACGGCGCCGAGCGCGAACACGTCGCTGCGTCGATCGCAGGTTTCACCGCGCAGCTTCTCCGGCGCGGTATACGCGGACTTGCCGTCGGCGAGCTGCAGCGTCACGTCGCCGTCGGCCTTCACGATGATCGCTTCGGGCGTGATCGTGCCGAGCGGTTGCCCGCCCTTCTGTTGCTTGTGCACGGCATCCGCGACGTTGGCGATCACGCGGGCGACACCGAGCTCGTCGAGGCGACGCGCCGAATCGATCAGATTTCGGAGCGAGACGTGGTCCACCGTAGGCACGAGGTCAATCCTAGCGCAGCGGCGTCGTCGTTGGTGGTCGGGCCTGAGATGTGCGCTGTTGTGTGCTACGCGCCGTGCACGAATTGCACAGCTCAGTGGCTGTTGACGAGGATCGAGCCGACGTAGTCGAGCGTGTAGCGGCCCGCCTGCGTATCCGCGTCGTGCGCGGCGAACAACTGGACTTCCCACTCGCCCGCGGGCAGCTCGCACGCGACGCGTGTTCGCGCGTCGCGCGTCGTGACCTTGCAACGCGTATCTTGGCCGTCGCGCTCGCCGTCGCGGCGCGCGACCGCCGACAGCTTCGCATGTTGCGGATTCGCGAGGATGATCTCGGCATCGCCGTCGACGGTGATCTGCGATCGCGTCGGCTCGACGAGCTCGAGGCCGAACTCGCCGATCGATGGCGAGAGCAGCGGCTGCCGCACGAAGTCACCGAGTGTGATCGGATCCGCACGCAGTTGCCATGCGGAGTCCTCGGGCAGGTGATCGTAGGTCAACAGCTTCGGCGGCGTGAACAAGTACGTCGTCGTCGGCGTACCGTTCGTCGGGTCGTCCCACGTCGCATCGATCAAGTACCAGTGCTCGTCGATCTTCACCGCGTTCCACGCGTGACTGACGCCTTCGAGGTTCGGCTGACCGGTCTCGTCGAGCGAGAGTCGTCGCCGCGAGTCACGGATGTGTCCCGTCACGTACGCGATCTCGATGTTCGCCGCTTTGCCGAGCGCGACCATCAGCCGCGCGTAGCCTTCACACACGCCGGTCTTGCGCGCGAACACCTCCTCCGCCTCTTGCGACGGCGTGTTCGCGTAGTCGTGCTTCAGGATCAGCTCGAGCGCTGCGTGGTCGTACGACAGCCGCATCACGACGTAGTCGTGGATCGCCTTGACGAGCAGCTTCTTGTCGATGAACCGCGACGCGAGGTACTTGCCGACCGCGTCGATGCTCGTCTGCATCGCTTCGGGCATGTCCCGCACGAGGGGATCGACGTCGACGGCGAGCGGCCACGCCAGCGGGTCCCTCGGCGTCGCGACCGCACCCGGCTCGGGTGGTTTCGGCGCCGGCTCCGGCTCGCGCTTCACGTCCCACGGATCGGGCGCCTTGTCGCTCTTACCGTAGCGATCGTCGTCGGCGACGCGGCGTTCGTCCAAGCGATCCGCGAACGCGAGTAACCAACCGCGCACCGTGCTCGCGACCGGACCGTAGTGACCGTCGAGCATCCAGTCGCCGCGCACCGCGAGCGCGCGGAACGCGGTGCCGTGCGCGAAGTACAGCGTCGTGGCGAGGAACAGGCCGTTGATCAAGAGCGTGCGGAGCACGAGCCGATCGAGCCGCGTCAGGATCGCCTTCCGCGGAGCCTCCTGGCGGCCGCGCCGCCAGACAAAGACCAGCTCCCAGCCGACCGGCAGGATCGGAAACAGCAGCAAGCCCACGAGCAGCGCGAGCCACTGCGTCGCGTTCTCGTAGGCCGCGAGCGACGACGCGAGCCAGAACCCGAACAGCGGGGTCAGGATCATCGTCGCGACCCAGATCGTTCGGAGCAGGTACTTCACGACGAACCCGGCGACGTGCCCCGCGCGTGATGCCATCCACCTTGGGGGTAGCTCGCCGACCCCCACAAATCAAAGGTTTCATGCCCCGGTCCGCATCACCGAAGTGGCCGCGCGTTGCGTTCGGCAACGGCGATAGCGCCGTGTGATCAATAACATGTTGATCCTCGACGGCAGGCTGGGGCACGAATCGTGCTCCTCATGACCCGGATGTCCTCGTCGCGAATTGTCCTCGCCGTCGCTCTCGCTGCCTGCGGTGGCGCTTCCGACATGGATCACCCGGCGAAGCGGCCACACCAGAGCAACGCCGGCTTGGACTGGCGCGATCAGGTCATCTACCAGATCATGATCGACCGGTTCGAGAACGGCGATCCGAACAACGACATCAACGTGTACCCGTCCGTGCCGGGCCGGTATCACGGCGGCGACTGGCAGGGCGTGATCAACCGGCTCGATTACCTCGAGTCGCTCGGCGTCACGGCGCTGTGGATCTCGCCGGTCGTGAAGAACACCGAAGAGGACGCGGGCTTCGCGAGCTATCACGGGTATTGGACGCAGGACTTCTTGCGGCCGAACGCTCACTTCGGTGACCTGTCGAAGCTGCGCGAGCTCGTCGACAAGGCGCACGAGAAGGGGATGCTCGTGATCCTCGACGTCGTCACGAACCACGTCGGGCAACTCTTCTATTACGACATCAACGGCAACGGTCAGCCCGACGACACGATCTCCGGCGGCGGCTTCTCGCACACCTGCTTGCAGGTCTGCGAGCAGAACCCGACCGCGTGTACCGCCGACGAGCAGACGTACTGCACGAACGGCAGCGGCTACCTCGAGCGCATCATCGAGTGGGATCCCGACTACGACCCGCGCGGCATTCAAGGTTGGACGTCGCTCGGCTTCTCGGGCCCCGCGGACGTGCGGTTCCCCGACTGGCCCGACAAGAACCGCACGCCGCCGCCGCGCCCGCCCGACTGGTTCGGCTGGCCCGACGACAAGCCGTGGTTCGACGACCTCAGCTGGTACAACCGCAAGGGTCGCGTCTACGTGTGGTGGCACGAGAACGACTACTCGAAGGACTTCGTCCGCGAGCAAGAGACGACGGGTGACTTCCCGGGCGGTCTCAAGGATCTCAACACCGACAACCCCGACGTCAAGGACGCGCTCATCCGGTCGTTCGAGTACTGGATCGAGGTCGCCGACTTCGACGGCTTCCGCATCGACACGGTCAAGCACATCGATCGTCCCGAGATCGCGCGTAACGTGCGCGGCTTCTGGGGTGACTTCACCGATCGCATGCGCGCGAAGGCCGCGGCGCTCGGCAAGCAGAACTTCTTCATCTTCGGGGAAGGCTTCGACGGCAACGACGAGCTGATCGGCAGCTACACGTGGGGCGGCACCGACGCGCAGGGCAAGTTCGGCCGCTTCGACTCGATGTTCTACTTCTCGCAGAAGTACCGCTCGATCGAGTCGGTGTTCGTGCAGGGCCAGCCGACGAAGAACATCGAGTGTCTCTACAACACGCGCATGGGACTCATGCAGGCCGATCCGTACTGCTCGACGAACGGTTATCCGGCGGGCCCGACGTATCCGAACGTCCCGCACGCGATGCCCGAGCAGGGCGGCATCGGCCTCCCGCCGAACCAAGTGCTCGTGAACTTCCTCGACAACCACGATCTGCCGCGGTTCTTGTTCGAGAAGGCGGACAAGAAGGTCCTCGAAGCGGCGCTCTACTTCTTGCTCACGTGGGACGGCATCCCGTGCCTCTACTACGGCACCGAGCAAGAGTTCGCCGGCGGTGTCGATCCGAAGAACCGCGAGGACATGTTCCGCGGCAACCCGACGGCGGGCTTCGCGCCGTTCGCGACCGACCACGCGACGTTCAAGCTCGTGCAGGGCCTGATCGCGATGCGCAAGGATCTCCCCGCGCTCCGCAAGGGCACCGTGGTGCCCGTGTGGTCGACGACGCTCGCCGGTGCACGTCGCGACGCCGGCATCTTCGCGTTCGAGCGCAAGACCGCCAACCCGGCCGAGACCGTGCTCGTCGTCCTCAACGCGAGCGATCAGATGAGCGAGACCTGTGCGCCCGTGGCCGACGGCGGTGCGTGTATGAAGACGTCGCTGCCCGCTGGTGCGACGCTCACCGACGTTGGCCCCACCGGCGAAATGAAGACGTTCAGCGTGAAGAGTGACGGAACGATCGCCGTGACGGTGCCGCCGCGCTCGGGTCGCATCCTCGTCAGGAAATGACGTCGAGTGGGCTGACGACGCAGCGCGACCTACAGCGAGCGTCGCGTAGATCGTTAGCTGCGTTCCGCATATAATTTAAGTTGATGTCGCGTTACCCGCAGCCGGGCGAAGTCTTGCTCGGCAAGTACCGCATCGAATCGCTGATCGGTGAGGGCGGGATGGGAGCGGTGCTCAAGGCACACCACATCGATCTCGACGAGCCCGTCGCGATCAAGGTGCTGTTGCCGGAGATGATGGATCGCAAAGACATCGTCTCGCGGTTTCAGCGCGAGGCGAAAGCCGCGGTGAAGCTCAAGGGCGAGCACATCGCGCGCGTGCTCGACGTCGGCAAGCTCGAGAACGCCGTCCCGTTCATCGTGATGGAGTATCTCGACGGCGCCGACCTCGGCGAGATCGTGAAGCATTACGGCCGTCAGGACCCGGCGATCGCGGTCGATCTGATCCTGCAAGCCTGCGAAGCGCTCGCAGAAGCGCACGTCATCGGGATCATCCACCGCGACGTCAAGGCATCGAACTTCATCGTCGTGCAGCCGGAAGGGCAAGCGCCCTCGCTCAAGGTGCTCGATTTCGGGATCGCGACGGCACCCGAAGGCACGAGTGATCTGACCGGCACGCAGGCGGTGATCGGCACGCCGGCGTACATGGCGCCCGAGCAGATGCGCGCGACGGCGAAGGCCGATGCGCGCAGCGACATCTGGTCGATGGGCGTCGTCCTCTACGAGCTCCTCGAGGGCGCGCGACCGTTTCGCTCGGAGGTGTACTCGGAGCTCGTCCTGAAGGTCGGCATGGATCCGCCGCACGAGATGGAGAACCCCGCCGTGCCACGCGCGCTCCAGGCGATCGTGATGAAGTGCCTCGACAAGGAGATGGACCGTCGCTACCAGACGGTCGCCGAGCTCGCGTTCGACCTCATGCCGTTCGCGAGCGACACGGTGCTCGCGCGCGCGGCCGTCGAGCAGTGCGCGCGACTCCTCCGCCGCACGACGAAGTCGATCGCGGTGCCTCGCGTCGACAGCGATCTCCTCGACAGCGCGCCGATTCGCCGGATCACGCCGACGAGCGGACAGATGGCCGTCGCGGCGCCACGCGACGACAGTCCGCGCCCGCCGACATCGCAACCGCACTTGCCGCCGCCGCCGTCCGTGCTCGGCCGCCCGACGCCGAGCCCGAGCGCACAGCGCACGCCGACGAGCGTGAACGCGAGCAGCGGGCAGGTCGCGGAGTTGCCGATGCTCAAGCCACGCGGCAACGGCATCTGGGTCGTGTTGACGCTGATCGCGTGTGCCGCCGTCGGCGGCGCGTTCTACTACACGCGCTACCACCACGATGCGACGCCCGCCGCAGCGAACGCGCCGATGCCGCCGCCGCCGCAGCAGCTCGACACGCCGCGCGCGACCGAGCCGCCGCCGCCGCCGCCGCCAGCGCAGGTCGTCGAGGAGCCGAAGCCCGATCCGCCGTCCGGGCCGACGATCGTCGAGGTGAAGAAGCCGCCGGTCAAGGCGGTCGTGAAGACGCCGAAGGTGCAGCCGAAGGTCGCGCCGAAGCCAACCGCCGGCTCGACGCTCGAAGACCTGTAGCTGAAGCCCCAGTCGCGACGGGGCGTACTAAGCTGTCGGTGCCGTGATCTTCCGCTTCGTCGGTGCGCGCGCGCTCAACACGTTCGGGCGCGCCGTGATCAGCGCGACGGTCCTCTGGGAGCTCTACGCGCGGACCGGCGATCCGCTCGTGCTCGCGGGCGTCGGGCTCGTGCAGGTGATTCCGGTCGTGCTGCTGTTCGTGCCCTCGGGTGCGCTCGTCGATCGCGCCGATCGGCGACAGCTCGCGACGGCCGCCGCGACGCTGACCGGCGTGATCGGGATCGGGCTCGCCGTGGCCTCCGCGCTGCACGCGCCGATCGCCGTGTACTTGGGGTTGCTGCTGCTCCTCGGCTGCTGCACATCGATCCACGCGCCATCCGCGTCGTCGCTGTTGCCGATGATCATCGCGCGCGAAGAGCTGCCGCGTGCGAATCGGATCTTGTCGAGCTTCTCGGAGGTCTCGCAGATCAGCGGACCGGCGCTCGCGGGCATCGCGCTCGCCGCCTTCGACGCGCAGTGGGTCTATGCGTTCGTCGCGATCACGGGCATCGCGAGCGGCATCCTCTATCGCTCGCTGCCGGCGCCACGCGCGATCGAAGGCGCACCCGAGAATGCGCGACGCGACTGGCGCGCCGGTGTTCGCTTCATCTTCAAGTCGCCGCTGCTGCTGCCCGCGCTCACGCTCGACATGTTCGCGGTGCTGTTCGCCGGCGTGACGGCGTTGCTCCCGGCGATCGCGACCGACATCTTGCACGTCGGTCCGGTCGGCTACGGCATCCTGCGCGCATCGCAATCGACGGGCGCGGTCGCGATGGCCATCATCGGCGGCCGCTTGCCGGCATGGCAGCGTCCGGGGCGCGTGCTGTTGATCGTCGTCGCGCTGTTCGGCCTCGCGACGATCGGCATCGGGCTCTCGCGCTCGCTGCCGCTCACGGTCCTCTTGCTCGTCGCGTGCGGCGCGCTCGACAACATCTCCGTCGTGATCCGGCTGACCCTCGAGCAGCTCGTCGTGCCCGACTACATCCGCGGCCGCGTCGGCGCGGTGCACTTCGTGTTCATCGGGATGTCGAACGAGCTCGGCGCGGCGGAGTCGGGCATCGCGGCCGAGCTCCTCGGTGTGGTCCCGGCGATCGTGGCCGGTGGCGCGCTCGCGACGATCGTCGTCGGGATCGTCGCGCTCAAGTGGTCCGCGTTGGCGAAGATGCCGCCTCTCGCGCAGCTCACGCCCGAGGCTTGACGAGCCTCGCGGTCGGGAGCACCGGAGGCTGCGGGCGGTCGCGCGTGACCCACCAGAACACGCCGCACGCGATCGGCATGATCGCGATCAGCAAGAACACCAGCGCGAGCATCAGGAACGTGAACAACGAGGACGGCCAGAGGTGGACGGTGCGGATGCTCCAGTCGCCGAGATCGAAGGTCGCGACGAACACCACCATCGTCACCGCCATCGTCCACAGCGACCACACGAGCGCGTACCCGATGCTCGGCTTACGCCAGATGATCGCGCCGGGCGCGAGATACAGCACGAGCATCCCGAGGAACCAGTTCCAGTGCTCGACGACATCGCGCGTCTCGACGAAGATGTCGCGGCGGTAGACCTCGTAGCCGGGAAAGAACCCGAGGATGAAGGTCGCCGTGCCCAAGCAGAGGGCCACGACGACCAGGATGCGAAGCATCGTGCGGAGAGCGAGCTCGCGGTTGGACATCACCCTCAGTGTAGCTAATGAATGCGCGCGACGATCGGACGATCCTGCAGGATGCCGGCTTCGAGCGCGGCCAGCTCGACAGCGCGGGCGCGCCACGTCGGCGGGGCCGCGTCGCGGGCGAGCGACAAGAAGATGTCGCGGTGGCGGAGCTCGGCGGTCGCGAGGCTCGCGTAGAGCTCGCGCGACTTCGGGTCGTCGAGCGCGCCGGCCAGCAACTCGAGGCGCTCCGCCGAACGGCCTTCGATGATCGCGAAGACGAGGAGCCGATCGAGCAGGCGCTCGGGCTCCTTCACACGAATGTGCGTGCGGAGCGCCGCGGCGTAGTCATCGCCGTGGTCGTAGCTCGCTTGCTGACCGCGTCGCGACATCAACTGGGCGACCTGCACGACGTGGCGGGTCTCGTCGTGCGCGAGCCGCGCCATCGCGGTCACGAGGTCGGCGCGCTCGGGGTAGCTGCGAATCAGCGACAACGCGGACTGCGCCGCCTTGCGCTCGCAGTGCAGGTGGTCCGCGTGCACCGATTCGACGTCCGCGAGCGCGACCGCGAGCCAGCTCGGATCCGACGCGACGAGTGGCAGGGCATCGCCGAGCTGTGGAATGTCTCCTTCGATCATCGCCGTCGGGAACGATGCTACATTCCGAGAGCGTCGTGAAGAAGGCCGAGCGAAACGCTGAAACGTTTGCGACTGAATGCCTCAGCGGGCTACGGCGTGCGGAGGCCTTACGGCCGCGGATCGTCGGCGAGGCGGCACGCACCGTCGACGAAGCGCTCACGCTCTACAACGAGCTGCTCACCGCCGCGAGCGCATCGAACGCGCTCGCTGGGCTGATGTCGGAAGTGCACCCCGACGAGACGATCCGCGATGCGGCGCGCGAATGCGAGCAAGAAGTCTCGCGGTTCTATTCGGACCTCGCGCTCGATCGCGAGATGTACGACGCGCTCGCGGCGATCGACGTCTCGAATGCCGATGCAGACACGCAGCGCTTCCACGCGCACACGCTCCGCGACTACCGGCGCGCCGGCGTCGACAAATCGCCGGAGGTGCGCGCGCGGCTGAAGCAGATCGACGAGGAGCTGACGCGGCTCGGCCAGCAGTTCTCGAAGAACATCTCCGAGGACGTGCGCGCGATCGAGATCGATGCGTCGGCTGCGGCGAAGCGGCTCGCGGGGCTGCCCGCGGACTTCGTCGCGTCGCATCCGCCGGAGGCCGGGAAGATCCGGATCACGACGGACTACCCCGACTACAACCCGTTCATGACGTACGCGGATGACGACGAGCTGCGCAAGGAGCTCTACGTCGCGTTCCGCAGCCGCGGCGATCAGCAGAACGAGGCGGTGCTGCACGACATCTTGAAGCTGCGCGCCGAGAAGGCGGCGTTGCTCGGGTTCAAGGACTGGGCGGACTACGTCACGGCCGACAAGATGATCGGCTCGGGCGATCGCGCCGCCGAGTTCATCGAAAAAGTCTGGAAGCTCGCGCAGCCGCGCGCGGAGGAAGACTACAAGGAGCTGCTCGCGCAGCTGCAACGCGTCGACGGCAAGGCGAAGCACGTCGCCGATTGGCAGAAAGTCTGGCTCGAGAACCGGGTGAAGAAGACGCAGTACGAGGTCGACTCGAGCGAGGTGCGCGAGTACTTCCCGTACGAGCGCGTGCTGTCCGGTCTCCTCGAGATCACGTCGGAGATCTTCGACCTGCGCTACGCGCCCGTCGCCGACCCCGTGCTGCGCTGGCACCCGAACGTGCTCGTCTACGACGTCATCCGCGGGCACGACGAGGCAGAGACGAAGCTCGGCCGCATCTACCTCGACATGCACCCGCGCGAGGGCAAGTACAAGCACGCGGCGCAGTTCCCGCTCAAGGACGGTGTCCGTGGCGTGCAGTTGCCCGAGGGCGTGCTCGTCTGCAACTTCTCCGCGCCCGGCGAGAGTGGCGCGCCCGCACTCATGGAGCACGACGACGTCGTGACGATGTTCCACGAGTTCGGTCACCTCATGCACCACATCCTCGGTGGCCACCAACGGTGGATCACGCAGAGCGGGGTGGCGACGGAGTGGGACTTCGTCGAGGCGCCGTCGCAGATGTTCGAGGAGTGGGCGTGGAGCTACGACACGCTCGTGCGGTTCTCGCGTCATCACGAGACCGGCAAGGTCATCCCGCGCGCGCTCGTCGAGAACATGCGCCGCGCCGACAAGTTCGGGCTCGGCACCGCGACGGTCCAGCAGATCTTCTACGCGTCGATCTCGCTCAACTTCCACCGCACCGATCCGGACAACCTCGATCAGCTCACCGAGGTGCAACGCCTTCAGAAGCAGTACACGCCGTTCGCGTACGTGCCCGGCACGCGGTTCCACGCGTCGTTCGGTCACCTCGTCGGTTACTCGGCGATGTACTACACGTACCAGTGGTCGCTCGTGATCGCGAAGGACCTCCTGACGCCGTTCCAAAAACACGGCCTCATGTCGAAGGACATCACGTTCGCGTATCGCGACAAGGTGCTCGCGCCCGGCGGCAGCCGCGACGCCGCTGACCTCGTGCGTGACTTCCTCGGTCGCGACTACGATTTCAAGGCCTACGAGCAGTTCCTCGTAGCCTGATCTTGACCGCGGATCATGAATGCGAAACCGTCCTCTTCCATGAGGATGATCCTGCTGGTCGCGGTGCTCGCGCTGACTGGGTGCGGAAAGAAAGCCAGCGAGGCCAAAGGCGACTGCGCCACGGCGGTGGCGAACGCGGTCGGCCTCTCGGCGGACGAGTTCAAGAAGAACGGCATCGAGGATGGCACGGTCGGGAAGATCCGCGAGGTCTCGGTCGTGCGCTGCAACGAGGACAAGTGGTCGAACGCGGTCCTCAAATGCCTCGCCGACGCGAAGCAGGCTGACGACGTCTCGAAGTGCCAGCAGATGATGTCGAAGGAACAGAGCGACAACATGGCGAAGGCGATCAGCGGCGCGATGGCGACGCAGCCGCCGGAGCAAGGGAGTGGCTCGGCGCCGTCGCCCGATCCCGGCAGCGGCGCCGGTTCGTCGGCGGAAGCGGGCAGCGGCTCGGCGGCGGGCAGCGGCTCGGCGGCGGGCAGCGGCTCGGCGGCGGGAGGCAGTGCAAGTCGATGAAGCCGGCGTCCGGCATCTGACGGCCTCGTGCGGAACGAATCGACGGACCAAGAAAGCAGCAGGTGACCTATGCGGTTTCTCATTGCCCTCGTGCTCATCACCTCGGCGTGTAGCAAGTCTGACAAGCAGAGCGGTGGCAGCGAATGCGATGCCGCCGTCGCGCGCGGCGTCGACGAAACGATCTCCAAGCGGCGCGGCAACAACGCGCCGCCGATGACGCCCGAAGAAGCGCAAGTTCCGCAGAAGCTGAAGGCCGCGCTCGCGAAGTCGTGCGTCGACGACAAGTGGTCGGCCGAAGTCATCAAGTGCTTCAAGACCGCCGACGACATCGCGACCTGCAAAAATCAGCTCACGCCGGAGCAGCGCGGTGCCTACACGCGCGCCGCGATGGGCGTGATGCAAGGCGCGCGTGGCATGGGCGGCATGCCGGGCCACGGCATGGGCGGGCCGGGCATGGGCGGGCCGCCGCCTGGTGCTGGCATGGGCGGGCCGCCTGGTGCTGGCATGGGCGGGCCGCCTGGCGGGTCGCCGCCGAGCGGCTCGGGGGATGGCAGCGCGGCGCCCGCCGGCAGTGGTGCGGCACCCGCGGGCAGTGGCGGGTCACACGTCGGCAGTGGTGCGAAGTGATGCGGGCGGCGATCGTCGCGATCTGCCTGCTCGCGTGCTCGAAGCCGGCGCCGACGAAGCGCGATGACGTCACGCCCGATCAACGCGCGCGGGGCGCGGCCCTGATCGGCGAGCTGAAGAAGACGCTGTTACAGACCCTGACCGCGGCGATGGGGCAGGGCGTGCCCGCTGCGATCGCGACCTGTCACACCGACGCGCCGTCGCTGACCGCGGCGGTGTCGCGTGAGGGTGCCGTCGTCGGCCGAGCGACGAACAAGCCGCGCAATCCGAAGAACGAAGCGAGCGGTTGGCAGGCCGAAGCGCTCGCGCACTTCGAGAAGCTGAAGAGCAGCGGCACGCCGCTGCCGGGACAGAGCTTCGCGCGGGTGTTGCCCGACGGGCGCATCGCATATGCGGAGCCGCTCGTGATCCAGGAGCTCTGCCTCAACTGCCACGGATCGGCGATCGCGCCGGAGGTGCAGGCCGCGCTCGCGTCGAGCTATCCGAACGATCGCGCGACGGGCTACGCCGTCGGAGATCTGCGCGGCGTCGCGTGGGTCGAGCTTCCGAAGTGATCAGCGGCGCGTGAGATCGCGCGTGATGTTCTTCTGGTGCGCCTCGAGCGTGCCGCCGCCGATCTCGATCAGCTTCGCATCGCGCAGGAACTGCTCGACGCGGTACTCGGCGCAGTAGCCGTAGCCGCCGAGCACTTGCACCGCGGCGTCGGCGACTTCCTTCGCGGCGG
>Ga0316630_10000478_pt1 | contig 12738 bp, 13 predicted proteins | sample OWC_May_M1_C1_D6_FD_207658 | JGI IMG/M metagenome (GOLD analysis project Ga0316630, IMG submission 207658) | Wetland soil microbial communities from Old Woman Creek delta, Ohio, United States - OWC_May_M1_C1_D6_A | ecosystem: Environmental > Terrestrial > Soil > Wetlands | place: USA: Ohio...
AACAGTACCTATCCCGATTCTCTTGCTGAGGTTGGCTATGCAACCTATCGCGATTGCTGGGGAAAAAACCCTTACCAATACCTCAATATCAAAACAGCAAAAAGTAAAGGAAGCATGAGGAAGGATAAATTCATGGTTCCCATCAACTCTGACTTTGACCTTTACAGCATGGGCAAGGATGGGGAAAGCGCATCCCCCCTCACTGCCCAAAAGAGCAGGGATGATATCATCCGTGCGAATGACGGGGCATACATTGGCCCGGCATATGCATTCTAGCATATCAGGCCCACGGGGAAAAGACCTTTGAACCTGTGGCAATCGTTTAGGGAAAAAATCGTATTCTTCCGCAGCAAGGTGGCACGCCGTATCTTTGTCCTCTTTATCTTCTGCGCACTTGTTCCATTGAGCGTGCTTGCCTACTACTCATTTAGCCAAGTAACGAGCAACCTCACTTCCCAGACCCACAGGCAACTGCACCAGGCGAGCAAAGCTTCTGGCATGACGATTTTTGAGCGTCTGCTCATGCTGGAGACCGATCTTAACATGATGGGCACAAGCTTTCAAAAAGGGAAGGAAGATGTGCTACCCTATTCGGTTCAGGGGCTCCATGACAGGCTGAAAGCCAGATTCAAAGGCCTTGTCTTGACGTCCGGCAATGGCAGAACAAAATACCTTTTGGGGACTATACAAGTACTCCCTCAATTGAGAAAAGATGAACAGGACTCTGTTCATTCGGGTATGACGCTGGTCCTCACCCGTCCTGTTACTGAAAACCTTACCAGTGTCTATATGGTGCAAGCCCTTGACCCTGCTCGGTCGTCCTATGATCTCCTGGTGGGTGAAATAAGTCCTGAATACTTGTGGGGTGGTGAAGGTTTTTTGTCTCCTCTGACAGAGCTCTTTGTGCTCGATCAATCAAATAACATACTCTTTTCTTCATTTCCAGGATACTTCCCTTTAAATGAAATAAAGACCGCTTTACGGGAGAACCCTTCCACAGGACGATTTGCATGGACATATGGAGACGATTCCTATTTGGCAAGTTACTGGACCATATTCATGATGCCCCAGTTTCGGGCGAATTGGATATTGGCACAGAGCCAATCGAGCACCGAAGTCCTTGCCCCTGTCAGCAATTTCAGGAAGGTGTTTCAGCTTTTAGTCATTCTGACCTTCTTTGTTGTGGTGCTTCTCAGTCTCAGCCAGATCAGGAGAAACCTGGTCCCCATTGAGCTTCTCCGTAAGGCAACTCAGCGCATTGCCGCGAAGAATTTCAAAAGTCGGGTGACCATAACGACCAATGACGAATTTGAAGAATTGGGTGCGTCGTTTAACGAAATGGCAGCGAACCTTGAAAACTATCTCCAGACCATGATTATTTTGAATCAAATAGGAATAGCCCTTTCTGCGGAAAAAGACAATAATCGCCTGCTAGAACTTATTTTATTTAATACGAAACAACTTACCAATGCCGATGGATGTACTCTTTACACCATAACCAAAGATACACACTTAAGACCTTCGGTCATGAGTATTGATTCAACTAACCTTGTAATGGACAGGGCAAATGGTGTGGCGGTCCCCCTCTATGACGGGGAAGGGCAACCGAACATACGAAATGCGGTAGCATTTTCAGCACTGAAAGATGTGATTGTGAATGTCCCTGACATGTATCACGAAGATAAGTTTGATTTTTCTCGCAATCAGGATATCGACAGAACCATTGGGTACCAGACCCATTCCCTCCTTATTGTTCCTGTGAAAAATCACGAGAACGAGATCATGGGCGTTCTCCAACTTATCAACGCGCAACATAAAGTCACCCGGGAGGTCATGCCCTTCTCAGAGGAAGATGAGCGTCTGCTCCAGACCCTTTCTTCCCAGGCCGCCGTCGCATTGTCAAAGAACAAATTGATCGAAGACTTCAAAGCACTCTTTGATTCGCTGGTCGAGCTCATTGCCACCGCCATTGATAAGAAGTCCCCTTACACAGGGGACCATTGCAGACGTGTTCCGGAACTGACCATGATGCTCGCTGAGACTGTCTCGCATAAGAAGGAAGGGGTCTTCAAGGATTTTACGTTATCTGAAGAGGAAATGTACGAGCTGAAAGTGGCGGCACTCTTGCATGACTGCGGGAAGGTGACTACCCCGGTACATATAGTGGACAAGGCGACAAGGCTGGAGACAATTTCTGATCGAATACACTTGATCGATACGCGCTTTGAGCTTCTCAAGCGTGACGCGGAAATTGCGTTTTTACAAAGACAAATGACTGCTCTTTCAAAGGGAGCCAGACAAGACCCTTTGGTACCAAAGGAGATGAGGGAACAGGCCTTGGAACGGGAAGAGCTTGCAAAACACCTGGAACAGCTTGAGAGAGACAGGGATTTTGTTCGGGCCTGCAACAAAGGGGACACAGTTATGGATGAGGATCTTCAGAAAAGGATAAAGGATATTGCGCTCACGTACAAATGGGTAAGTGCAGACCGAAAAGAGGAACCCGTCCTAAATGATGATGAGCTGTACGCGCTCACTTCTGCTCAAGGCACACTCACTCCAGCCGAGCGGGCGGTGATCAATCAGCATGTGGAAACCACCATCAAGATGCTGGAAACCCTGCACTATCCAAAATCCTTGCGCAATGTACCTCTCTTTGCACAGGCACATCACGAGCATATGGATGGAACGGGATATCCCAAGGGACTCAGACGGGAGCAGATTCCCCTACAAGGAAGAATCATTGCCATTGCGGACATTTTCGAGGCACTGACTGCAAGAGACCGCCCCTATAAGAAAGGGAGAACACTTATGGAGGCACTTTGCGTTCTGGGTTCCATGAAGCTGGAAGGACAAATTGACCCGGATCTCTTTGACGTATTTGTGAATGAAAAAGTATACCTGCGTTATGCTGAGAAATTTCTTTCTCATACGCAGATCGATAATGTTGTGCTCTCCCAGATACCGGGATATGTTTCCCCCGCCCACTAACAAATTTCTCTTCTCCTTACTGTGTGCCGGCGGAGGGAATATGAACGAGCCGGACATTACACAAATGCACATCAATACCATTCAGCTTTGTCTTTGGGAACATGCCAACGAATAACATCATGCCACCCTAGCCCGTGTTTCCTGAGGCATTTATAACAATTCGTTCTGAAAGTCCCGCCCATGGAATCAGGTATAATGTTTATGACTTTCATGAATAAACCTAGAAGGGAGAACAATGTAACGTGGAGCCTTTATCAGAAGAATTTGTAGAGAAAACCTGGCAGGAAGTTTCAGACTTCACTCCAGCCAGGGCAGATAAAGAGATGCTTGCCATGGGCAAAAACCAGCCAGATCTCCTGGCTTTCCTGATTGCATACACAGATGATTTTCAACAGGAAGTAAAAGAGCTTGCTATCTATATCGCTTTTGTTGTGTATAAGATGTTTCTCGGCTCAAATGGTAAGGTCCCGAGAATCTCATCCAGGGAGATTATGACCAGATATAACGAAAACACACGTTTTCTAGAAAAACTGGAAGGAGCCCATGAAAGACTCATCGAGAAAATTGCGAACATAGAAGTTGTTAAGCAACCATTCGTCATGAAATATGTCCTTGAAGCTCTTACGGAGGACGCTGAGGAAGAGGGTATTCATATTACAGAAGAAGATATCGGTTTTCTCTTCATACTTTTTAAGACCGAAATAGAAGTTCTTGATAGAAGAGCGTAGATGACAACCATGAGCATTCCTTTCTGAAAGAAACACCTGCTAACCATTTGTGAGGAATAACACTATCTAGTGGAAATCGTTACCGAGCAAGCCATTAAAAAACCGGATTCCGAGACGATATCGTATGGGTAAGAACTGACGGGAAGAGTTTCCTCAGCATGCCGCTGAACCGGTCAATAGGACGGGCAAGGGTTATCCCCTTAGTCAATGGCCAAATACATTCAAACGCAAAAAAAAAACCGCTGCACTCATCTTGACGACGCTGACCGATGTGTTAGTATTTACTTAAGAAAGATACCCGAATCAGCAAAATATGGGCCCCTTTAAGATGGCCAGCCCCAAGGAGGAATGCGATGAAATCTGTGAAGCTATTCTCATTAGTGTGTCTTGTATTGCTTCTTTTAGTTTCTGCAACAATAGCCCAGGAGAAAACAGCTCAAATTGCAATGCCTGCCCCTTCAGTAGTCTATAAGGCCGCATTCCCGATCGAAATGCAGGCTGGCGGATACGATTTGGTCACCATTATATTCGATTTTCCTCCGGGCGCGGGCTTTCCCAATCACTTCCATGGCGGACACGCGCTCGTGACTGTACTCAGCGGTGAGATTACCCTCCGGGAAAAGGGCACGGAAAGGATAATAAAAGCAGGCGGGAATTGGACGGAAAATCCAGGAGATATACATTCGGCTGTCAATGCCGGCGGCACGACTGCGAGGGTGGCTGTCAGCATGTTACTGCCAAAAGGGGCTGAGCCGACGACCATAATCAAGAAGTAGCCGTCGTCAAAGGGTCTCTTGATGTCAGGCTCCCTTGAACATGAAATGAGGATTAAGGCAATGCATGCGACAATGGAAAGGCATAATCCGAGACTCAAAATATTGGAAACCGGCACTCTCTTTTTAGGGGCGCAGGTTCCCGAGCAATCCAATGTATCCCTCAGGAGATATTGAAAAACGCGTTATTTTACGGGCTGGGGAGGCTGCACCGGTGCATTCTGTGGCGGAGCCTGGACCGGTCCCTGCTGGGGTGCCTGCAGAGGCCCCTGTTGAGCAGGTGAGCCTGCCTTCTGCTCAATAGGCACCGTCTTCTTAATGACAGAGCCACTCTTTATATCAGCCATGGAAAGGAAAAGAGAGGTGAGCATAAATACCACTGCAGAAATAGTGGTGAGTTTACTAAAGAGTGTTGCCGCCCCGCGGCTTCCGAAGAGCGTCTGGCTGGAACCCCCAAAGGCAGCGCCCAGTTCAGCGCCTTTGCTGCTCTGTATCAGCACAATAAATATTAAGAAAAAACAGACTAAGATATGGATGATCATGAGTAATGTGATCATGTGGTCCTCCTTTTAAATTTTACGATTCTTTCAAAACTTTCAGGGTTAAGGCTTGCGCCTCCCACCAGGGAGCCGTCTATGTCAGGACATGCCATGAGGCTGTCCACATTTTCAGGAGTAACGCTCCCTCCGTACACTATCCTGATGGAATCTGCATGCACACCGTATATCTTGGCTAATTGAGCTCTGATAAACTGGTGTGCCTCCTGAGCCTGAGCAGGGGTTGCGGTCCTTCCCGTGCCAATTGCCCACACAGGTTCATATGCAACAATAAGTTGCTGGGCATCCACCTCATTAAGACCGTTCAATATCTGTCTTTGCAGCACGTCGTTCGTCCTGTCTGACTCCCTTTCTGCAAGTGACTCTCCTATACAGAAGATTACGTTTAAGCCGTGCTTTTGGCAGGCCCTTATTTTCTTGTTTATTATCTCATCCGTCTCTTGAAAGTACTGCCTTCTCTCGGAATGCCCGATGATTACATAATTGCAACCTGCATCCTTCACCATAAGGGGAGATAACTCACCCGTAAATGCTCCTTTTTCTTCATAGAAGGCATTCTGAGCAGATAGCTCCACATTCGTCCCAGCCAACTTGTCCGCTACTGCAAAAAGTGACGTGAAAGGGGGAGCAATGACAATGTCCGCATCCCTTATTCCCGAAACAGAAGGCAGAAACCGAAGAGTAAACTCCTTTGCCTCGGATATGCTCTTATTCATCTTCCAGTTGGCTGCGATCAACGGTCTGCGCATAATTGAATTAAATATTTAATCTCATCTGCAAGCGAAAAGTCAAGGAAGACCGAGAGTTTCTGATAACCCAGACCACTCTCAAATCCGTGACGATTCCCTGGATGAATGCGCTGATAAATTGCTGATCAGACCCAACATGACACTATCTCAGACTGATAACCAGCAGCAGGGAGTTCATCTTGAATTGACAAATTCAGGAATACACGTTAAGTTATCCATATAGTCTATAAAGATTCGGTCGAAGGAGGGAACGCTATGTCTCTGAATATCATTATGGCGGCATTCGGTGTTGTTGTTCTCGTCGTGGTAGTGGTTGCGGTAGTTCAAATGCTTCAGAAGAGTAAATCTCAGAAGTGAGGGCTTAAGAGGGGAGTCTCGCCGTTACTGATTCTCCTCACAAAGCGGTTTCATCCCTATTGCCCTACGTTCCTGAGAGATACGCTCTTGGTTATGCCAAAGCAATATGTTGAACTGTTTGTTTTCGCATTACGGGCTGCCTACCATATCTGTTGTCCGAGATTAGTCATTCAGATGCCACAGCTATACAGCTTTTACGCCGCTGGTCCGGCGGTATACAACTGCTAAGATACAAGAGGGAACCATGGATCCCAATCCTTGAACGTCTATCTGGCCCTCTCAACGATCATGGCGATACCCTGTCCCCCGCCTATACACAGGGAGGCGAGTCCCAGATTTACGTCCCGTCGCACCATTTCGTAGAGCAGGGTTACGAGGATCCTTGCTCCGCTTGCTCCCACAGGATGTCCCAGGGCAATGGCACCCCCAAGAACATTCACCTTATTCATATCCCATCCCATCTCCCTGTGAACCTGGATCGACTGGGAAGCAAATGCCTCATTGATCTCTATCAGGTCAAGATCATTCACGGTACAACGTGCCCTCGCCACCAGCTGCTTGCACGCATTGATGGGACCGAGCCCCATGTATGCAGGGTCCAGGGCAGCGGATGATGATCCCTTAATCTTGAATGCCCATTCGGGCTTTAGTTCTTTCATCCTTTCCTTTGAAACTACGAGTACGGCAGCTGCGCCGTCATTAATTCCTGAGGCATTCCCTGCAGTTACAGTCCCCTCCTGTTTGAACGCCGGCTGAAGCTTTGCAAGGTTTTCCACGGTCGTACCAAAACGGGGGTGTTCATCAGTATCAAAAATCTTGTCCTCGCCCTTGGGCTGTCTAAGCCTCAAGGGAACAATCTCGTCCTTAAACCTGCCTTCTTTAATTGCCTGCTCGGTCTTCTTCTGGGAGAGGGCAGCAAATTCATCCTGCTCCTTTCTGGTGACATGATACTTCTCGGCCACATTTTCAGCGGTCATCCCCATGTGGCACTCATAGAACATGTCCCATAGTGCATCATTGACGAGGGTATCGATCATTTCCGCATTTCCCAGGCGCTGTCCCCACCGTGCAGACTTCACGACATAGGGTGCGCTGGTCATGTGTTCCATGCCACCCGCGATAATGGCACCGGCTTCTCCCGAGGCGATGGCCTGACCCGCAAGGGCAACGGACTTCAATCCCGAGCCACACACCTTGTTCACGGTAAATGAGGGTATATTCTCCGGGAGACCTCCGCGTATCGCAGCCTGTCGCGCAGGGTTCTGTCCCAACCCTGCCTGCAGCACATTCCCCATAATCACCTCTTCAACTTCCTCTCCTCTTATTGACGTTCTCTTGATGACCTCTTTGATCACCTCCGAGCCAAGTTCAATGGCATTCAACGCTGCGAGGGAGCCGTTGAATCTCCCGACCGCGGTTCTCACGCCGCCCACGATATACGCTTCCATAGTTACCCCTCCTCTGTTACGAGTTCATGAAAATAATGAACGCCTAAAAATAAATACCCCTGCCGCAAGAGATCAGATTCTCATACCGCCGTCCACTTCCATGACCCGGCCGGTAAAGAAATCGTTTCGTATTATAAATTGAGCCGCCTGGGATATCTCCTCCATTTCACCCAGCCTCCCGAGAGGGATGTTCTGGATGACCTTTTCCAGCACATCAGGCCTAATTTTTGCGACCATCTCGGTATTGATATACCCCGGCGCAATGGCTCCAACCCTTATCTTGTATCGGGAGAGTTCCTTCGCCCATGTCACGGTCATCGAATCGACCGCAGATTTCGTGGCTGAATAGTTGGTCTGCCCAAGATTCCCCGCACGGCTGATGGAGGAAATATTAATGATTACCCCATTGACCTTATGCTTCACCATATGGAATGCAGCTTCCCTCGCGCAGAGGAACACCCCGGTAAGGTTCACATTGATCACCTTTTCCCAGTTTGAAAAGGGGAACTTGGTAATTTCATCCCCCTTTTGCTTGATAAAGAGGGCATCAGCGGTAATGCCCGCATTGTTAATCAATACGTCCGGCGCGCCGTGTTCAGAGGTGTAGCTTTCAAAGAACGCTTCTACGCTCTTTTCGTTGCTCACATCCACCACCTGCCCGGGGATACCAGTCTCGTTCTTCAGGGCATCGAGGTTCTCCTGAACCACGTCCACTACATAGGGTTTTGCACCAAGATTCTTACAATCAACTGCAAACCTCTTTCCCATTCCCCGCGCACCGCCAGTTATAATGACATTTTTCCCTGCAAGTTCCATGATGATATCTCCCTTTAATAGTTTTTTGGGAAGTAGTGACTCCCCCTTGTATATCTCTTTAATCCTCTTTAATCTCTTACCTGTTTTTCCTCGTCTTGGTGAGGGTTGTATTCGCCCTCCCTGAGTGGCTCTTCTTATTTCTTAGGCTATTCTTGGGCTTTACTATGGCTTTTTCTTGTATTAGGGTTTTTTTTTGCTGTTTCCCCGTTCGCCCGTTCATGAAGCCATTTTGATATGGCTGGAGCCAGCTCCTTTTGTGATTTTGAACCCACAAAGACACCGATATGACCGCCCTTGAATTCATACAGCGACTTATCAGTGCTCCCCACAAGGTCATTGAGCGGCCTCGTTGCCGCAGGAGGGACCAGGTGGTCGCCAGACGCGTATATGTTAAGAAGAGGCATTGTGATGTTCTTAAGGTCAACCAACCTTTCACCCACCTTTAATTCACCCCTTACAAGCTTATTTTCCTGATAGCAGTCCCTGATAAACTGCCTCAGGCATTCCCCTGCCTGACCCGGGCTATCAAATATCCATTTTTCCATCCTAAGGAAATTGAGGAGGCTTTCCTTCTCCTGTGTCACATCGAGCATATCCACGTATTTTCCGATGTTGAGGGTGAAGGGCATGAGCATCAGGAAGCCTGCATTCAGGAAATCACCAGGAACTACCTTATAAGTATCCACAAGGGCATCCACATTCATGTTCTTAGCCCAACTGAAAAGCAACGCGTCATTGGTCGAAAAATCAAAGGGCGCCACCAGCGTGACGAGATTTTTCACCTTCTCGGGATACAGGGCAGAGTAAATCCCGCAAAAAGTCCCTCCCTGACAGATGCCCATAAGAGTTATTTTATCATTGCCTGTTTTCTTCCTGATCATATCCACACAGTTGTTAAGATATCCATTGATATAATCATCAAGGGTGAGGTACATATCCGCCTTTGTGGGATAGCCCCAGTCAATGATATACAAATCCATGCCGTGCTGGAGCAGGTTCCTCACGATGCTCCTGTCGGGCTGGAGGTCAAGCATGTACTGCCTGTTCACCAGCGCATATACAATCAGCACCGGCACACCGCAGGTCACCTTCCCCTCCTGCCTATAGTGGTAGAGTTTAAGCTTGTCCTCCTCATACACCAATTCTTTCGGAGCGGTCCCTACGTCTATTTCGTCAATCCCCACAAGGGTTTCCGCCCCCTTGATGAACTTTGTGTTGAGTTCGCTCAGCTCTTTGAGATAATTCTTCATATCAAATGCTTCAAATGGTGCCTTCATGCCTTTACCTCCCCCAACTGTTTTTCGAGGCCCTTCACCTTTTTCTTCATCTCATAGACCGTTTTGTAGAGATCATCCATCTCGGAACGAAGAGCGATGGGAAAGTCGTAAAGGTAGAGTTCCATCAATTTAAAAAAGTGCTTCCGCACATTCAGGGAAGCCTCGAGCACTTCCCCCTGCATCTTTGAAAAGTCCTCTGTCTGGAAGAGCGCATAGTAGGTCTTCTCATTGACTTTGACCCAGAGATCGAAGAACTCATCAAACTTCGTGATCTCTTCTCCTGATTTGATCTTCTCCGCAGTAGTCGCCACCACCTTTTCGAATGCCGCAAGACCGGTGGCATACATCATATTCTGGTATTCGATGTTCTTGGCAAGGTACACCGAGAGATCGTCAAGGCCCCTCAGGAGCAGTTCGATTTTTTCCCTGTCCTTTCCCACTGCAGGGACATGAAAACTCCTTCCGATGGTGCTGTCAAATGCATCGAACATGTCATGGAATATCTTCATAAGCGATTCAGGGTGACCCTCCACAAGCTGGGGAAAGGTCTTGCTGCTTTTCTCGGTAGCGGCTGCCCAGGGCTTCATGAACTGCTGTACAGAGCCTGTAAAGGTCTCAAGGAATTTTCTGGCCTGGTTTGCGGCCTGCGAAATTGCGTCAGGATCAAAACCGAAGACCCGGTCCAGCATTTCCTTACATTTTAACGGGTCTGTCAGATCCTTATAGGCATCGGGACTCAAGGTCTTTTCCCTGATCGCCTTGAAAAGAGGAAGCCATATTTCATAGAGCTTCAGATAGGCATTGGACCCACTCAGGGTTTTTAAAAGTGTCTCCCTGATGAGGTTGACATCCACAGTGCCCGTATCGCGCAGCGCATTCATGATCGCATTTGTCCAGGAGCTATAGACATTCTGGAAATCGCCGAAGCCCGACATTCCTTCTCCGTCTGACCCGAGACCCCAAAAGACCTGCTGGAATTTTTTTGTGGTCTCGGTAAGGTTTTCTACGATGCGCTCCTGTGATCTAGTCCATGTGTCAAAAAAATCCTTCGTAGTTTCCATGAAATATCTCCTCTCTTTGGCAATGCCCTATTTCTTTTCGCCTGCCTGCTCGAACATATGGGAGAAGTTCTTCACCATCTCTCTGCTCATCTCCATCTGCTTTTCGACAGTGATTTTCCAGGTCTCCTGCATCTTCACCGCTTCGTCACTAAAAACCTTGGCTGAATTCGCCATGTTGTTGAACAATGCATTAAAAAGGCTCACCATTTCCTTTCCGGGGCCTTCCTGTGAAACTCCGAGGTTCGTGAACGATTCCTGCAGCTTCTTCATTGACTCGGTCCAGTTCGTCAGAAAATCCTTCTGTGACTTCAACCATGTCTCGAGAAACTCCTTTTGTGATTTTACCCATGAATCGAAAAACTCCAGTCCCTTTTCCATACTCTCCTCCTCTTTACTGTATATTTTATCAGCGAATGCTGATACGCGAAAGCCCCTCGTGCAGTTTTTTTTATGAACTCCCTAGCTTCAACTGTCTGAAGAGTTCAAAAAAGTTTTTGGCTATCTCTTTGTTCGCCTCCAGCTGTTTATCTATGATTCCGTTCCAGATCTGCTGGACCCTTTCCCCACCCTCGGTGAAAAGGCTCGACTGAAGTTCCCGAATGGTATCCCTGAGGAACCTGTTTTCATCCTTCAGGCTTTTATTCTCATTAAGTACCTCATCATATTTTATCTTGGGGACAAAGCCGAGGATGATGTAAAAATCAACCATCCGCTCATACATATCCATCGCATTCGGGAATGAATTCTTATCGGCATAGCCGCCCCAGAACTTTCTCGCCGCTTCTATGCCTTCCTGTTGCATTGTGAGAAAAAAGTCAAAAAAACCCTTCTTGAATAATGGATTGGTAAAAAGCTCCAACATTTTCATACTACACTCATCGTTATACATGACTCCTCCTTGCGTTGCGGAAAAGGGATTGCTGCTTGCTAAGTCTTATTGCCTTTCCCTTTATCGTGTTTTTCCTCTGAACTGCTCTTCCTTGATTCTACCGTATCTTTTCCCTCTTCGCCATGTCCACGGGAAGTGGGGTTATTCCAGAATGCCCATGGGTTCACCATCATCTTTGCGAACATTTCCTGATCCTGCATCGAACTGAACTGCTTGAGCCAGGAACCGAGCATGCCAAAGTAATTCTTGAGATCCCACCCTGATTTTACAAAGGGCAACGCCCTGTTAAGATCCCGGATATAGGACCTCAGCACATACGCTACGCTAATATCAGGGTCACCGAATTCGCTGAGGTATTCCTTCAGCTTCTCATACTCTTCTTCATCGAGTCGTAAAGTTACCGATTTCAGTGCCATATTACCTCCTCAATTCTTGATACCCTTTAGCAATGCTATAGTATTACATAAGTAATACTATTTGTCAAGCAAAAGTCTTTATTTTGATAACTGTTTGATATTTCAACAATTTGCAGGCTAGTTACTAGGGATTAACTTGGCATCGCAAAAGCACTTGGATGCCACTTCACGATAAAAACTCCGGCACGAGTCTGATTGCGCCTTGTCAGATCGGAGGCCACACCTTTGCAGCATTCATACAAAGGTGGACTCTACTAGAGCATTATTGCCTGATAGCTAGTGGAGGTTTATTCTTATTAGGAGATTGGAAATGGTCGCAGCATCGATTATTTTTGTCTACCTTCTTAATAAGAAAACCACAATTGAACCCATCCCCCTTATGAGGAAGAAAGAAAATACAGTCCCCGCACTTTTCCATCTGCTCCTCCTTGTTTATGGGACATCACACAGATTATAAAGCAGGTTTTATGCCAAACAGGTCACTTGCAAATGCATTGATTATTTTGAATAAATTACCATCTCCCAGGAAAAACACCAGATCGTGATTCTCAAGGTGTGTGATAATCCCACATTAAGGACTCGTACCGATATGAAGAACCCTGCGCTAAGACCGCAGGGTATCTTGACGTAAGGAACTCCCCTCTTCCATATTCGCTCGTTAACCCCTCAGTCCGCC
>Ga0316630_10000479_pt1 | contig 12737 bp, 8 predicted proteins | sample OWC_May_M1_C1_D6_FD_207658 | JGI IMG/M metagenome (GOLD analysis project Ga0316630, IMG submission 207658) | Wetland soil microbial communities from Old Woman Creek delta, Ohio, United States - OWC_May_M1_C1_D6_A | ecosystem: Environmental > Terrestrial > Soil > Wetlands | place: USA: Ohio...
TCTTCAAGGCCAAGATGAGCGCCACTCCCAAGAGGGCTAAGATATAGGCCGTCATACTGTGAGCTTTGAGGAGAAGGTAGGTATTGACCAGGATGAGAGCCAAATCAAAGTAATTGATGGATGGCCACAGCCTTATGGCCCGCATAAGCAGAAAAATCAACGAATAGACGCATAAGATCCCGAGATCATTCTTATGGTTGGCGATGCCGGCCATGAAGTGGTCTCCATGGACACTTATCATATAGCCGATGCTCCTATCGGTCCTTATGAAGAAGAAGGAAAGCACCAGGCAGACCGCGATATACCTTCTGAAGACGTGCTCCAGAGCTTTGTGATGATCCTCCTCGCTGGCCACCAAGATGGCCATGAGGAGAAATCCAATCATCTTGATGTATCTCCTGAAGGATATGCCCGGATATATGGACCACGCGACGGAGAGAAGCATATAGGCATAGAGGATGAGGATCCCTCGATTGGCGCGGACGAAGGTCAAAAGGGCGGCCCTTCTTTTAAACAAAACGACAACGGCCGCCGCTATTAAGACGATAAAGATCATCCTTGAGGTGGGATTCCCCTCCATGGCCTTTTCGATACTGGGTACCCCGGGCCCGACGGAATAGTAGCCGCTCGGAAACAGGATTTGAATAAGCCTGGTCGTGGATGTCACGAGCCAGAAGAGGGGGATCCAGAGAACCTTGGAATACTGAGGCCACTCTCTTTGGTCTTGCCTGAAGAAAAGCGCGAGAAAGGCGAGCGTGACGATGAGGTAAATCGCTGACACTGGTTTATCTCTTTTTCGCTAATAGGGCCTTTCCTTGATCGGCCTGATCCCGGCATAGGCGAGGAGCCTGGAGAGATGGTCGCATTCCTTAACAAGATAGCGCATGAAATAGTGCTGCCCCGCCAGCCAAGCAAACGGAAGCAGCAAGGCGTAAAGGGGGACCGCGACGATCGAGCGCAGGGTGCTAGGGTTCAGAAAGGGCCTCTCCAGGGCTTCCGTCATCCCCCGCGTGAACGCACGTTTCAAATAATATGATCGGATCTGGCGTTCCGGCGGGACTGTCTCGTGGACGACGGCCTCATTGCACCAGATGAAGACGTGACCCTTCTCGATCATTCTCTTGAAGAAAGCGGCGTCGCCTCCGCCCGTCCGGCCGAATTTCGGATCAAACCGGTTTTCCATATCGGCGAAAAGCGACCTGCGGAAAAGGACATTGCCGGTACGTGTGAAACGCGCGTCCGCGAGCTTCTCGCCCGTCATGAATTCCCTTCGCGCCAGAATCCCGCTCTTGACGAGCCAGGCGGGAGGCTGGACGTCAAAGTGCGGCCTAACGGGCCCGAGGACGCCCGAAGCGGTCGAGCCCCGGAGCGTCCGAAAGTGGTTGATGAGCCAACCCTCATCCGGGAACTCGTCGTCATCGATAAAGGCCAGCATGCTCCCTTCGGCGCATGCGACCGAGCGGTTCCTGGCCAAAGAGATATTGCGCTCGGGTTCGACGCAATAATTCACCGGGATCTTCACATTCGGCCGAAGGGTCGAGACCGGCTCCCTTCCGGACCCTTCATGATCATTGTCTACGACGGTGACCGATATCGAGAATAAGCCATCCGTTCGCAGTCGGGACAGCGTTTCGAGGAGCCTCGTCAGGAGGACGGGCCTCTTGTAGGTACAAACGCATACCGCGATATGTTCATCAGGGACATTCATCTCGGGAGGATGATATCCCCTGATGACAGGGGTCGTCAATATCACGACAACCGCCGATGGAAAGGGCCCTCGGGTTCGACAGCCTGGCCCCGACCGTTCAGGGCAAGGGGAATCCGTAGGGAAGCGCGATCCCGACAGGTCCCCCATGACGTGATCTGCCATTGCCAGAGCGAGCCCCGCCCCCTTTGGACGGCCACAAGACGCCGGAGCCTTCTTAAGAATTATCATGGGTGATGGGACGTCCGGTTGTCATGAGAAGACAGGGGGGGATCGGCCGGGAGAGCTGTTGAAAAGCGGGAGGAAAAACACTAGAATTGGGAAAATTGACGATGGAAAAGAAGTCGCTACTTCAATGAGCGGTGGGCATGAATGCCGATGGGGCGATATTTCTCGGGTCTGCCGGTGATCGACCTATAGGAAGGATCCCTTGAGCCCGGAGATCCCGCATCGAACGGACGTACGCACGGAGCTCTCCTATGGATGCCCTTGAGCCGGGATATGCGGTCGAGGTCGACCGGATCAGCCGAACGGACTGGCATAGGCTCCTCCTCGAATTCGATGATGCGAACTTCTATCAGACGTGGTCTTATGGCGAGGGGGCGTGGGGAGCAAAGAGCCTGAGCCACCTCGTGGTCCGCCACAATGGGCGTCCCGTGGCCATGGCCCAGTTAAGGATCCTTCACCTTCCCCTTCTCCGATGCGGCGTGGCCTATCTCAATTGGGGGCCTCTTTGGAAGAACAAGGTCGATCAGCACCAGGCGGTTCATCTCAAGCACATGGTCCGGGCCCTTCGTCAAGAATACGCCGAAAACCGCGGATTGGTGCTGAGGATCTTGCCCAAGACCGTGAACGCCGATGAGAACCGTGTGATGCAGGGCTTATTCCTTGAAGCGGGCTTCGTCCAAAGCCCGGACCCTCAGCGCACTTTTATCGTCGATCTCAAGCCAAAAATCGAGGATATCAGGCAGAACCTGCACAGGAGCTGGAAGAGGTCTTTGAAATCCGCCGAAAAACAAGACCTGACGGTCAAAGAAGCAGATCAACACGGGCAATACAAAAAGATCCTGGGCGTCTATTCTCAGATGAAGGCCAGAAAGAAGTTCTTTGGCAATACGCAGATGGAGGTGCTCAGGATCAACGAGGATCTCCCTGACGAGCTCAAACTCAAGATCTTGCTGTGTTTTCATGACGACGAGATCATAGCTGTACTGGGATGGTCGAGCATTGGTAAGATCTGTATTCCGTTGATCGGGGCGACCGGAGATCAGGGGCTGCATTTCAAGGCCTCGTTCTTACTTTGGTGGGAGCTGATCAAGCGCTGCAAAGAGAATAACGTTGAGTACTGCGATACCGCGACCGTCCATGAGAAGAGAAATCCCGGCGGATATTTTTTTAAACAAGGCTTGGCCGGAAAGGACGCCCAGGAAACGACATATGCCGGGAGGTTCGAAAGTTATAAGAGCCTCCCCGTTTTTATGCTGATGAAGACCGCCATGGCCGTCCGCGAAAAAGCCATGAACATCGCCAGGCGGATTAAGGTGTGGCGTTGACATAACCCCATGGGCGGCGAATCACGAGGCGATGCCGCTCCGAACGGATAGGGACTCCTCTTTTTCTGGTCAGTCTTATGGGGGTATCCCGCGGCCGTGCTGCGGCCTTGACAACAGAGGATCGAGCCCAGGAGCGGCAGATTCCGACGGATGTTCCTGCCGAAGATCCCCGATCAGGGTCCGGAGAGGACAGCGGCGGCCAGGATCCGCAGTTTCTCGAGGTCCAGGACGAACAGGGACAGGCCGAGGGCGAAGAAATTGAATGTCAGGATCGTGCCCAGGATTGTACTGGTTTTGGACCGGAAATATTTCTGGAGCAGGGGCGAACGCGCCTTTCTTTTCGCGCGCTGGTAGATCGTCAGGCATGCGATACCGACCCCATGGTAAGCGCCCCAGAGAATGAAGTTGGCTGTTTCTCCGTGCCACATGCCGCAGGCGATGAACGTGATGATCATGCCGAGGTTGGAGAGAAAGACGGGGTGACGGCGGAAATAATCGAAGCCCCTGAACTTGCGGACGATCGGCCAGTAGATATAGTCGACAAGCCAGCTCGTCAGCGACATGTGCCAGTTCGTCCAAAGCTCCCGGATGTTCCTCTTGAGGAAAGGATTGTTGAAGTTCTCCGGGAGCTCGATGCCGATCAGGCGGGCGCAGCCGATGGCCAGGTCCGAGTACCCGGCGAAATCGAAATAAAAATACAGGGCGTACGCATAAAGGCCGAGAACGGCGTCGAAAAAGCCCATTCCGGAGAGAACATCGGGTCGAATGGAGAGAATATGGGGGTAAAGGAGCTGCGCGAGGACGAGCTTCTTGAACAGCCCGTGGATGATGCGCTCGCCCCCGGCCCGGAGGTCCGCGGCCAGCCGGCTGCGGGCCGGGGAGCAGACCTGGGACGCGAAGTGGTTGTACCTGTTGATGGGGCCGCTGATGAAAGCGGGGAAGAAGATGATGTAGTCGAGGTACGCGAGAGGGTCGAGATCCTGGATCTTTTTCCGGTAGGACTCGACCAGGAAATGGATCATCCGGAAGGAGAAGTATGAGACGCCTATCATCCGGATCATATCCGTCGAAGCGGATCCTCCCGTGCCGGCGACGGGCAGGAAGAGCCTTTGGATCAGCTGGTATTTGAAGAACGCCAGAAACGCCAATACGGCCGCGATCCCCGCCCCAGCCGCCAGCTTCCTTCGAATACCCGGGGAGCCCGTGGAACTCCTTGAGAGCCCGGCTCCAATGACATAGGTGAGAAGGGAGAGGGCGATGATCAAGCCCAGAACGGCCAAGCCGAATCCGGGGATGGCCAACAGCATCAAGACTGACGCTATGCCCAGGAAGAGCCGTTTTCCGGTCGCCGATCGGCTGAAGAGCCGGCCGCCGAGAGCGATGAGGATAGCGAATAGCCAGAAAGGGACGCTATAATAGAAATTGAAATCCCATCGGAACGAATTCACCAGGTGCATGCGAGGCGGGCGCATTATATCGACGCGTAGCGCCGGAAGTCAAATCAGGAATGCCAGGCGTGCCCGATGACCGAAGCCTGGCTTCGCCGTTTGAGGCCGGCACTTCTCATCCGACCCCTCTGCTTTGTCCGCGCGGCCTTTGCGAATATTGCAAAGCCCTAGCCACCTCTATAGAATGATATTCATGATGCCCCAGGGCCACGGAGACGATGAGCGGCGTATCGGTCCGGAGGCAAGCTGCCGTCAACCGGTTCGAAATCCTCCGGACCCGGTCAACCGGGCTTCGGTGATGAAAAAGGCCGCCATTGTCATCCTTACGGTCCTGACCTGCATGGTCATGCTCGAATGGGGGCTCCGCGCCACTGGTCGGATCCCGTCGAACACGACGGACGGGATCGCGGAAGAATTCGGCGACTCATTCAAGCTCAAAAAGAACATGACCAAGCAATTCAATTACCCGGCTTTCTCCTATACCGTTCACACGAATGTCTATGGATTTCGCGACAAGGCCACCGGCGAGAAGGACCTGAGAACCCATCCGTTCCTGGCCTTCCTCGGAGCCTCGGAAGTCTATGGAAACGGCGTTGACTTCGAAAGGACTTTCGTCGGGATCTTTGCCCAAGAGGCCTCCCGGAGGGGGTTCGAGGTGGTGAACCTCGCCGTGGGCGGACACTATTTCCTGGATCAAGAAGATCTTTTCAAGGATTTTGTCAAGAACACGGGCCTCCGCCCCTCAACGGTCTTTCTTTGTGCCAACGCCCTCCACATTCCCAAATTCGATCGCAGGAACCGCAATATCATCGTCAAGAACGGCTATGCGATCGATAAGAATGGCTGGCGGGTGACTTACCTGAAGCTCTTGGCGGGCGAGAACTCTTCGGCTTACTGTTTCTTCAGGGATGGTATCAGAAGGATCCAGGAGCGATTCCTGAATTATGAGCTCAAAGAGGATTCGTATGAGTTCCTGCAGGTCTATTCCAAGAGCAACAAGATCCGGGACCTGGAGAGGATCGAGGCGTTCTATGATCACCTGACAGGATTTCGCCGGTATTGTCGTGAAAACGGCATCGACCTCGTCATCGTCTACCTTCCTTTATCCGACAGTTTCAACCTGAAAGAGATCGTGAAAAAGCTGGGGGCCGACCCCGAGAACTACGATTCGTCCTTTTACGAGGAGCTGATAGGATCGTATTGCCGCAGCAACGGGATAAAGCTGATAGATGCCAGGCCCGTCCTCGATCGCGCGTATAACGAAGGCCAAAACATCCGTTTCAAGCTGGACCCGCATTACAACGAGTACGGCAATAGGCTCATCGGGGAATTCCTCACGCAAGAGTTCTTCGACATCAAGAGGGATTGAGGGATGTTCTCGGATCCCAAGAGGGCATCGATCGTTCTGCAAGGTGCATTCCTCTTGCTCCTCGGCGCGTTCTCTCTACACGGCAGCTGTGCCCTCGCCGGACGGGCCGCGCCGTTCGGGACCGATAGCGACACATCGGGAGCGCGGCCGCCCGCAACTCCTTCTGAAATCAAGGCCGCCGGACCGGACACGGCCGGCCGGACCATGGCGGCGGCGGCGAGCGCAGACATCATCCCGGCCGACAGGCTCTATGACTGGGGGGCCTTCTGCGGGGTCCCGGGCGGCATCCCGACGAGGACGACGGTCTATGCCTCGTTCTCTCCCGGGGTGACGGCCGCTAAGATCAACGCCGCCATCGCCGCCTGTCCGGCCGGCCAGGTCGTTTATCTATCCGCCGGGACGTACAACGTCGGCGGACTGACGATGAAATCCGGCATCACGGTGCGCGGGGCCGGGGCGGGGCTGACGATCATCAACGCTGGAGGGGTCGGCTTTGCGTCCCCGGAGTCTATGTTCAGCTTTACCACGAGCGGGAAGCAGGCCATCGCCAACGGGGCTTGGCTTGCCAAGGGTTCGACGAGCATCACGATGGCGACGACACCCGGCTCTCAGTTCGCTGTCGGCAGACTCATCATGATCGACCAGGAAGACGACAACACGCTCGTCTTCCATCGCACCGGGAACTGGGCCGGGACGCGGAACCTCCGTCATGTTTCGCGGATCACCGGCATATCCGGGAACACGATCGCCTTCGCCACGCCGTTGCCGTACACATTCGTCTACGCCCAGAACCCGATGGCCCAGGCTATAGCATCCACGGATTCGTTTGGCCTTGAGGACATGAGCATCGATGCCTCGTCGTGTGTCCGTTTGACCGGGACCGACAGGTGCTGGGTCAAGGGTTGCGAGATCACGGGGTTCGACAACGAGGGCATTATGATCCGCGCCTGCCACCAAACCGAGATCAGGCGCTGCTATATCCACGATTGCGCCGGATTCCCGAACCAATCTGACGGATACGGGATCCTGTCCCTCTATCAAACGAGCTGTCTTCGTATCGAGGACAACATCGCCCATCGAATCTCCTATATGTTCATAATGAACGGGAATGACTCGTCGGCGTTCATGTACAACTACGCCCTGTATATGGCGCGGGCGGGCCTTCGTTGGCAGACCCCGGCCTACAACTGCAATCACGGCCCCCACAGCATCATGAACTTGTGGGAAGGGAACATCGGCGAGCGGTGGCAGAACGACGGCTACCACGGGTCGGCCTCGCACCAGACGCTTTTCCGCAACCACATTCACGGCGTCAACCCGGCCTATACAAGCGAACGGCGCATCATGGACTTCTGCCGGGCGAGCTACTATTTCAACGCCGTCGGGAATATCGTCGGCGATCCGTCCTGGAATCCGGGTTATTACGAGGCGTCCAAGACCACGGGGAAGGGGTACTGGAACTCGACGCTGGACCGGTCTGTCGGCTATATGTGGGTTCTCGGCTACCCGAACATGGGCGGCGCTGCCCTGACGCAGGCCGTGCCATTGGAGGGGTTCACGCCGCCTGGCGGGACGTACCCGGACTCCAATGTCGCGGCCACCCTCTTCCGTCACGCCAACTTCGACTACTACAGCAAGGCGACGCTCTATCAGAGTGGCCTGAGCCAGGCAATCCCCCCGAGCCTTTATTACGCCTCCAAGCCGTCCTATTTCGGATCGCTCCAGTGGCCGCCGATCGGTCCTGACGTCAGCGGGCTGGTTACGGACATCCCGGCGCAAACGAGATGGGCCGCTTTCGTGAGTTCCGGGAGACGCGACGACCTCTTCGGGCGATAGCGCGCCGCGCCCGTTTTTCCGTTCCTCCGCCCGGTGGATGACCTCGCGGATCATCCGCTCACCGCGATCAAGCCGCCTAGGCCGGGTCCAGGATTCACTCCCAGCCCCCTCGGGTCGTCAGGCGCGCGGGCCAGCGGCGTCCTTTTCGCTCACTTGGCGTCCTGGGGCGCCCGGCGGGACAGCGTTTCTTTGATGAGCGAGGAGACCATGACCAACGGCTCCCCCCCCTTGAAAAGAACGAGTATGAAAGCCAGATAGAAAGCGGGATAGCAGAGTGAACCGAAACCGATCCTCAAGAGCGGGGCCAATCCTCCATAGAACCGGGCCGCCGGGGCGAATCGGTAGAAGACGAGCCAAAAAGAGGCCCCCGAGAGGAGCGCGGCCGTCCAATATCTCCATAAAATGGCGACAAAGAACGAGGCGCCCAAGCCGGCGGGCCTGGCCGCATACGCCAGGGCGGGGATGAGGAGCATATAGAACATGGCCGAATAGGCGACGGCGACCCCCACGGGGCCGAACAGAAGGCCGATCGAATAGGAAACGATACAGACGCCAAGAACAACAAAACCCCATTTCAACAGTCGGTCGGCCCTCCCGAGGGAGATGTGAAGCCAGACATTCACGTTATAGATGACAAAGGCCCCGATGCCCGGGCCGAGCGCCGCGAAGATGTCGCCGGCAAAGCCCCAGCGGTCGCCGAGGAGGACGAGGATGATATCCTTTCCCAGGAGGGTGAATAGCGCGCTTCCGGGGAATCCGATGAAAGCCAGGACGGAGACCGCCTTGAAAATATAGTTTCGATATCGTGGCGGATCATTGACCAATCGGCTGAGCGTGGCCAACCCCACGCCCGAGAGGGCGATCGTCAATTGATTCGGAAGGACCGACGAGAGCTGGGAAGACCTGTCATAATGGCCCAGCGGGGATTTGCCAAAGGCCTTGCCAACGAGGACCTTGTCCAGGTTGTTCCGGATATAGCTCAGAAAGAAATTCCCATAGGTCTTATAGCCGAAGACCAAGATCCCCCTGATGGATGTTCCTCGCGCGGGAATTCCCGGCGTCCAACGGCAGAAGAGCCAGGCGGAGATGGACGTAACCAAAGGGAAGGAGATCCACCGCAGGACGAGCGACCAGACCCCGAAGCCCTTGAAGGCCAAGCCGATCGCCAAGCCCGTGCTGATGAGAGCTCCCAGGACTTGCGCGACGGCGGACAGATTGAACTTCATGTTCCGGCTTAAGAGCGCCATATGGCACATGCCAAGTCCGCTGAAGATGATGGATAGAGCCATCCATTTGGAGATGCCCTTCAAGGCCGTTTCCCCGAAGAACCAGGCGATCGCCGGCGTGATGACGACGAAGAACAACGTCAAGCCGGCCATGATCGACAGGTTGACCCAGAAGAGCTTTTTCAACTGTTCTTCGGTCATGTCTTCGCGCTGGATGATGGCCTCGGTGAATCCGTTGATCCCGAAATTCTGAAAGAGGATGCTGAACGTGGCCACCATCGAGACAAGGCCGAAATCCTCAGGGCTGAGGATTCGGGCTAAAATGATCGTTCCTATGGTCTGAATGAGGTAATTGAAGGTCTGAGCGAAGACGGAGAAGCTGGCGCCCACCAAAGCCTTCTTCTTGAGCCCGTCTTTGAGGTGCGCTGTTCTCAGGACCGGAGGATCCCCAGGGGATCGGCGCCCAGGCATGTCCTCATTCATCGTATCGCTTTCTCAGGCAAATTTGACCGGAGCGCCACAAAGCCCCCCAGGCGGACCCTCTCGGTCAAGATGCCGAATTCTTCGCCGGTCAGAAAGGCCAATTGATGGGGGCTCCACGGGTGGACCATCAGCTCAACGCATTTCGCGTCCGCAAGCTCGATGATCCTCATAAGACGAGGCCGATCGCCGAGCGGGTCAAGGCTGAAAAAAGCATCGGTGGAGACATGCCTTTTCAGCAGCCACGCGTCGATAAGCCCGCGGTACCGGCGGTTGAGCCAGCTTTTTTCCCCCTTGGAAAACGTGAAGCTCCTTCGAACCGCTGAGTTCAGGGGCAAGACGTTGGCCATCATCATGTTCAGACTGAGGTGAAAGTGTTTATGGCCGTCGAAATGGTCCGGTTCTCTCCGAAAGAGCCGCCGGTACTCCTCAAGTTGCGAATGGAACGCGGCGGCCACCGCCCTGGCGATGAACGGGTTGAAAATGACCTGGGTCCAAGGTCCCCATCGGAAGAAGGCCGACGCCGCGCTCTGGGCCTTCCTCAGGGTCTCGGAAACTCCGGGCCCGTCATAGGGAAGCACGAGGTTGACATGAAGTCCCGTTTCCAGATGCTCGTCGATCGCGAGCTTTGCCGCGCGTTCGGAGTCCTCCATAAAAACCATAATGCTCGCCGACGTGATCCGCCTCTGCCGGTGACAGCGCAAGCAGGCGTCCGTCGCCGCCCGGTCCCGGCCGAGATCGTCTCCGTTGATGATGAGCATCCGTGACCTGATTACGGTTTTCTCTCGGTCTTCTCGAATGGACCCGACGATCCGTTCTCTTGCTCAGCCGGTCTTTTTTCTGAGGTCATACCAACGTTCTCTGAAATCTCGCAGTCCTGTCAAGATGAACTGCGGCACGCGCTGTTTCAGCTCCTTATGCAGGCCTAATTTGAGGCCGATCCTTCCTTTGGAGCTCAAGGGCACATAATATCGCGGCAAACGGTATTCCTTGAAACCGTTGTTCTTCTTGAACTGGGCAAAAGATTCTTTCGAAGGCCAAATGCCGTAGACCAAATAGGGAACGGCATGCTCTTCACAGAGCTTGACCGCCTCATTGAGGAGCGCATTCGTCGGGGCTTTATCTCTATGCGCGATCTTGGAGATGATCTGCTCGGCTCTCGCCGTCCTGTCGCCGTAGACCATCTTGATGAAACCGATGAGCTCCGGGCCGCAATAGGCGCCTATGAACACGCTCCTCTCCAGATGGGTCGCATTGGCCCTTTTCGCCTCATCGAACGTCTTCCCGAAATGTCGAAACGGCCGGCCTTGTCGAACAGGCGTCTCATTGTAGATATCGACAATGCCTTTGATAAGGTCATCATCGAAATCGGCCGTTCGTATCTCGACGCCTTTTTTGCCGGCCTTTCTGACCATGTTCCTTGTTTTGTCGTCAAGGATCTTCTCAAACCAAAATTTGTGGTCCTTGTAGTCCAGGGCGGCGATACTGTCCCATTCCATCGGAAACCGATATTTCGGAACGGTCTCGGGTATTCTCTGGCCGAACGTGAAAATATCGATCTTTGGGGCGCTCTGGATCTTCAACCGATCGATAACGGCCATCGGATCGGGGATGTCCAGGTCGGATTCATCCTGGACCGCCGCGGTCCTCAGGATGCTCCCCTTGATAACGAAGGTGATGTCCCGAATGTCCATATCACGGCCTCAGATAAAATTGCCCATTACTTTAGGATCGATCACGAGCGGTCGGCGCTAAAAAGCAGTCTGTTGGTGAGTTCCATGGTCAAGAGCTTATCGATGATATGAGTATTGTTCTCCCGGCCCGAGGTATGCGCCTGGACGGCCTTGCTGACCTCAGGTCGATTGAGATAGTCCCTGGACAGCGCTTTTTCATCCAGAAGAACGGCCTTCACGTAAGGGGCGAGTTCGTCGCGGAACCATTGGCGGAGATGGTAATACTTGTTCCGTCCGAGGAAATTGCGCTCGAGACTGAACGGCCCCAGGCGGCTGTCGATCATGGCCGCCGATCGGGGCATGCCATGGCTGGCGTAATACTCCATCTTGAATATGAATTCATAATAGGCCCTGGTCAAGAGCCAGCTGGGCCTCTTGGGATATGTTACGCCCCGGTCCGTCATGATCCCGCTGAGCCTCCGGTCGCCGTCGTAGATCAGGCGGAGACTGGTCTCCTTCGTCCGGGTGCAGATGTCGGGCGCCTGGTAAATAGCCTCCAACAGCGTGTTGTCCATGAACGGAGATCTCACATTGAGGACGGATTGCTCGGCCTGAAGCCGGTTAAAGCTATACCAGGGGATCTGCCTGAACGCCACAAAGCTGAGGGGATGGGTCTGCCGGCTGTCCCGCCACGAAACGGCCGCGTTTCCGACAGACTCGGCCCATGAGCCTTCAAGGACTCGATTGACCGCATTCGATGGAAAGAAGGAATGATATCTTCTCAGGATCTCGCTTCCATAGTTCCCGGTCAATCGGATCGGCGAGATCGCCCGAGCGATCCTATTCACGAAGATATTCGGCGCCCCGCTCATCTCCAAATTGCCGTCCGTGCTCAGGACCACGTCTTCGGCCAGTTGGCCGAATTGCCGAAAGAAATCACCCGTGATGCGTATGGTCGTATGAGGCAGCCCCTGAGCGCGGACCACCCGCCTGCCGATCGAAACGTCGAGGTTCTCCCGATAAGGGCCATCGAACGAGTAGCCGTGGACGCGGCTTTTTTCGGGTCCTAGGTTCGCCAGGATCATCCGCGTGTCCAGCCCTCCTGTCGCGGACATGCCGATCGTGCCGTCGGCTCTGAGATAGGCCGGAAGTCGCCTCACGAACGTGGAACGCAACTTGGGATAGAATTCCTCCGGCTTCAGCTCGGGCTGGTTTTCCCATGTGCCCGGCGTGAAATAGGCTCCCTTGTGAAGCGCGCCATCACGGCGCCAGGTCCACAGAGCCGCCGCCGGGAGAACATGGATCCCGCGAAAAAGGCTGCGGTTCTCCAGGGCGGCCCCGCAGCTCAGCCATTCGCCGAGGCCCCGGCGATCGAAAGCCCGCAGCTCGGGGCGGACCGCCAGGATCGCCTTGGCCTCCGAAGCGAAGTAGAGCTTGTCCGGCCCTT
>Ga0316630_10000480_pt1 | contig 12730 bp, 12 predicted proteins | sample OWC_May_M1_C1_D6_FD_207658 | JGI IMG/M metagenome (GOLD analysis project Ga0316630, IMG submission 207658) | Wetland soil microbial communities from Old Woman Creek delta, Ohio, United States - OWC_May_M1_C1_D6_A | ecosystem: Environmental > Terrestrial > Soil > Wetlands | place: USA: Ohio...
CATCGGAGCCTCCTTTCGCGAGGCTCCATGATGCCAGGCTACACAGGGCCAGGAGAGGGACACGAAGGGACACTGTCACGGATCTCCTGGCACGTCTCGGTGTAACGGATCAGTTGGCACTTGTGAGCTAGGGACTACACCCATGCAGATCGTCACCGCTGACTCGGCGGCCCGGTTCGGCGAGGACAAGATGCGGAAGATCGGCCTCTTCGAGACCGACCGCCTCTTCTGCGACCTCTACTGCCTGTTGCCCGGGCAGTTCCAGAAGATCCACGCCCATCAGGGCTCGGACAAGGTCTATTTCGTGCTGCGGGGTCGGGCGCGGGTGCGCATCGGCGACGAGGAGCAGGACCTGGACCCAGGGCAGGCCGCCCTGGCTCCGGCCGGAGTGCCGCACGGGGTGACCAACACGACCGGGGATCCGGCCACGCTGCTCGTCTTCATGGCCCCCAAGCCTGCCCACTAGCCCGCAGAATTCACGGAAGGGCTCGTGAATTCTCCGGGCTAAATGGACCAATGACCAAGTCTGCAAGGCCCAATGACTGACACCATTCGCGAGCGCCTCCTCCACGTGCACGAGCGGATCCGCGCCGCGGCCAGGCGCGCGGGGCGCGACCCCGCCAGCGTCACGCTGGTGGCGGTGAGCAAGACCGTGCCGGCGGAGGTCATCCGCCAGGCCCTCGATGCCGGCGTCCGGATCCTGGGGGAGAACCGCGTGCAGGAGGCCAAGGAGAAGATCGCCGCGCTCCCCGGCGCGGCGACCTGGCACCTGGTCGGGCACCTGCAGACCAACAAGGCCAAGCTGGCGGTTCAGCTCTTCGAGATGATCCACTCGGTCGATTCGGTCAAGCTGCTGCAGGCCCTCGACCGGCACGGCAGCGAGGCAGGGAAGCGCCTTCGTTGCTTGGTGGAGGTGAACCTGGGGGGCGAGGCGAGCAAGAGCGGCACGATGGAGGCCGACGCCCGCGATCTGATCGGCGCGGCCCGGGACCTGGCACACGTGCAGGTGGAAGGCCTGATGACCATCCCGCCGCTCCTGCCGGACCCGGAAGAGGTTCGGCCGTACTTCCGCCGCCTCCGGGCCTTGCGGGATACGCTCCAGGGGGAGGGCTGCTCGCTGGCGGAGCTCTCGATGGGGATGACCCATGATTTCGAGGTCGCCATCGAGGAGGGGGCGACGCTGGTGCGGATCGGGACCGCGATCTTTGGACCTCGCGTCGCTTGAGCGACGCGACGGGGACCTCGCGCCGCCTGAGCGACGCGACGGAGACGCCGCGCCGCCTGAGGGGCGCGGGATGCTTCCCTTCAGCTGAGCGAGGGGATAGAGTCCTTGGGCCAAAGGCCTAAGGCGACGCGATGTCCTGTGTGGACATCGCGTCGCCTGGAGATAGAGGAGGGACGCCATGCAGATCTTTCTCGATACCGCGGACACCAAGGAGATCCGGGAGCTGGCCAGCCTTGGCCTCGTGGACGGCGTGACCACCAACCCGTCGCTGGTCGCCAAGGAGGGGCGGCCGTTCCGGGAGATCGTGGACGAGATCCTCCAGATCGTGGATGGGCCGATCAGCCTGGAGGTGGTGAGCACCGAGGCCCAGGGCATGCTGGCCGAGGCGCGGGACCTGGCCAAGATCCACGCCAACGTCGTGGTGAAGATTCCCCTGATCGCCGAGGGGCTGAAGGCCGTCAAGCAGCTCACGCTGGAGGGCATCAAGACGAACGTGACCCTGTGCTTCTCGCCCAGCCAGGCCCTGCTGGCCGCGAAGGCGGGTGCCGCCTACATCAGCCCCTTCGTGGGCCGCCTGGACGACATCAGCGACGTGGGCATGGACCTCGTCCGCCAGATCCTGACCATCTATGCAAACTACGGATTCCGCACCAAGGTGCTGGCCGCGAGCCTGCGCAGCCCGGTCCATTTCGTTGACGCGGCCATGGCCGGGGCGCACGTGTGCACCCTGCCGCCGGCCGTGCTGCGACAGCTGATCAAGCATCCGCTGACCGACATCGGCCTGGAGCGGTTTCTGGCGGACTGGAAGAAAGTACCCAAGCTCTCCTGAGGCCTCGCACCTTCACGAAGAGTCCAAGCGGCCGGAGCGCTTCACTGGCTTGCTTCGGAACCCCGCGGGGACGGTCCACACCGATCACGGCGGGCCGTCCCCGCGGCGGGGTTCTGCGTGCCTGCCACAAGTCCGTCGCCGTCATGACCCCCCGCCGAGCCGATCCGGAGTTGAAAATAGGAGAGGATTTTTGTCTTGACACACATAGAACGAAATTTTATAAACGTCCACCAATTTGCCTGAATGGAGCGGGGGCATGGTATACCGCCGGAAAGAGAAGGCAGAGTACGTGATCCAATCGGTGGACCACGCGCTGGACATCCTCGAGGCGTTTGATTACAACCACGAGGAACTCGGCGTCACCGAGCTGTCCCACCGGTTGGACTTGCACAAGAACAACGTTTTTCGACTCCTGGCCACGCTGGAGACGCGTGGTTACATCGAGCAGGACCGGAAGACCGGCAACTATCGCCTGGGGATCAAGGTCTTCGAGGTGGCCAACGTGTTCCTGCACCACCTTGGCCTGCGCCGACAGGCGCGCCCGGTGCTGGAAGACCTGGTGCGGGACTGCAACGAGACGGCCTACCTGGCGGTGCTGGACGGCACCGCCGCCATCTACGTGCTCATGCACGAGACCAGCCACATGGTGCGCGTGATCCCGCGCCTGGGGCACCGCCTGCCCGCGCACTGCACCGCGTCCGGCAAGGTGCAGCTCGCCTTCGAGTCGCAGGACCGGCTCGTCGAGCTGTTCGGAGACCGGCCCCTCCAGCCGCAGACGCCGAACACCATCACCACCTTCGAGAAACTGCGGGAGCACCTGGCCGAGGTGGCGCGCCAGGGATTCGCCGTGGACAGCGAGGAACTGGAGGAGGGCGTGCGCTGCGTGGCTGCGCCCGTGCGTGATTACTCCCACCGCGTCGTGGCCGGGGTCGGGCTCTCCGGCCCGGTGTCGCGCTTTGCCATGGACCGAATTCAGAACGAGCTGGTTCCCCTGGTCAAGCAGGCGGGGGTGAAACTGTCCCAGCGGCTGGGGTACGAGATCGGGCCCGAGGGGCTCGCGTAGGCCGCCGGGCGGGGTCCCGGCGGCCTGCGGCGCCGCACCACACGAGGTGAGGGAGAGGCATGGCCGAGATCAAGAGTTCCGACATTCCCGTGCTGCCGTGGCCCGCGGTGCCCGTGCCTACGACGGAGGAGGTCTACCGGGGCCTCAGCGAGGCCGCGCGGGACTTTCCGACCTGGCTGGAGGCCAACGTCCACTGGCGCGACGTCGGGAAGAAGCCCGAGAAGCTCTCGCGGCTGCGGGTCCTCGACGTCTCCATGAAGAGCATGGGTGGCCACTGGTGCTCGTCCCTCTTCGCCGAGCACGGGGCCGAGGTGATCATGGTCGAGCCGCCCGGCGGCGATCCCACGCGGCGGCTGACCCCGTTCAACCGCCCGCAGTGGATGTTCCAGGACCGCGAGACGGGCGAGGCCGTCGGGGGCAAGTTCTTGCACGAGTGCCGGAACAAGTTCGCCGTGACGCTGAACCTGGAGACCGCCGAGGGGCGGGCGATGCTGCGAAAGCTCGCCGTGGACGCCGACGTCCTCGTCGAGAACTACCCCCCCGGCCAGTTCGACGCGTGGGGGATCGGGTACCGGCAGCTCTCGCAGGTCAATCCCCGGTTGGTCTACGGCTGGATCGGCCAGCGCGGCCAGTGGGGCCCCCTCAAGGACCGGCCCTGGATGTACGATCCGGTGGCGCAGAGCGCCTGCGGCTTCACCCACGGGACGGGGGCGCCGCTCGCCTTCGGCGGGCGGCCCACCCGGTCGGGGATGTGGGTGGGCGACTACGTGGGCGGGACGGCCCTGGCCATGGGCATCATGGCGGCGCTCAACTACCGGGAGCGGGTCTCGGGCCGGGGGCAGTTCGTGGAGGCGACGGGGGCGGCCGCCATCATCCGCATCCTGGACTACAACTGGGCCTGGTACGGGATGGACGGCAGCATCCGGCCGCGCTTCGGCAACTGGGACCTGGCCATCTGCATCTACGCGGTGAACCCGTGCAACGACGGCCAGATCATGGTGGGCGGCGGCCATGACCGCCTCTGGTTCCGCATCTGGAAGACCGTGGGGAAGGACCGGCCGGAGCTCGAGCAGCACATCGTCGAGGACCCGGGGTTGAAACTGGTGGTGGACCGGCTGCCCTACTACGCCCAGGTGGAGACGTACACCACCTTCGCCGACTGGTTCAAGGACCGCTCCCGGCTGGACGCGGAGGTCAAGCTGCAGGCAGAGGAGGTGGCCTCGGGCGGCGTCACCTTCGCCGACGAGGTGGCGGAGTTCCCGCATTTCAAATACCGGGGGCACGTGGCCGAGATCGACGACCGGCTGTACGGCAGGCTCCTGCACGTGCCGCCCACGCAGCTGGCCCAGAAGGCCCCGCCGCGCCTGAAGTGGTTGGGCCGGCCGACCGGCTATGACAACGAGGACATCTACCGCCGGCTGCTGGGCTGCACCCGGGACGATCTCGAGCGGCTCAGGGCACAGGGTGTCATCTGAGGCGAGGGCAAGGCGGGGGGAGAGCGCATGACGAACCAGGCCAGGAGCTTCGAGGAGTTTTGCCGCGAGACCTTCGATCCCAAGAAGATCTTCGAGAAGCCCGAGGTCTTCAAGGGCTACACGTGCATCTCGACGACCCAGTACATCCTGGGCCCCTCCTGCGCCAGCTACTTCGCCGAGCTGGGGATGGAGACGATCAAGGTCGAGCTGCCGCGGCGCGGCGAGCCCATGCGGCACACGACGCCCTACAACGAGCCCTTCCTCTACCCGCTCTCGCGCTGGATCCCGGACCGGGGGACGGGCCTCGGCTTCTTCGGCGCGAACCACAACGAGTACTTCCTGTCGGTGGACTTCCACAAGCCCGAGGGGCAGGAGATCGTCAACCGCCTCCAGGCCAAGGCCGACATCCAGTGCGAGAACTACCGGCCCGGCACCTTCGACCGCTGGGGCATCGGCTACCGGCAGGGCTGCAAGATCAACCCGCGGCTGATCTACATCTGGATGGGCGGCTTCGGCGGCTGGGGCCCTGGCCGGGTCCGGGCCTCCTACGACATCCTGGGGCAGGCGCAGGGCGGCACCTTCTCCATCACGGGGTTCCCGGGGCCCGGCCACGGCCATCCCAGCGTCGGGCTGCCGTCGAAGCACACCATCTGGCTGGCGGACTACTGGGGCGGCATGATGGGCTGCTTCGCCGGCCTGGCCGCCCTCTGGTGGCGGGACAACGTGTCCGGAGTGGGGGAGCTGATCGAGTACAGCCAGGTGCACGGGGCCACCCGGCTGCTGGAGGGGACGCTGCCGATGTACGGCCGGTACGGGGTGATCCGGCAGCGCTGGGGCAACTGGGACACCGAGCTCTGCGTGCACGGCATCATCCAGTGCGGCAAGTCGTCCTACCCGGGCTCGAAAGTCTCGCTGGAGCAGGAGCCCGGCTGCATCCTGATCTCCGCGCCCGGGGACGCCGAGTACGCCCGGCTCTGCGGCATCGTCTCGACGCTACAGCCGCTGGCCGGCAAGTACGCGCGCTCCGCCGACCGGATCCAGCCCGCGGCCCAGAGCGAGATCTACGCGGCCCTGGAGGCCTGGGCCAAGGACAAGACCAAGGAAGACGTCTGGCGGATCATGGAGGAGGGCGGGATCACCAGCCAGCCGGTCTGGAGCAACAAGGAGGTGGTCCAGCAGGAGCATTTCTTCCTGCGGGACGAGCTGCACTGGCTGGACGATCCGACCTACGGCGACGTCCTCAGCCAGGGGCTGCCGTACCACCTGTCCGAGACGCCGGCCCGCCACCGCTGGGCGCTCAAGCCGGTGGGCGCCGACAACGAGTACATCCTGCAGAAGTACTGCAACTTCGGCCTGGACGAGATCCGGGAGCTCGAGCGCAACGAGGTCATTTAGCCATGGAGTTGGCTCTCGGCGGCCCTCGGTGGCGCCTTGGCGTTTGACGGCTGTAGGAGGGGGGCCATGCCCGATTTCACGCACTGCTCGCTGCTGCTGGAGTGCCCGACGTGCGAGATCATCAACTACCTTGATCCCTTCACCTTCTGGTTCTTCGAGGGGAAGGTCAAGTGCGCGGGCTGCGACGCCGTCTGGGCGCTGAGGATCGACAACGGCCAGCGCGTCGCCGGGCCGACCGCGGCGGCGGGGCCGCACGACAAGCTCCCCGGCTACGCCCAGTCCAAGGACTACAAGACCAAGATCACCGATCTCGCTAAGGTCAATCCGCCGGTCATGGCGCGGGCCGATTTCGTCGGTCGGCCGATTCCCATCTACACGAGCATCCGGGGCAAGCCGGTGAGCGGCGGGCCCCTGAAGGCCGGGGATCTCCTCGGCAGTCGCCCCCGCTTCATCAAAGAGGGCAAGCCGTTCACGCGAGGCTGAGCCCCGGCAGCCGTCCATCACCTGGAACCCGTCCACCGTGCCGGCTGGCGGCAGGAGGCAGTGGTCGTGGCCGATCAGTCCGTATGTCCGATCCATGGCGTCGCCGAGTGCTTCCGCCCTGCCCAGGATGCCTTCGTCCGGCAGGCATACGAGGGCTACTGCACGAGGATCGACTGGCCCTTCGTACGGGTCATCCCCCGGGGCTGGAAGCCCGGGACGAGCCTCGAGGCGCTTCTGGAGCTGCAGGCCGCGGCCCGGTCCCAGGCCCAGGCGGCGGCGGCCGAGGCCGGGCGCGAGGGCCCACGCCGCGTGTGCCGGGTCGAGTTCTACTACAGCAGCCAGGACGAGCCGGCCAAGCAGTACCACTGCGACATCCCGAAGGTGCTGGCGCTCTGCGAGCAGCTGAAGGGCAAGGGCGTGGCCGTGCTGGTGCAGGATTGCGCCGCGGTCCCGGTGTCGTTCGCCACCTACAACGCGGCGGTTACGGGGCCGAGCGTTGCCAAGCGCGCCGTCTTCGGCATGAAGGGCGCGTTGCAGGAAGACATGGGCAAGGCGGCCCCGGCCCTGCTGGTCTTCGCCAAGGAAGGCGACCGGCACCCCGAGGAGGTCTTCCCGCGCAGCGACAAGGAGCTGGGGCGCCTGCTCGGGGTGGAAGAGGCGCTGCAGCAGCTGCTCGGCGCAGCCACGGCCTAGCCCGCATGATTCGCGAACACGCCTCGCGAACAATGCGGGCGTAACAGAAGCCCTTGCGATTGGCGGCCCCGGACGGATCGAGCATCCCTGAGGCATCTGGACACCGCGCCCCTCCCGCGGGACGCGGGACGGGTACCGGATGCGCCTACCACCATGCGTCATCCCGCCGCGGGACCAGCCATAGGCATGTACGCCCGGAGTATTCACGGATTGTTCGTGAATAATCCGGGCTTGGAGGAGAGCGGAATGAGCTGTATTCCCGCAGCATACCTGCCGCCGAAGGACCTCTGGCCGCAGCGCGTCTACAGCTTGCCGGAATTCCAGGCCTACCCGCAACGCCTGAACAGCACCGAGGAACTGCTGGACAAGCAGGTCGCCGCGGGCAAGGGGGAGCGAACGGCGATCCTCTTCGAGGACAAGCGCATTCCCTACCAGGCTGTCCTGGCCACGGTGAACCGCCTGGGCGCCGCCCTGAAGCGGCTGGGGATCGCGGAGTGCGACCGGGTGCTGCTCCGCCTGCCCAACATCCCGCCGGCCGTGCTGGCCAACTTCGCCATCATCAAGATCGGCGGCGTGAGCGTGCCCACCTCGGCGCTCTTCTCGCGCGCCGAGATCGCCCACGTGGCCAACCTGGCCGAGGCCAAGGCGGCGATCGTGGCCGGCCCCCTGCTGGAGGAATACGAGCAGGCCCGACCCAACCTCGCCACCGTCCAGCACACCATCCTGGTCGGGGGCACCGCGGAGCAGCAGGCCGCGTGGAAGGCCAAGGGGTACCTCCTCTGGCAGGAGCTGGTGGACGCCGAGCGCCCGGAGTGCAATCCCGTGCGCCGGGACCGCCTGGATGTGTCGGTGCTGCTGTTCACCTCGGGGACCACCGGGCTCCCCAAGGGGACCGCGCACTTCATGGAGGAGGCCCTGATCGTCCCCGACGGGTTCGGCAGGTACTGCTGGAACGTGCAGGAGACGGACGTCATCGGCGGCTCCGCCCCCATCGCCATGGCGGCCGGCTACTCCGCCGTGGCGACGATCCCCTATCGCTTCGGCGCGGCGGTCTCGCTGCTGGCGCGGTTCACCCCCGAGGCGATGTTCGAGACCATCCAGAACCACAAGGTGACGATCCTGTCCATCCTGCCCACGGCCTACCGCAAGATGCTCCAGGTGCCCGATGCCCCGACCAAGTACGACCTGAGCTCCTTGCGCCTGTGCACGGGGGGCGGCGAGTCGCTGACGGCGCAGACCTACCACGACTGGAAGAATAAGTTCAATCTGGAGATTTATGAAGGGCTCGGGACGACGGAGATGATGTTCGTCTTCATCTCCAGCGCCGCCACCAAGCAGGTGAAACCAGGCTCGATCGGCCCCGCCATCCCGGGGTACCGCCTGAAGGTGCTCTCCCCGGACACGAAGCAGGAATGCCGCGGCGCCGAGACCGGGATGCTCATGGTGCAGGGGCCGACCGGGACGGTCTACTGGCGGGACCCCGACAAGCAGCGGAGCGTGGTGCTTGACGGGTGGGTCAAGGCCGGCGACATGGTCTCCATGGACGAGGATGGCTACATCTGGTTCCTGAGCCGCGAGGACGACCTGATCAAGTCCTCCGGCTACCGCATCGGCCCCGAGGAGATCGAGGACGTCCTCGTCACCCATCCGGCGGTATTCGATGCTGGGGTCGTCGGGACCCCCGATCCCATCATGGGCCAGCGGACGGTGGCCTACGTGGCGCTGCGCCCCGGGGTGGCGGCCTCGGAGGCCCTGAAGCAGGAGATCGTCGACTTCTGCCGAGGAAAGGTGGCGGTCTACAAGCTGCCCCGCGAGATCGTGGTGGTTCCGGAAATGCCCCGGACCATCACCGGGAAGCTCTTGCGGCGCGTCCTGCGGGATCGCACCACGGGCGTGGCCAAGGCGTAGCGTGGGTCGTGCGGCCGGTTCACGAAAGGGGCCCCTGACCAACCGGTCAGGGGCCCGTGCTGCTTGTGCTCCGCACGAGAACAGGTCCGACCGCTCACCACCAAGGCACCAGGACACCAAGATGCCCTGAGGGGTACCTGATGGCCAAGGATTCTCCTCGGGGAGACTTGGTCCTGTCCTGGCTCGGCCTACCAGACCGAAGACCCACAGAATCTGGGGTCAGATCGGCTCAGTTCTGCCGAGCGGGGATGTGCCCTCGGGCCGGCCGAGCGCCTCGGCGATCTGCTGGCGGATCCGGCCCAGCGCCTCTTCGCGTTCCGCGCGCGGGGCCTGCTCCATGCTGAGGGCAAGGCGCGACACCTGCTGTGCCAGGGGAGGGAGCGCGGGCGCCCCGTCCGGGGTGCGAAGCTGCAGCAACGCCTCGACACGCTCCTGGTACGGTGCGGAGGCCGTCAAGGCGTCCTGGGCGTCGCCGTCCTCGAGCGTCCGGTAATCCGGGCTACACAGGAGCCTGGCCAGATGCCGGGCGGCCTGAGCGGCGTCGAGCGCGGCCGTGTCCTCGTCTACGAGTCTCGCCCGCTCCTCCAGCGAGAGCAGGGCCCAGACCTCGGGGTGAACGGCCGGCCGGGCCAGCAGCCGCCCTGCGCGGTATCGTCCCAGGACGTCCCCCGGAATTCGGCCCGAGGTCCGGACGACGACCGCGGCAACCAGTCGGCGCAGGGGCTCCGCGGGGATGGATTCGAGGCTGGGGTACGCCGTCCGGGCCGGCCCGAGCAGCTCCTGAAGCTCGCGCAGGCTCAGGCGGTCCGCGAGGCTCCGGAGCACCTGCCGGAGCTCCGCCGGCGATCGGTCCTCCAGTGCCTGGGTCGCGGCATCGATGGCCCCGGCGGCATCCTCGGGTTCCGGTCCGGGCGGGAAAAATGCCCGGGGGAGCCGGGCCATGGACGCCCCCACCTGCTCCTGCAGCGGCCCCGTCAGACCGGCGGCGCTGCCGATGGCGTTGCAGAGCCCTCCCAGTCGCGTCGCGGCCTCCTCGACGCCCAGGCGGGCGATGGCCGCCATCTCGCCGGCGACCCAGGCGGCTAGGCGCGACAGCTCCGCCTCCGGCAAGGCGCGGAGAGCCTCCTGCACACGGAAGTAGACCGGGAACTCGACCGCCGCCCGCGGAAGGGTGGGATCGGCGAGCAAGTCCGGCGTGAAGCAGAGGGCGAGGCGCGCCAGCTCCCGGGCCAGGCGCTCGGCGTCCATTCGCGCGGGCTCCGCCGCGATCAAGCCCCACTTCTCCAGCGCGGACATGCCCTGCAGGTCGGTGTCGGTGAGCGAGCCCAGGCTGTCGGGTGTCGCCTCCCGCACGGCCTCGAGGTCCAAGAGCCCGAGCCGGGTCACCTCCCGGATCAGGTCCTCCAGGACGCTTCGGGCCCGCTCGGGGCCAAGATCCTCGTGGTATCCTGCCAGGAGGCTCCAGCGCCGCTCGCGGGTCAGGCCGTCGGCCAGGAAGCGTACCGTCCAGCGGATCTCATCCGGGCCCATTGCGGGCAGCGTCGCGAGCAGCTCGTGCTGCCGGGCCTCGAGTTGCCGGCGGCGCATGGCCCAATGCTGCGCGGTGTCCATGGAGGGGTCCTGCCCTCAGCGATCGCCGGGGCCCGCGCCCGGGGGCGGCTGGGGCGGAGGGCCCGGCGCAGTGCTCGCCCACGGGAAAGGCGCCCCGCGGTCCCCGGTCCAGGCCGAAACATGAACTGCGGTCTCACCGAGGCGGCGGAAGGCCGCGTCGAACTCGTAGGCGACCACCATCCACTCCTCGGGATCCACGTAGCGAACGGCGAAGTGCTCGGCGGCGAGTGCGTGGGCGTCGATGGGCCGGATATCCTCGAAGCCGAGACCGAGCGCGTGCAGCAACTCCTCGAGGCTGTAGGAGCGCCCCCGGATGTTCAGGGCGGGGAATCCGGACCCGAGGGCGCCGAAGCGCCCCTCCATCCGTGCGCGTTCCGTGTTCCCCTGCCCCGGGCCCTCCGGATCCATGGCCGGCCGGTCTGCATCCACCGCGCGTTCCCCCTCACAGGCCAAAAAAGACCCATCTGTCCGCCTCAGCCGGACGAACTCCGTTCGTGAACTCCCTGGTTTTCCGTGGCGTCCTTGGCGTCTTGGCCGTTCGCGGTTGTGCAGGATCAGGCCGGGGGCTTCTCCTGGGCCAGCAGGTGCTCGATCACCTTGTCCAGCCGCAGGCCGAGCTTGTCGGGGGTGGCGTCCTGTCCCTTGTTCAGGTAGACGGCGGGGCGGCACTGGCCGAGGAGCTTGGTGAGCGTGTCATCCAGCCGGGCGGCGGACAGAAACACGAACGGGATCGGGTGCACCGCCTTGAGCCCCCGCTCCACGGCTCGAAGCGCCAGGGCAGTCGAGACGCCATCGAGGGGCTGCATGATGATGTCCAGGATGGCCAGCCGAATCGGCAACTCGTCCCGGAACCGCTCGGTCACCTTCGTCAGGAACTGACTGCCGCTGTCGCAGGTGATGACCTCTCCGGTGAGGCCCCGCTCGATGAGCAGGTCGGAGAGCAGGCAGCGGAAGAAGTTGTCGTCGTCGGTGACCATGATCGCGCCCAGCCCCCGCAGCGGCGGCCCGGACTGCAGGCTGAGGGAGAGACCGCAGGTGGCACAGCGGACGTCGACCCCGGTCGCCAGCGGGATCGCGTAGGTCGGGACGTTTTCGCCGCAGCTCGGACAGTACAGCTGTTGCTCTTTGGCGTCCGTCATCTGAGTCCCTCCCGAGCCCGGAGAACTCACGAAGGGCTTCATGAATTCTCCGGGCTAAGCGGGACATACCTTAGTACAGATTCGGTCGGAACTCAACAGCGGGCTGTGGAAGCGCCGGCTGGGGAGCAACGGAGCAGAGGGGCAGAGGAGCGGAGGGGCAGGGGGCAAAGAGCGGGGGCCAGGGGTCAGGGGCCGGCAAGATCGACAGGGACAGGGACAGGGAGGGCCGCCGGCCCCGCGGAGCCTAGAGTCACCCGATCCCGTCGCAGCCGCAGCCGCTGCTGGGCGCGGTGGCGGGTCGGGGCGGCAGGGGCATCGCGAGAGTGGTTTCCCCGCACGTGGGGCAGCGCCGCTCGGTCGGCTGCACGGCCCGGACAGAGAGGATGCCATTGCATCGCGGACAACGATCGCCTGTCTCTGGATCGGTCATTCGCTTCTCCACTCTCTCCCCGGATGGTGCCCGCGATCAGATCCCACTGCCTGATGGACTTGGTGCCGTGAGGGCCTGGAGCGCACCGACTACGTCGGAAAAGTCCGGGAAGAGCAGGTCGGGGGCGTGCGCCTGGAGATCCTCCACGCTGTGGAAGCCGCTGGCCACCGCCACGGCGACCGCGCCGCAGGCGTGGGCGCAGTCGATGTCCAGGGGTGTATCGCCGATGACCCAGATGTCGCCGAAGGCGAATGCCCGCCCGGTCAGCGCCTGGGCTCGGTCCCGCGCGACTGCCGGGAGCCGTCGGCGGTCTGGATCGTCGGAGCCATAGGCCCCGACGCGGAAGTGGGGCAGCAGGCCCGTGGGGCGCAACTTCGTCCGGGCGCCGGACTCGGTGTTCCCGGTGAGGAGGCCCACCAGCGCGTCCTCCCGGCCGCTGAGGCAGCGCACCAGCTCGGCGACCCCGGGCAGGACCTTCA
>Ga0316630_10000481_pt1 | contig 12719 bp, 10 predicted proteins | sample OWC_May_M1_C1_D6_FD_207658 | JGI IMG/M metagenome (GOLD analysis project Ga0316630, IMG submission 207658) | Wetland soil microbial communities from Old Woman Creek delta, Ohio, United States - OWC_May_M1_C1_D6_A | ecosystem: Environmental > Terrestrial > Soil > Wetlands | place: USA: Ohio...
GCCCGGGCTGGCTAGGATTCTGCCACGGGGCTCAGGCGCTTGACCAGGACGATGGCCAGGTTCAGGAGGACGGCCGCGAAGGTCGAGGCGCCGATGGGGTCCAGGACCACGCCGCCCAGGTTCAGCGTGACGTTCTTGGCGACCATGGCGGTGCAGAGAGCCACCGAGATCCCGAAGACGCCGAAGTTCTCCAGCGTGCCCCAGTCCTCGTCCGCGGTGGAGATGACCTTGCTGCTGGTCCCGGCGATGAGGCCGAAGAGCAGGAACGAGATCCCGCCCATCACGGGGACGGGGATGGAGCCGATGAAGGCGCCGAACTTCGGCACCAGCCCCAGCAGGATGGCCGTCACCCCCGCCACCTGGAGGGGCCGGATGGAGAAGACCTTGGTGATGGACATGACCCCGATGTTCTCGGCGTAGGTGGTCTGCCCCGTCCCGCCCCCCAGGGCCGAGACGAAGGTCGCGGCCGCATCCCCCATGAAGGTGTTGCCGACCTCGGGCGTCAGATCGCGCTCCATGTACGCGGAGATGGCCTTCACGTGCCCGAGGTTCTCGGCCACCAGCATCACCACCACCGGCACGATCAGCGAGACCGCCTCGAGGTTGAAGGTCGGGCTGACGAAATTGGGCAGCCCGATCCAGGCAGCCTTGGCCACCGCGGAGAAGTCCACCTGCCCCGTCACGGCGGCGACGAGATAGCCCGCCCCCACCGCGATGAGCACGGGGATGAGCTTGGTGAAGCCGCGCGTGGCGACGGCGACGAACACGGCCACGGCCAGCGTGAACAGGGCCAGCGGCCAACCCTTGGAGGACATGTCCCAGCCGACCGGCGCCAGCCCGATGCCGATCACGGCGACCACGGCGGCGGTGACGGGCGGCGGCATGAGGGCGGCGATGGCACGCGTGCCCGGCCTGGTCTTCACCAGCGCTCCCACGACGAAGTAGACCACGGCCGCGGCGGCGATGCCCCCCAGCGCTGCCGGGACGCCCCCGAGCTTCTTGGCGGCGATGACCGGCCCGATGAAGGCGAAGGAGCTGCCCAGGTAGCTCGGGACCCGGCCGCGCACCACGGCCATGAAGATGAGCGTCCCGATACCCGAGAAGAAGATGGCCAGGTTCGGGTCGAAGCCCATCAGGAAGGGGGCCAGGACCGTGGCCCCGAACATGGCGATGACGTGCTGCAGGCCCAGCCCGACCATCCGGCCGGCGGGCAGGCTTTGCTCGGGGAAGACGATGGGGTTCTCGGATCTCGTTGCCATGCGCTCTCTCCCTTCTGGGTGAGGCCCTCTCCCTCCGCCCGCTTCGCTCCGCCGAACGTTTGGTGAATTACTCGCTTTTCATCGGGCTGCTCAAAAGGGCCCAGATGCAAGGCGGCGTCACCCATCCTTCGGATGGGTACCCGAGGCCGAGCGAGGCGTACTGGACGTACGCCGCAGCGACGCACCCATCGGCCCGCGGGCCGACGGGTACCCGGGCGCGCGGGGCACCCATCCGAAGGATGGGTCTCCGCAGGTGGGCCCTTTTCAGCAGCCCGCTAAGCTTCCTCCGGGACGAACGGGTCGTCCGTCGGCTCATTGGCGCCGGTGGCGTTCTGCCGGTCCCCGGCGTCCCCCAGCCCCGGCACGATGTAGCCCCGCTCGTTCAGCCGTTCATCCACCGCGGCCACGTGGATCTCCACATCCGGATGTTCCTGGTGGAGCCGCGCCACCCCCTCCGGCGCGGCGATCAGGCCCACGTAGAGCACCTTCTCGACTCCCTTCTCCTTCAGCCGTGAGGCCGCCAGCACCGCCGAGCCGCCGGTGGCCAGCATCGGGTCGAGGATGAGGGCGATGTCCACCGGGGGGTAGTCCTGCAGCTTGTCGTAGTAACGGACCGGCCGCAGCGTCTCCTCGTCCCGGTACAGGCCCAGGTACCAGATGGGCGCGCCCGGGACCAGTTCCTGCGCCGCGGGGATCATGCCGGCGCCGGCGCGCAGGATCGGGGCAAAGCCCACGCGCTTTGCCAGCACGCGCTGGGTGGTCCGTCCCATGGGCGTCACCACCGGGACCTCCTGCGTCGGCAGCGCCGCCGTCGCGTGGGACAGGAGCATGAGGGCCAGCTCCTTCAGCAGCTGGCCGAACCGGGCGGGCTGCGTGCGGCGGTCCCGCAGCACGGCCAGCTTGTGGGCGATCAGGGCGTGGCCCGAGTACACGTGGAGCTGATCGTGCACCTGGGCCGGGGGCGGTGACGGCGGTCGCGCCATGGTGGTGTCCTTTCCGCGGAGCGTGTCGAGCGGGGGTTGCCGGTTGCCCGCCGGAGCCCTCCCCAGCCGCCGGCCGGCCCGAAGTTCGCGGGAGTCTATACCCCCTCGATTTCGAAAGTCAACGCGAAGCCCGTGGCCGGGCGCAGGTTGTTTGCTTGCGAGCGGTCGCCCCTGTGCCGGCCCCCGCCGGGAGGCCGTGCAGGCGCGCTTTCCCCTTGACAAGCATCCCTAGCCTGGGCCATTTTGACTTCGCCGAGTTCTCACGAGGCTGCGCACCCACTCGGAAGCGTATGACCCGACGGACTGGATGCGCGTGCTCGAGCCAAACTGGCAGAACCCCAGCAAGAAAGGAGTGAGGTCATGAACCGCCGGAGATGGACTGCGATCCTAGGTTGCCTCCTGGCGGGGCTGCTCCTGGCCTGGAACGGCCAGGCGCTCGCCCAGACAACGATCCGCGCCGTCATGCATGCCGAGGTCAAGCACCTGGATCCCCACTGGACCACGGCGGACATCACCCAGGTGCACGGCTACATGGTCTTCGACACGCTCTTCGCCTTGGACGAGAAGGGCCAGCCGCAGCCCCAGATGGTGGACACCTACCGGCTGAGCGCGGACAAGTTGACCTATACCTTCACCCTGCGCGACGGCCTGAAGTGGCACGACGGCAGGCCGGTCCGCGCCCAGGACGCCGTGGCCTCCATCAAGCGCTGGGCTGTCAAGGATGCGGCGGGGCAGAAGGTGATGGCCCGCGCGGCCTCGCTGGAGGCGGTCAACGACAAGACCTTCGTCCTCAAGCTGAAGGAGTCCTACGGCCTCACCATCCGGGCCCTGGCCAAGGAGTTCAGCTACGTGCCCTTCATCCTGCCCGAGCGCCTCGCGGTGCAGGACCCGTCCAAGGCGTTCGAAGGGGACGTGATCGGGTCCGGCCCCTTCATGTTCGCCGCCAAGGAGTGGGTACCGGGCGCCAAGACCGTCTACCTGAAGTTCAACGACTACGTCCCCCGCAAGGAGCCAGCCAGCTACTTCGCGGGCGGCAAGCGGGTGAATGTGGACCGGGTGGAGTTCGTGGTCATCCCCGACCAGTCCACGGCGGTGGCGGCGCTCGAGAAGGGCGAGGTGGACTACCTCCAGCGGCCGCACATGGACCAGTGGCCGCTGCTGCGCCGGAACGCCAACATCGGCATGTACCGGGCGGACGTCTCCCAGATGCAGATCCACCCGAACCACCTGCATCCGCCCTTCGACAACCTCAAGGCCCGCCAGGCCCTGATGGTGATGGCGAACCAGGAGGACTACCTTCGCGCCATCGCGGGCGATCCGCAGAACTTCCGCACCTGTTACAGCTTCCTCGGCTGCGGCGGCTGGCTGGAGACGGACGCGGGTTCCGACCTGCTGAAGAAGCCGGACCTGGAGCGGGCCAAGCAGCTCCTGGCCGAGGCCGGCTACAAGGGCGAGAAGATCGTAGTGATGGCCCCCAGCGACTTCGCCACCATCAACGCCGCCTCGCTGACCACGGCCGCCCTGCTACGCAAGATAGGGGTGAATGTGGACTTGCAGGCCATGGACTGGGGGACACTCACCTCGCGCCGGCCCGTCAAGGATCCCCCGTCCAAGAATCCGGCCGGCTGGCACATCTTCCACACGACGTCGGGCTACGCCGCCGTGAAGGAGCCGTGGGGCCACGCCAACATCTCCACTGCCTGCGAGAAGGCCTGGTTCGGCTGGCCTTGCTCGGCGCGCGCCACGAAGGCCCTGGAGGAGCTGGGCAACATGACCGCGGGCACCGACGCCTTCAAGAAGGGACTCGTCGAGTACCATGCGGCGCTGATGGAAAACATCCCCTACGTCCCGCTGGGTGAGTTTTTCTCGATGGCGGCCTACCGCACGGACCGCCTGGCCAACATCCTCGAGACACCCCACGCCGTGCTCTGGAACGTGGTGAAGAAGTAGGCGGCTGCTCCCGCCCACGGGCGGCGGCATGCGCCGCCCGTGGGCTTTTCATGCACCCCGCGGACCGCATCTCATGCTGGCCTACATCCTTCGCCGCATCCTGGCCACGCTCCCCGTCATGGGCATCGTTGTCGTCTTCGTCTTCCTCCTGGTCCGGATCGCCCCCGGCGATCCCGCGGCCATCATCGCGGGCGACTACGCCACGCCCGAGAACATCCAGAAGATCCGGGTGGGGCTGGGCCTGGACAAGCCCATCCATGTCCAGTTCTGGATCTACCTCACCAATCTCGCCCAGGGCGACCTGGGGCGCTCGCTTCACTCCCGGCTCCCGGTGGGTCAGCTCATCCTGCAACGGGTCGAGCCGACCGTGGCCCTGGCCCTGAGCACCCTGACCTTCGCCATCCTGATGGCGATCCCCCTGGGGATCGTGGCCGCCTGGAAGGCCGGGTCCCTGATCGACCGGGCCGTCATGGTATTTGCCGTGGGGGGCTTCTCCCTTCCGGTGTTCTGGCTGGGTTTCCTGTTGATCTACGCATTCTCCATCCGACTCGATCTGCTCCCCGTCCAGGGCTACGTGAGCTACCGGCAGGGAGTGCTCCCCTTCATCCGGCACCTCATCCTGCCCACGGTGGCGCTGGGCCTGATTTACATGGCCCTGCTGGCCCGGATCACCCGCGCCAGTGTCCTGGAGGTCCTGCAGTCCGATTACATCCGCACCGCCTACGCCAAGGGGGTCCGGCCGGCCGGCGTCCTCTTCGCCCATGCCCTGAAGAACGCCGCCGTGCCCGTCGTCACGACCATCGGCGTCGGTTTCGCCCTGCTGATCGGCGGCGTGGTCATCACCGAGAGCGTGTTTGCCCTGCCCGGCCTGGGCCGGCTGACGGTGGATGCCGTCCTGCAGCGGGACTACTCCATCATCCAGGGCGTCACGCTCCTCTTTGCGCTGGTCTATGCCGTCGTGAACCTGGTGGTGGACCTCTCCTACACGCTCTTCGACCCCCGCATCCGGTACTGAGCCCATGACGGATTCGCTGGAAGGGCCCGGCTTCATCCCCTACGACGCGCTGACCCGGACGCAGAAGGCCCGCCGGTTCGCCCGGCGGAACCCCACCATGATCGCCGGCGCCGTCCTGCTGCTCCTCATGGTGGCGCTGGCGATCGGCGCCCCGCTCCTGCACACCGTCAACCCCGTGGACATGAACCCGGTCGACCGCCTCAAGGCGCCGGGCGGCGGAAACTGGTTCGGGACCGACATGTACGGGCGGGACTCCTACAGCCGGGTGATCTACGGCAGCCGCGTCTCGCTCTTCGTCGGCCTCGTCGTCGCCAGCGTCACCTCGGTCATCGGCCTGACCGTCGGGCTGGTGAGCGGGTTCGTCCGGCGCCTGGACAACGTCATCATGCGCGTTATGGACGGGATCATGGCCCTGCCGGACCTGCTGCTGGCGATCTCGTTCGTGGCCCTCACCGGGGCCAGCGTGCGCAACGTCATCATCGCCCTGGTCATCCCCCAGACGCCCCGGGTGGTCCGGCTGGTGCGGAGTATCGTCCTGGTCCTGCGGGAGCAGCCCTTCGTGGAGTCCGCCACGGCCATGGGGGCGCGGCTCCCCCGGCTCCTGATCCGGCACCTGCTGCCCAACACGCTCGCCGCCCTGGTGGTGCAGGGCACCTACGTCATGGCCTCCGCCGTCCTGATCGAGGCCGGTCTGAGCTTCCTGGGAGCCGGCACGCCGCCGGAGATCCCGAGCTGGGGCAACATCATGGCCGAGGCCCGCTCTTACGTCCGCGTGGCCTTCTGGCTCCTGCTCTTCCCGGGGCTGTTCCTGGCCCTGACCGTCCTCTCCATCAACCTGCTGGGCGACGGCCTGCGCGACATGCTGGACCCGCGCATCGCCCGGCGCATGCGATAGTAGGCTGCTGGCGGGCGAAATCCCTTGCGGTCCCTCCGGCCGTCCGGTAGCATCCTTCCATGCCTGGGACGGATGCCATCCGAGCGCTCCAGCGCAACGTCGAGCAGGCCCTGGTGGGCAAGCCCGAGGTCGTGCGCCTGGCCATCGTGGCCCTGCTGGCCCGGGGGCACCTGCTCATCGAGGACGTGCCGGGCGTGGGCAAGACCACCCTGGCCCAGGCCCTGGCCCGGTCCCTCGGCCTGACCTTCCAGCGGATCCAGTTCACCAGCGACTTGCTGCCCTCGGACATCCTGGGGGTCTCCATCTTCGACCCCCGCAAGGCCGAGTTCGAGTTCAAGCCGGGCCCCATCTTCGCCAACATCATCCTGGCCGACGAGATCAACCGGACGACCCCCAAGACCCAGTCCAGCCTGCTCGAGGCCATGAACGAGGCCCAGGTCTCCCTGGACCACCACACCCACCGGCTGCCCCAGCCGTTCATGGTCCTCGCCACCCAGAATCCCCTGGAATACCAGGGCACGCACCCCCTGCCGGAGTCCCAGATGGACCGCTTCCTCCTGCGGATCCGCATCGGGTATCCGGACGAGGCCCACGAGCGGATCATCCTGCGCGGCGCGGGGGCGGCCGTGCTCGAGCGGCTGGAGCCGGTGCTGACGGCCGAGGTCGTGCTCGACCTGCAGAAGCAGGTGGAGTCGGTGAAGGTCGACGACAGCCTGGTCGGCTATCTCATGGCCATCGTGAATGCGACGCGCACCCACACCGCGCTGGATCTCGGCGTGAGCCCCCGGGGCTCCCTGGCGCTGCTCCGCTCCGCCCAGGCCCTGGCCCTGGTGGACGGCCGGCGCTACTGCATCCCGGACGACATCAAGCAGCTCGCCATCCCGGCGCTGGCCCACCGGGTGCTCCTGCGCGCCCGCTGGGATGCCGCGGGAAATCCCGCCGACGACGCCGACTCGGTCGTCCGGGAGATCCTCGAGGGCGTGGCGGTGCCCCGCTGAGAGCGGGCACGGGGGGCGGGGCGTGGGGGCGAGGGATGGCGTGAGCGTGTCGGCCCCTCGGGCGCCACAGTCCGCCGGTGCCGCGGCCACCCGGCCGCCCGCCGGGGGGCACTGGCTCCCTCGGACCATCTGGCCCACGCGCGAGGGCTGGTGGTTCATGGGCGCGACCGTGGCCATCGGCCTGGCCGCCATCAACACCGGCAACAACCTCCTGTACCTGATCGTGGCCATGATGCTCTCCGTCATGGCCGTCTCGGGGATCCTCTCGGAACAGACGATGCGCCGGGTGGAGCTGCGCCGCGAAGCGCCCTCCCGGCTCTTCGCCGGCTCGCCCGCCCCCTTCACGCTGTGGGTGCACAACCGCAAGCGGCGCCTGCCCTCCTATGCCCTGCACCTGTCCGAGGACAGCCCGTCCGGCGGTCCCGCCCCCAGCCACTTCCTCGTGAAGCTCGAGCCGCAGGGGCGCGACGCCTGGCGCTACGCGCTGACCTTTCCCCGCCGTGGGCGGCATCGCTTGCCCGGATTGCGGCTCTTCACCCGGTTCCCCTTCGGCCTCTTCGCCAAGGCCAGCCGCCCGCTGCTGGCCCAGCCGCTCCTCGTCTTTCCCGCCCTGCACCCCCTGGCGCCCGACGAGATCCCCGCGGCGCTGGATCCCGGCTGGCGGGATCGGAATCGCCGGGGGCACGGGGCGAGCCTGCGCAATCTCCGGCCCTACCGCCCCGGCGACGATCCGCGGCTGCTGCACTGGAAGACCTCCGCCCGGGCCGGGGAGCTCATGGTCAAGGAGCTCGAGGACGAGGAGCGCCCCCGCGTCACCCTGATTCTCGAGGACCCTGCGCCGGGGACGCCGCCCGACCTCATCGAGGCTAACGTGAGCCGTGCCGCCTCCCTCGCCACCCTCGCCACGCGCCGCGGCGCCGAGGTGCAGCTGCTGACGGCCGAGGGCGGCACGGCGCTCGGCCAGGGCCCGGCCCACCTGGATCGCATCCTGGAGCGGCTCGCCCTGTACGAAGTCCCGACGGCCCCGCGCCCCGCGCCGCCCGCGAGCGGCGGCGGGCGGACGGTGCGGATCCGCCTGGACGCCCCCCGGGCAGCCGCGGTGGGGAGGGGCTAGCCGTGCCCTTCCCGCTGCTCCTGAAGGGGACGCTGTTCCTGCTGGTGCTGGACGCCTTCGCCGCCATCCATCTCAGCGAGCTCCTCAGCTGGCCGGTGCAGGCGCTGGTCGTGCTGGCCATGGGGACGGCCTGGTGGGCCGAGCAGCTCGCCGCCCGCATCCCGAACTACCGCCGCCTCTGGGACGTGCTCACGGCCGTCTTCCTCGGCTTCGGGGTCCTCGACGCCCTGTTCCTGGCGGAATCCTTCATCGCGGCGCTCGTCCACCTCCTGGTCTTCCTGCAGGTCTACAAGCTCTACAACCTGCGGACGAACCGGGACCTGATCGACCTCTTCATTCTGACCTTCCTGCAAGTCATCGCGGCCTGCACCCTGACGGTCAGCTTCGGCTTCCTGGTCGTCTTCTTCCTCTACATGATCCTGGGAACCTGGGGGCTTCTCCTGCTGCACCTCAAACGCGAGACCGAGGCCGCCCTGCCCGTGAGCAGCCGCGACCTGCTGGCCGCCCCCAACCTCATCACCTCCGGGTTCCTGGCCTGCAGCGTCGGCCTGGCGGTGGCCTCGTTTCTCCTGACCTTCGCCATCTTCTTCACGATTCCCCGGATCGGCCGCACCTACCTCCCCCTGCGGGCCCAGTTCGGGGCGCTGACGACGGGCTTCACGGACCAGGTGGAGCTGGGCGCCTACGGGGCCATCCAGAGCGACCCGACTATCGTGATGCGCGTCAGCTTCCCCGAGGGCCCCGCCGACCCGGCCCGCCTGCCCGACCTGCGTTGGCGGGGCATGGCCTTCGACCACTTCGACGGCCGGACCTGGTCGCTGCGGGATCCCGCGCGCTCACCGGCCCGGCGGCTGCGCGACGGCACCTTCCTCCTGCTCCCCTACCCCTGGGGGGCGCCCCTGCTCAGCTACGAGATCTTCCTCGAGCCGATCGGCGCCGAGGTCCTCTTTGGCACGCCGCGGCTGCTGGCGATCCAGGGGCCGCTGCTGGCGCTCCAGCTGGACAGCGCCGGCGCCGTCACGCTCCCGGCCCCGCCGACGACGCGGATCCGGTACCAGGCCGTCTCCCGGGCCGAGCGTTTCCTGGACGAGGCCCTGCGCCGGCCGCTGCCTGACGGGGCCTATCCCCCCGGGGTCCGCGAGGCCTTCCTGCAGCTGCCCCCCCTGTCGGCCAGGCTCCGCGCGCTGGCGGACCGCCTGGCGGCAGGCGCGGCCGGCCCGTACGACGTCGTCCAGCGGGTCGAGCGCTATCTCGCCCAGAACATCCAGTACAGCCTGGAGCTGCGGCGGGACACCGACCAGGAGCCGCTAGACGATTTTCTCTTCGAGCGCAAGGCGGGCAACTGCGAGTACTTCGCGGCCAGCATGGCCGTGCTGCTCCGCGCCGCGGGGGTTCCGGCCCGGGTCGTGAACGGGTTCCAGCGCGGCGAGTGGAACGAGGTGGGGCAGTATTTCGCCGTGCGGCAGCGGGACGCCCATTCCTGGGTCGAGGTCTACTTCCCGCAGGTCGGCTGGGTGAGCGTTGACCCCACGCCGCGCGCCGCCTTCGAGGCCGAGGCGTTCGGGAACAGCGGGCGGTTCGGGAAGTACTTTGATGCCCTGCGCATGCGCTGGAATCGGTACGTGATCGATTTCACCCTGGGGGATCAGGCCGCCGCAGCCTTGGGGCTGCGCCAGCAGTCCCTGGTGCTACGACGCCATCTCGGCCAGGCCTGGGAGCAGTGGTCCTTCCGGGCCTGGCGAAGCGCGCGTCACCTGTGGCGGCAGTACGGCACCGCCCTGGCCTTCGGCCTGGCCCTGACCGTGGCGGCCCTCATGCTGCTGCGGCGGGGCCGGTCGGCGACCGGCCGCGGGTTCTGGCACCTGCCGGGGTCCAGGCGCGGCCCCGCGGTGGCCTTCTACGCGCGGATGCTCCGGCTCCTGGCCCGCCGGGGCCACCGCCCGCCACCCGGCGCGACGGCCCGCGAGTTCGCCGCCAGCCTCGCCGACGCACCGCGGTTCTTCGGCCCGGTCCGCGAACTCACCGCCCTGTACGAGCGCACCCGGTTCGGGGGCGAGCCGCTCGCGGCGACCGACCGCGAGCGGGCCGACGCCCTGCTGCGCCAGCTCGCCGGGGTATCCCGTCCCTCCTAGCCTGGAGCATTCACGATGAAGCCCGTGAATGCTCCAGGCTAATTGACCACTCCGTACAGTCCCACGAAGGAGCCGCGCCCTGCCCCACGCGCTCGCGCCGGGCGCCCCGAATCGGTGCCGGACCCCCCATCAGTTTGCTGAAAAGCTCTTTCTCGCGCAGGCTGCTCAAAAAGGCCCAGGTGCAAGGCGCCGTCACCCAGCCTTGCGGATGGGTACCCGGCCGACGGGTACCCACCGCAGGTGGGTCACCGCAGATGGGCCTTTATCAGCCGCCTGCTATTTGATGTCCGGTCCCTCCACGGGGCGCGTGGGCGGCGTGGGTTGGCTGAGCCCCAGCCGGGCACGGTGGATCGTGGCGACGAGCGACTGCGCGCGGTGGGTCGTGGCGTCAGAATCCCGCGCCTCACCGCCCTCCGGTGCGTCGGTCAGGACAACCGCTGCGGCGCCCGCGCGGATGAATGCCCCGGCAGTCTCGGGCGTGAGGCCGCCAGCGGCGACTAGCGTGATGCCGGGCATCTCCCGCAGCAGATCACGGAGGTATGCCGGGTCCACCCCTCCCGCAGGGAAGAGGGCCACCAGGCCCGTCCGGAGGTTCCACGCCTGGCCGATCTCGGTCGCGGTGAACGCGCCCGGGATGGCCAGCACACCGGCATCCTGACAGACCTGAATCGCCTCGGGATCCACGCTGGGCATCAGGACGAACTCGGCCCCGGCCCGGACCGCTTCCCGAGCCCCTTCGGAGGTGTGGACACCCGCTACCCCGATGAGGACCCGGCGCGCAAACGTCGCGCGCGCGCGAGCCACCGCCGGGGGCATCGCCCGCGCCGGCGACTGGAGGGCGACGGCCGTCACCCCGCCGCGCTGGAGGGCCTCAACCGTGCGCACGGCATCCTCTTCGTCTTGGATGGCCACCCGGACGACAAGGCCGGCCCTGGGAATGTGCACGACCGGATCGTCCACGACCAGGCTGACGCCCGGCGTCGGCGGCTCGGGCGGCCACCGCTGCCAAAGGAGCCACCCGGCCACGCCGGCCGCGACCGTGGCCGCCGTCAACACAAGCAGGAAAGCGGGCGTGCGTCCCGCGCGCGGTCCGCGGTGCATCACGTTCCAGACCGTCTTTCTCTCACGGCCACCGCCGGCCCCGCGCGACCTGCCCGAGGACACGGGGGCTCACCCCGCTCATCCGCGCAGCCGCTGCACCGCCTGCTGGATCAGGGGCTCCAGCACCTCCAGGGGGCTCAGCGGCGCACGCGGGTCGTCGTATGGCGTCACGGCGTTGGTGACCGGGTTCCAGTCCACCGGGCCGTAGCGGCCGGGCTGGCCCGACCGGGCCTGGATCTGGTAGAGCGAGTCCCCCTTGTTGTAGTGCCAGAACTCGCCGGGGTAGTGCAGGAAGCCGTGCCCCTCCATCAGGCGGGTGATCTCCTGGCGATTCTGCCGCTCCTCGGCGCTGACGAACGGCGAATCCATCGGGGTGTACTCGCTCATCTCGAGGTACGGCTTGCCGCGCCACACCTCCGACCCGTCCTCCTTGCGGAGCACCGAGATGTCCACCGCGGCGCCCGCCATGTGGGTGCCGGTCAAGGGCACGTTGGCGACCAGGACCATGGCCCGGCGAAACACCAGCTCCACGGGGGGGCGGCCGCCGCCGCACTCGCGGATGCAGGACTGCACGATCCGGTCGAAGACGGCCGGCACGCGCCCCAGCGCGGTCTGCATCTGCCGGGTGCGGTAGCCGTCCTCGATCTTCAGGATCCATCCCCGGGCGTTCATGTCGCGGGCGATGGCCATCAGGTCGGGAATCAGGCTCTCGCGGATGAAGAAGAGGCGTTCGAACTGGCCGGCCAGGCGGGTGGCGGAGAACTGCATCTCCACGCCGGCCGCCTCGGCCGCGGCCGGGATGGAGGCGAAGCGCTCGCGGCTCTCTCGCAGCGGGTACCGGATGATCGCCTCGGTCATCGCATAGCTCCGCTCCATGTACTCGACCCAGAAGGCGACGCGTGCTGCTTCATCGTGGGCCATCGGCTCCTCCTCTCGCGCTCGTTCCCCCCTCGACCCTCACACTAGGGGACGTTGCTTCTTTTGCTGCTTTTCCCACCGGACGGGCTTCCCCCCTCCGGCTCGCCGCCTCGGTTGTCACACCGGAGCGATGCGGCGTGAGACGATCGGTTATTTCTCACATGCCCCGGACGGTGTCAAGCGGCATGGGCTTCGCGCTCCCGCCTTGACAATGGGGCCTCCCCCGCGCCATCCTGCCGCGAGGCTCGGCCGGACCGGACCCGGCACCCGTCGGGAAACCCCTAGCCGGTGACCGTTGCTCCGATGGAAGCCCCTATTCGTCTCTGCGATTCTGACGATCTCGGCAGGAGAAGT
>Ga0316630_10000482_pt1 | contig 12709 bp, 10 predicted proteins | sample OWC_May_M1_C1_D6_FD_207658 | JGI IMG/M metagenome (GOLD analysis project Ga0316630, IMG submission 207658) | Wetland soil microbial communities from Old Woman Creek delta, Ohio, United States - OWC_May_M1_C1_D6_A | ecosystem: Environmental > Terrestrial > Soil > Wetlands | place: USA: Ohio...
GGCCTAAATTCGGCCCAAGCAAGGGGAAAGTGGGGGGGGGCGGGGCCGGGAATGCCAGGGCCGATTTAGCTCCAATCAGGTCGAATTCCAGCGGTGGCTGGATATCTTCTGTTAGCCTCGCTGCTTCGCCAAGGCCGGCCGCAGGGCGGAGAAAGCGACCGTGATGACCGCGCACGTCGCCGCGCAAATGTACCATACCGCGTCGGGTCCCAGCCCATCATAGATCGCCGTGCCGACCGCCGGCCCGACGATGAAGGCCAGCGAGAACGAGAAGCTGTTCAGGCCCATGTACCGTCCGCGGTTGGAGTCGTCAGCCCTCTCCGAGATCAGCGCGGTCACGAGCGGCATGCTCAGCATTTCGCCGAACGTCCACACGGCCACGGTCAGGGCGCCGTACGCGAATCCCCGCCCGAGCGGCATCATCCCCAGGCCGATCCCGAGAAGGACGAACGACAGGTTGATCATCCGGGTCAGCGGATACCTGCGAATCTTCTCCATCAGGATCATCTCGAACAGCACGATCAGGATAGTGTTGACGGGGTACAGCAGCCCGATCTTGTTCTCGGCCAAGCCGTAGACGTTCCGCATGTAGATCGGGAATGTCGTCAGGACCTGGAGGAAGACGACGCTCCAGAAGAAGAAGATGACTTGCATCAACAGGAAAGGGACGTCGCGCCAAGGGGAGCGTCCCTTCGGCGGGTCAGCGTCCACAGCCGCTCCCGCCCCACTCCCCCGTCCCCTTCCCCGGTCCTCCGCATTGTCCGCCTCGAGCGCCGCTGTTGCCGACGCGGACCCGGCCCCATTCGCCGTCCCGGCCTCCTTTCTCGCGCCCTTCCACAGCACCGCGAACGCCGCGGCCGCCGCGAGCGACGTCAGCCCATCGGCCCAGAACAAGAGCCCGTAGCCGCGGACGGCCAGCAGGCCGCCGACGGCCGGCCCGATCGTCGCGCCCAAGTTGTTGGCCAGCCGGTTGAGCGCGAACCCCTTGACCTGGAGCCCGGGCGGACAGATCTTGGCCATCGACGTCGCGTTGGCCGGGTAGAGCATGCCCGCGAACAGGGCCATTCCGAAGAGAAGCGGCAGGATCCCGGCCAGGGACTTGACCTGACCCAGCGCGATGAGCAAGACGCCGCAGACGGCCAAGCTGATTTTCTGGACACGGATCGAGCCGATCCGGTCGGCCAGCCATCCGCCGGCATAGGCCCCGCCGAGCGATCCGAACCCATACAGGCTGAGCGCCTGCCCCATCCGCCCGGCGGTGAGGCCGATCTTCCGCGTCAGGTAGAGCGAGAGGAAGAAGAAGACCATCGACCCGGACGAGTTGATCAGGTTGACGGCGAACAGGATCCAGGCCCGCCGTGGGAGCCCGGCATAAGCCTGGACGTATTCGTCCTTGATCGCTCGGAAGGGTTTGATCATGGCCGTTTCCGGCCATTATAGCAAAGTCAAACGTTGAAGCGGATGCTGAGGATGTCGCCGTCCTTGACGCTATAATCCTTGCCGGCCAGCAGGAACTTGCCCTTGTCCTTGACGGCCCGCTCCGACCCGAAGGCGACGAGATCGTCGTACTTGAAGCACTCGGCCGCGATGAACCCGCGCGCCAGGTCCGAATGGATCGCGGCCGCGGCCTCGACGGCCGTCGCGTCGCGCCTGACGTTCCAAGCACGCACCTCGTCCTCGCCGACCGTGAAGAAGCTGATATAGCCCAGCGCCTCATACGCCAGCGCCGTCAGCCGGTCCCTGGCCGACTGCCGGATGCCCAGGTCCTCCATGAACGCCCGCGCGCTGTCCTCGTCGAGTTGCGTCAGCTCCATTTCGAACTCGCCGGCGAACTCGACCGTCCGGTAGCGCGCGCCGATCTCGCCGAGGACCGCCCCCTGCTTGCCGTAGAGCGCCTCGTGCGAGTTGAGGATGACCAGGGCCTGCTTATTCGTGAGGAACTGGAAGCCGCGGATGAGAGCCTCCCCTTCCGCGTCGAGCGCGATATCGCGAACCGGCCGCCCCGCACCGAGGGCCGCGACGATCTCCCGCAGGGCATGCTCCTCCGCCTTGAGCGCGCCAAGCGCCGCTACGCCCTGCACCGGTCCCTTCTTGATCCCGGTTTCGATCTTCTCGAGGCGCTTCTCGGCGACGATAAGATCGGCGATGAGGAGCTCGTCCTCGATCGTCTTCAGATCGGTTACCGGGGCCGGATCCCCCGCCAGGTCGCTGCCGAACCCGCGGAGCACGATCGCCAGCGCGTCGCACGTCCGAACGATCTTCATCAGCTCGCCGAACGCCTCGGTGCGGGCCTCGCCCTCCCCGACACCGGCCACGTCGACGATGTCGATCGTCGGGTAGACGATCCGCTTCGGCCGATAGATCGCCGAAAGGGCCGTGACCCGTTCGTCGCCGACCTTGACCGCGGCCAGGTTCGGGCCGGCGGCGCGCCCCGACGCGAACGCCGACACCGCCGCGGACGACCCCGTCAGCGCGTTGAACAGCGTCGTCTTGCCCGATTTCGGGAGCCCGATAAAGCCGATCTTCATGGCCCTGGTCCTTGATCCTCTTCGAAAATCTGGATCCGCCGCCGGGCGGATGAGGGATAGGCTCAAACGCCTCAAACGAATGGAGTTAGTTTAGCAGAAACGGGCCCCAAGGGCAAGCGTGCAGGATCAGACCTGCAGGATGGGGTCAGGTCCCCATCTTCACCCTTTCGCCAGCTCGCGGTACCGGAAGCACGTCACGAGGTGGTCGTTGACCATCCCGGTCGCCTGCATGTGCGAATAGACAACGGTCGAGCCGACGAACTTGAAACCCCGCGCCTTGAGGTCGGCGCTGATCTTGTCCGAGAGCGGCGTTTTTACCGGCATCTCCCCGAACGACCTCAGCCCCGTCCACACCGGCTTCCCGCCGACGAATCCCCAGATGTACCGGTCGAACGTCCCGAACTCCTTCCGCACCTCCAGGAACCGCTTGGCGTTGTTGATGGCCCCCAGGATCTTGAGCCGGTTGCGGATGATCCCCGCGTCCCCCAGCAGCCTCTCAACGTCCCGTGCCCCGAACCTGGCCACTGTCTCCGGATCGAAGCCTCGGAAGGCCCGCCGGAAGTTCTCGCGCTTGTTGAGGATGAGCGTCCAGCTCAGCCCCGCCTGCATGCCCTCGAGGACGAGGAACTCGAAGATCTTGCGGTCGTCGTGAAGGGGCGTCCCCCACTCGAAGTCGTGGTAATCCCGCATCAGGTCGCTCAAGCCCTCGCCCCAGCACCGTCGGACCGGCCGCTCCTTCCGCGGCCTCCCCGTCCGCACTTCCCGTCCTAGCTTTGCATTTTCGATCATGCTTTACCTCTCGGCCCGCTTAGCGACCGGCCGATTCTACAGGAGCTGCGCCGCGAACAAAAGCCGGAAAAACGGGCCTTGATTAATCCCTATATTACTGCTAGTATTTCTGGGCCCTTATGCCATATTTCGAGAGAGCAGCGCCGATGAAAAGACTCGTCATCCTCGGGGCCGGGACGGGCGGCACCATCATGGCCAACCTCCTCCGGAGGCGCCTCCGCAAGTCCGAATGGGCCATCACCGTCATCGACCGCGACAACGACCACTACTACCAGCCGGGCTTCCTGTTCATCCCCTTCGGCTTCTACAAGCGCGAGGACATCGTCAAGCCGCGCTCGAAGTTCCTGCCCCGCGGCGTCGAGTTCATCGTCTCCGAGGTCGACCGGATCGATCCCGCGACGAACGAGGTCGTCTTCCTGGACGAGAGCCGCATCACCTACGACTATCTCATCGTCGCCACCGGGGCCGAGATCGTCCCCGCCGAAACGCCGGGCATGCTCGACGGCTGGCGCGACACGATCTTCGACTTCTACACGCCCGACGGCGCCACGGCCCTGGCCGAGAAGCTTAAAGCCCTCCCCGGCGGCCGGATCGTCATCCACGTGAACGAAACGCCGATCAAATGTCCCGTCGCCCCGATGGAGTTCGCGTTCTTCTGCGACGACTGCCTGCGCCGCCATCACCGCCGCGACAAGATCGAGCTCGTCTACGTCACGCCCCTGCCCGGCGCCTTCACCAAGCCCGTCGCCTCGAAGGCCCTGGGGGCGATGCTCGACGAGAAGCGCGTCCAGATGGTGACCGACTTCAACGCCGAGCGCATCGACGCCGCCGCCCGCAAGATCGTCGGCTACGACGGCCGCGAGATCCCCTACGACATCCTCGTCACAGTCCCGACGAACATGGGCTCGGAGATGATCGAGCGCTCGGGCCTGGGCAACGAGTTCCGCTTCCTGCCGACCGACCCGCACACGCTGCGCTCGAAAAAGCACGAGAACATCTTCGCCATCGGGGACGCGACCGACCTTCCGACGTCCAAGGCCGGGTCCGTCGCGCACTTCCAGGCCGAGATCCTGGCCGCAAACGTCGTCCGCGCGATCGAAGGGAAGCCGCTCGAGCCGGCCTTCGACGGCCACTCGAACTGCTTCGTCGAGGCCGGGAAGCGCAAGGCCATCCTCATCGACTTCAATTACGACGTCGAGCCGCTCCCCGGACGCTTCCCCTTCCCGGTCGTGGGGCCGATGCCGCTGCTCAAACCCAGCCGGATCAACCACATCGGAAAGGCGGCCTTCCGCTGGATCTACTGGCACCTGCTCCTGCCGGGCCGGCCGATCCCCTTCGTGCCGGCCCGGATGAAGATGGCCGGGAAGAAGCGGCCGGCCGAGATGGACGGCGCCGCGTCAAGCGGGACGAAATAAGTCAAGCGAAGTCAGGCGAGTCAAGCCAACATCGATAAACAGGAGGGATAGAAATGGCCCAGAAACAGTACGGAGCCGCGACCGTCGAGGTCGACGCCGAAGGCTTCATGACAGACTTATCGCAGTGGACGCGCGACATCGCCGCGGCCATCGCCAAGGAAGAGGGCATCGCCGAGCTCACCCCGGCCCACTGGAAGGTCGTCGACTACATCCAGAAGGAGTTCAAGGAGAACGGCCAGGTGCCGAGCATCCGCAAGCTCAACAAGAGCGGCGTTACGAGCACCAAGGAGCTCTACGACCTCTTTCCCGGCGGCCCGGCCAAGAAAGCGGCCAAGATCTCCGGCATGAAGAAGCCCGAGGGTTGCGTTTAAGGAGCAAGCCATGAGCGAAAAGATCCAGAAGGTCTCGATCATCATTTCGAAGGGCGGGCTCGACGGCGTCTACCCCGGGCTGATCATGGCCAACGGCGCCCGGATGGAGGGCATCGAGGCCAACCTCTTCTTCACCTTCTTCGGCCAGGACGCCATCGTCAAGAAGCGCATGAACAAGATCAAGGTCGCCACGGTCGGCAATCCGGGCATGCACATAGCGTCGATCCTGGGCATGCTGCCGGGCATGTCGGCTATGGCCACGTCGATGATGAAGAAGACCATGGAGAAGCTCGACATCCCGCCCGTGCCGGAGTACATCGAGATGATCCATGACGCCGGCGGCAAGCTCTACGCCTGCAAGATGACCGTGGACATGTTCAAGTTCAAGAAAGAGGACTTCTGCCCGCAGATCGATTCGATCATCACCGTCGGCAAGTTCTACGAGCTCGCGGCCGGCGGCGAGATCATCTTCACTTAATAGATCCAGTCTTTCTTAGCTTTGGCCGGGGCGTTCTTAGCGATATGCGCCGCCATCGCCCGGAGCATCTCGTCCCCCTGGAACGGCGACCAGCCGTGGGCGCCGCGGTCCCCGTACCGGAACTCGCCGCCGTACGGAGGGTCCGTCGCCGCCGCCAAAGACGCCTCGAGGAGATAGCACGCCTCGTTGAGATAGAAATTATCCATCCGGCCGACGTAGACGCGGATCTTCCCGGCCAGCTTCGGCCCGATCGCCGGCCAGTTCTTCTCGAGATAGACGCGCAGGTCATAGCGCTCCCTGGCCCATTCCACCGCGGCCTTGTCGATCTCGCCCGTCAGGGGATCCCAGAAGGCTTTCGGGTAGCCGTCCTCGGCCACAGGCGCGAACACGGCGTTCCAGATGGCCCACTGCCCGCCCGACCTGTAGCGATCGCCGGTCGCCTCCTCGTAGAGGTTCTCCTGCTCCATCGTGTAGACGAGGTTCCCATCGGTCCGCCTCTCCCCTCCCCGCGGCACCCGCGTCCACTCGCCATCAATATAGTACGCGTTGTTGTCGCCGTAGAGGTCGACGATCTGGTATTTCCGGAAATCGACCGGGTCCGGGCAGAACGACCAGACCCCCCCGAACATGTCCGGGTAAAAGATCTGGAGGGCGAGCGAGATCCAGCCGCCCGTCGACCCGCCCGACAGCACCCGCGCCCAGGGTTCGCCGATGGCCCGGAACGTCTTTTCGATGTGAGGGATGAGCTCGGCCGTGAGGGCGTCGCCGTACGGCCCGGCGTTGTCCGAGTTGACGCCGTAGGAGTCGTCGTAGTAGGGGCAGGCGTGCTCGAACGTGACCTGGATGAAGCGCGGCGCGCCGTCGGCCGTCCAGAGCTTGAAGGACGGGCTCGTCTCGTCCTCGCTGAACCGTCCGGCCCGCCCCCGTGGGAAATGCCCCTGGACGTAGTGCACCGGATAGCGGACGTCCGGATGCTCAACGTAGCCTTTGGGCAGGAGCACGTTGGCGCCGAGGTACATCGGCCGGCCCCAGAATTCCGTGAGCAGCCGGCTCTGGATGCGGACGTGCTTGAGCCACTTCGTGTCCTCGTACGGAGGGATCGGCGGCACGACCTTGTTCAGCACGACAGGCACGGTCGCGCCCTTGGCTTTCTCGAACGTGACCTTCTTCGGCTCGGAATAAAGGTTCCCGGGCGAGCGGCGCCAGTTCTGGCCTTCGCCCTGGTCCTGATGGAGCTTGACGACCTTGCCATCGCCCCGCCTGAAGGTCGTATAGACGTTGAGCCAGGCCTGGACGAAGTACTCGCCGGGCGGGATGTCGCGAAGGCTGCGCACGGGATGACCGACGGCCTTTTCGTCGACGATCGCTTTCACGCCGGGTTTCAGGCCGTCGACGTTGAGCCCGAAAACAGGCGTTCCGGTCGGCCCCGGATCGAATCTGTCGGTCCGGGAGAGCAAGAGGAGGACGCGGCCGTCGGCGGCCTCCGTCCGGACCGACGGGTCGATCGTCACCTCGAACTTCATGTACGCCTGGGGCGCAGCCGCCCAGGCCGTCACGGAGACGAGCAGGAGAACGAGCAATAGGGCAAGACGGCATCGGATCCGTTCGGAGAACCCGCTCATTCCGTCCTTCATGTGATCCTCCCGGATGCGCCATCACGGCTCGGCCGATTATCGGGGACACGTGCGCGCCATATGTCCCCGATCCGACGCATCATGCCCGTGTCCCGGGGCACGCCGCGGCCGATGGTATGCCACAGAGGGGACGGTGTCAAACCGGCGGACAGCCGGCTTGCTTTTTCCCCGCGAAACCTGATAATCCTCGGATGGGTCCGATGGTGGTCTGACACCATCGTGAGATAGGAGGCGGCGATGGAGTGGATAACGAACTTTCAATCGTGGATCGCCCTCGCGACCCTGACCGCGCTCGAGATCGTCCTGGGCATCGACAACATCATCTTCATTTCAGTCCTCGTCGGCCGCCTGCCCCACGACAAGCGGAACCGGGCCCGCGTCCTCGGCCTGGCCCTGGCCATGGCCAGCCGCATCCTCCTCCTCCTCTCGCTGACCTGGGTCATGAGCCTCAAGAGGACGCTCTTCGAGGTCTTCTCGAGCGAGTTCAGCGGCCGCGACCTCATCCTCATCGCCGGCGGCCTGTTCCTCCTGGCCAAGAGCACGCGCGAGATCCATCACAGCCTGATGGGCGAGGAAGGGCACATGAAGGCCAAGGCCTCGACCCGGATGGCTTCCGTCCTGGCCCAGATCGCCGTCCTCGACATCATCTTCTCGCTCGACTCCGTCATCACGGCCATCGGCCTCGCGAATCACTTGGCCATCATGATCCTGGCCATCGTCATCGCCGTCGGGGTCATGATGCTCTCGGCCAAGGCGATCGGCGAGTTCGTCGACACCCACCCGACCATCAAGATGCTGGCCTTGAGCTTCCTGCTCCTCGTCGGGTTCACCCTCTTCGGCGAAGGCTTCGGCCTCGTCATTCCGAAGGGCTATATCTACTTCGCCATGGGTTTCTCGGTCGGCGTCGAGTTCCTCAACCTCCAGGTCCGCAAGCGCATGGAGAAGCCCATCCACTTGCACGCCGACCGCTAAAGAAGGGGTCCTACCTACTTTACTACACTTCCGGGCAAGGATGTCGGAGTGGGCAAAATTCGCGGGGTGCAATTCCGACAATGATGTCGAAAAGTGTAGAAAAGTAGGTTTGACCCCATCTTATTCGATGGCAGGGTAGCGCCTGTCGGCGAACTTGAGCAGGGCCGTATAGCTCGCCGCCGCCACGACCGCGAGGGCCGCGAACAGCACTCCCAGCGCCGCGCCCGTCCCGAGCTTGGCCTTGACCAGCGCCTTGACCGCGAAAAACACGATCGTCAGGATGCCGATGTCGGCCAGCATGGCCAGGAGCACGTTGAGGTTCTGCTTGATGGCCTTTTGCGGGTTCGTCCAATCGAGCAGCGGCCGGGCCAGGTCGATGGCCATGCCCACGACCGTCAGCAGCACGCCGGCCACGAGCGACAATCCCGCCGCCGCCGCCATATGCGCGGCCTTGACGTGCAGGAAGATCGCCGCGACGGCGCCCGCCGTGACCACGCCCAGCGCCGCCACCAGGTAGGAATGAACGAACTTGGCCGCCGCTTGCTCCCGCGGCGCGACCGGGATCACCCGCGAGATCCAGAACTGCGTCCCCTCCCGCGAGAACGTCGACGAGGCCGTGCCGTTGATGCTGCCGCAAATGGTCATGAACAGCGCCGTGGCCAGGATGATGATGAGCGGGTTGGCCGAGATCATGGCCCGTAAGAGGACCATGGGATCCCCTCCCCCGCTCTTTCCAGCTCCCCCGCCGCCCGTGTCGATCGTGGCCATCAGGACGAAGATCGCCGGGAAGATGACCGCGACGAGCGTCCCGTTGAGGAGGAAGATCGGCGTCCGGTTCATGATCTTCCACTCGCGTCCAAAAACCGCGGCCACGGCCCGCCGCCCTGACGTCACCCGCCTCGACATCTGGTCCCGCGTCAGCCGGCGCTTCTTCCCCGTCGTCTCGCCCAGCCCCACGACGCCCCTGTAGAACAGCATCTCCGCCAGCCCGACCATCCCGACGAACAAGCCCAGCGAAACGGCCCAGAGCAGGGCCAGATTCACCAGCCCCTGGCCCGTGAACCCCCCGGCCACCGCTTTCGTCGCCCAGATCCCCGGCGGGAAGAAGGCCCCGATCCGGTTGAGGAGGCTGTCGGGCGACGTGAAGAACTTCGCGACGGCCACCGCGTTCGTTTCTGGCCCGCCGCCCCCCGCCGTCCGGCCAAGCACGACCTGGACGCCGAGCGCCAGCGCGATGAGCAGGATGCTCCCGATGAGGATGAGCGCGTCCTTCTTCCGGCTGACGTTGATGAACCGCATCATGGCCACCACGACGAGCGACACGACGGCCAGCGGGATGACCGGCAGCGCCGCGTACACCAGCGCCGCGTTGACCCAATACCCGACCCCCGCCCGCGAGATGATCCCCAGCGTCACGACGATCGGCAGCACGACGGCCGCGACCGTCAGGTACTCGTTGATGACGATGACCGCGAACTTGCTCGTCATGACCTCGGCCGGCCGGAGCGGCAGCGGGATGAGGAGCTCCAGGTCGCGCGAGAAATAGAAGGCCGAGATAACATAGTAGATCCCGAACATCAGGATCAGGAACTGCCCGGCGAGAAAGCCGAGGGACAGCAGCGCCCGCTCCTGCCCCATCGGCTTGAGGATGTCGTAGACGTTCTGAACGGTGAGCACGACCCCGTAGAACAGCGGCACGACGCCGAGGAAGGACACCGCGATGAGCCACGCCAGCCAGCGGTCCTTCTTCTCCTTGAACAGCCGGTGCTTGATGATGGCCAGGCCGAAGTTCGACCGCACCCCCACGCGGATGACCGTTCCGAGCGTCCGGGCCCGGCTGACGCCGCCGCCCTCGCCGCCGCGCGCCCCGCCGCTCATTTCTCCGTCACCTCGAGGAAGATCTCTTCGAGCGACTGCCCGGCCTCGGTCCTGTCCATGGCCTTGAGCTCGTCCATCGTTCCGCACGCGACCAGCCGGCCCCGGTGGATGATGCCGATGCGGTCGCACAGCTTCTCGGCCACCTCCATGATGTGGGTCGAGAAGAAGAGCGTCTTCCCGGCGCCGCAGTGCTCGCGGAACATCTCCTTGAGCTGATGGGCCGCCCGCGGGTCGAGCCCCACGAGCGGCTCGTCGAGCACCATGACCCGCGGTCCCGGCAGCAGAGCGGCCGTCAGCACGATCTTCTGCTTCATGCCGTGGGAGTAGCTCTGGATGGGATTGGTGACGACCGGCGCGAGCTCGAAGATCTCGAGCCACTTGTTGATCCTTTCGAGCCGGTCCGCCTTCGGGACGCCGTAGACGTCGCCGATGAAGTTGAGGTACTCGAGGCCGGTCAGCCGCTCGTAGATGGCCGGGAAATCAGGGACATAGGTCGTCACCTGCTTGGCCGCGAGCGGTTCCTTGGCCACGTCATGGCCTTCGACCGTGATCCGCCCCGCGTCCGGCCTGAGCAGCCCGACGATCATCTTGATGGTCGTCGTCTTCCCGGCGCCGTTCGGCCCGAGGAAGCCGAAGATCTCGCCCGGCTCCACCGTCAGGGTCAGGTCGTCGACGGCCTTGACCTTGCCCTTGTTGTAGCTCTTTGAAACATGCGTCAGTTCGATCACGCAAACCTCCTCGCCGTTCTCGTCCTCACCTCGCCGGTCAGCGCACCCGCCTGTATTTTATCAGCATCGAGGCCGGCTCCTCCGGGATCTTGAGCGTCAGCCCGGCCGCGAGCTCCCGCCCGCTCTTGACGACCACGACGCCGTAATCCACATAATCCACCTCATAGTCCGCGCCCGCTTCGAGCCCGCGGAGCTTGACGTCGATCGACGCCTGGGGCGCCATGGGCCGCCGGAAGGCCAGGACGATCCCGTCGCGCTCTTCCGGCCGGTCCCACTGGAAGGCCGTCCAGACGTCGTCGCCCGTGGCATATTCGGTCAACGGATAGTAATCCCCGTAATAAAAGTCCCGCAGGCTCCGGAACTCGGCCATGTCCTCGACGGCGGCCCGGACGTTGAAGCTCGCCCCGAGCTCCCAGCCCATGACCACGGCCGCGCCCCCGGCCGCGCTCCGGAACCAGTATTTCCGCGGGTCTCCGTTGCCCGTGCCGCTCGCCGGCAGAAAGAAGTGGAGCCCGTAGGTATGGCACTGGTAGCCGTTCGGCTCCCAGTAATTATAATCCGTCCGCCAAAGCGGGATGCTGCGGCTCGTCGTCTCGAGGTCGATCCGCCGCCCGCCCGAGGCGCAGTTGTCGATGAGGAGCCCCGGGTTCCGCGCGAGCAAAGCGTCCCAGAATTCGTAGAGGCCCTCGATGTGCTTCATCTCGGCGATGCCGACGCGATCCGGGGCGTCCGCGGCCTTCCAGTAGGGCGCCGGGTCGAAGTTGAAGTCCTGCCGGTAGATCGTCACGCCCTCGTCCCGGAGGAAGTTCGCGACGTGGTCGGTGAGCCAGGCGAGCGCCTTCGGGTTGCCCAGGTCGAGCAGCCGGTTGGGATTCCCGGGGAGATAGGTTAGCCAGTCCTTGTGCTCGCGGTCGAGCCAGGTCCCCTCGTAGACGCGCTCGGGCTCGAACCAGACGACGAAGCCTTGGCCGTATTTCCTGGCCGCCTCGGTCACCGGTTTGAGGCCGCGCGGGAAGTTCTTTTTGTTGACCGTCCACGTGCCCACGCCCGACCACCAGACGCCGGTCGGGTTCTCGTACCAGCCGGCGTCGATCCAGCAGGCGTCCGGCTCGATGCCGAACTGGTGGAGCCGCTCGATCATGCCGATGGCGTAGCTTTCCGTGGCGCAGACGTATTCGTTGCACGGGAACGGGCCGCCGAAACCGACCCCGTGGTTGATCGGGAGCGCGACCGGCTTTCCGTCTTTGCGCGGCATGTGGTGGGCCAGGACGAAGCGGCGGAAGAGGTTGTGCCCGGCCATCCGGTCCGGGCTCTTCCAGAAGAGAAGGGCGATCGACGGCGTGCGGACCTCCTCTCCCGGCAGGAGCTTGAAGCGAGTGTCCGCCATGCCGGCGATGAGGTCGACGGCCCGGGCGTTCATCCCGATTCCGCGGTTGAGCCAGGTCTCCCAGCGGCCGCTCCAGCCGATGGCGGCGACGACGCCATGGCCCGGCGTCGCGACGTTGAAGAACGGCAGCGCGTTCGTGTCCGAGGACCGGCCGGCCGTCGGCCCGAACCGGACCTTGGCCCCGGGAGACAGGGCCTCCTCGATCGGGCCGAAATCAGAACGGGTGGCGTTGCTGCCGCGGGCGCGGTACAGCGTGACAGGCCCGGCCGCGGACTCGGCGAACTCCAAAAAGGCGACGGCGCAGGCCCGGACCTCGGCGATGACGGGCGTCGACGTCCGCCCCGTGTTCTTGAACCGGACGACCCACTCCGCCGCGGGGAAGTCCTTATAGATCGTGTAGGTCGCCGTGACGCGAAGGCCGGTCGCCGGGTCCGTATAAACGATCGTCCGGACGGCCTTCGCTCCCCCGTTCTTCTCCTCCGCGGTGACGGCCCACTTCAGGATGGTCGTCCGCGCCTGCTTGCTGCCG
>Ga0316630_10000483_pt1 | contig 12700 bp, 6 predicted proteins | sample OWC_May_M1_C1_D6_FD_207658 | JGI IMG/M metagenome (GOLD analysis project Ga0316630, IMG submission 207658) | Wetland soil microbial communities from Old Woman Creek delta, Ohio, United States - OWC_May_M1_C1_D6_A | ecosystem: Environmental > Terrestrial > Soil > Wetlands | place: USA: Ohio...
ACATCATCGGTACGCTGACCCTCAAGTCGGCCAACAGCGAGCGGGGCAAGATCAACGAGGAGCTGCTCAAGACCCTCTCGACCGAGACGGCCCGGTGGGGCATCGATATCGTCCGGACCGAGCTCAAGGAGATCGACCCGCCGAAGGACGTCCAGGAGACCATGAACAAGGTCGTCAAGGCCGAGAACGAGAAGATCGCGGCCATCGATTTCGCCACGGCCCGGGAAACGGTCGCCGACGGCGAGCGCCGGGCCGAGATCAAGAAGGCCGACGGCGTCCGCCAGGCCAAGATCCTCGAGGCCCAGGGCGAGGCCGAGGCCATCCGCCTGGTCAACGAGGCGGCCGAGAAGTACTTCGTCGGCAACGCCCAGATCCTTCGCCGGCTCCAGGCCCTCGAGACCGCCCTGCAAGGGAACGCCAAGATCATCGTCCCGTCCGACAGGGACCTCGTCAACGTCATCGGCGATATGGCCGGGATCGCCCCCCTGAAGAAGGGCTAGGGCGCCCGGCGCAGCCCCGGAGGATCCATGAGACGCCTCAGAGTCCTAGCCGTTTGCGCCGCGGCCGCCCTGCTCGTTCTGGGCCTGGCCGCCGACCCCCACCCGTCCGGCGCCCCGGGCCAGGCGCCCGCGTTCGACGTCCTCATCAAGAACGGCCTCGTCCTCGACGGGTCGCTCCGCGAACCCTTCCGGGCCGACGTGGCCGTCAAGGACGGCCGCGTCGTCCGGGTCGCCCCTTCCATCACCGGCAGCGCCGCGCGCACGATCGACGCCCGCGGCCTCCACGTCGCGCCGGGCTTCATCGACCTCCACACCCACGTCGACGAAGGCCTCTATTTCCCCGCCAATCGGGCCGGGCTGGGCTCTCTCTCCCAGGGCGTGACCACCGTCGTCATCGGACAGTGCGGCGGGAGCGCCTGGCCCATCTTCGAGAAGGCCTCCGACCAGATCAAGCGGTTCACCGAGGAGGGGGTCGGCCTGAACGTCGCCCTCCTCGTCGGCCACGGCCAGATCCGCCAGCTCGTCATGGGTATGGAGGACCGGGCGCCGACGCCGGACGAGCTCGAGCGAATGAAGGCCCTGGTCAAGGAGGCCATGGACCAGGGCGCCGCCGGCCTCTCGACGGGGCTCATCTATCGCCCCGGCCTCTACGCCAAGACCGACGAGATCCTCGAGCTGGTCAAGGTCATCGCGCCCTACGGCGGGATCTATCACTCCCACATCCGCAATGAGCGCGAGAGGCTCCTCGACGCGATCGGCGAGTGCATCGCCATCGCCGAGGGAGCCGGCGTCCGGGCCAACGTCTCCCATTTCAAGGTCATGCGCAAGGCCAATTGGGGCCTGGTCAAGGACGCCAGCCGGATGATCGAAGAGGCCCGCGGCCGCGGGCTCAAGATCACCGCCGACCAGTATCCCTACCGGTTCTCCAACACCACGCCCTACTCGCCGCTCGTCCCGCGCGAGGTCTGGACCGGCGAGGAGCCCGGCCTCGGCGCGGCCGACATCCGCAAAGCCTTCTCCCGCCTGCGGGACGCCGAGCTGATGGAGCTCTACGCGAAAGCCACGCCGTTCGTCCCGCTCTCCCAGCCGCACCTCGATTTCCTCAACGGCCTGCCCCGGGACCGGTTCGTCGACCTGGTCGCTTCGGAGGTCTTCGGGGGCCGGACCCTGGGCCCGGCCAACGAGCGGGAGCGGGCCCTGTTCGTCCGCCGCCTTTCGCAGCCGGCGGCGGCCCGGGCGATCCGTGACGGCGTCCGGGCTTACTACGATGACGTCGGCCCCGAGAACATGATCATCGCCATCGCCGCGGACAAGTCTTTGGAAGGCCGGTCGCTGGCTTCGATCGCGGCCGAGAAGAAGAAGGACGCCGTGGACACGGCCATCGAGCTCGAGCTGGCCGGAGCGCGGGCCGTCCCCTTCAACATGTGCGAGCCCGACATCGAATACATCATGAAGAAGAACTGGGTGGCCACGGGGAGCGACGGCATCCTGCCCGTCTACGGCGTCGGCCTGCCCCACCCGAGGTCCTACGCGACCTTCCTCTACAAGATCAAGGAATACGCCCTCGCGCGCAAGACGGTCACGCTCGCCCAGGCCATCCGCTCCCAGACCTCCCTCCCGGCCGAGATCATGAACTGGCCCGACCGCGGCCGGATCGCCGAGGGCGCCGCGGCGGACATCGTCGTCCTCGACCTTAAGGGGCTCGCGGTGCCGTCCACGATCTCGAGCCCCCACCAGCTCAGCCGGGGCGTCCGCCACGTCCTCGTCAACGGGAAGATCGAGCTCGACGGCGGCGCCCTCACGGGCACGCTGGCCGGCCAGGTGCTGGGTCGCTGACCGTCCCGGAGGCTATTTCTTCGCTGGTGACTGTTCGAACGTGACCTCGAAGAGCTTCGGATCGAGCGTGTAGTTCCGGAACGCCTCGGCCACGGCCGGCGAGACGGCTTCGAGGAGCGGTCCGATCGACGCCCTCTCCTGCTCGGTGATCTCCAGCTTGGACACGACCTCGACCGAGACGTCCGTCCGCGGATATCTGTGGAGGTAAGGCGGCTTGAACATGAAATCGGCCATCAGCGGGTTCGGATCAAGGAGCTCGATCCCCGGATGTCCGGCCATGTCGAAGGCGTCGGCGAACTGCTGCCGGGCGTAGCCGAAATGGGTGCAGTTGAAGCTGGCGAACAGGGGCCCGGCGACCGGTCCGGTCTTGGCCAGGGCCTCGCCGACGAACTGCCGGACATAGCCCACCGTCTCCTCGGTCGCGACCCCGCGCTCGATCGCTCCGGCCAGCCTGTGGCAGGCCTGGCCGACGATCTGCTCGGCCGGGAACCCCCGGGCGACAAGGGCCTTCTTGTGGGCTTCGGACTCGATCGTCGTCTTGGTCCCGAAGAGGATCGCCGTGGCCCCGGGGGTCTTTTCGAGCTGACGGGCGATGAGATCGACCCCCGTCTCGACGATCCCCACGACGGGGAAGGGGGACCGGCGGGAGAAGGGCGTCCGGTCGTAGACGACCGACAGGGTGTTGCAGGCGATGAGCAGGATGTCGGGGCGGTAGCGCTCCTCCATGGCCCTCAGGACGGCGTCGAAGATGCGGTCCTTCTCGGCTTCGGAGGCCAGGCCGTTGTAGCCGCTGCTGTGGAAGAGGGCGTTGTAGAAGACGATGCGGGCCTTGCGGAATACGCCGCTCTCGGGCAGCCGGGCGGCGACGTCGGCCGCGACCGAGAGCCCGCCAAGCCCGGAGTCCGTGATCAGGATGGTCACGTCCTTCTTCTTCGACAGGACCTTTTCGATCCGCTCCTCCCGGGTCCCCCTCGGTCCGCCGCACGCGGCGGCGAGGGCGGCGACGAGAATGGCCAGCGGTACGAACGACGTTCTCTTCATGGTTTCCTCCCGGCCGTCAATAACCGGCCGCGAATCCGTCCCGGCGCGAGTCGGCCGCGCCGTACAGCATCTTCTTCCCGGTGTCGATGAGGATGGCCTGGGCCCCGCCGAAATAGTTGTCCCAGTCCGGGTACATTTTGATCGGATGGCCCCAGGCCTTGAGGGCGGCGACGACTTCGGCGGGGAACCGGCCCTCGAGGGCCAGGGTCTTGGAGAGGCAGTGGGCCCGGGGCGCTTCGATGGCCTCGTCGAGGCCCAGGCCGAAGTCGACGATGTTGACGATGATCTGGGCCAGGGCCGAGACGATGCGCGTAGCGCCGGGCGTGCCGATCACGAGGATCGGCCTCCCGCCCCGCATGACGACCGTCGGGGCGATGCTGCTGGCCGGCCGCTTCCCCGGCCCGATGGCGTTCGGGCCCCCGGCCTCGCCGTCGAAGTCGGCCAGGTGATTGTTGAGCAGGATGCCCGTCCCCGGGACGACGATGCCGGACCCGAAGAAGCTGTTGATGCTCTGGGTCAGGGCGACGACGTTCCCTTTCTCGTCGGCGACGCACAGGTGGGATGTGCTCCCCGATTCGGGAACGACGAGCGAGGGCGGGGCGTAGTCGAAGCGGGCCTCGCCCTCGCGGATGCGCGCGGCGAGCTTCCGCGCGTAGGCCTTGTCGGTGAAAGTCCCGACGGGGATCCTGAAGTAGTCCGGGTCGCCGGAGTTGACCGCCTTGTCGGCGAAGGTCATCTTCATCGCCTCGGCCAGGACGTGGACGAGCCGGGCGCTGCCGCGCCCCAGGGCCTTGACGTCGAACGTCTCGACGATGTTCAGCAGCTCGATGAGGTGTGTCCCGCCGCCCGTCGGGGGAGCGGCCGAGGCGATCTCCCAGCCGCGGTAAGTCCCCTGGACCGGCGTCCGGAGCTTGGCCTCGTAACCCTTCAGGTCTTCGACAGAGAGGACGCCGCCCAGCCGGCGGCACTCGGCCGCGATGGCCTCGGCGACCGGTCCCTCATAGAAGGCCCGCGGTCCGCCAGCCGCGACGCGCTCGAGCGTCGCGGCCAGGTCCGCGTTGCGCAGAGTGCTTCCGGCCTCGAGGGGCAGCCCCTCCGGGAGGTAGATGGCCGCGGCGGCCGGGAACTTGGCGATCTTCTCCATCTCGTCGACGATCATGCCGTTGAGCTTGGGGCCGACGGGGAGGCCCTCGCGGGCCAGCCGGATCGTCGGGGCCAGGACCTCGGCCAGGCTCATGGTGCCGTATTTTTCCAGGGCCAGGGCGGCCCCGGCGACAAGCCCGGGCACGCCGACGGCGTCCGGGCCCTGGGCGGTCCTCGCCGAGAAGTCGGGACCGGGGGCATAATAATATTCCGGCGTCGCGCCGGACGGGGCGGCTTCGCGGTAGTCGATCATGACCGGCTCCGCGCCGGCCGCCTTGACGACCATGAACCCGCCGCCCCCCACTCCGGACGCGTTGGGCTCGGCGACGCTCAGGGCGAAGGCCACGGCGACGGCGGCGTCGACGGCGTTGCCGCCCTTCTTGAGGATCTCGACCCCGACGGCCGTGGCCGCCGGATGGGCCGAGGCGACCATGGCCTTGCGGGCGGCGACGTCGCCCGGCCCGACCGGCCGTCCGCCAGAGCAGGCGGCGACGGCCAGCACGAGAACGGCCGCGGCGATCTTCCTCGCGCTCACGACGGCCTCCCGTCCTTCTTCATCTTCTCGATCGCCTCCATGACGTTCTTGACGTTGGGGACCTCGGGATTCCCGGGATCGAGGGCGATGAAGGCCTTGAAATTCTCCAGGGACTTGGCGTAATCGCCCTTATTGAGATAGACGAAGCCGAGCTTGTGATAGGGTTTGGGCCAGTCCTTCCTGATCTTGGCGGCCAGCTCGAAGTACCGGATGGCCTCGTCGGTCTTCTGGTTCGAGAACAGGATCTCGCCGACGTTGTAGGCCGCCGCTTCGTCATCGGGGGAAAGGGCCAGGGCCTCGCTGAAGAGCCGGCCCGCGGCCTCGAGGTCCTGCCGCTTCAACGCGACCTCGCCGAGTCCGGTCAGGGCCCGGGCGGCCGAGACCTTGTCCTGGACGGGCGAACCCGCGGCGCCGCCGGCTTTTTCGAGGATCTGTTTGAAAGCGGACTCGGCGCCGTCGAGGTCGCCCTTCTTGAGCCGGGCCCCGCCGAGGTTGGCCCGGACCTGGTAGACGTCGGGGTATTTCCGCAGGAACTCTTCAAAAATGGTGATGGCCTCGTCAAGCTTTCCTTCCGCCTCGAGGGCGTTGGCCCGGTCGATCGCGGCCAGGCTCTCGGGGTCGGCCCGGAAGCCCGCGGGGCCGCCCAGTCTTTTCAGGGTCAGGCTGACGGCGGGGTTGGGCCGGACCTGGCTGATCGGCATCTCGATGAAGGCCTCGGCGTAGCCCGCAAGCGCGGCCGTGACGCGCCACTGCCCGGTGCCCATCCCGGCCACGGCGAAACGGCCCTTCTTGTCCGACACGCCTTCGATCGTCGTCGTCCCTCCGACGATCCGGACGAGGATCTTGGCCCCGATGAGGGGCTGGCCGGACTCGTCGGCGACCGTGCCGGTGATCCGGCCGCGGCCGATGTTGTCCTGGCCGCCCGCGAACTGTCCGGTTGGGGCGAGAACGAGGACCGTGAGCGCGGCCGCCAGCATGGCCGCGTATCGTGAGCGCGCCTTCATCTCAACCTCCCTGTATCATTTCCGGGCCCGGCATTCGGCGATGAGGCCGTCGAGCTTCTCGAGGTCGGCGGCGGGCAGGCTCCCCAGGGCCTTCCCCCGGTAGGTCTCGAGAGGGGACAGCGCCTCGGCGAAGCGCTTCTGCCGGTAGAGGGCCAAGCCCAAATAAAAATAGCCGTCGGCGAGCTCGCGGTCGATCTTGACGGCCGCGGCCATCGAGGCGATAGCCTCGTCGAGGCGTCCGGCCCGGTAGTGCGCCAGTCCCGATCCGTAGTGGGCCGCGGCGTAGCCGGGGTCGAGCTCGACGGCCTTGGCGAAGTGGGCCGCGGCCCTCTCGACCGCCGCCGGGTCCGGCCGCTCCCGGTCCGCCGCGAGCTCGAGCGTCCCCAGATTGTTGTGGATGACGGGATAGGTCGGGTCGATGGCCAAAGCCGCTTCGTAGGCGGTCCTGGCCTTGCCGAAGTCCGCCAGGTTCCTGTAGCACAGGCCGAGGTCGACCCAGATCTTCGGATCGCTCTCCATCTGCGGCAGGGACCGCGATTCGATGAGCGAGGCGGCCTCCCCGTATTCGCCGGCGGCCATGAGGATGCCGGCGGCGTGGGTGAAGACGTCGTAGCTTTGGGGCAGGGCCCGGAGGCTTTCGAGGAGGAGCTTCCGGGCCTCATCAGCCCGCCCCGACGCCTCATAGATCAGGGCCAGGTTGACCCGGGCGACGTCGAGGTCGGGCCGGGCCGCGATGACCTCATTGAGCATCTCGACCGCGGCGCCCGTTCGGCCCTCGCGGCCCAGGGCCAGGGCCCGCATGGCTTTGGTGTGGTGCGGCAGGAGCGTCTTGACGTCGTCCCGCGGCCCGAAGCTCTCCTTTTTCGGCGCGGCCGGCCCGGCGGCGTATCCGAGGCTCCTGAGGCGCTCGACGGCCGCCTGGTCGAGCTTGGCCTCGGCTCCGGGCGCCTTCAAGGGGGTCGCTTCGCGGATGATCTGCTCCAGGCCCTTGCGGAACCCGGCCAGGTCCCGGCCCGGAGCGAGGTTGGCAGTCTCGCCGGCGTCCGCGCCGAGGTCGTAGAGCTCGGGGATCGGCGAGTCGACGAACTTCGTGCGCCCGTCGATGAAGCCGCGGATCGGCGCCCAGCCCCGGCCGTAATAGGGGGACAGGCACTCGAAGTAGACCGGCCGGGGCCGGAGCTTGCGGCGCTCGAGTACCGGGAGGAGCGACCGGCCTTCGAGGCCGGCGGGCTTGGCGATCGAAAGAAGGTCGCAGACGGTCGGGAAAACGTCGACGTGGGCGACGTTCTCGTCGCTTCGGCCCGGCCCGAGCCCCGGCGCGGCGACGATGAGCGGGACCCACAGCACCGGGTCGTAGGTCATGAAGCCGTGGGTCAGCTCGCCGTGGTCGCCGAGGGATTCGCCGTGGTCCCCGGTCAGCACAACGACCGTATCGCCCATGAGGCCCCGGTCCCGCAGGGTTGAGAGGAGGCGACCGACCGAATCGTCGACGTAGGCGACCTCGCCGTCGTAAGGCGCGTCCTGGAACCGCGTCAGGAAGGGTTCCGGAGGCTCGTAGGGATCATGCGGGTCATAGAGGTGGACCCAGAGGAACCAGGGCGGCCGCGGCCCATTTGCCCAGGCCAGGGCCTTGTCGACCACGGCGCCGGCCCGGGCTTCGGCGAACTCCCGCGACACGCCCGGCGCCGCGGCAAAGCGGTCGTCATAGACGTCGAATCCCTGGGCCAGCCCGAAGCGCGAGTGCAGGGGGTAGCCGCCGACGAACGCCGCCGTGGCGTAGCCGCGGGACTTCAGCAGCTCGGCGAGGGTCTGAAGCTCCGCCGGGACGACAAAGCGCCCGTTGTCGCGGACGCCGTGGGCCGGAGGCGTCCGGCCCACGAGCAGGCTGGCGTGGGCCGGGAGCGTCAGGGGGACGTGGGTGAACGCCCGTCCGAAGACGGTCCCTGCGGCCGCGAGCCCGTCCATATTCGGGGTCTGGACGTGGTCCGGGTCGTAACAGCTCACGCGGTCGGCCCGGAGGGTGTCGATGGTGATGAGCAGGAGATTACGGCCGGGCTTGGCCCCGCCCCCGGCCGCGCAGGCCGGCCACATGGCCCCGAGAAGGAGAGCGAGGCCGAACGCTCGTCGAACGGCGGCGGACGATCGGAGCGTACTCATCTCTGGGGCCTGAGGTCCCTTATTGTATGCCAAGGAGAGAGCTTTGCCAAACCGGGCGGGGGAGACCTGGCCTTAGAAGCCGCGGCCGAACCCGGTTCTCCGGAGCGCGGCCGCGATGTCCGTCGCAAAGCGCTGGACGCGGGCCGTCGTCGCGGTCCTTCGCGACGGCTGCTCCACGGCCCGGCCGGGCTCGACGCAGGCCGGGCTGCCCTCTTCTCCCGACCCCTCGACGGCCAGGACGGCATAGACGGTCTCTCTCACGATATCGGCCCCGCGCCGGAGATAGGACAGCGTACCGCCAGGGACCTCGGCCAGGAGCGTCCGGCCGCCCGCGCTGACGTCGTAGATCCTGTAGGCCGCCGCCGCGCCGAGGGCCGGCGGCTGCCAGCTCAAGGAGTGGACGTACTCGCGGAGGAGGAGTGACCGGTTCTCGAACGTCCTCGCGGCGAGCTGCCGAGGCGCCGGGAGGGCATCGTTCGGGGGGGACGAGGCCAAATAACACCAAAAGGACTCGAGGGTCAGGGCGTTCTGGAACAGGGTAACGGCCGCCGGCGACGGCGCGGCCGCGCGCCAGGCCTCGAGGGCCGCTTCCGCGCGGACCAGGGCCCGGTCCTCGATCGCCTCCGTAAAAGCGAAGATGCCGCCGCCCAGGCCGTCGTCGAGGACCCCGGTGTCGATATATTCCGGGCTCGTCACGAGGTGATAGCACAGCCCCTTCTTGACGATGGCCGCGTCGCAGAGCGGCGCCGTGGCCGGGCCGCCGAGCTCGGCGGGGACCGAGGCGGCCAGCGGCCAGACCGGCAGCGCGATCGAGCAGACCGGCTCGCCGAGGATCGTCCACATCGTCGTCAGGCGGGGATCCTCGCCCGCGAGGACGCCGCGGAAGACCGTCGCCGAGCGCGTTCCCTCGCGGTTGATCGAATACACGGTCCTGATGAAGCCGGCCGGACGCCCGTCCTGGCCGCCCTCGTAAGGGAGAGGATAGGGATCGACGACATCGTTCCGGAGGTCCCGGGCCGCGGAGCGGAGGAGAAAAGAGTGGGTCAGCGTCCCCGACAGGGCCGCCGCGGTCAGGAGATCGACGGCCCGTTCGTAGCGGACCTGGCCCGACCCGGAGCCGTCACCGGTGAAGCCGAAGTTCGTCCGGACGATGAAACCGAGCGGGGCGTCGGTCGGATCCGTCGCGTCGTACTTGCGGTAGGTGTGGTTGCCGACCTCGAACATGGCCGCGCCGCCGGCGGCGTCGATGACGCCGTAGTTGGCCTGGGTCGCCCGGCCGGTCACGTTCGTCTGGACGAGGAGCGCCTCGAAGTCGGCGACGGTCGAACAGCTCGTCAGGGCCTGCCGCATGAACGAGCCGTTGCCGCCGGTGGCCGTCCCTTCGAGGTCCTCGGAGTTGGAGTTCTCGATCGCGAACCCGGCCACGTTGACGCCCATCCAAACGGAGGACGAGCCGCCTAAGGACGCGATGGCGACCGCCGCCAGGACGCCGTCCGTGACGAGGACGACCTTGTTGTTCTGTTCGTCGATGTCCCGGTTCTTCCAGAGCAGGGCCCGGCCGTCCGGGGTCGCGGCGCCGGAAACGACGGCCGTCGTGCACTCCTCGGCCCGCGGGGAGCCGGCCAGGGCAAGGAGCAGGGCCGCCGCGGTGAGCGTCGCGGCGGCGGATCGAGAAAGACCGAGGCTCAGCTTCATGGGACCTCGCAGTCATCGGCCGCGGCCCGTCTCGAGGGGCGCCGCGCGGCGGGCCCGGGCCGGGACGAAAAGAAGAAAGAAGGGGGAGGGCCGAAGCCCTCCCCCTTGATGGCGCTGGCCTAGAAGGTGATCCGGGCGCCCAGCCGGAACGAGCGGACGCCGTAGACGCTCGTGATCTGCTTGTAGGTCGTGCTCAGGGTCTGGTAAGGCGTCGCCGCCGCCGAGTACAGGCGCGCGAACGGGTTCTCGTTGATGCTGACGCCGCTGCGCCCGGCCAGGTTGAAGACGTCGGCGTAGACGTTGATCTTGAGCTTATTGCGGAGGGCGAACTCCTTTTCCAGCCTCAGGTCGATGTTCGTATAGGAGGGCGTCCAGAGCGAGCCGTCGGGCTCGGTCCGGATGCTGCTGGCGTAGGTGGACTGGGCCCCGAACCCGGTCGGGAAGTAGACCCGGTCGAACGACCGGCCCCATCCCGAACCGCTGCGGGCCTGGATGTAGGCGCTGACGATGATATCGTGGGGGAGAACGTAAGTGCCCATGATCTTGAGCTGGAAAGGCCGGTCGAAGGCGACGGAGCCGTAGGCGTAGGTGAGGGTGTTGGGATTGTCGAACATGGTCGACTCGCCCTCGGTCGCCGAATAGCCGGGATCGCAGTTGCCCTTGAAGCGGCCGTAGAGGACGGAGCCCTTGAGCTGCCACCGCTTGCTCATCCGCTTGTCGAAGGTGAAGATGGCAGCCCAGTATTTCCGCTTGGCCTCGGGCGGATTGACGCCGTGATAGGTCGGGACGGGGCGGTCGCTGCGGAGCCCGTAGACCCGGATGACCTGGTCGTCGTCGTTGCCGAAGATGCCGTCCCAGCCGGGATCGGTGGCGTCGTAGGGCAGCCAGACGAGGCCCGTATCGTCGGTCAGGTCGGGATCGTAGCCGTTGTACATGTCCTCGTCATCGACGATGTTCTTGTTGACCTTGTAGAGGAACTGGCCGCCGATGCGGAATTCCTTGGCCACCTCCTGATCGATGCCGAGGGAGAGCTCGGTCGTGTAGGGGGTCTTGAGGTCCTCGACGTAGTAGTTGAAGGTGGGATCCTGTTCCTGGTAGGCGCTCAGGGCATAGGAGTCGCCTCCCGTCCCGGGCAGGTCCATGAGGCCGTTGGCGTTGAGGTCATTCCAGCGGTAGTCGAACGTGCTGGCGCCGAAGATCTGGCCGCCGTTGTACTTGGCCGACCAGACCGGCTCGTAGTAACGGCCGAACGAGGCCTTGACAGCGGTCTTGCCCGTCCCGAAGACGTCGAAGACGACGCCGAGGCGCGGCGACAGGGTCGTGAACTCGACGACCCGCTTCGTCTGCGTCAGGGACAGGGCGTCCCAGGGGGACGTGCCTTGAAGGGGATCGGCCGCCATCTGAGCGATGAGGGCCTCGAGGAGGATGTTCGGGGTGTCCGCGTAGATCGGATTGAGGAGCTCGGGGCCGTAGTCGTAGCGGAGCTCGGGCCGGGACTGCGGCGGCTCGTACTGATAGGAGTGGTCGAGCCGCAGCCCGACGTTGAAGGTCAGCCGGCCGGCCCGGGCGCTGTCCTGGACGTAGCCCGAGAAGCGGCGGACGTGGTCCTGGACGTCCCACTGGCCGCGCTCGGCAGGGCAGATCCGGATGCGCAGGCGCCCCTGGCGGCTCGAGGTGCTGTAGTAATAGGGGTTGGCGGTGGCGTAGTTGGCCCAGTAGGAGTAATAGGGATTGGCCCGGTACCAGTCGCGATGGTACTCGGACTGCTCGAACTCGAAGCCGGCCTTGAACTCGTGGCTGGCCCCGAGCAGGTCGTCCTGGAACCGGGTCGCCGAGACCGAGGCCAGGATCTTCTTCCGGACGTACTCGTCGTTGTACCCGGCCGTGCCCCAGTAGACCTTCTGCTGGTTGTCGTAGTAGGTGTATTCGCCCTCGTTGCGCGAGTGCAGGGGGAAGAAGCGCCACACATACGTGCCCCGGATGTCGAGGAAGGTGTTCTGGTCGAGGATCCAGTTGAACTGGTGGGTCGTCGTGTAGGTGTTCTCGTGGTCCCAGATCCGGGTGTACGAGAAGTCGGCGTCGTTGCCGAAGCTGTTGTTGTAGACGGGCTCGTACATGTGGTTGTAGTGGAGCATGCCGAAGTATTTGATCTTCGGGGTGATCTGGAAGGTCAGCTTGCCGAAGCCCATCCACTCCTGGTGGTTCATGTCGTAATGGTCGCTGGCGATCCCCAGGGCGGTCATCCGGTTCTCCGGCGTCAAGGGGTTGGCCTGATCGAAGGTCAGGCGCCGGCCGTTGACGAAGAACCAGATCTTGTCCTTGATGATCGGGCCGCCGAAGTTGAGCGACAGGTCCTTGAAGTCAGTGTACTTCTCGGGCGGGTTGACGCCCAGGGCGGTGATCTGCTCCTTGGAGATCAGGTCCTCGGCCAGGCCCTTGGCCGTGTAGTATCCGACCAGGCCGCCGCTGAACCTGTTGCCGCCGCTCTTGGTGACGATGTTGACGTAGGTCGAATCGGTCTGGCCGACCTCGGCCGGGTGGCCGCCGACCTCGAACTCGATCTCCTCGTAGACGTCGACGTTGATGTTGGCCATCGAGTAGTTCGTGGCCGGATCGTTCAGCGGGACGCCGTCGAGGGCATAGAGCTGGCTGCGGACCGTGCCGCCGAGAATGGAGGACATCCGGCGATACTCGACGCCCTCGGAGATGGCCCCGGGGATGGAGTTCTGGATGTCGTAGAGGTCCCGGTTCATCGGCAGGCTGGCCAGGAACTGGGCGCTGTAGTTGAC